>Ga0307409_100000320_pt1 | contig 19702 bp, 23 predicted proteins | sample 322Ometagenome_2_FD_203888 | JGI IMG/M metagenome (GOLD analysis project Ga0307409, IMG submission 203888) | Maize rhizosphere microbial communities from greenhouse at UC Davis, California, United States - 322HYB-O-2 | ecosystem: Host-associated > Plants > Roots > Rhizosphere > Soil | place... | reverse complement strand
TGGCCACTCACTGGCAAGCTGCTAACGGACGAGGACAAGGCGCGTCACGCCGCGGTTGCGGTCAAGGTGCCCGACAATCGCCGCGAGCATCCGCAGACCGGCATCGACAAGGCTGACATTGTCTTTGTTGAACTCGAGGGCTATCGGGACGTGTCGGGCTACAGCGGGACTCGGCTCGTTCCGGTCTTCCACTCCCGCATGGCAGACAGCGTCGCACCAGTGCGGTCCATTCGGCCGGTGGACATCCCGCTGCTCAGTCCGATCCACGCCCTGATCGGCAATACGGGCGCTTCGCCCTGGGTGGTCAACTACGTCAAGCACTATCGCGCCTATCTCAAAGGCCTGCTGCCGTACATGAACACCCTCCGCACCGGCTCGTACGGCATTGATCAATCCCGGGTATACACCCTCAACGGTCACAAGTACTACGACAAGGCGGTGGTCTGCCATCCGGCGACGCTCGCCCGGCAGACCAAACGATTCCGTTCGGGGCCGCCGCAGCCCTACTTCCCCTTCGCCTCGACCCGCGAAGAGGTCAGCGCCATCCAAGGCAAACGCGGCCGCTCAATAAGGATCCCCTACAAGGGCGACAGCTACTTCATGGGCTACGACTACGACAAGAAGAAGAAGCGCTATCTGCGCAGCCTGCCATGGGGTCCGCACCTGCTGGCCGATGGCAGTCGAGTGTCGACTGACAATGTGCTCATGATCAAGGCCAAGCAGCATTACGGCAAGATCTTCCGCGGAAGTGGCCATGACGGTATTGCTTCCTCGAGCGGTAGCGGGCCGAGGTCTTTCTTCGGACGGCGGCCGGTCGGTCCAGTAGTTCTCGCTACCAGCCAGGGTGCGTCCTTCTCGGCGCTGAGACTCACCGAAATCCGGGCTGACATGTAGAGAAACAATCGTCGGCTCCGACGTCCCTTGTGACAGATCACAAGTGGGGTGACAAGGAGAGCAAATAATGTCCGACGCAACCAGCGATGACGCGGTTGCTAGCCGCGTGCGTCAAGCAAAGAATTCGTCCGGAGAGCGAACTCGTATCGGATCCCGCACAAAGGAGAGGACCACGCGCCTGCTGCTCGGAGGTGGCGTCGTAGCTGGACCGCTCTTCGTCGTCGTGGCGGCTGCGCAGGTGATCATGCGAGAAGGTTTTGATCTTCGTCGTCATCCGCTCAGTTTGCTCAGCCTTGGCGAGCTTGGCTGGATCCAGATCATCAAATTCATCGCGTCCGGGCTGCTGTCGGTGGCGTTTGCGGTCGGAATGCGGAGGGTGTTTGCATCCCGGGCGAGCCGGAACGTGGGGTCCATTGCTCGTCGGTATTTTTGGCCTGGGTTTGATCATCGGCGGGGTCTTCGTCACCGATCCCGACCTTGGATTTCCGCCTGGTGTACCTCCGGCGAAGGACCCTAGCTGGCAGAGCATGGTGCACAACATCGGACCGGGCGTGGCATTCGATGCACTCCTACTCGCATGCTTGGTGCTCATGCGCCGCTTCATAGGGCTTCACCAGCGTTTCTGGATGGCGTACTGTGCGGCGACCGCTGTTGCCCTGCTGGTGCTGGGGTGGTGGCCGAGCACGGCTGGGATCAGCGTGCGCCTGGCTGTCGCCATTGTGGTTGCCTTCGGGTGGGTGACCGCATTGGCTGCTCGGCTGATTCGCGAGCGATCCGCGCGTTGAACTAGCTGATCATTAGGAGAATTCTGATGGATACAGTTCAGAAGACGTTGACGTCTAATGACGGAACGATGATCGCGTACGAGCAGTCCGGTACCGGGCCCGTGGTGATTCTGGTCGCTTCATCGTTGGCCGACAGGGCGATTTTGGCCGAGTTTTTTGAAGCCGAGGACAAGGCCGGCGACGAGACCTCGTCGCCACCAGGCAGAGAGGAGTCGGCGACGTGAAGTACTTGCTGTTGATCTATGGCAACAATCAGACCTGGGATTGGGACAAGTGGTCCAACGACGAACTTGATGTCGCGAACCGGGAAATGGACAAGATCATTGATGACATCCGCGAGACCGGAGAGCTGATCGATGGACACGGACTTGCCAATCCCGCACAAACGAAGACCATCTGGCTGCGAGACGGCGTACCTGTCGTCACCGACGGACCGTACGGGGAGGCGAAGGAGGTCCTGGCCGGCTACTTCTTGATCGACTGCGAGAGCGAAGATCAGGCGATCGAGGTTGCGCGGCGGATTCAGCTTGTGCCATCACCACCGTCACAGACCGGCATACCTGTGGAGGTCAGGCCAATCATGGATGAGGCTGGGCTGGAGATGTGAGCGAGACCGCCGACGTCGAGCACCTGCTACGAACGTCGACGCCACAGGTCCTTGGCGCGCTTGTCCGCCAGTACGGGCACTTCGACGCCTGCGAAGAGGCAGTGCAAGAAGCGCTACTTGCTGCCGCGGTTCAATGGCCCGCTGAGGGCGTACCGGCGAATCCGCGAGCGTGGTTGATCACTGTGGCTTCCCGCCGGTTGACAGACCAGCTCCGCAGCGACGAGTCGCGCAGACGGCGCGAGGCCGCCGCCGCACACATCCCTCCCGCGCAGCTGCTCTCCCCCGCAGCCGATGCCGATGATCAGCAAGCCGCAGACGACACCTTGACCCTGTTGTTTCTTTGCAGTCATCCGGAGCTGAGTTCTGCGTCCCAGGTGGCCCTAACCTTGCGAGCTGTCGGCGGCCTGACAACGGCTGAAATTGCGCACGCATTTCTGGTGCCCGAACACACGATGGCGCAGCGCATTAGCCGCGCCAAACAACGGATCAAGATCAGCGGCATTTCCGTTTCGCATACCTCCCAGGAGTGAGTTGGGCGATCGGCTCCGGGTAGTGCTCCGGGTCCTGTACCTCATCTTTAACCAGGGATATACCGCTACCTCGGGCACCGCGTTGCCGCGCGTTGACCTGACCGCAGAGGCGATCCGGCTAACTCGCCAACTCCAGCACCTGATGTCGGAGGATCCTGAAATTGCGGGTCTGCTTGCCCTCATGCTGCTTACCGATGCGCGGCGTCCGGCGCGTACCCGGTCTGACGGGAGCCTTGTGCCGTTGGCCGAGCAGGACCGCACGAAGTGGAATCAGCAGGCCATCGCCGAAGGCGTCGAACTCATTACCCAGACTTTGCCGCGAGGCCGGGTAGGGCCATATCAGCTGCGCCATCGCGGTTCTCCACGACGAGGCGACACAGGCTAAGGACACCGACTGGCCGCAGATACTCGCGCTGTACGAACTGATCGAGGAGATCGCACCCAGCCCGACAGTTACGCTCAATCGCGCCGTAGCCGTCGCGATGGTGCAGGGTACGCGCGCTGGGCTCGACCTGCTGGAAACTCTGGATTCCGATGATCGACTTGCTGGCCAGCACCGGCTGCACGCCGTCCGGGCACATCTTCTCGAGATGTCTGGCGATCTGTCCGGCGCTCGCGAGAGCTATCGGACCGCCGCTCGCCTTACGACAAGCCTGCCGGAATCGCGCTACCTCAACGAGCGGATCACCCGGCTAACAAGCCTCGACTAGCCCTCGGCAAGCTGCTTCTCATGAGCCAGTGGGCGCTCGACGTGCGGTGCGGTAAAGCTCGATCAGCTGTTGGGTGGTGGTGGCGTCCTGCGGCTCCTTGTCGTCGCGCCAGCGGCCGGTGAACCGGGGAAACCGCATCGACATCCCGGCATCATCCTTGAGCTGCCCCAGCCGGCCGTGTGGTTGGGCGACAGGGTGAGTTCAGCGCTCAGCACCTCCAGCACCAGGCCTGGCTCGAACCACAGATCGGCGGGACGCGGGAATCGACCCGGGCCGTCCGCTCAGTCCGGACCAGCGGCGCTAGCTTTGCCGGCAGCGCGGCCAGCTCGGCGTCGGAGAACCCTGTGCCACACCGGCCCACCGTCTGCTAGAGCTCCAGGTCGGGGTCGTACGCTGCCAGCAGTACCGCGCCGTAGGTGCCTCGGCGCCGACCCCGCCCGGCGTACGCGCCGACAAAGACCGGTGAAATCCTGGCCATCGGCGTAGTGCAACTCGAAACAGAACAACCCGACCGGCACGTCCCGCGCGGCTTCGGCGATTCCATGCTTGCGGCGACGGAACATGACCTCCTGGAAGGGGCGCAGCTCGCCGGCAGCAGCGTCATACGCCACCACCTCCCCCTCCAGGATTGCCTCGCGTGGACCCAGGCCGGCCTGAAGCAGCTCGACCACGTCGGGGAACTGGCTGCTCATGCGCTCCTGCCGCCGGCATGCGGCTGCAAGCCCACCGCACCGCTTTGCCAATTCCCAACCGCAGGTTGCCCGTCACCAAACGCAGCAAATAGCGAGCTTCCAGCGGAGTGGCCAGCGCCAACAGGCCGGCCAGCAGGTCGAGTTGCGCCCTGCGAGCCCGTTCCTTCGGCGCTGGCGATCTAGTGCAGGGTGTCGACGACTGCAGCTACCTGCAGGCTTGGCTCCCGATCTCCCGCAGTCGCCGCCAACAACTGTTCGGCGGCCTGACCGAGGTCGCCGGCCTCCCGAACCGTCAGCAAGAAGCTCCGATCTCCCAACCGGACCCTAGTTGCGCAGCAATGCTTCGAAGGTGTGACGAGGCAGGGATCCCGGTCCGGCGCTGCCGTGGGGTACGTCGCGGAGGAACTCATTAACGCGTCCGTTGAGCTCTGCATCGGCGAATTCCTCAGATGGGTCAGTGAGCAGATTGTCGATGCGGTGGAAGGCCGCGGCTGCTTCCTTGTCACCCTGTGCTCGTAGGGCCATAAGGGCGGACATTTCGTCGCTCGGCTTGTTCATCGGGGCTCCGGCGACTCCGGCGCGAAGGCTCTGCACCATGGCCTCGTCGATCTGGACCTGTCGGGCGTAACGCGGCCCCAGGGTTTGGTTGGTCCAGGTCTCGAGTTCACAGACCAGCCGACGGTTGTCGCGGCCGATCAGGTCGGTTCGGTGGACCAGGGCCTGAGCTTGCCAGAAGCCCATGGCAATGCCCTGTCCCAAGGTCGCGTTGGTGTACAGGCTCGCGTCACCGAGCAGGACATAGCCCTCTACAACTGGGTCGTTGCCATCCATCAGGGAGCGCCGCCGGTTGGCAATTCCGCCCATCAGCCGCACCTCGGTGATCGGTGTGCCCGCCTCGAGCCATGGGCCGATGGTGGGAAGGCGCGCCATGACACGTTCAAACTTCGTTCCGTCACGCAGCGGCGTACGGTAAGGGTCGATCTTCGAAAGACCGCCGGCAAGGCAGAAGGTGCCGTTGTCTTCGCCCATTACGAGGAAGATGCCATACGGAGTCAGATCAATGTCAGGAAATGTCGTGCTTGGGAACTGCGATCCGAGCTTAAGCCGGTAGTGCCGGGCGAAATAGTAGAGGTCGCATGACTGGCGATGATCAACGGCCAGCCGACTGCCGAGTGCTTCCAGCCAGCGTGGGCTGGCCGACCGACGCCCACAACAGTCGATGACCAAGTCGGCGGCGACCCGGTTACCCCACCGTGTCCAGAGACCCACGACGCGCGGCACGCCAGTCCCACTGACTGAGTCCAGTCCGGCGGCCCGAACGCCTGAGCGGAACTGCACACCGGGATGCTCGCGAACGATTCGACGAAGTACGGCCTCGAACACAAGCCGCCGTGACATGGGGGAAACGTCGTGCTCAAATCCGGTGCCGAAGTCGTACCCGGCCTTTTCGATGCCGCAGTCCAGCAGCCTGTCGAGAACGTCCGGTGCCTCCTCGCGGAGAACCCGCCCCACCCGGCCGCGGAAGACGTGTCCATGCATACTTTGCGGTACGCCGGGCCGGTGCCAGCCGAAGAAGATCTCATCTGCGCTGTCGCTCACGGGATCCTTATCTGAATCGAGGAGCACAATTTGATGTCCGGAGCGAGCCAGCAGCAACGCAGTGAGCAGGCCTATCGGTCCCCCACCGACAACCGCGATATTAGCCAGGTCAATCCCCCCTTCTGGCGCATCCAGGCCAGTACGGCGGAGATACCCCGAGATCCTGGACGTTGACGAGATAATCCAGTAGGGACTACTTCTAGTCCAGAAGGGACTACATGTCAAGAGAACCCGGAAAGCTCACCACGACCTCATACGCGGTCCTTGGCCTCCTCGCGATCAAACCGTGGACGACTTACGAGCTCATTCAGCAGGTCGGCCGAGGCGTCGATCGGTTCTGGCCCCGTTCCCGCAGCAAGCTTTTCGAGGAACCGAAGAAGCTGGTCGCCCATGGCTTAGCCGAGGCTTCCCCAAGTCGTATCGGCAAGCGGCCGCGTACTCGATATGCGATCACACATGAAGGACGCCGGGCGCTGGCCGAGTGGCTGGCTGCTCAAAGTCAGCAGCCGCTGCTGGAGTCAGAGCACCTCTTGAAGGTGTTCTTCGCCGAACAGGGCGCAAAGGAGAACCTGCAGGGCACCATTGCCGCAATGCGCGACTGGGCCGAAGAAGACGCGGCCCTGCACGCTGGCATCGCCCGCAGCTATCTCGCCGGTATAGGGCAATTCCCTGAGCGCGCGGCGGTCGTCATTCTCACGGGCCGCTATCTCGCGGAACTGGCCGACATGACGCGTCGCTGGGCCGACTGGGCTAGCGATGTGGTTGAGAGCTGGCCCGAAGACCTCAGCGCCGCCGAACCGGACTGGGCCAGCTTTGCCGCTGTTGCCAGCCTCGCAGGTCCCCCGCTCCCTGAGGCGTCACCCCTATCAGGGTCAACTGCCAGTGACGCGCAACCTGAATAAAGCGGTTCTCCTACTTGCTCACGCCTTGCGAAACCGACCCTTGGAGCTGACGCTGGAAGATCAGATAGATGATCAACACCGGTACGACAGTGATCACTACGGCGGCAAAAAGCGCGCCGAAGTCCACTGAGTAGCCGGCCTGGGACGCGAAGGATGCCATCGCCTGGGTGAGCACGTAGTTGTCAGGATTGGTGTTCAACGCGATCGGCAGCAGGAACTGGTTCCATAGGCCCACAAAGTTCAAGATCGCGACAGTAGCCAGACCCGGCTTCGCCATGGGCAGCATGATCTGGAAAAAGGTCCGCCACTCCCCTGCCCCGTCCACCGCGGCCGCCTCGGCGATCGATTTTGACAGCGAGCGGAAGAAGGCATAGAGGAAGAACACCGTGAATGGGAAGGCGAACGCCGCGTAGGTCAAGATCAGCCCGGGCAGCGTGTTGAGTAGGCCGATTCCCCGCAGCACGAAGAACAACGGCACGATCGCCAGGAAGATCGGGAACGTCAGCCCGGCGAGCATGAGGTAGTACAGCAGCCGGCTGCCAGGAAAGGTAAAGCGAGCAAGCACATACGCCGACATCGAGCCGAACAACATCGTCAGAATCAGCGCACCGACGACGACGATCACCGAATTGACAAAAAAGCTTCCAATCCCCGCCGTTGTCCAGGCATTGACGTAGTTGTCGAAGCTCCAGCGCTGTGGTAGCGCAAACGGCGATGCGAAGATCTCCGAGCTGGTCTTGAACGAGGACATCAGGACCCAAATCAACGGCAGGATCACCAGGATGGACCAGATGATCAAGATCCCGTGGGAGAAGCCGGTGACCGCCTTGTCACCCGCCGTGCGGGGACCCTCACCGGCCTCGGCCGGCTCGAATGGCACTCGCTCCCCCGATGGAACGGGGGCGGCGCCGACCTGGGAGATCTGGGTCATTCGCCGACCTCACTCTTTCCGCCAAAAATCCGGTTCACGGCGAACACCAGACCCGCGTACGCCAGAGTGATGACTGCGAGCACGACGCCCATCGCGCAGGCATAGCCGAACTGCCCCCTGGCGAACGCAGTGGTGAAAAGCTGTTGTGCCATCACCAGGGTCGTGTTGTCCGGGCCGCCACCCGGTTCCAGAGCAGCCATGTAGACGAACGCATCAAGCGCGAGGATCCCAATGTAGATGAAGGCGGTTTGCACATTCTCGCGGATCAGCGGAATGGTGATCGAAACTGCGGTGCGGAAACGTCCCGCACCGTCGATCCGGGCGGCCTCGAAGACCTCGGCGGGGACGCCCTTAATGGCGGCGATGAACAACACCATGTAGAAGCCGACCAGACCCCAGATGATGACGAACATGACCGCCCATCGCGCCGTGCGCGGGTCACCCAACCAGGCAAACGAGGTGAACTGCTCCAGACCCAGGCGGGTGAGGATGCCATTCAGGAGTCCCGCGCTGGGGTCGTAAATCTGTGACCAGATAAGCCCAATCACGATGGCGGGGATGACGTAGGGAAAGAATGAGATCACTCGATAGAAGCTCGAGTTGCGCAAGCCCTTGATGTTGCCGCGGGTTGAGCCGCCGACCGTGACGAGAGTGGCGAAGAACATCGCCAAGCCCAGCGTCACGATCGGGACCACGATTGCCATCAGAATGTTGTTGCCCATGGCTTGCAGGAAGGTGCTGTCGGTAAACAGCTTCGCGTAGTTGGATAGCCCGATGAAGTTCATCGCGGGCGTGAAGCCGGTCCAGTCGGTCAACGAGAAGTAGGCCGCCTGCACAAACGGGGAGACCACGAACCCGATGTAGAACGCGACCGGGATAACCAAGAAGACCAGGAAGAAGCTGATCTTGTCGAATGTCAGGTTACGCCGGCGCCAGCGGGCAGACCCGATGCGCCGCAAGCCACCCGGCGGCGCGCTGACCCCGCTGGCGACTCCCCCGCTGGCTAAGGTCGTCACGACACTTGCACCTTCTTGATCGAATCATCCTTGGCGACCTTGTCGGTGATGTCCTGCAGACCCTTGGTGAGTTTGGCCACGTCTGAGTCGCCCGAGAGGAAGCTGTTCCAGACCACGAGCTGATCAGTGTTCATGCCATAAAGGTCCGCAGGATTCAGGACAGTCCAGGAGAAGATGTTCGACCCTGCCGCCTCGAGCAACTTGATCTGGGATTGCAATGCCGTCGACCCGAACCCGTCCGCAGGCACCGTGCCCTTGACGATGGTGGAGGCGAGCTTGGTCTTCGCGAAGTTCACCGCGGCATCCTTCGAGAGCATCGCGCGCAGAAATTCCTTGCCGCCGGCGACATTCTTGCCCTGCGACGGGACGATGTAACCCTCGCCAGCAGCTGAGTGCAGCGCCTCCCACGGGAGCTTGGAGTTACTCGTCACGGTGGGCTCAGGCGCACCAGTCATCTTGAAGCCGGACTTGGTCTGGTCCTTCATTTCGTTCTCGATCCAGCTGCCCGACGGATAGAGGATGAATTCCTCAGCGTCGCTCCACTGGGCCTGGGCGGCGGTGAACACGGTCCCCGACCCGCCCGGCTTCATATAGCCGGCATCGATGATCTTCTTCAGCCCGTTGAACACGTCTTGAATCGGAGGGAGCGACCAGCAGCCGGGTTTGAGATTATCCAGTGCCAGCCGTACCTCATCGCCTCCCTCCTTGATCGCCGAACCGATGGCCATCGTCTGGTAATAGGTCGCGGCTTCCTTGCCCCAACCGAGCAGATACTTGCCCTTGCCCTTGGCCTCCTCGCCGAGAGACAGCATCTCGTCATAGGTCTTGGGTACGGTCCAGCCGTTTTGCTCGAAGAGTGATGCCGAGTACCAGATCGCAAACACGCTGAGGGCGTAGTTCAACACAATGAACTTGCCGTCGAACGTTCCTGGCTCGGTGACGCCCTGGTAGAGCGTATCCTTGATCACCGTGCCTTCGTAGTTCTTGGCCTCAATGACGTCGTTCAGCTCGGCCAGCTGGTCGCGGATCGTGTTGACGCCGATCAGGCCGGCCCCGCTGTTGTCGATAACGTCCGGCGGGTTGCCCGCGACGAATCGGGGCTGCAGGGTCTGGGCGACCTTCGTGGTTGGCGACACCTTCACCGTCACACCCTGCTGCTTCGCCTCGACCTGCTTGCCGGCGAACTCCGCGTAGTCGATGCCGTAACCACCCTTGAAGATGACGGCGTCAACTGTCGAGCCGGACTGCACTCCGAAGGGGTTGGTGTCGCTTACCTGACCCGCCGGCGCCGAGCTCGACGAGGTGCTGCTGCCGGTACCCGAAGTGGCGCAGGCCGCGAGCGACCCGGTTGCTGCCAAAGCTGCCGCGGCAAGTGAGCCGCGAAGGAAATCGCGTCGCCCAAGCGGCTTGGCGTAGATGCCCATGTGATGTCCCTTTCCGATCGATCCCTGTTGGTTTTGGTGAGTTCCTTACTGTGAATGCTCTGACGATGTAGTCCATTACGACGTTCGCCGCGCCGTCCGACTCACGTGATACGCCGGATCCGACCCGCATACTTCTTTTCAAGCGCATGGTTGTGTTCGTCCCCACCGGGAATATTGGCCGAGAGGTAGAGCGGAGGCTCTCGGCCGGCGCCGTTCATCCGCTCGGTCACCCCAATGGTCAGCAACTGCGCGATGAACGCGCTCGTGATGGACGAGACCGAGCCAACGGCAACGCCTCCCGACAAGGCGAGAGTCGCGTCGCCGTACGGAGCCAAGTTATCGATTACGACGTCGGCGACCTCAGATAGCCGCAGTCCGCTGGGATGCTTTGGTCGTACGCGCGCGGTGTGCTGGAGTGAGGTCACCGCTATGACGTCATGGCCCTTCTCTTTGGCTATCAGTGCCATGCCCACTACCGAGCCGTTGACGCCGGAGTTGGACGCGATGATAAAGACGTCCCCGGAGTGGATCCGCGAGATGTCCCACAACTGCGAGACAACGTCAGGATTGCGCTCGAGGCTGGATCCGGTAAGCGTGTCCGGCGGCAGGCTGCCGTGCAGCACGAGATCACGGAGGGCAATCTTGTTGGTCGGTATAAGGCCGCCGGCTCGGCCAGCAATCTCCATCGCAAACGCCTCCGAATGGCCGGTTCCAAAGGCCTGAATTACCGCACCGTCCTCGAGCGCCTGCGTCATTAGAGCGACCGCTGCATCCAGCCCTCCGTCGGCGGCCAGCGTGGCGAGACGCTCAAGTCTCTGGCTCACCTCGTTCGCGAAGTCGTTCACTATCGGGGCAATGGTGCTCTGCGTCACCGGTCGGCCTCCTCTCGCTCGGCGGCGCTGCTTCCGTCGCGCAGTCCGGCAACCACGCCCAATCCTTCGGACACGGCTGCAGCCCGAGGTGGTGTGCGACGGGGTCGGCGGTGCGATGAGACGGCAAGGGCGGACGCAGCCAGCTTGGCGCTCGACCGATCGAAGTTCTCCTGGGCAACGAGGAGGTAGAGCAGGTCGAGCACGAGGAGCTGACCGTGCTTGGCCGACAGGTCGTCGGGTTGCCGGAACTGGTCATAGATCGAGGTCACAATCTTGCGATCAGCAAGTTCGGCTAGCGGCGATGTGGGGTCGTTGGTAATAGCCACCGTGAACGCGCCGGCACGACCGGCCTCGGCCAGCATCTCGATCGTCTCGTCCGTTCGACCAGTGGTGGAAATGCCGATCGCTACCGTGTCGGAGTCCTGGATGGCTGCACTCGTCAGGCCGCTGTGGACCTCCGACCAGGCGTAGGCCGGAACCCCAATGCGGTAAAGCCGGCCCTGCAGCTCATCGGCAAGCATCGCGCTGCCGACCACGCCGTAGATATCGACATGCGAGCTCAGCGCGATCCGCCGCGAGACCTCCGTTATGACGGCAAGATCCATGGCCGATGTCGCCTCTCGCAACGCCTTCGTATGGCTGCCGATCAACATGCGCAGCACATCCTCCGGGGAGTCGTCTGGACCGAACTCCCCTCCGATCTCCGCAGCCCATGAATCGAGTGAGGTGCTGCGGCCAACATCGGTCGCAATGCCGACTCGAAGCTCGACGTAGCCGGGATAGCCGATGGTCCGGCAAAAACGAGTGACTGTGGCGGGCGAAGCTCCGGCCTGCTCCGCCAGCTCGCCAATGGACAAGGTCAGCGGCGCCTGCGGGTGCTTGAGCAGGTACCCGGCAACGCGCGCCACTGCGGACGGCATCTCAGGCAACAGGGACCGAATGCGGTCTTGCACTGCGGGGTTCTGCTCGCGTGTGCGAGCAGCTCGCGCCGGCGTGAGAATCACTATCACCCTAATTCAAAGATCCTGAAATTCGCTCTTACACTAGTGTCTGGCTCTCTTACGCACAACCGACGAAACCAAACTGAGACCCGGATCGCGGCCCCGACGGTGCTGAGGAGGAGTGAGCAGACGCGCTTTATCGTCTGCGAGCGACGACGAAGTAGGTGGGCTTGACGGCGCGATCCGTGTCGCCGCGATCTTCGCTTGGACGCCGAGCGAAGCGAGAGGAGCAATCAGATATTGCAATGTATTTGGCCGTCGATGCCGGTGGCACCAGCACCCGTGCGGTCGTCCTCGACACTTCTGGGCGCGCGTACGGGTACGGCCGCGCCAGTGGCGGAAATCCCACAGCGAGAGGCATCGACCAGGCAGTGAACGGCATAGGGTCTGCGGCCGAGCAGGCCGTGGCGGGCTTGTCTGGCTCAGATCGACCGGCGTTGGCGCTGATCGCGATGGCCGGTGAAAAAACCGGCGCCTTCAGAGATCAAGTCTCGGCACGGCTCAGTGCGGTGGGTATCCGGAGAGTGGCCCTCGGCCACGACCTCCTCGGCATCTTCCACTCTGGCACTCCTGCGCTGAATGGGTACGCCCTCATTGCAGGAACCGGGACTGTGGCGGCCAGGATCCGCGGAGGTCAGCTGGACCGGGTGGCGGGTGGCCGAGGCTGGCTTTTGGGTGATGCTGGCGGCGGCTTCTGGATCGGACATGCTGTGGCCCGGGCAGTAGTGGCGGCCCTCGACGGCCAGGGGCCGAGCACGGCGCTCACGGATCTCGTTCTCGAGGCTATGGGGATTGCTGCCCATACGGACAACTTCGCCGGACGTGCAGAGGCGCTGCGGCAACTGGTCTCGGCGTTGTACGCCCGGCCGCCCATCGCCTTGGCGGAGTTCGTGCCACTCGCCTTCGCGGCTCACGATGATCATGTGGCTCGACCCATCCTCGTCAGAGCGTCAGCCGCCCTCGCGGACTTGGTTTCTGCCGTCCGGGCACCGGATCTGCCAGGCCCGACTGTGGTAGGCGGCAGCGTCGTCGTCCGCGGCATGCTGACTGCGCCACGGAGCCTTCAGACGGCGCTCGTTCCACCAGCTGGCGGCGATGCCGTAATTCCGGTTACCGATGGCCTGGTAGGTGCGGCAGTGCTCGTCCTGCGGCATGTAGGGCACGAGGTTGACGAAGCCCTGTTCGATACGATCCACGTGGAAGTCGAGCGGGCCAGCACGGCCAGTGCCTAGGACGGCTCAGCCGCCAGCCAGTTCAGGAGCACACGACCCATCAGACGCGATGCACCGAATGTGGCCACGTCGGCGTACCGCCGGTCGGCTGAGGGCCAACCCATGTCGACGACTAATACATCACCATGTTGGGAGCGCAGCCGGTCAACAGCTTCTCTCGCAAACTGATGCTGGTGGAGGTCGCGCCCGACGACGAGTACAGGTTGTCCGGGCTGAAGGCTCGGCAGCGCCCATTGCTCAGGGGTGATCACAGATATCCGCTGTGGCGCGAAGACATCCGCGGCGAATGGCCCCCATGGTGTGGTGCCTACCGCGATATTGGGATCCGCCTCAAGCCGTACGACGGCGTAATGTCCCCCGGCCCTTGCTCGCCACTGCGATGCTCCAGGTTGGATATCCAAGGCGTGAACCAGCTCGGCCTCGCCCCTGAGCCAACCCGGCGCCACACGAGGAGGCTCCCCCGCTGCCTGCCGCGCTGCTTTCAGATCCTCCGCGAGCCCTTGCGTGCGGTTCCTTGCTTCCTGTACCCGGTTGGAGCTGAGCTGGCCTTCGGTGACGGCGCTGCTCACTGCCCGCTCGATGGCGGTGAGTTGATCATCGGTGTTCTCGGTCCCTAAGCAGAGCAGATCGCAGCCAGCTTGCAATGCCACAACAGCCGCCCCCGCCATGCCAAGCGAGCCCGAGGCACCGGCCATGTCCAAGGCGTCGCTTACGACGGCCCCGGAAAAGCCCAGCTCATCCCGTAACAGATCGTTCAGGACAACTCGACTCATTGTCGCGGGATGGTCCGAATCCAGCTGCGGTAGCAGGATGTGGGAAGTCATGATCACCCGGCATCCTTCTTCAATAACGGCAGCGAAGGGCACAAGCTCACGCCGCCGCAGCTCATCGAGAGAGCGGTTGACTCCGGGAAGTGAGACGTGTGAGTCCTGTGCTGTGTCGCCATGGCCTGGGAAGTGCTTCGCGGTTGCCGCGATGCCGGTGGACTGAAGACCGGCGACCGAGGCGCGGCTGTGCCGAGCTACCAGTTCGGCATCGCTACCAAAACTTCGAATCCCGATCACTGGGTTATCGGACCGGGAATTGACATCCACGCAGGGAGCGAAGTTGACGGTGCAGCCGGCCTGCCGTAGCGACCAGCCGACTGCGGCCGCGGTCTGGTAGGTGGTGTCTAGGTCGTCAAGCCGGCCCAGCACGGCGTTGCCAGGGAACGGTGCACCCGTGGCCGCGAAGAGCCGCGTCACGTCACCTCCCTCCTCGTCCATGGCGATGATCGCGTACGGGTTCGCGGCCATGATTGCCTCGGTCAGATTTCGCAGCTGTTCGGGCGAGGAGATGTTTTGCGCGAAGAGGCATACACCGCCCAGACCTGCGCGGAGCCGGTCTCGCAACCACATGGGCAATTCCGTTCCCGCAAAGCCCGGCAGCAGGGTGGTCAGCACGCTAGAACCCCTGCCAGCTCGGTTTTCCTTGATAGGTCTCGATGTAGTACGAAGCGAGCTGAAGACGTGAAGCGGCAGCCGTGTCCAGCAGCACGGTCACGTGGGGGTGTAGCTGCAGCGCTGTGGCTGGCCACATCGCCGACACGGATCCTTCCACGAGCTGATGGACGGCCTCGGCCTTTCCTCGCCCTGAGGCCACGAGCACGAGGTGGCGAGCCTCGATAATCGTGCCGATGCCTTGGGTCAGGCAGTGCTGCGGGACGGCCTCTACGTTTCCGCCGAAGAATCGAGCGTTGTCCCTGCGAGTCTGGCTGGTCAATGTCTTGATCCGGGTACGGGAGGCGAGCGAGGAGCCGGGTTCGTTGAATGCGATATGCCCATCGGTGCCAATTCCAAGGATCTGGACGTCTATACCCCCGGCGTCCGCTATGGCTCGTTCGTACGCCTCGCAGGCGCCTACCAGGTCGGCGGCCAGCCCGTCCGGGCCATACACATGAGTCGGATCGATATCGACCTTGTCGACGAACTCATCTCGGATGACATTCCGGTACCGCTGCGGATGGTCGGCCGGCAGCCCGACGTACTCGTCAAGCATGAACGCCCGCGCTTTCGCTAGTGACAAGGAACCTTGCGCGACGCGACGGCCGAGTTCGTCGTAGATGATCAGTGGACTTGATCCGGTTGCGACGCCCAGCACAGCCTCGGGCCGGCGCCGCAGCAGTTCGGAGATGGCATCGGCGGCCAACTTCCCCGCTTCGTCCGGCGTTGTGCTGATGACGACTTCCATTGCCTAGTGCTCCCACTCCCCGATCGGTCGGCCCTCTATCCAGACGTCGCGCACCTGCCAGTCCTTCTTAAAGAGGACAGCATCGGCCACGTATCCCGGCTCTAGTCGGCCGAAGCGGTCTTCCATTCCAAGGATTTGAGCCGGGATGGCGGTGACGGCCTCAATTGCCGCGAGAGGGGTGAGGCCCACGTCCCGTACTGCGCGGGCGACCGCTGTGTCCAATGTCAGGGTCGAGCCGGCGATCGCGCTCCCCTCGGCTAGCCGCGCGACGCCCCCGGTGACGTCAACGTCCAGGTCGCCAAGGCGGTATCTCCCATCGCCGGCGCCAGCGGCGGCCATGGCATCGCTGACTAGGGCGACCTTTCCGGGAGCCAGCCGGCACAGCATTCGAATAATCTCCGGCCGTACGTGAACCCCGTCATTGATCACCTCTAGCCGACTATCGGAATCTTCCACGAACGCGAACACCGGTCCGGGGGCACGATGATGTACGCCGGGCATCCCATTGAAGGCGTGGGTAAGCAGCCTCGCCCCCTCCTCGATCGCCGCCCGCGCCTGTTCGAAAGTCGCTGCCGTGTGTCCGACCGCTACGACGACGCCCGCATGCCTCAGGATCTGCGCCGACTCGGCGAAGTGTGCCAGCTCCGGCGCCATCGTGACTTGACGCAGTGTGCCGTCGGCCGCACCAAGCAGCCGCTCAACCAGGTTGGGATCCGGATCGCGAAGCAGGGCCGGATCGTGCGCTCCGCGGTACTCGCGGGCGAGAAATGGACCCTCAAGGTGGATCCCCAGGATCGTCGGATCTCGGCGAGTCTCGGCCGCCGCGACGTGAATCTGGGAAATCAGAACATCGGGTGAAGCCGTGACCAGAGAAAGCAGTTGACGAGTCGTGCCGTGCTGGCGGTGGAGCAGTACCGCCGTACGAATGGCGTCGCCACCTTCGCTGTACGAGGCCCCGGCACCGCCATGGTTGTGGATGTCGATGAGTCCTGGCGTAAGGACGTGCCCTGCGCCGTCGACAACTTCCGTGTCGTTTCCCATGTGCTCACGCCAGCCGTTGCCGGTCCCGGTCGTGAGGACCCGACCATCCGCGAAAGCAACGAAGGCGTCGGCACGGTCGAGGCCTGGGCTGATTAACCGGACCGAATGGATGACGACGGAGGCGGCGTGGCTCACGGGCCTCAACTCCGGTGCATCGTGTGACCCATGGCCCTGGACAATACGCTGATCGTTATGGCAGGAGCAGAACTGGGGGAAGACCCTGCTCGACGCTCGACGCACGTGTCAACTGAGATCGCTGACCAGCCGTCGGCGTGGGCACGTGCCGCTGAGCTGGGGCTTACCGAGAGTGTCCGCGATGCGCTTCCTGAGCATGGTCAAAGGGTGGCGATCATCGGATGCGGCACGTCGTTCTTCATGGCCCAAAGCTTCGCCCATGTCCGCGAACAGTTAGGCCACGGCGAAACCGACGCCTTCCCCGCATCAGAATTTCCGATCCGCCGCCCCTACGGCACCGTCGTCGCGTTGACTCGCAGCGGCACGACAACCGAGGTGCGACGGCTGCTCGAGATGCTGCGAAACTCGTCGGGGTCACGCACGGTCGCGATCACCGCGGATCCCGAGAGCCCGGTCGTCGAGCTGGCCGATGATCACATCGTTTTGGCTTTTGCCGACGAGAAATCGATCGTTCAGACACGATTTGCCACGACATCCTTGGCATTGTGGCGCGCTTGGTTGGGTGAAGACCTCACCGAAGTCATCACCCAGGGGCGATCTGCGGTGTCCGACCCGTTGCCGCCCGGCATGCTCGACTCGGCCCAGTTCACCTTCCTGGGTAGCGGCATGTCCGTTGGCATCGCGAACGAGGCAGCGTTGAAACTGCGGGAAGCTTCCCAATCGTGGACCGAGTCCTACCCCACGATGGAGTTTCGTCACGGCCCCATCAGTGTGGTCGGCCCACGCTCCACGGTGTGGGTCTTCGGCCCGCCTCCGTCGGGGTTGCTGGAGGACGTCCAGGCCACCGGTGCACACGTGGAAAGCAATGATCGTGACCCAATGGCGGATTTGATCAGAGCGCAGCGACTGGCCATGGCACTGGCCGAGGCCAAGGGACTCAACCCAGACGAGCCGCGACATCTGTCCCGGTCGGTCCTGCTTTCCTGATATGAGCGATCTGGTCATTGGAGTCGATGTCGGCGGCACCACCATTAAGGCGGCTCTGCTTGATTCTGAGGGGCTCGAATACGGTCGCAGTGAGCGGCCAACGCCCAGACACCTCGGCCCGGACGCAGTCGTCGGGACGACGATTGACATCATCGCCGAGCTGCGAGCGCGCGTACCGGAGGCCGGCCGGGTCGGCGCAGTAGGCCTCGTGGTGCCCGGTGTCGTAGACCCGCAGCAAGGGATCGCCGTGTACGCCGCGAACATCGGCTGGCGCCGACTGCACTTGCGCCAAATCGTGGCAGAGGCAGTTGGCCTGCCAGTGGTCCTGGATCACGACGTACGGGCCGCCGGGCTGGCCGAGCTCGAATCGGGTGCCGGTCGCGGCTTGCAAGACGTTCTTTATGTTGCATTGGGCACAGGTGTGGCGGCGGCAGTGATCACCCGAGGCGAGGTGGTGGCCGGCGCCACTGATAGGGCGGGCGAACTCGGTCATCTTCCCGTATTCCCTGATGCAGAACGGTGCGCGTGCGGGCAACGGGGATGCACCGAGACCTATGCCAGCGCCGCCGCATTGTCACGTCGATATTCCGCCGCCAGTGGCATCAGCGACGTTCCAGCCCATGACGTCATTAGCCGAGCTGCGGCCGGCGACCCCCTGGCTGATGCGATCTTCAACGATGCCATCACAGCTCTGGGCCGGGCACTGGTGCACTACGTACTCCTCATGGATCCTGAACTGATCCTGATCGGTGGCGGCATGTCGGCGTCCGGCGCGGCACTGCTGCACCCACTCACCCGCGAAGTACAAGCCGGTCTCGCCTGGCGGCCCGCCCCGACGATCTTGATTGGACAGTTCGCCGGTGACGCCGGGCGCCGAGGAGCAGCCTTGCTGGCTTGGCGCGCGCTACATGCGTCAGGCGGGCCCTTGAACGAAGGGCTGAGATGATCGAGAGGCCGGAGACACCTGAGCGGCGCGCGCTCGTCGTACGGGGCGGTTGGTCGGGCCACCAGCCGGTGGAGACAACTGAACTGTTCATCCCCTTCCTGCAGCAGCAGCACGGATTCTCGATCCGTATCGAGGAGTCACCGCAGATCTACGCCGACCTCGACTACATGCCTACCGTCGATCTGATTGTGCAGTCGATGTCGAGGTCGACGATCGAGATGAACGAGTTCCTCGGCCTGCAGGCGGCGGTCGAGGCGGGTGCGGGAATGGCCGGCTGGCACGGCGGGATCGTTGCCTCTTACCTGAACACTACGCAGTATCTACACATGATCGGCGCCCAGTTCGTCGAGCATCCCGGCAAGCACCCGGATGAGCGCACCGGCGAGCAATCCGACAGCTATGTGCCCCATACGGTCAACATCACCGCGCTCGGCCGCCGGCACCCGATCACGCAGGGTATCGACGACTTCGACTTGGTCACTGAGCAGTATTGGGTGCTGCACGATGACTATCTGGACGTACTCGCAACGACGACCCAGGCCGTGCGGCCATGGGACCCCTGGCACCGGCCCGTCACTTCGCCGGCGATCTGGACGCGGCTGTGGGGCAAGGGACGTATCTTCGTGAGCACGCCGGGCCACAACGTGGGTACCCTCCAAGACTCGAAGGTGCGCATGATCACCGAGCGGGCGCTGCTGTGGGCGGCCCGCCGATGAAAGGATTCAGGCCCGCTCAACCAAGCTAGCGACGAGCCAGTCGGATAAAGGCGTCCAGCGAATCTGGGTTCGCCAAGGCATCTCGGCTTACGGCCTTGTCTGGCTCGATACCTGCCAAGATCCGCTTCACCGGCACCTCGCATTTCTTGCCGTTAAGCGTGTGAGGGATTGCGTCGACGGCCAGGAATCGGTCGGGCACGTGGCGCGGGGATAGTTCGGTGCGCAGTGCCTGCCGCAGCTGCAGCTCAACATCAGCGAGTGCATTTTCAGCGGCGAGTACGACGAAGCACAGCAGTTCGCCCTCATCCTGGGCGCCAAGTTCAGTAGTGTCAACGACGAGTGAGTCGACGATCTCATCGAAGCCCTCGACCACCGCGTAGAAGTCGGCCGTTCCCATCCGTACTCCGCCACGGTTGAGGGTCGAGTCGCTGCGTCCGTAGATGACGAACGACC
>Ga0307409_100000319_pt1 | contig 19718 bp, 20 predicted proteins | sample 322Ometagenome_2_FD_203888 | JGI IMG/M metagenome (GOLD analysis project Ga0307409, IMG submission 203888) | Maize rhizosphere microbial communities from greenhouse at UC Davis, California, United States - 322HYB-O-2 | ecosystem: Host-associated > Plants > Roots > Rhizosphere > Soil | place... | reverse complement strand
CGGCGACGAAAAGCGTGTCGCCTCACTCCTCCTCAGCACGGCGCGTGGCGCGATCCGTGTTGATTGCTCCGCTCGCTGGTGCTCGCTGTGTTCAATAGCTCGCTTTCGCTCGCTGCGATGTTCGCTGGAAAGCCGCCGTCTTCGTCGAATCCGACGAAACGATGTGTCGCATCATCAACTCCATCTCGAGGGGTTTCGTCGGCTTCTCCTGCAGATCGGCGGCGCGAACATCGCTCCGCGCGGATCGCGCCTACTTCGTCACACAGCTCGCCGCTGGGGCTGGTGCAATTTGTTGAGGTCGCTCGGCGACGAAAAGCGTGTCGCCTCAGTCCTCCTCAGCAACGAAGGGCTCGCCGCCGGCCTCCCAAATCGCCTCAAGCAACTTGGTGGGAGCGACCTCGGCGTCGTGGCGCAACGCACTCGCATTCTCAGAGAACCGCGCCGGAATGATCACGAGCGGTCGGCTGTATCCAGGTCGATCAGGCATCAGATGGTCCTAACGTACGCCGCACCAGTTGATAGGCAGCAGGACGCGGCTGCCGCAAAGCAACTACTCAGGCAGTCTGCATTGATGGCTGCTCGGCTGTCAGCGGCTCTAGGTGCGTTGGCCGCGGGCGTGGAAAACCCTCCTCCGGTCGGTCGAACCACAGATGCGCCTGCCCGGTACCGATGGAATTCTCATATTCGCCGTACTGCCGAGATGTGGCTCGGCAGTCGCCCTCACCGACGGCTCCAATCATCATCAGGTAGTGCCCAAAGCGAGCCTCGGGCTTGAATCGGTAATACTCCGGCATGGCTTCCAGCACTCGGGCGTGATCACCGGCCGCGAACCATTCCAGGCGCTGGAAATCTGCCGCCGCCGCCTCGGGCGTGAAGATGTGTTCGACTCCAGCTGCTTCATGGTGGCGTAGCTCGCGCAGCGGCCAGAACGTATGGGATAGCGCACCGGACGCGATGAGCACGACTTTTCGATTGGATTGTGCAATCGCGTCACCAAGAGCCCGGCCAACTCGCAAGTTGTCCTCGGTCTCGGCGGTCTGACAGACCCCAATGGAGATCCAGCGCTTGTCGGGTAGGCCCTGTCCGAGGAACTCCCAGAGGTTGGTGGTGGCGTAGAAGATCGGGAGATGATCATCGTCGATCGCCGTGATCCAGGTGCCTTGCCGCTCGGCCTTGGACGCTATGAGATGGGCCAGCTCGGGGTCGCCCGGGAAGTCATATGGCCGCTGCGACATGCCGCGGGGAAGCTCGTCGGAAGTAAACAAGCCGCGGCGGCGCTTTTGCGCAGTGACGACGAACTCGACGGTCGTTGCCCAATGTGAGTCCAGAACGACGACCGTGTCGTACTCCAAAACCTCGAAGACCTCTTCCCGCAACTGCCGTAAGTTGGCGACGAGTGTGGTGTCGTTGCCGGAGTTGAGCTGGCGGCGGGTGGACTCTGGCAGCAGGATGGTGGGAACATGCGCCAGCAGTCCTGCGCCTACAACTTCACCCATAAAAGGGCACATCCTTCCTCGCCGGTCGTGGCCCGGCTCCTGGAAGTCTCGATCAAGCTACGGAACTGCTGGCAAATTGCGCGCTCGAGCAAGACAGGAATGCAACTTGCCAGCAGTTTTATCAGTCCAATCCGTTATGCCGACTGGGCGGCAGTACCGACGAGATTGTCCGTTAGTGGGAGGCGGCGCCGCTTCACTGAGAGCAGCAGATTAGTAGCAGCGGCAATCGCCAGCGAAGCGCCGAGTAGGTGGAGCGCGACGAGCTGGATCGGAACGCCCAGCTGATACTGGGCGATACCGACGCCGGCCTGCAAGATTTCGACGAGGAGCAGGAGGACCACGGCCCTGCTACGCAGCAGCACAAAGCAGGCCACCGTTGCCGCCACGGTCGTATACGCCACGATCGAGTGCAGGCGGGTGAGCAGCATCCCATCGAGGGCATTCCGAGGTGCGTTCTCATCACCTGCATGTGGCCCGCTTCCTGTCACCAGAGTTCCGAGCCAGACAGCCAGCCACATCAACACAAAGACGACCCACGTTGCCACCACCGAAACGCCCGACGCTTCCGCGGCTGTGAGGCGCCACATCTTGCGCACCAGTACGACGGAAAGGGCGATCAGCACCATGGACAACAGCAGGTGGAGCGCTACCACGTACGGGTTCAGCTGAGTGAGTACGGCAAGACCACCGATGACACCCTGCAGCGGAATTCCCAACGCCAGACCGCCGGTGAGCCTGCGGAGGTCGGGCCGCGCTCGACCATTGTCGCGAAAAAGGAGCGCACTGATGAAGGTAAGCACCGCAGCGACGACCAGCACCAACGTGAACACGCGGTTACCGAACTCAATGGCCCCATGGATCCCGAGCTGAGGATGGGAGACATAGGAGTCCTCCGTGCACCGCGGCCAGGTCGGACAGCCGAGCCCCGAACCGGTCAGTCGGACCAGGCCGCCAGTCACCACAATGAGGATGTTCATGATCAACGAGACCACCGACCAGCCGAGCAGCGCATTCGGTCCACGCACGATCCGGAGAATTCCGGACACCGGCCCACGGCCGGCGGTCGCCTCAGCTTTCGGGCTGAGCTGCTTCACGACGTCCAACGAAAGCCCTTCCACGCGGCGAGGCCAGCGGCCACGAGCCAGGCTAACAACACCGGTACCGGCCAGCCCAGGAGATGGCCGTGCGCAGCAGCTCGCAGCCCCTCGCCGAGGGCAGCAGTTGGCAGTGCTTCGATTACCGGGCGCAGCACCACGGGATAGCGTGCTACGGGAATGATCAGTCCGCCCCCGACCAGCAAGATCACATAGATCAGGTTGGCGAGGCCTAGCACCGACTCTGCGCGCAGCCGGGCGGCCAGCAGCAATGCAAGGCAGACGAAAGTGGCGGTGGCCAAGATCACGATCAGCACCGCCAGCAACGCCGAGGGTGCAGTGAACTCCGGCCGCCATCCCAGGGTTAGTGCGGCGCTGGTCAAGATCACCAACTGCCCGAGCATGATCATAATTACGGCCAACGCCTTTCCGGCAAGCAAGCCAGGCTTGCCAAGCGGTGTCGTCGCTAGTCGCTCGAGTACGCCGTAGCGTCGTTCGAAGGCAGTAGTGATTGCTGTTGAGGTGAAGGCCGATGACCAGACAGCAAGGGCCAGTACGGAGGGTGCAAGCAGATCCATGCTGGCTATCGAGGAGTTGGCGATCGCAGCATCGGCGAACCGGCCAGCCACCAGAATCGCCAGCGGAATGACCAAGGCCAGCAGCAGTTGTTCGCCATTGCGGATCAGGAGCCGGGCCTCGATCATCCCGTGCCGGAGAATCCGCTTGGCAGCCGGTGCCGGCGCGGGTGCGGGGGAAAGATCCAGCGTTGTCACGAGGCCGCCCGTGCCCGGGTGTGGCTCAGAAAGACCGTCTCCAGCGTGCCGCCCGATTTGGTCAGCTGACGAACTGTGCCCGAGATTGTGACTCGGCCCTGATCGACGATGAACACTTGATCGGCCAGGGCTTCTGCCTCATCCATTGCGTGGGTGGTCAGCAATATGGTGACGCCGTTCGCGCGGAGCTCCCGCAGCAACAGCCACGTTGCGCGTCGAGCGTGCGGATCCATGCCCGCCGTCGGTTCGTCGAGGAAGACAAGCTCAGGCCGTCCTACCAAGGCGCCAGCCAGGTTTACCGCCTGCTGTTGGCCGCCGGACAGACGCCGGTACGAGGTCTTGGCGCAGTCACTGAGTCCCAGCCGCTCGATCAATGCCGGCACCGGCAGCGGATTGGCGTAAAGGCCAGCCAGGTAGCGCAAGAGCTCGACGGTCTTGATGCCAGACCACGAACCAGCGCTCTGAGGCATTAGCCCAATGCGGCCAGCTAGCTGCCGGGAGCCGGCGGTCAACCCCAGCACTGTGATATCTCCCGAGATTGGGTGAACGAGGCCGGTGCAGCAACGGACGAGTGTCGTCTTGCCTGCACCATTAGGCCCCAGCACCGCCGTCAGCCCGCCCGTCTTGGCCTCTAGCGAAAGCCCGTCCACAACGGCACGGCGGCCAAATCTGACAACCAAATCGGCCACCCGAACGGCACTGTCGGGACTGGGCACCGATGAATTCTAGACGGCCGGACTGAATGATTCGGTGCATCTAGACCGGTGGTAATCACGCCGTACGCGGCCCCGGTGCCTTCACTTGCCAGCGGAGAGGATGTCAGCAAGGTCGTACTTGACCGGCTCCTCCAGCTGTTCGTACGTACATGACCGTGGATCTCGATCAGGCCGCCAGCGGAGAAACTGAGCCGTGTGGCGGAAACGGTCTCCTTCCATGTGCTCATATCGCACCTCGACCACGAGCTCCGGCCGAAGCGGGATGAAGGAGAGGTCCTTCTTGGCATTCCATCGGCTGAACTCTGAGCTGCGGGGCGTACGCGTGCCTTCCTCCTGCTTGGCCCACGCCCAGGGATGATCATCGAAGGTGGTGACCAGTGGCTGCAGCTCCGAAAACAGCTCCTTACGACGAGCAGCCGGAAATGCCCCGATCACTCCGACACTGGCGAGCTCACCGGAGTCTTTGTAAAGCCCCAGCAGCAGGGACCCAATGCTGTCCGGGCCGCTCTTGTGCACCCGATAGCCGGCGACGACACAGTCGGCAGTGCGCTCGTGCTTGATCTTGAACATGGTGCGCTTGTCCGGCTGGTACGTGCCAGCCAGCGGCTTGGCCACCACCCCGTCAAGGCCAGCGCCCTCGAATTGGGAGAACCACTCGATCGCGAGGTCATGATCACGGGTGGCTGGCGTGACGTGGATCGGCGCCTGTGCATCCGCCAACACTTCCTCGAGGGCGGCGCGGCGCTCCTCGAATGGACGCTGGGTGTAGTCGGTGCCGTCCAGCGCCAAGACGTCGAAGGCGATGAAGCTGGCCGGCGTCTCCTCCGACAACAGCTTGACTCGACTGGCGGCGGGATGAATGCGCTGCTGGAGCACCTCGAACTCAAGCCGCTCGCCGACCACCACGACGATCTCGCCGTCAATAACGCACTTGTGAGGCAGATTGGCTTTGACTGCCGCCACGATCTCGGGGAAGTAGCGGGTCATCGGGCGCTCATTGCGGGAGCCGATCTCCACCTCGTCGCCGTCCCGGAACACGATAGAGCGGAACCCGTCCCACTTCGGCTCATAGCTGAAGGGACCTTCCGGAATGCTGGGCACGGCCTTGGACAGCATCGGAGCGACTGGCGGCATGACGGGCAGCTGCATGCTGGCCATTCTCACACCCACTGCAGCCGCCTATCGCGTCCGAGTGTCAGTGCCGAATGGGAGGCTGGGTGCCATGCCGGATCCAATCTTTCAAGTGCCGGATGCAGTCCTCGACGATCTACGGGCTCGACTGCAGAACACCCGATGGCCTGAGGTGATGGCAGGCCAAGGATGGTCGAGAGGGACCGATCTGGATTACCTCAGGCAGCTTGCTGAGTATTGGCGCACTGGCTTTGATTGGCGGGCGCAGGAGGCGGCGCTGAGCCGCTTCAATCATGAACGGGTGCAGGCTTCTGGTCTCTCGCTGCATCAGATCCATGAGCGTGCGGCGGATCCGAACGCGCTGCCCCTCGTCTTATTGCACGGCTGGCCAGATTCGTTCTTGCGCTACACCAAGGTCCTGCCGCTGCTCGGAACCTTCCATCGAGTTGTGCCTTCTCTGCCGGGCTTTGGCTTCTCCGAGCGTCCGAGCCGTGCGGGTTGGAACTCGACGCGGATGGCGGATGCGATTGCTGAGTTGATGACGGCCAATGGCTACGACCGCTTCCTGGTCTCCGGCGGGGACGTTGGTGGGTCAGTTGCCGAGCAGCTGGCAAAGCGTCACGGTGGTCGACTCATTGCACTCCACCTCACCGATGTTCCGTATATGCATTTGTTCTCAGTAGATCCAGCGGAGCTAACCGAGCCGGAGCAGGCGTATCTCGCTGCTGGCCGGGAATGGCAGATGAGCGAAGGTGCGTACGCGCTGATCCAGTCCACAAAGCCAACAACAGCATCCGTCGGATTGGCGGATTCGCCGGCAGGCTTGGCGGCATGGATCGTTGAGAAACTTCGCTCCTGGAGTGATTGCGATGGGCAGCTGGAGCGGCGCTTCAGCCGCGATGAGGTTCTCACCTGGCTCACTCTCTACTGGGTGACCAACACCATCGGGTCTTCGTTTCTGCCTTATGTCGAGTACGACCCGGGTGACAACGAGAAAGTCGGCGTGCCGACCGGGGTGACGATCTTTCCCAAGGACCTCGTGCCGGCGCCACGCGAGTTCGCTGAGCGGTTCTTCAATATCGTCCGTTGGACTGAACTTCCCGTAGGGGGTCATTTCACAGCATGGGAGGAACCAGAAGCCTTTGCGCAGGAGCTAACCGCCCTGGCACGAAAATGCAGCCGGTGATAACCACAATCGCCATCGAGAACTATCGGTCGTTGCGAGACTTGCGGCTGTCCTTGGGCCGGCTCAATGTCGTGACGGGCCCAAACGGCAGCGGCAAATCCAGCCTTTATCGTGCATTGCGGTTGTTGGCCGACTGTGCCTCAGGCCGGGTCATCTCTTCGCTGGCTCGCGAGGGCGGGCTCGAGTCGGTCCTTTGGGCAGGGCCTGAACACTTCGGAGCTGCCGTCCGTTCTAGCCAGCATCCGGTTCAGGGCACGGTACGCGCTGCACCGATCAGCCTGCAGCTGGGCTTTGCCTCCGATGACTTTTCGTACTTGATCGATCTTGGGCTACCAACCCGTAATGAGTCGTCGGCCTTCAATCTCGATCCCGAGATCAAACGTGAGGTGGTGTGGAGTGGGCCGATCATGCGGCCGTCCACTGTGCTGGTGAAGCGAAAACGTCCGCTCGTAGAGCTTCGGGGCAGCTCGGATGCTTGGGAGCCCTTTGAAAGTTCGCTCCGGCCGTACGACAGTGTGCTGACCGAAGTGCTCGACCCGGTGCGAGCTCCGGAGCTATTGGCGGTGAGGGAGCAGATCAGGAGCTGGCGCTTCTACGACCAGTTCCGCACGGATGTGGACGCTCCGGCGAGGCAGAGCCAGATCGGCACCCGTACGCCGGTCCTCGATGGCGCGGGCCGCGATCTTGCGGCCGCACTTCAAACCATCATCGAAATCGGCGATGTTGATGCTCTATACGCCACCATCGAGGATGCCTTTCCAGGATCACAGCTGCAGGTGGTGGAGACGCGCGGCCGCTTCGACCTCCAACTTCGCGCCCATGGCTTGCTGCGGCCGCTGTCGGCAGCTGAACTGTCGGACGGCACCCTCCGCTACCTCCTTTTGGTTGCCGCGCTGCTGAGCCCGCGGCCGCCGTCGCTGATGGTGCTGAACGAACCAGAAACCAGCCTGCACGCTGATCTCCTTCCGGCGTCGGCGCGGCTCATCTCTCGCGCCAGTGGGCACACCCAGATTGTGGTAGTCACGCATGCGCAAGAGCTGGTCGAGGCCTTGACCGAGACCGGTGCTCGGCCGCTCTGCCTCGTAAAGGACTTTGGCGCGACGACTTTGGAAGGGATTGATCCTTTGGAGCAGCCGCCATGGAACTGGGGGTCACGCTGAGGGAATCGATCATGATCGAAGTTGATGTTCGAACCTCCGATGGGAGGGTCCTGCACGCATACGATGTGGGCCCAACCGGCCGTTCGGATGAGCTGGTCCTGATGTGGCATGGCGGCACACCGAACACTGGTGAACCTCCTGAGCCGCTCTTTGACGTGGCGCAGTCCCTGGGGATTCGTTGGATCGGTTATGACCGACCTGGCTACGGAAAGTCCAGTCCCTTTCGCGGAGCAACCGTAGCCTCTGCAGCCGCCGATGCCGCTCGCGTCGCCGACCACCTGGGCGTCGACCGATTTGCCGTACTCGGGTCTTCTGGTGGCGGCCCACGGGCCTTGGCCTGTGCCGCATTGCTCATGGGCCGGATGTCGGCGGCGATCACCATCTCAGCGCCAGCGCCAGGGACTGCACCTGGCCTCGACTTCTTCGCCGGTATGTCGGGCGGCAGTAGCCGGGAACTGCGCGCCGCGGCGCAGGGACGCGCTGAGCTCGAAGAGGTCCTTGCTTCCAACGAATTCGACCCGGAGTCCTTCATAGCCGCCGACTACGCAGCACTCGATGGCAGCTGGTCCTGGTTCAGCCGCATAGTGCAGGCCGCGACCGCAAATGGACCTGACGGGATGATCGAAGATGATCTTGGCACGATGGCACCGTGGGGATTTGATCTTGCGCAGATCACGGTACCGACGTTGATCATGCATGGCACCGAAGACCGCATGGTACCTGGCTCGCACGCCGAGTGGCTCGCAGCACATTGTCCGACCGCGGAGCTTCGCCTCGTGCCGGGCGAAGGCCATGTCTCGGTGCTCAACTCGGCTCCGGAAGCATTGTTGTGGCTACGCGATCGGCTGTCAGAGACTAAGGCGAGCCTTATTTGAATGCGCTTGAGGAATTAGGGCAGACTGGCGTTGTGAAAATCTCCCAGCCGGTCACCTCAGGTGCCGCTGGGGTTCCTCAGAGCGTAGAGACCGACGCATCGACACGGCACCGAGTGGCCAGTTCCATTCTGGAACACGGGCCGTCGACTGCCGCCGAGTTGGCCAAACGGCTGGGGTTGACCCCAGCGGCAATTCGTCGACATCTCGACGTCCTCTTGGCCTCGGGTCATCTCGAGGCTCGTGAGCGGCGCATCTATGGCGCCCGCGGTCGCGGCCGCCCTGCGAAGGTTTTTGTGTTGACCGACGCCGGACGTTCGGTGTTCTACACCGCGTACGACGACTTGGCTATCGACGCCTTGGAGTTCTTGGCAGACTCAGCCGGCCCGGAGGCCGTGACGCTGTTCGCTGAATCGAGAATGGCCCAGAGCGAAAAGCGCTACCAGAAACGAATCGCAAACGCCGCAGCTGGCACGACAGCGGCCCAGGCGCTTGCGGTTGCCTTGTCCGATGACGGGTATGTGGCGTCGACTCTGCCGTCAGCTATCGGAGAACAGCTTTGCCAGCATCACTGCCCGGTCGCACATGTCGCCGAGCGCTTCCCCAAGATCTGCGAGGTTGAAACGGCCGCGTTCTCACGGCTCCTTGGCGTTCACGTACAGCGCCTCGCCACCATCGCGCACGGTGATGGTGTCTGCACCACCCATGTTCCCCATGTGTCTTCGCCAGCTGGGCGCAAGACGACGACCGATATGGCCACATCCGAAAGGGCATAATCATGACCCAAACTCAGGATCCCACTGTTACCCGACCCGTTGGCACCGGCCAGACGCAAGATCAACATCTGGCTGCCCTCGGTCACTATGAGTGGGGCTGGTCTGATAGTGATGTTGCAGGAGCCGCGGCGCAGCGTGGCCTGACCCCTGAGATCGTCGCCAATATCTCCCGGCTCAAGAACGAGCCAAAATGGATGCTTGATCTGCGACTCAAGGGCCACCGGCTCTTTGGCCGCAAGCCGTTGCCCACCTGGGGGGCCGAGCTCGGCGACATCGACTTCGACAACATCAAGTACTTCGTGCGCTCCACCGAGAAGCAGGCGACGTCGTGGGATGAGCTGCCGGCCGACATCAAGAACACCTACGACAGGCTGGGTATCCCCGAGGCGGAGAAGGCACGGCTGGTGGCTGGCGTAGCGGCTCAGTATGAATCAGAGGTGGTTTACCACAAGATCAACGAAGAGCTCGAGCGCCAAGGCGTGATCTTCCTCGACACCGACACCGGGCTCAAGGAGCACGAGGAGCTCTTCAAGGAGTACTTCGGTACCGTCATCCCAGTCGGGGACAACAAGTTTGCGTCCCTGAACACTGCCGTCTGGTCCGGTGGCTCCTTTATCTACGTCCCCAAGGGCGTCCACGTGGAGATCCCGCTGCAGGCTTACTTCCGGATCAACACCGAGAACATGGGTCAGTTCGAGCGGACTTTGATCATCGTCGACGAGGGCGCATACGTGCACTATGTCGAGGGCTGCACGGCGCCGATCTACTCCTCGGACTCGCTGCACTCCGCGGTTGTCGAGATCATCGTCAAGAAGAACGCGCGCTGCCGCTACACCACGATCCAGAACTGGTCCAACAACGTCTACAACCTGGTGACCAAGCGGGCCACCTGTGATGAGGGCGCAACCATGGAGTGGATCGACGGCAACATCGGATCCAAGGTCACCATGAAGTACCCGGCGGTCTACCTAATGGGGGAGCATTCACGCGGAGAGACCTTGTCAGTCGCCTTCGCCGGCGAGGGGCAGCATCAAGACGCCGGATCCAAGATGGTGCATTGCGCGCCGCACACCTCCAGCTCGATCATCTCCAAATCGGTTGCTCGGGGTGGCGGGCGTACGTCGTATCGCGGCCTGGTCCAGGTGCAGGAAGGCGCGCATCACTCAGCCAGCACAGTGAAATGCGACGCGCTGCTGGTGGACACGGTCAGCCGCTCCGACACCTACCCGTACGTCGACGTACGGGAAGATGATGTCTCGATGGGTCACGAGGCAACCGTCTCCAAGGTCAGCGAAGATCAGCTGTTCTACTTGAGGAGCCGAGGCCTCGGCGAGGACGAGGCAATGGCCATGATCGTTCGCGGATTCGTGGAGCCGATCGCGCGCGAGCTTCCCATGGAATATGCACTGGAGCTCAACAGGTTGATCGAACTGCAGATGGAGGGTGCGGTCGGCTGATCGCTCGGCGACGAAACCTCACCCAACGAAACAAGAAAGAGATCTGTCGACGTGACCTTGCTTGATCAGGCTGCCGCGCGCGTAGCCGATGCGGTGGAGAGCCGCCAGCAGGCAGCCAGCCGGCTGCACCCGCCTGGCTCCTTCGACCTCGCTGATCATCCCGTACCGACCGGCCGGGAGGAAGCATGGCGGTTCACACCGATGAAGCGGCTGCGGGGCCTGCATGACGGCACTTTCGTCCCTGGCGGTCGTGCGCGGGTGGAGGTGCTGGCACCACCGGAGGTCATTGTCGATCTGGTAGACCGCGATGATCCACGGTTGGGCAGGATCTACACTCCCAACGACCGCGTCGCAGCCCAAGCCTGGAACTCCTTTGAGCAGGCCCGGGTTATCTCCGTGCCTCCGGGTACGGAACTCCACGAGCCGCTAGTACTGAACGTCTTCGGCGTCGGCAGCGAGGCCGCGGTGTTCAACCATCTGGTCCTCGACATTGGCGCAGGAGCCAAAGCCACCGTCGTGCTGCAACATCAGGGGTCAACCGTTCGGGCCGGCAATGCGGAGATCATCGTTGGAGACGGTGCCTCCCTCATGCTGGTGTCGGTACAGGACTGGGACGACGACGCCGTCCATTTCGCCCACTTCCATGCCCGAGTTGGCCGCGATGCCAGCTACCGCCAGGCGCTGGTGAGCATTGGCGGCGAGGTGGTCCGGATCTCCTCCTCACTCGACTTCGCGGGTCCAGGCGGAGAGGCCGAGTTGCTTGGCCTCTACTTCGCTGACGCTGGACAGCATCTGGAGCATCGGCTATTCGTCGATCACAATGCGCCGCACACGCGCAGCAATGTGGACTACCGCGGCGCGTTGCAGGGTCAAGGGGCGCACACCGTCTGGATTGGCGACGTCTTGATCCGGAAGGTTGCCGAGGGCATCAACACGTACGAGTCGAACAAGAACCTGGTGCTGACAGATGGTTGCCGCGCTGACTCGGTGCCCAACTTGGAGATTGAGACCGGCGAGATCGAAGGTGCCGGCCACGCGTCGACGACTGGCCGATTCGATGATGAGCAGCTGTTTTACCTACGGAGCCGCGGTATCGACGAGGCCGAGGCTCGTCGGCTGGTCGTACATGGATTCTTCGCCGACATCATCCGGAAGGTCGGCGTACCAGAGATCGAAAAGCGACTGCTGGAGGCCGTCGAGGCGGAGCTGGCGATCAACATAGGACTGCCATCATGACCACGCTGGTTCGGGTCTGTTCCGTCGATGACGTGCCGCCGGAGTCAGCCATTCCGGTCGAGGTCCCTCGAAACGGCAGCCGTCTGGAGTTGGCCATTGTGCATAGCAATGGGAATTTCTACGCCATCTACGATGAGTGCTCACATGCTCAGATCCCGCTCTCGGAGGGCGAAGTCGGCGACGGAGAGATCGAGTGTTACCTGCACGGGTCGCGCTTTGATTTGCGCACCGGCGAGCCGATCGGCCTGCCGGCAACTGAGCCGGTTCCCATCTACCGCTGTGTCGTCGACGGCGTGGACGTCCTGGTCGATGTCTCCGCACCACTGGATCCCGCCAACGCACCTACTTACGCACAGGAGTTCTGATCTGTCATGTCCACTCTCGCTATTAGTGGTCTTCACGTCTCGGTCGATACCGAAACCGGTCCCAAGGAGATCCTCAAGGGTGTCGATCTGACGGTCCGCAGCGGCGAAACCCACGCGATCATGGGTCCCAATGGCTCGGGCAAGTCAACGTTGGCGTACTCCATCGCCGGGCACCCGAAGTACCACATCACTTCGGGCAGTGTGACCCTCGACGGTCAAGACCTGCTGTCGCTCACCATTGATGAGCGGGCACGAGCGGGCCTGTTCCTGGCAATGCAGTATCCCGTCGAGGTGCCGGGGGTGTCGGTGTCCAACTTCTTGCGTTCGGCAAAGACCGCGCTCGATGGCGAGGCACCCAAACTGCGTACCTGGGTGAAGGAAGTCAACGCCGCTATGGAACGGGTCCAGATGGATCCCGACTTCGCCAACCGCAGTCTCAACGAGGGCTTCTCGGGCGGGGAAAAGAAGCGGCACGAAATCGTCCAGCTCGAGCTGCTGAACCCGCGCTTCGCGATCTTGGATGAGACCGACTCAGGGCTCGACATCGACGCCTTGCGCGTTGTTGCCGCTGGTGTGAATCGCTTCTCTGCCCAGGGTGACCGCGGCGTGCTGTTGATCACCCACTACACCCGCATTCTGCGCTACATCACGCCGGACTACGTGCATGTCTTCGTAGCGGGTCGGGTGGCGGAGCAGGGCGGTCATGAGCTGGCTGAGAGATTGGAAGCCGAGGGCTACGACCGCTACGTACGAGCGGCGGCGGCAGCTGGAGCGGAGTAGCGATCATGTCCGTTGATGGGGGACCGGAGTACCCCGCCACCACAGATCTCTCCGCGACGGCGTCTGGAAGTTTGGCGCTTGCCGAGGAGCCGATCGCCTTCGATGTCGACGCCATCCGATCCGACTTTCCGATCTTGGAGCGAACTGTCGGTGGGCGACCTCTGGCATACCTCGACAGTGCCAACAGCTCACAAAAGCCGCGTGTTGTGGTCCAGGCGATCGAAGATCATTATCTGAACCACAACGCCAACGTCGCCCGTGCCATGCACATGTTGGGTGCGGAAGCGACTGAGGCGTTTGAGGGAGCGCGGGCTCAGCTGGCGAAGTTCATTGGTGCCAACCGCTCCGAAGAGGTGGTATTCACCAAGAACGCCTCGGAGGCACTGAACCTCTGCGCGTACACGCTCGGCGGTTCGCTCCGACCAGGCGACGAGATTGTCATCTCGGTCATGGAGCACCACTCCAACATCGTTCCCTGGCAGCTCCTCGCCCAGCGCACGGGCGCGGTGCTGCGGTGGTTCGACGTGACCAACGAGGGCCGGCTGGACCTGGAGAACGCGGCTGCCCAGAGGCTAGTGAACGAGCGTACCAAGATCATCTCAGTGGCCTATGTGTCCAACGTGCTCGGCACCATCAATCCGATCACTCAGATCGCCGCGCTCGGTCATGCCGTGGGCGCCACGGTGATCGTCGACGCCTCGCAAGCCGTGCCGCAACTGCCGGTCGACATGGCTGCGTTAGGGGCGGATCTGGTCGCTTTCACCGGCCACAAGATGGTCGGTCCAACGGGCATCGGCGTGCTCTGGGGTCGCTACGAGATCTTGGCAGCGCTACCGCCCTTCTTAGGTGGTGGCGAAATGATCGAGGTCGTCACCATGGAGGCTTCGACGTACGCCCCACCCCCGCATCGCTTCGAGGCGGGCACTCCGCCAATTGCCCAGGCGGTCGGGCTGGCGGCTGCGTCTCAGTATCTAACAGCGATCGGGATGGATCAGATCAGCGCGCACGAACGCGAGATCACCGCATACGCGTTGCGCGGACTGCGCGAGCTGCCGGGCCTCAAGGTTCTTGGGCCCGCCGAGCCAGTCGATCGTGGTGGTGCGGTGTCGTTCACGCTGACAGCTCCGGATGGTCATGAGATTCATCCGCATGATGTCAGCCAGCTGCTCGACTCGCGGGGTATTGCGGTACGGGCTGGACATCATTGCGCCCGGCCGCTTCACGAGCGTTTCGGGGTGCAATCGTCGACCCGTGCGTCGTTCTATCTGTACACGACGCAGGCCGAGATCGATGCGTTGATTGAAGGCCTGGAATACACCATCGGTTTCTTCGGGGGGCTGCGATGAAAGTCGAGGACCTCTACCAGGAGATCATTCTTGATCACTACCGCGGCAAGCATCACAGTGGACTTCGAGAGCCGTACGACGCCGAAGTCCACCACGTCAATCCCACCTGTGGCGACGAAGTGCGGCTGCGGATACGCCTGAACGGGGACACAGTGGCTGACGTGTCGTACGAGGCGCTGGGGTGTTCGATCTCCCAGGCGTCGACCTCGGTGATGACCGATCTTGTCATCGGCCATGACGTGGCACACGATCTTGATCTATACGAGGAATTCTTGACCATGATGCAGGGCAAAGGTCAGATCGAGCCCGATGAGGACCGGCTCGAGGACGGCGTCGCGTTCGCCGGCGTCGCGAAGTTCCCCGCGCGAGTGAAGTGCGCCTTGATCGGCTGGTCGGCCTTCAGAGACGCGGTTATGCGAGCGCAGGGTGCGAGCAGTTAAGGAGAAATAGCAATGACCGAGACTCGCAACTATCAGGACCTGTCGACCGATGCCGAACATCGCGACAGCAGGCCGTCTGATCTGGTGGCGGATGATCTTCCTGACGTTGATCTTGGTGAGCGATCGGAGCCTGATGATCAGGCGCTGCTGGAAGAGATCGAGGAAGCGCTGAAGGACGTCGTCGATCCTGAGCTTGGGATCAACGTAGTCGATCTTGGGCTGGTCTATGGATTGCACCTGGAGGACGACGACTCTCTGACCATCGACATGACACTCACTTCGGCGGCCTGCCCGTTGACTGATGTGATCGAGGATCAGACCCAGACGGCACTTGAGGGGCTGGTCGATCGGTGGGTGATCAACTGGGTGTGGATGCCCCCGTGGGGCATGGAGATGATCACCGACGACGGTCGCGACCAACTGCGCGCTCTGGGCTTCAACGTCTGAGCGCTTCTTTGGGTTCGGTTCGGGGAACCTCGAGGAGCACGCGCCGAAAGTTCATGGTTGGCGTGAGCGGCACGCTTGAGTCGGCGGTGCATTGGGTTTCAGGCATCTTAGCTTTCGGCGCGTGCTCCTCGAGCCTCCCCGAAACCTATCTCGGAGGGGCGCTCAGACGTGTGGCTGAGCGCGGTTGGTCGCGACCGGCTCGGTGATCATCTTCAGCTGGTCGCGGCTAGGTTTCTGATCTGGGCCGCGGAAGCGGTAGCGAACGCCCTCGTGATCAGCATCGGACCCTATACCCGACGACGTGGCGACCAAGATCCGCCTCGGTAAAGGGCGGCCGCGGGCGGTGGGGCCGGCGAAGAACGTAAAAGGCTTGAAACGCTGGGAATTGCAAACGCAACTAGAACGCTAAAGGTAACCGCGGTCGTTCTGAGCCGGCCCGACCGCCGCCGGCCGACCGCCAGTGTGACCGCAGGCGATCTTGGTCGCTGCCAAACGTACGAGAGAGTGAGTCCGATGCTGGTCGCGAGGGATGTGGAGGTACGCGCGGGTGCGCGTCTTCTGCTGGAGCATGCCTCGTTCCAGGTGGCGCCTGGCGACAAGATCGGCTTGGTCGGGCGTAACGGTGCTGGCAAGACGACTTTGACCAGGATCCTGTCTGGCGAGGCACTGCCTGCGAGCGGAACGATCACCAGGGCCGGCACGGTTGGATATTTGCCCCAAGATCCGCGAACCGGCGATCTTGATGTGCTGGCCAAGAACCGCATCCTGTCTGCCCGCGGTCTAGATGCAGTCGTTGATCGACTACGCCGGACCGAGCTTGCCATGGGTGATGACTCTGCGGAGGTCCGAGACAAGGCTATGGCCGCGTACGCACGAGCGGAGGCCGAGCTGGCTGTAGCAGGTGGTTATGCAGCGGAATCGGAGGCGGCACGGATCGCCAGCAATCTCGGGTTGCCAGAGCGCGTGCTCCACCAGCCGATCGGTACGCTCTCCGGCGGTCAGCGGCGTCGCGTTGAGCTGGCGAGGATCTTGTTCTCAGGAGCCCAGACCCTGCTGCTCGATGAGCCGACAAACCACCTTGACGCGGATTCGATCGTCTGGTTACGCGACTTCCTGGCGGCCCATTCCGGCGGCTTGCTGGTGATCAGCCACGACGTGGGCCTGCTCGAGCGATGTGTCAACAAGGTGTTCCATCTCGACGCCAATCGTGCCGAACTCGACATGTATGCAATGGGCTGGAAGCGCTACCTGCAGCAGCGGGAGACCGACGAAAAGCGCAGGAGGCGCGAGCGGCTGAACGCGGAGCGCAAGGCCGAGCAGCTGCTCAGCCAGGCCGACAAGATGCGTGCCAAGGCGACCAAGGCGATGGCCGCGCACAACATGGCCAGGCGTGCCGAGCGATTGTTGGCCGAGACCGATGGTGAGGCGGTTCGGGATCGGGTTGCCAAGATCAAGTTTCCAGAGCCGGCGCCGTGCGGCAAGACTCCGCTGACGGGAACGGACCTGAGCAAGAGCTATGGATCTCTTGAGGTGTTCACCGATGTTGATCTCGCAATCGACAAGGGCAGCCACGTCGTAGTGCTTGGTCTCAATGGTGCAGGCAAGACCACATTGCTGCGCATTCTCGCCGGACTGGAGGTGCCCGACACCGGTGGGGTCGCGGCTGGCCATGGTCTGCGCATCGGCTACTACGCCCAGGAGCATGAGACCTTGGACATCGGCCGGTCGGTGCTGGCAAACATGAAGACCGCTGCGCCGCAGCTCGGTGATACCGATGTCCGTAAGGTACTGGGCTCGTTCTTGTTCTCCGGCGACGACGTCGACAAGCCGGCAAGCGTCCTTTCTGGTGGGGAGAAGACCAGGCTGGCATTGGCCATGCTGGTGTGCTCTAGCGCCAATGTGCTGCTGCTCGACGAGCCCACTAACAATCTTGATCCGGCATCACGTACCGAGGTGCTCTCCGCGATCAAGCGTTATGCGGGTGCGATCGTCTTGGTCACCCACGACGAGGGAGCAGTAGACGCGCTAGATCCTGATCGGGTGCTGCTGTTGCCGGATGGTGTGGAAGATCTTTGGAGTCCCGACTATGCGGATCTCGTTGCCTTGGCCTGATCAGGACACTCTCATGATCAGGTCTCCGGCCTGAGATCATGCGGTGTCGATGTCCAGCTGATCAGCCCCTACATCAATTGATCAGTCAGAAAATGCCCAAACGCCTCAGAAACGTGCTAGAAATGGGTGATCATTGATCTTGAAGCGTCGATCACTGGTCTGAAAACAATCGTCTGGCAACGTCGTCGCCAACCGCGATGACCTCAAGACAAAGGGAGGCGCAGTGGCCAAGGCATTGGCTAAAGGTTCACGCATCACCGGGGCGCAGCGGACGGAGCTTGCTTCCCGGTACGCCAAGCGGTACGCCGCGGGCGAAAGCATCCGGAAGATCGCTGACGACGCCGGTCGTTCCTTCGGCTTCGTACACGGGGTCCTGAAGGAAGCTGGAGTTGAGCTGCGTGGTCGCGGAGGCGCAACGCGCGGTGCCAAGAAGGCAGTATCGGGCAGCGCAGCAAAGAAGAGCGCCAGTACGGCCAAGAAGACACCCGCGAAGAAGTCATCGGCAAAGGCTGCCAAGGCTCCGGCCAAGACGACCGCCAAGAAGGCTCCGGCCAAGAAGACTGCGAGCAAGTCTGCGGCGAAGAAGACAGCGGCCAAGAAGTCACCGGCCAAGAAGACGACTGCCAAGGCTGCCAAGGCGCCGGCGAAGAAGACAGCGGCCAAGAAAGCCCCTGCCAAGAAGGCGACCGCTAAGAAGGCTCCTGCCAAAAAGCGCTGAGCACAACATCACTATCAAAGGCCCGAGCCGAAGCGCCCGGGCCTTTCTGCTGCCCTGAAGCCACCGCGGACGACTTCGCGCAGCACCGCGAAGCCCTCGTTGTGGCCTCATGCGGGTAGAAGCTAACTGGAACCCTGAATGAAACGATCTTCGTGACCTGATTCGAAGATTCCCGGTGGCTGACGCCCACCTTCTCTCTTGACGCACCACCTATATGTGGAGCGTCAAGAGAGAAGGGTGGGGCGTGAAGCGAAGGTGGGGCGTCACCAATCCGTCAGCGCGGCATAGCGCGGCTGCACCCAAGGCGAGATGGTCGGGCGCTTCACGGAACATTCGTCACTGTCAGGCCCTCGGAATAGCCTGGGACCGCCGAGCGTTCCCGAGGCCTGGAGGAAGACACCGTGTCGATGTACATGATGATGCGGCGCATGTCGCAGGATCCCGAGGTCGCTGAGCACCGACTCAGTAGCGGCGTCGTCGGGCGCGTGCTGCGTTTCGCGAAGCCCTATCGGCTCATGATCGCCGCATTTGTCGCAACTGTGGTGATCATATCCGTGCTCAATGTCACGCCACCGCTACTTTTCAAGCAGATCATCGACAACGGTATTTTGCAGGGGAACCGGCAAGTCGTGATCATACTGAGCATCACCGTGGCTGTGCTGTCCGTGTTTGCGGCCGTGCTCGGCCTCGTTCAGCGCTGGTTTTCCTCAAGGATCGGCGAGGGCTTGATCTTCGATATGCGCACTCAGGTATTTGATCATGTGATTCAGATGCCGATTGCCTTCTTCACCAGAACCCAGACCGGAAAGCTGGTCTCGCGCCTCAATTCAGATGTGATCGGCGCCCAGCAGGCATTTACCTCAACCCTGTCGACAGTACTGTCGAACTTGATCGGCCTGGTGCTGGTGCTAGCAGCCATGTTCGTGCTGAGCTGGCAGCTGACTCTGGCTGCGCTGATCTTGTTGCCGATCTTCCTCATACCCGCCAAGATCGTGGGTCGCAAGCTCGCTGATCTTACCCGTCAGCAGATGCAGCTCAACGGCGACATGTCCGCGACAATGACCGAGCGTTTCAGCGTCAGCGGCGCCCTGCTGGTCAAGCTCTTCGGGCGGTTTGTCGAAGAACATGATCGCTTCGCCGAGCGTGCCGGAGCCGTACGCGATGTCTCGGTCAAGATCGCTATGAACGGGCGCTTCTTCTTCACCTCCTTGAGCCTGGTTGCCGCCCTCGCAACAGCACTCGTGTACGGCGTAGGCGGCTCGCTGGCTATCGATGGCGTTCTCACTGTGGGTACTCTGACGGCCCTGGCCGGCCTGCTTGCCCAGCTGTACGGGCCACTGACCCAGCTCACGAACCTACGCATTGACGTGATGAACGCGCTTGTCAGCTTCGACCGCGTGTTCGAGGTTCTCGACCTGGTGCCGATGATCCGAGATGGCGAGGACGCCGAGACAGTCAACGGCCCGGCCTCGGTCAGCTTTGATCATGTCTCGTTTAGCTATCCGACTGCCAATGAGGTCTCATTGGCAAGCCTGGAGTCGATTGCCTCCCTTGATCAACGGCCCAGCGGCGAGGTACTGCATGAGGTGACCGTCGATGTCCCGGCCGGCCAG
>Ga0307409_100000318_pt1 | contig 19729 bp, 15 predicted proteins | sample 322Ometagenome_2_FD_203888 | JGI IMG/M metagenome (GOLD analysis project Ga0307409, IMG submission 203888) | Maize rhizosphere microbial communities from greenhouse at UC Davis, California, United States - 322HYB-O-2 | ecosystem: Host-associated > Plants > Roots > Rhizosphere > Soil | place... | reverse complement strand
CTTCCTGACCGCGGGGATCTTCCAGCGCCGGCAGGTCCTGCACGCCCTGTCCGCGCTCCTCGACGACGCCGGTGCGCGGGGGCGCCTGCACGACGCTCAGGTGCGCCTGCAGGAACGACTTTCCGGCCTGTCATCGGCCGCCGAGGGGTTCACCGCGGAGGTGGCGGGTCGATGACAGCGACCTTCGTGGCTGGCCAGGACAGGAGGCGCCGGAGGATGTGGCGACGCTCGGCGGGTCCGTCCTCGGTGTCGAGCTGCCGGGCCGCGAAGCGCGCGAGAAGGCTCGGCATGGCGAAACGGCCGTCCGGCCGATGCCCGCCGAGGTTGGCGGTCGTGAGTTCCCGCAACAACGGCTCGATGCGGGAGACCCGCACACCGGCGAGCGCGGCGACCGCTTCGACGGACAGGCCGGCAGCGGGAGCCACCGCCAGCCACCGGAACAGTCGCTGGGCGGGTGGCGGGAGCGAGCGGTACGACCTGGTGAACGCCTCGGCCACGCTCGACGCCGCGTCGTCGGGCACCTGTAGTTCCGACAACGGATCGTCGGCGAGCTGGCCACAGTATCCGGACAGCGTCAGGTGCGGCCGGGCGGCCAGGTTCGCGGCGGCGATGCGCAGTGCCAGGGGCAGGTGGTCACAGCGCTCGACGAGCTCGGCGGCGGCCGCGGGCTCGGCGCCCGTCCGGTCCGCGCCCAGGATCGACGTGAGCAGCTCGAGTGCTTCGACCGCGGACAGACCGCCCAGCCGCACGAGGCGCACACCGTCCCGCGCCACCAGCCCGGTCAGGTGGTTTCGGCTCGTCACGAGAACCCGGCAGGTCGGGCTGCCCGGCAGCAGCGGCCGCACCTGCTCGGCCGTCGTGGCACCGTCGAGAACCACCAGGATGCGGCGGCCCGCCACCAGCGTGCGATAGAGCCCGGCGGCCGCGGCCGGGCCCCGGGGGACGCGGTCGGCCGCCACACCCAGACCGCCCAACGCCATGGCCAACGCCTCGTGTGCGGTCAGCGTTGGGCCCGCCGAGTGCCCGCCCAGGCTCACATAGAGCTGGCCGTCGGGGAACCGCGCCGCCACACGGTCGGCCAGGGTGATGGCCAGAGCGGTCTTGCCGACGCCGGGGGCGCCGGTAACGGCCACCGCCACCACACCGGCGGGCTCACGGGTCAACTCACCGTCCAGGCGCCGCAGCAGGTCCGCCCGACCGGTGAAGTTGGGCGCGACGGCGGGTAGCTGCGCGGGTACCTCTACGTCGGCCGATCTCGGTGCGCCGGCGGCCGCGGCGGTCAGGTCCAGTTCCCGGTCGCCACGGAGGATGGCCATGTGCAGCCGCCGAAGGTCGGTGGAGGGATCCAGGCCGAGGTCGTCGGACAGGCGCAACCGGGTCCGCGTGAACACGTCCAACGCATCGGCGATCCGACCGGATCGGTACAGGGCCAGCATGAGCTGGGCGGCGAAGCGCTGGTTGTGCTGGTGGCGCGTCACCAGATCGATGAGGTCATGGCTGAGCTCATGATGCCGGCCCAGCCGCAGGCCCGCGTCCATGTACTCCTCCAGTGCCGTCAGCCGTGCCGTCTCCAGGCCGCCACACAGCCTGGCCCGCACGTCGGCGCTCGCCGCGTCGGCCAGCGCCGGTCCGCGCCACAGCTCGACCGCCTGGTGCAGGAGTCGGGCCCGTTGACTGTCGTCGGCGCAGCCCCGCGCCTGGTCCAGGAGGGCGCGGAATTGGTACGCGTCGATGCATGCGGGATCGCAGCTGACCAGGTACCCGTCGCCGCGCCGGTGAAGGGACACGGCACGGCCGGCGGGTTCGGCCTTGATCAACGCGGTTCGCAGCCGACTGAGATGGGCCTGGATGGTCCGCCGGGCGGTCTGCGGCGGGTCGCCCGGCCACAACAGGTCGATCATGGCGGACACCGGCACGACGCGGTTGACCTCCAGGAGGAGTACCCCGAGCAGCAACCGCTGCTTGCGCTCGCCGAGATCGACCGGGTGTTCCGCGGCCCGCGCCTGCACCGGGCCGAGAATCCGGAACTCAAGACGACCACCGTTCGCGGTGACTGTCACACGACTCTCCCGTGCGGTGTCGCGACGTCCTTCCGTGACGGTTTCCCGGCACGTGGCCTCCTGGGCGGGCCGTGAAGGACGTCGATTGCCGGCACCCTACCCTCGGGCACTGGACGGGGACTGGAAGTCGGCTGGACGCCGTGGCACGGTCATAGCCGATGCTCGATGTGATCGTCGGACCTGGTGCCGCGCGCCATTGGGGGTTGGATGCTGGTCGTACAGGTACTCGGCCGCGTGCGGGTGTGGCGGGACGGGGTGGAGGCCGATCTCGGCCCGCCGGCCCGGCGGGCGGTGCTGGGACTGCTCGCCCTGGCCGGTGGGCAGCCGGTCGGCCGGCATGAGCTCATCGATGCGCTGTGGGGCGACGGGCCGCCGGTCAGCGCGGTCAATGTCCTGCAGACGCACGTGAAGCATCTGCGCCGGTCGCTGGAACCGGACCGGCAGACGCGTACCCCGAGCGGGTTGCTGCCGAGCGTCGGCGACGGCTACGCGTTGCGTGTGGTCGACGCCGAGCTGGACGTGGTCCGCTTTCGGGATCTGGTCCGTACCGCCGCTGCCGATGACGGCGACCCGTCGCGCGCCGCGCGCCTGCTCGGCGAGGCGCTCGGGCTGTGGCACGGTTCGCCGCTGGTCGACGTGCCGGCACTGGCGGGACATCCCACGGTGGTGGGGCTGATGGGGGAGCGCCGGGCCGCGTTGGCGCGGTACGGCGACCTGATGATCGCGCTCGGGTCGGCGGCCGAGGCGCTGCCGAGGCTCGAGGAGGCCGCGGCCGCCCACCCGCTCGACGAGGTGGAGCAGGCCCGACTGATCCGGGCGTACGGCGCGGCCGGCCGGCGGGGCCAGGCCTTCGCGGCCTATCGCGAGGTTCGCCGTCGGCTGGCCGACGAGCTGGGGGTGGATCCGGGGCCGGAGCTGGTGCGCGCCCACGCCGATCTGCTGCGCGGCGATGGCCCCGGTGACCAGGCCGGTGCCGGCCGGGCCACGCAGCCGGTCGTCGACGCTGACCTTGATGGCGACCGCAAGACGGTCACTCCGGTGCCCGCGCAGCTTCCGGCCGACGTGCCCGGTTTCACCGGTCGGGCCGCGGAGCTGGCCAGCCTTCACGGCCTGGCCGAACGCGCTCCGGGCGGCGGAGCCGCCACGATCGCCGCGGTGTCCGGCACCGCTGGCGTGGGCAAGACGGCGCTGGTCGTGCACTGGGCACACCAGGTGGCGCACCAGTTCCCCGATGGGCAGATCTTTGTGAACCTGCGTGGGTTCGACCGCGTCGACCGGGCCGTGGAACCGGCGGAGGCCGTCCGCAACCTGCTCGACGCGCTGCACGTTCCCCAGGAGCGCGTGCCGGCGAGCCTGGCCGCCCAGACGGCGTTGTTCCGCAGCCTGGTCGCTACCCGACGGATGCTCATCGTCTTCGACAATGCCCGCGACACCGGGCACGTTCGCCCGCTGCTTCCGGGCGCGCCGGGCTGCCTCGTTCTGGTGACCAGCCGCAACCAGCTCCTCGGCCTGGTCGCCACGGACGGCGCACTGCCACTCGGGTTGGACCTGCTCAGTCCGGCCGAGGCCCGCGACCTGTTGGTCAGTCGCCTCGGCGCCGACCGGATCGCCGCCGAGCCGGGCGCGGTCGCGGACATCATCGCGCGGTGCGCACACCTGCCGCTGGCGCTCGCGATCGTGTCCGCCCGGGCTGCCATCCACCCTCGTTTCCCGCTTCGGAACCTCGCCGCCGAGTTGAGCGACGAGCGGACACGGCTTGACGCGCTCGGCACCGACGAGCACGGCAGCGTGGTGCGCAGCGTGTTCTCCTGGTCGTACCACGCCCTCACCCCGGCCGCGGCGACGATGTTTCGACGGCTGGGCGCCCATCCGGGTCCGGCCGTCTCCGTGCCGGCGGCGGTGAGTCTGGCCGGGCTGTCGGAATCCGAAGTCCGCCCGCTGCTGGCCGAACTGACTCGCGCGAACCTCGTCGTGCAGCACACGCCGGGCCGGTACGGTTGCCATGATCTGCTCCAGGCGTACGCGGCCGAGGTCGCCCGCACCGTTGACAGCCCGGATGTCCTGCGCGCGACGCGCGGCCGAATGATCGATCACTATCTGCACACCGCGTGCGCCGCGGACCGACTGCTCCTACCGCATCGGGAACCGCCGATCGTGTTGGACCCGATGGCCACCGGCACGGTCCCCGAGTCGCTCAACGACCGGGATCAGGCCATGGCCTGGTTCACCGCCGAGCACCAGAACCTGGTCGCGATCACCCGGGAGGCCGCCGAGACGGGATTCGACGTGCCGGCCGCTCGGCTGGCCTGGACGTCGTGCACCTTCTTCCAATGGCGCGGGCACTGGCACGACCAGGTGGCCACCCAGCACATCGCCCTGGCGGCCGCCGAGCGTCTCGATGACAACGCCGGTCAGGCGCACGCGCACCACCACCTCGGGCGCGCCTACATAAAGTTGAGCCGCCCCGACGAAGCCCTGCACCACTACGAATCCGCGCTGCAACTGTTCGGCGGGTGCGGCGATCATGCGGGATGGGCGCAGACCCATCTCGGCCTCGGTGCGGTCTTCGAACAGCTGGGCGACCACCGCACCGCGCTGCGGCACGCCCGGCAGGCGCTCGACCTGTTCCAGCTGGCCGGCAACCTGCCCGGTCAGGCGAACGCGATGAACTCCGCCGGTTGGTGCCACGCACAACTGGGCGACCACGAGCAGGCCATCGCCTCCTGCCGGGAGGCGCTCGTGCTGCAGCAGAAGATCGGTGACCGCGACGGCGAGGCCGCCACCTGGGACAGCCTCGGCTACGCCCACCACTGCCTTGACCAGTTCGCCGAGGCAGTGGCCTGCTATCAGCGCGCCATCGACCAGCGGCGCGAGTTGGGCGACCGCTACTACGAGGCCGCGACCCTCCGTCGGCTCGGCGACACCCATCTCGCGTCCGGTGACGCGGAGGCGGCGGCCCACGCATGGTGCGTCGCACTGGCCATCCTCGACGCGCTCGACCACGCCGACTCCGACCAGGTCCGCCGGAAGCTCTCCACGGTGCCACCCCACGCCTGAGGTCCACTCAGGAGCCGTATGGGGCGGCGAGCCGAGGGCAGGGCCCGGCTCGCCGCATCGCGGGCGGTCTCAGCAGCGTGGACAGGGCTCACGCCTGATCGCCCAGGTGAACTGGGTACTGCCGGAACGGCCGGCCGCGTCCACCGCGGTGACGGTGACCGTGTAGGTGCCGATGCGGGTGGAGGCGCCGCTGATCAGGCCGGTGCTGGCGTTGATCGAAAAGCCGCTGGGCAGCCCGCTGGCGGACCAGGTGAAGGGGGGAGTCCCGCCGGTGGCGGTCATCGGCAACGCATCGGAGTCGTAGACGAACGTCGACTGGCTGCCGGGATTGGCCACGACGGGGGGTCCAGGGGCGCAGTTGAGGTAGGTGGACGGGGTTTGCGACCGGAAAATGTCGGATCCCGGAATGTTGCCGAATGGATACAACACGCTGCCGTACGCGTAGGCCACGTAGTAGCCGGGCACGCAGGGCGTAGACGCGAACGCGAGCGCTCCCAAGGAGCCGAACGCGAAGCCCGACGCCACGATCTGCCCGTCGCGGGTGATGTCGACCGACACGTAGATGCTTTCCACGAAGCCGTTGCAGCTGACCCAGGAGTCGGCGGTGACCACTGCCGGGTTGGTGTAGTTGTTGGGGCCGGACGGCCGGAAGCCGCAGTTGACGTTGTCGACGCTGGCCGACGCCGAGGCGGGGGAGATGACGGCCGCCGCCGTGAGGGCCAGCGTCGCCACGATCAGCGGCCCCCGACGCGAGAGCCATCGTCTGATGTTCATGCCACGTATTCCTTCCTGGCGGGGCTCGGATGCGCCGACCCTACCGACGACGACTGGATTGAGACTGGACGATGACTGGATGGGTCAGACCGCCGGGACGCCGGGGTGCGTCCCGAGCGACGGCCGCACCGGGTACACAATTGGCAGGTGACGATGCCGTTTCCCTCGCCGACATCGCCGGCCTCCGGGCGGGCCGAGGTGTTCCTGCGCTACCTGGACTACTTCCGCGACGGCGTGCTGTCCAAGACGTCCGCGCTGGGCGAGGATGAGCTACGCCGCAGCCGGCTGCCGTCCGGCTGGACACCGCTGGAGTTGCTCAAGCACCTGCGTTACGTGGAGCTGCGCTGGATCGAATGGGGCTTCCAGGGCCGTGATGTCGACCAGCCTTGGGGTGACCGACGCGCGGACCGCTGGTACGTCGCGCCCGACGAGACCCGCGAGACGTTGACGGACGCGCTTCGGGCCCAGGGCCGACACACCCGGGCCGTGGTGGAGAATCACGAGCTCACCGCGATCGGGGCTCCCGGCCCGCGATGGGACGGCTCGGACCCGGCATCCCTGGAACGGGTGCTGTTTCATCTCCTCCAGGAGTATGCCCGCCATCTCGGCCACCTCGACATCGTCACCGAAATAGCCGGCGGCCCGGTCGGCGAGTAGATCCGGCGCCGGGGAGTCGCCATCATTCACCCGTGGTGCCGTCTATGCGTTCCCGGAGGATGTCGGCGTGCCCGTTGTGGCGGGCGTACTCCTGAATGACCTTCAGGAGGTGCCATCGCACCGAGTTCCATCCCGTCGCTGTCGGTGCCGACAGATCGGTGCACGCGGCGATCAGTGCGTCGGCGTCGGATTGTTCCTGATGCCAGCGGCGCATCGAGTCCTCGGTCATGCCGGCATCGAGGCCCTCGATGTCGGCTTCCGGGTTCTCGTCCGTGCAGTAATGGAAGCCGCGGTTCTCGCCGCTGAGCGCGTGGACCAGATAGTGCCGCTCCATCTCGGTCAGGTGGCGGACCAGGCCGAGCAGTGACAACGTCGATGGCGGGGCCGAGGCGTGCACGAGTTGGTCCGGGCGAAGGCCGTCGCACTTGGCGGCGAGCGCGTCCCGGTGAAACTTGAGCCACCCGTGCAGTAGCGGTATCTCCTCGCCGGCGTCGGGCTGGGGCGTGCGATCCATCGGGTCATTATGCCGTCTCCGTGGCGGCCGCCGCCGTTCAGCCGGTTCGGCTCCAGTTCCAACCACCGCTGACACTTGGCGGCAGCGTGGGGGTTATCCGCAACGAGTTGCCGCTACAGGTCCAGCTTCCCGTGCCGACCGGGTTCGCACCGGCGATGCCGCCCCCGCCGACGCCTCCGGCCAGGTCGGAGAGCGATGTCTTGTCGATCGAGAACCGGAACGGCTTGGTGAAGGTCGCCGAGGCGGCGATGTTCGACCGGCCGGTGTACTCCCAGGCCCCGCTGGTGGCCGCCGCTGGCGGCAGCTTGATCCGGCCCGAGGCGCCGCCGTGGTACACGAACTGGCCGGCCAGTTCGGCCGTCGACGAGGCGAACCGCACCGGCGCCATCCCGTCCAGTGTCACCGTGGTCCGGCCGGTGCCGTCCACGACCATGCGGGCACCCGCGCCGCCGGTCATGGACATCTCGCTGATGGTCATGTCGACGCTCGTGGTGGTCCACGAGCCGACCAGGCACGCCTCGCGCTCGCGCCCGCAGAATTCGTCGAGGGTCAGGCCGACCACCCGGACCGTCGCCGCGTCCGGGCCTCCGGTGACGCCCAGGTAGTTCGGCCCGCCGGCGAGCTGCTTGAACTGGGCGCCCGCTCCGGGGCTGCTGTCCGGACATTCGCAGCCGCCGGGCTTGTAGCAGAAGTTCGTGCCCGCGACCTGCGACAGGCCCATGTCCGCGCCGACGCCGACGGCCAGCCGCCCGCGGGCCGTCGGGCCGGGCGCGAACAGCAGCACCTCGGCGGCGGGCTGCAACTCGACCAGGGTCGCACCGGCCGGCGCCGAGGCGATCGTGACGGTCGCTCCATTGGGGAGGGGTTGCCTTGGCATGGCGCCGAGGTACTTCGGGACGTTGTGTCCGCTCGTGGTCCACGCCTGGCCCGGGTACCGGCCGGCGGCGAAGCTCGGCCCCCACGTGTCGAGGAAGGCCGGCGTCACCGCGGCGGCGTCCCAACCGGCCCGGTTCGCGGAGCCGGCCTTACCCGACTTCAGGGCCGTGCCGATCGGGACCATGCGGGTCCACGGGTTGGTCCCCGTCTCGGCGAGGTGGACGAAGAACCCGACCGCCTGGTAGTGCATGCGGTACAGCGGCGCGTTCGGCATGTCCATGTAGAGCGTCCAGATGGGCGACGGGATGGGGATGTCCCCGAGCACGGACTGAACCCATGTCGGAACGCCCTCGCCGTACCAGTTGGGCATGAGGTTGTACGCGTAGTCGAACTCGTCGTACAGCACACAGTGCATCACCTCGTGGATCAGCAGTGCCCGCTGGTCGACCGCGGGACGCTGGCTCGCCTTCGGGTTGACGTGCACGGTGCAGCCGTCGATCGGTCCACGTGGGACGGTGGCCAGATCCTTGCCGCCACGGCACGGGACCGCGTACATCAGCGAGCCGGGCGCCTCACGCGTGTTCGCCGCGTAAGTGATGCGAAAGCCCCGGCCGAGCCCGTGGCCGAGCCGACGGCCGACCTCGGCCACGATACCGTCGCCCCAGGCGCGATAGCTCTGTGCCGATCCGGCGTCGGTCGAAACGCAGAGGGCGTTCGGGTCGGGAGCCGGCGCCGACGCCAGCCGGCTTGGCGCGTCCACCCCACCCTGCGCGCGGACCCGGCGCGGCGGAGCGCTCGATGCCGTACCGGTCACGGCACCCCGCTGTCGTGGGGTCAACCGATCCCAGTGCCTCAGCAGCCAGCGGATGGCGACCGTACCGGAGCTGATGGTCTCGTTGCCCGCGGCCGCCGGCACGGTCACGCCGGGCAGGGGCTGGATCGCGATCGAGTACGCCATCACGGCGGTCGCCACGCTGACGTCGCCGTTGTCGTCCACCTCGGCCAGGGTCTGCTCCCACACCGAGGGCGCCCTCGGTGGAGCCGGCGGTGCCGGGGCCTTCGGCGACCGGTCGCAGCCGGTGGCGGCCAGCACGCACATGACCGCGAGAATTGCGCCGGCCATATCGCGGTGGAGCTTGGAATCGCGCATGTACTGCCCCCAATGCGCCGCGCCAGTCGTGACTGGCCGTGTCGATACGAGAACAGTGGTAGCAGCCGGACGCAACAATTCCCGATGAATCGGTTGCGGGCCGGCATCACGGGCCGGAAACCGATACCGCGCGTCCGGCGCCCGCTTTGCTATGACTGAGCGGCCGCCTTGCGGGCTCGATAGGCGGTGACGGCCGCCCGGTTGCCGCAGCCCGCCTCGCAGAACCGTCGGGAACGGTTCTTGGAGAGGTCGACCACGACGCTGCCGCATCCCGGGAACTCACACGTGCGCAGGCGACCGAGCTCGCCGGCTCGTACCACATCGACGAAGGCCATCGCGGCCTCGACCGCCATGCGGACGGCCAGCGGCGCGTCGGCCGAGGTGGCGTGCAGGTGATACGGCTCGTGGTCGTGCCGGACCAACTGCGGGAGCGCCTTGGAGTCGCGGAGGAGCCGGTTGACGATCTCCACGACGCCGTCCTCGTTCTGGTACCAGATCCGGCGCAACCGGGGCCGCAGCTCACGCACGGCCTTCAGCTCGGCCTCGGTGCGGTCATGGCGGCCGGTCCAGCCGTAGGTCCGGAGAAACTCGCCCAGCGCCGCGACGTCGGGGAGCGCCTCGTGCCCGTCGCCGGCCGTGTTGACCAGCGCGGCGGCCGCGGTCAGCGCCACCTCAGTGTCATGAGCAAAAACCATCTTGACTCCTGTCAGGCGTTGGCCTAGCGTCATGAGCATATCTAGTTTTGACTTATTACGCTGGGCAGGACGAGGAGACGTGTCATGCGCCACCAAACCTCCGCCGGAGCCGGTCTCGGGCTGGCGCTGCTGTCGGCCGTCACGTTCGCCACGTCCGGCACGTTCGCGCGGTCACTGATCGGCGCGGGCTGGTCGGCGGAGGCGTCGGTCGCGGCCCGGATCGGTGTCGCGGCCCTCGTGCTGGCCGTGCCCGCGGCGTGGTCACTGCGCGGCCGGCTGCCCGTGCTGCGCCGCAATCTGACCGGCATCGCGTTGTTCGGGATCCTCGCCGTCGCCACGGCCCAGGTCTGCTTCTTCAACGCGGTGCGGTACCTGCCGATCGGAGTCGCGCTGCTCCTGGAGTACCTCGGAATCATTCTGGTGGTGGCCTGGATGTGGGCCGTCCATGGTCAGCGACCGCACCGCCTGACGGTCGCGGGCTCGGCCGTGGCCATGGTGGGGCTGGTCCTGGTGCTCGACCTCACGGGAGGCGGGCGGCTGGATCCCATCGGCGTGCTGTGGGGTCTGGGTGCCGGCATCGGCCTCGCCTCGTACTTCGTGCTCTCGGCCCGCATCGACAGCGCCCTGCCATCGATGGTGCTGGCCAGCGCCGGCATGGGGTTGGGCGCCGCGATGCTGTTCGGTCTGGGCCTGCTGGGGGCACTTCCGCTGCACGCGACGTTCGGGGACGTGAGCCTGGCCGACCAGCGCGTGAGCTGGCTGGTCCCGATCGTGGGGCTCTCGCTCGTCGCCGCCGTGGTTCCCTATGTGGCCGGCATCGGGGCGGCCCGGATCCTCGGCGCCCGGCTGTCGTCGTTCGTCGGTCTCACCGAGGTCCTGTTCGCGGTTCTCATCGCCTGGATCGTCCTGGACGAACTGCCGACCGTGGTCCAGATGCTCGGCGGCGTGCTGATCGTCACCGGCGCGGCGCTCGTGCGCCTCGACGAGTTGCGCCGCGCCACCCCCGAACCGGTGCTCGACGATCGCCCCACCGGATCGGCACTGGTCGGCGCGGGCGCCCGACGGGCGGGGCCGACGGACTGACCGCCCGGGCTCACTCCGGCCGGGCCTCTGGGGCGGGCCGTACCCATTCCCGGTCGAGGGCGTTCGCGAGCCGGGCGAGCCAGGTCGAGCCGTCCGACGGGCGATGAGCCTCGTCTACCGTGGACCAGTCGATCCGCCAGCGCAGCGTGCCGCCGTGGTCCAGCGCGTCCCCCGTGCGCGTCGGCCCAGCCCTGGACGTCGCGACCGTCGCGATCCAGCACCGTCAGGTGTGTTTCGAAGTGTCCCGTGAACTCCATGGAAGGTCCGATTGCCTCGGCGTTCAGGCGCCGCGGGCTGTGCGTGATATGGCGGCAACCATGACCGGGATGACGTCGGCCGGTATTCCGTGGCCCACGCCGGGGAGGGCGACGAACTCGGCGCCGGGGATCGCGTCGGCGGTCGCCCGGCCGCCGCTGATGTCGATGAGCGGGTCGAGCGTGCCGTGCAGGACGACCGTGGGGACGGTGACCTTGCTCAGGGCTCCGGTCCGGTCGGGTGATGCGTAGACCGCCGCGAGTTGCCGCTGGGTGCCGTCTGGTCGGTAGGCGCGGTCGTACTTGCGTTCGGCCCGGCGGCGCAGGGCGTCGTCGGAGGCGTCGAAGCCGATGGAGCCGAGCAACCGCGCCGCCGCGATGCTGCCGGCGATCGCCTCGTCGCGGCTCGTGGCCGGTGGGCGAAGCAGCACCGCGGTGGCCGCCGGGGTGGATTGGCCCACCGAGCGGTCACCGGTCGTGGACATGATCGAGCACAGGCTACGTACCCGGTCGGGATGGTCGATGGCGACCTGCTGGGCGATCATCCCGCCCATGGAGGCGCCGACCAGGTGGGCCCGCTCGACGCCGAGCGCGTCCAACAGTCCGACCGCGTCGGCCGCGAGATCGGCCATCACGTAGGAGACCTCCACGCCACTGGACAGGCCGGCGTCGCGGTTGTCGTAGCGAACCACGAGGTAGCCCTCCCCGGCCAGGCCGGCGCACAACTCGTCCGGCCAGTCGATGAGCTGTGCGCCCAGACCCATGATGAGCAGCATCACCGGGTCACCGGCGCGGCCCATGGTCTCGTACTCAAGCTCGACTCCGTTGGACCTGGCTCGCGGCACGGATCGCGTCCTTCCGGGTAGTGGTTCGTCGACCGTACTCCGATGCCTCGCCCGCCGACCAGTTAGGATTCCGCCGTGGACAGCAGTAAGGACGACCGGATTGCCGAATTCCACCGCCTGCACTCCTCGGGCACCTTCGTGATGCCGAACCCCTGGGACGCGGGAAGCGCGCGCGCCCTGGAGCAACTCGGCTTCCCGGCGCTCGCGAGCACCTCCGCCGGTTTCGCCTGGACGACCGGCCGGGCCGACAACCAGGTCACCCTCGATGCCGTGCTCGAGCATCTCCGCGCCATCGTCGACGCCGTGGCCGTACCCGTGAACGCCGACTTCGAGGGTGGCTACGCGGTCGACCCCGAGCAGGTCAACGCGAACGTTCGGCTGGCCGCGGCCACGGGAATCGCCGGGCTGTCCATCGAGGACTCCACGGGTGACCCGGCGCGCCCGCTTCATGACTTCGACCTGGCCGTGGAGCGTGTCCGGGCCGCGCGCCAGGCGATCGACGAGAGCGGCACCGGCATCGTGTTGACCGGTCGGTCCGAGGGCTTCGTGGTCGGGCGTCCCGACCTCGACGAAACGATCCGGAGGCTGCGCGCCTACGCCGAGGCGGGCGCCGACTGCCTCTACGCTCCCCGGATCGGAACCGTCGAACAGGTCGAGGCGGTCGTCGCCGCGGTGTCACCCAAGCCCGTGAACCTCCTGATCAATGCTCCGTTCATCACGGTCGCGGAGGCGGCGGCGATCGGAGTGCGGCGGATCAGTGTGGGCGGCACGCTCGCCCGCACCGCCTGGGCCGGCTTCCTGGAGGCGGCTCGCGAGATCGCCGGCGCCGGGACGTTCTCCCGGTTCGAGGGGCTACCCGACGTCGATGGCCTGTTGCGCCGTCGATAGCCGCGTGTGCGGGCCATGGAACGGCGTCGCGTAGCCGTCGTAGCGCAGCCGCAGCATCATTCCCTGATCCGCGTGGGGCAGGTTGTGGCAGTGATTCATCCAGATCCCCGGGTTCGTGGCCCGGAACGCGACCTGCCACACCTCGCCCGGGCGGACGTCGAACGTATCCATCCATAATGGACTGCCCGTCACCGGTGTTCCGTTTCGGGACAGGACCAGCACGGGATGTCCGTGCAGATGCCAGGGATGCGTCTCCAGGCTCCGGTTCACCACCGTGAAGGCGACCAGATCGCCCTCGGCCACGAGCTGATCCGGGACCGACGGGTGGCCGCGGCCGTTGACCGTGTGGGCGTACGCGGGCCGGCCGTCGACCAGGGCCACCCCCCGATCCAGAACGATGGTGAAGTGCCGGTCGGCTCGACGGTCGGTGACCAACGGTACGGCGGCCGGTGTTCCATAGTGGAGCGGGTCGAGTTCGGGCCAGCCGGACGTGCCCGCGCCGACGTCCGGAGCCACGTCATCCGGGCGCAGCCGGATGCCGCCGGTGTGGTCGTTGTCTCCGACGAGCGCCACCGGCGCGTCCGGCATGACGAAGGCCAGGTCGTAGCGCCCGCCCGCGGGCAGGCGTAGCGCGACCTGGCCGACCTCGCCGGGCTGGTTGAGGGCGCGGCCGTCGACCGCCGCCACCCGGAAGGGCGTTCCGGCCAGCGCGAACCGGTGGGGATCCGAGTCGGTGTTGATCAGCCGCAGCCGCACCGCGGTACCGGCCGGCACGGTGCGTTCGGTGCGCCCGTCCTGGTCGGCGAGCACGACGGTGCCGTCGAACGTGTGCGCGGTCAGCGTCAGATCCAGCTGCCCGGCGGGCGCATCGGAGGCTCCGCGTGGCGTCACGACGAGGGTTCCGAACAACCCCCGGCGCACGCCGCGATGGGACGCCTGGTGCGTGTGGTACCAGTAGGTTCCCACCTGGTCGGCCCGGAAGCGGTATTGGAACTCCTCGCCCGGGGCCACCGCGGCCTGGGTCACGCCCGGTGCGCCATCCTCACCGCAGGCCACGTCGTAGCCATGCCAGTGCAGCGTGACCCCGTCTTCGATGTCGGTGTTGCGCAGCGTCACCTCGATCAGATCGCCCTCGGTGGCGAGGATGGGCGGACCCGGTACCCGACCGTTGTAGGTCCAGGCCTGGATCTCGCGACCGGACGGGAGCCGGACGGTCGCGGTCCGCGCGGTGAGTGCGTACCGTCGCCGCCCGCCACCGGGTGCCGGTGCGCCGGCACCTCGCAGGTCGGCCACCGACACCGGCGCGCCGGTGCGGGGCGACCGCCCGGGACCGCCACCGACAGATGGGAACGGGGGCCGCGCCGCCGCCGCGAACAGCTGACCGAGACCGGTCGCGCCGGTACCCGCCACGACCGCCGCACCCACCAGGCCGATGAAGCGACGGCGCGGCAACCCCGTCCTGGACGTAGGTGCGTCGGTCGGCGCCGCCAGGACGCGCGTGGTGAGCAGCGCCGCCGCGCCGACCGCCGAGATGGCGATCAACGCGGTGCCCGAGGTCAACGGATAACCGGCCACGAGGGTCACACCGAGCCCGGCCAGGGCCGCGTACCCCGCGGTGAGCAACAGGACCACACCGCCGGGCGGTATCCCGGTCGCGGTCGCGGTCGGGCGTCGGGCCGCGAGCAGTCGCGGGCCGGCGACCACGACAGCGGCCGCCCCGACGGCGCCGAGCATGGGCAGGCCCAGCAACACCTTCTCCTGTACGAACCACCAGCCCCGACCGGCGAGCACCGCCACCGTGGCGATCCGGGCCAGCGTCACCGGTACCGCCGCCGCGACGAGGCCGAGCGCGAGCCCGGTCCGCCGGGCGGCCGCGGTGGCGCCGGCCGCCGACCACGCGGCGGCGCACAGCAACGCCACCACGTGATCCAAGACGATCAACTGACCGGTGGTCATGTCACCGCGGGCCTCGGCAGCGCCCGCGCCCGGCGGGCGACGGTCCCGGCCACGGCCAGGATGGCCAGACCGTTGACCGCGTGCAGACCGAAGACCACCGTGCCGGCCGTCGTGCTGGCCTCGCCCGTGTCGTTGAACGCCCGGGCCAGCGCCGCGATCACCGGTTGGACAACGGCCAGTCCGACGACCAGACCGCTCATCCCGATGAGCCGGCCGGGCATGCGGGCCAGCGCGCCGACGATCGTCAGCAGGACCGCCACGAGGACGATCACGTACCCCAGGGCACGGTGCGGCTGGAACGACTCGTCGTTGGGCGCGGTGTCGAACGCACCGCTCGCGGCGAGGAAGAACTGGGCCACCACCACCAGTACCAGCAGGGTGGCCAGGACGGCGAATACCCTTCGCATGGACATGCTCCTTTCACTGTTTCGCGAACGATCCGGCCAGCTCGGCGTCGTCGACCCGGCGCGCCGGCGGGCCTTCGACGTTCAGCGGGGGCAGGCGCCGGGCCAGGCCGCGGGGCAGCCACCAGTTGTGGCGGCCGAGCAGGTGCATCACCGCCGGTACGAGCAGCATCCGGACGACCGTCGCGTCGACGAGGATGGCCGCGACCATGCCGACCCCGAACACCTTGATGAAGACCTGGTCGCTCGGGATGATCGCCGCGAAGACCACGACCATGATGGCCGCGGCCGCGGTAATCACGCGTCCGGTGCCGGCCAGCCCGTCGGCGATCGCCTGACCGTTGTCCCGGGTGCGGACCCACGCCTCGCGCATCCGGCTCATGAGGAACACCTCGTAGTCCATGGAGAGGCCGAACAACAGCGCGAACATGATGACCGGGACGAACGCCGCCATCGGCGGGGCGTTATCGATGCCGATCAGGCGGCTGGCCCAACCGCCCTCGAGGAAGTAGGCCACCACCCCGTAGGCCGCCGCCACCGACAGCAGGTTCATTACGGCCCCCGTGACCGCGATGGCGACGCTGCGAAACGCGAGCAGCAGGAGGAGCATCGACAGCACGACGACGCCGGAGATGAGCGGCGCGAGCCGGTTGGCGATGGACGCGCTGAGGTCGATGGTGGCCGCGGTCGCACCACCGACGTGTACCGCCACGCCGGTCCCGCCGGTCGCGACCGGGATGGCGTCGTCCCGCACTCTGCGGACGAGATCCTCGGTGGCGGCGTCCTGCGGTCCGGAGGTGGGCACGATCGTGATCAGCGCCGTGTCACCGCCGGCGTCCAGGTGCGGCGGTGACACGGCCGCGACTCCGGCCGTGTTGCCGAGTTCGGTCCGCAGTCGCTGGAGCGCCGGGGCATCGGCCGGGGATGTGACCACGAGCAATGGCCCGTTGGCGCCGGGCCCGAATCCCTCGGCCAGCATGTCGTACGCCCGCCGGTTCGATGTGCCCTCGGGGTCGTTGCCGGCGTCCGGCAGTCCGAAGTGGACGCCGAGGAACGGTACGGCCAGCAACAGCAGCAGCCCGACGCTGGTCACGGTGGCGAGCACGCTGTGCCGCTCCACCAGCCGGTTCCACCGCGCCCAGCCGGACCCCGGTACCAGATCTCCGTGAGCGGGCCGGCGCCGTCCCCGCGGCACCCGGAGCCGGTCGATGTGCTGCCCGAGATAGCCCAGCAACGCGGGGAACAGGGTGAGGGCGGCGACCACCACGACCAGCGTGGCCACCATGGTGACGACGGCGGTTCCGTTCATGATGGACAGACCTACCGCGAACAGTCCCGACATGCTCACCATGACCGTGCCTCCGGCCACCAGGACCGCCCGGCCGGCCGTGTCGAGCGTCGCCACCGTCGCCGCCTCGGGGTCCAGGCCGGCCGCCCGCCATTCGCGGAACCGGGTCACCATCAGCAGCGCGTAGTCGATGCCGAGCGCGATGCCCAGCGCCATGCCGATGATGGGCGCGAACTCGGGCACGTCCACCGCGGCCGCGGCCAGACCGATCAGGCCGGAACTGACGGCCAACCCGCCGATCGCGATCGCCAACGGCAGCCCGGCCGCCACCACCGAACCGAACATGATGAGCAGGATCACCGCGGCCGCGAGCAGTCCCAGCATCTCGGATCCGGCCCGGTTCGCCTCGGCGCGTTGCACGGCGCGGCCGCCGAGCCCGACGCTCAACCCGTCGCGCTCGGCCGCCTCCGCCGCGGCCAGCAGCCGCCGGGTGGCCACGACCGGCATGTCGTTGGGGTTGATGACATCGAGATGGACGCGGGCCACCAGGGTCCGGCGGTCCGGCGTGACGGATCCCTGAGTGGAGTAGGGATCCTCGACGGAGGCGACGTGCGGCACGCGTCCCAGCTCGCCGAGGAGGGCCGTGACCGTACCCCGCACGTCGGCGCCGGTGACGTCGCCGGCCCGCACCACCACCCGCACCGTATCGCCGGACTGGGCGGGGAACCGCTGGCTCAGCAGCCGCTGCGCCCGCTCGGAGTCCGAGCCCGGCGCCGACGAGGCGTTGGTGAACTCGCCGCCCAGGGCCGCCGACCCACCGATGGCGACGGCCAGCGCCACGGCCCAGGCGACCAGCGCCGTTCCCCGCCGGCGAAAGGCGAGGCCGCCGAGCCGGCCCAGGGGCCCCGGCCGCGCCGGGCGGGCGAACGCCGTACCGGCCATGTCTGGTTGAGTCACAGCAGCGATCGTCGCGTCGCCGACCGGGCCGTGTCCTCGGGCAGCGGACGGCAGCACCTACGCAGATCGGCGTAGGTCGCGCGTACGGGGTCGCGCTCGTCGTCGTAGCCGGTCGGCCCCGTCCGGCCACTATCATCGCCCCATGAAACGCCGAACGGTGCCCCTCCTGGCCCAGGACGCCCTGTTCGGACTGCTCGTCGCGGCCATGCAGGTCCAGGGCACCCTGGCGAAGCCCGCGGAGATCGGGTCTCGGCCGCTCACCGACTTCGGATACCTGGGGTACGGCCTGCTCGTCGTGAGTGGCCTGGCGCTGGTCGCGCGCCGCCGCTGGCCGGTGCCGGTGTTCATCACCGCCGCCCTGGCCAGCCTGGCCTACTACGCCGCCGACTTTTCGGACGGGCCCGGGTGGATCGGGCTGTTCGTCGCCCTGTACACGCTGACGGCGTACGGCGACGGGCGCCGGTCGGTCGCGATCGCCGGTGTGGGCATCACCCTGCTGGCCGCCGGCTGGTTCGTCGCCGCGGCCGACATCGAGCCGCGGGCGGCCATCGGATGGGTGTTCTTCCGGGTCGCGGCGTCGGTCATGGCCGCGGCCCTGGGCGAGTCGGTCCGGTCGCGGCACGTCATCGCGGCCGAAGCGCTGGAGCGGGCCCGGCGGGCGGAGCGGACCCGGGAGGAGGAGGCGCGCTCGCGGGTCGACGCCGAGCGACTGCGGATCGCTCGCGAGGTCCACGACACCGTCGCCCACGCCGTCGCCATCATCAACGTGCAGGCCGGTGTCACCGCGTACCTGCTCGACAAGCGTCCGGAAGGGGCGCGCGAGGCTCTGGTGACGATCGAGCAGACGAGCGCTCAGGCGTTGCACGAGATGCGGGCGGTTCTCGGGGTACTGCGTGATTCGGAGGACGGTCGGGTGCCGCACCCCGGTCTGGCCCAGGTCAACGAGCTCACCGCGATGGCCGGCGAGGCCGGCCTCGACATCAAGCTCGAGGTGACGTCGCCGGCGGCACCATTGCCGAGCGCGGTCGACCACACCGCCTACCGCATTCTGCAGGAGTCGCTGACCAACGTGATCCGCCACGTCGGTCCGACGCGGGTGACGGTGGCGCTCGGCTACGGAACCGGATCGCTGGAGGTCCGGGTGACCGACGAGGGTCGCGCCGAGGGCGCGGCCGGCGCCATCGACGGCGGTCCGGCCGAGCCGGGCCGGGGCATCGTCGGAATGCGGGAGCGCTGCGGGCTGCTGGGCGGAGAACTGACCGCCGGTCCGCGGCCGGACGGCGGGTTCGAGGTCAAGGCCCGGCTGCCGCTGGCTCCGGCCGGGTCGGTGTCCGCGTGAGCGCGCCGATCACCGTTCTGCTGGCCGACGACCAGGTTCTGGTGCGGTCGGGGTTCAAGGTGCTGCTCGACGCCGAGGACGACATCACGGTTGTCGGGGAGGCCACCAACGGGGCCGAGGCCGTGCAACAGGCCCGGGCCACCCGGCCCGACGTCGTCCTGATGGACATCCAGATGCCGGAGCTGGACGGGATCAAGGCCACCGGCGAGATCGTCAGGACGCGCGGCCTCGAACAGGTCCGGGTACTGATCCTGACCACGTACGACACCGACGCGTACGTGTTCGAGGCGCTCCAGGCCGGTGCGAGCGGCTTCCTGCTCAAGGACGCCGGCCCGGCCGAGCTGTTGCACGCCATCCGGGTCATCGCCGCGGGCGACGCTCTGCTCGCGCCCCGGATCACCCGCCGCCTCATCGCCCAGTTCACCACGGTACGGATCGCCACCCAGGTCGCGGAGGACCGGCTGGCGGTGCTGACCCAACGCGAACGCGAGGTGCTGGCCCTCGTCGGACAAGGGCTGAGCAACGACGAGATCGGCGCCGAACTGTTCCTCAGCCCGGCCACCGCCCGCACCCATGTCAGCCACGCGATGGCCAAACTGGGCGCGCGCGACCGGGCGCAACTGGTCGTCATCGCCTACCAGACCGGGCTGGTCAGCCGCCAGCCGTGACCGCGTGGTACCGCCGCGATCACGACTGCTTGTCGATGAAGGCGAGGGCGGCGTCCGCCAGCTCCTCCCAACCGGCCTGGAGGCACAGCAGGTGGGACCGGCCCGGCATCGTCCGGAACTCGACCGGGCCCTCGCCCTTCCGGCACGCCTTGACATTGCGCCTGACCATGTCGAGCGGCGTCAGGTGGTCGCGGTCGCCGGCCAGGAAGAGCATCGGTACATGCGCCCGCCGAAAGTCGATCCTGGATTGTGTGAGCGTGCTCT
>Ga0307409_100000317_pt1 | contig 19732 bp, 20 predicted proteins | sample 322Ometagenome_2_FD_203888 | JGI IMG/M metagenome (GOLD analysis project Ga0307409, IMG submission 203888) | Maize rhizosphere microbial communities from greenhouse at UC Davis, California, United States - 322HYB-O-2 | ecosystem: Host-associated > Plants > Roots > Rhizosphere > Soil | place... | reverse complement strand
CGGCCACGAAGGAGGGGATCCGCGCCCGGGGGTCCAGGCTCTTTTCGAGGCTGCCGGGTTCGACGAGGTAGGCGGCGGTGACGGCGTCGAGCGCGGGCGCCCAGGTCGCCGGGTCATCCAGGTCCACGCGCATGTCGCCGCCGGTACGGGAGGCCGTACGGACCGGCCGGCCGGCGGCCCGCAGCCGCCGGGCGATGCGGCGACCGGTCTTCCCGGTGCCGCCGAGGATGAGAATGTTCTCCATGCCGACCAGACAAGGCCACGGGTCTGAGACGATCCATGGTCGGGCGTCGAGAATGCCTTTGTGATCGTCTAGCTTGGATGGCGTGGACGTTCTGAGTGACATGCTGCGGCGGGCTCGGTCCAGCCACGCGTACGTCCGGAAGGTGATCCAGACCGGGCCGTGGTCGGTGACATACGCCGATCCGCCGCCGCTCACGGTCATGACAACGCTCGGCGGGGTCGCGTCGGTCCGCTTCGACGACACGGGCGTCGCGCCGGTGGACATCGCCTCGGGTGACATCGCCATCATCAGAGGGCCCGCCCCGTACACGATCGCGGACAGCGCGTCCACGCCGCCACAGTACGTGATCCGCGGGGGAAGGAAGTACGTCGTCGGCGGGGGCGACGCGGCGGTGGAGGCCCCCGACCACACCTCGGCGCCCCGCACATACGGCGATGGGCGGCCCGGCGCCATGATCATGGTGCGGGGCGGGTACGAACTTCGGGGCGACGTGGGCGATCGGCTGCTGGACCTGCTCCCGCCGCTGGCGGTCGTGCCGGCCGGAGTGCGGACCCGGATGGCGCTGGACCTGCTCGCCGGCGAGATCTCCCACGACGAGCCCGGTCAGGACGCGGTACTCGACCGGCTTCTGGATCTCGTACTGATCGTCGCGTTGCGGGCCTGGTGCGCCCGCCCGGAGGCGGTGCTGCCGGCCTGGTACCGGGCGCTGGCGGATCGCGCCGTCGGCCACGCGCTCCGCCTCATCCACGAGGACCCGGCCCGCCGCTGGACCGTCGCCGCCCTGGCCTCCAACGTCGGCATGTCGAGGGCCGGGTTCGCGGCCCGCTTCACGAGCCTGGTCGGTGAGCCACCGCTCAAATACCTCACCGGCTGGCGGATGGCGCTGGCGGCCGAGATGCTTCGTGAAACCGAGGTGACGCTGGCCGTCGTGGCCCGCAACGTCGGCTACGACGACCCGTTCGCGTTCAGCGTGGCGTTCAAGCGCACCCGCGGCGCCAGCCCGTCGCTGTGGCGCCGCCAGGTGAGCTGATCGCCGGTCATCGGCCCTTTCGACCGGAAGGGTCGCGCTCCCGGCGTACGGTGGGCCTTCGGCCCTTGATGGTGGTGCGCCGGAGCGCGGTTATCACGTTGTCCACCCTCGCGGCGGGTACCTCGACCAGAGAGAACCGGTCGGCGATCTCGATCGCGCCGATGTCGCGCCCGCTGAGGCCGGCCTCACCGGCGATGGCGCCGACGAGATCCTGAGGGCGGACGCCGGCGTGGCGTCCGATGCCGAGGAACAGGCGAACGACGTCGCGATCCGATGACCTGGCTCGCCGTGGGTCCGGCTTCTCGGTGGCGCGCCTGCCCGATCGGTCGCGATCCGGCCGGGTCGCCACGTCCGGGATGTCGTCGCCTTCGTCGCTGCCACCGGATTCGTAGGCCAGCTTCACCGCGGCCAGCGCCACGTCCATGATGTCGAACTCGTCGGCCAGGGTCTCGACAACGACCCGGAATTGCTCCAACTCATCGGCGAGCAGGCTCTCACGCAGGGCGGCGGTGGTGAGATCCAGCCGCCGGGCCCGGAGGTCGGCGACCGTGGGAATCTTCTCCACCGCGATCCGCTGCCGGGTGACCGACTCGATGGCCTTGAGCATGCGGTGCTCGCGCGGCTCGGCCAGGGTGATGGCGACACCTTCGCGACCGGCCCGACCCACCCGGCCGATGCGGTGGACGTATCCGTCGGGCGCCGCGGGTACGTTGTAGTTCACCACGTGGGTGAGGTGTTCGATGTCGAGGCCGCGCGCGGCCACATCGGTGGCGATGAGCAGTTCCGCGGCACCGCTGCGCAGTCGGCCCATCACGCGGTCGCGCTGGTCCTGACCCATCCCGCCGTGCAGGGCCTCGGCACGGTAACCGCGTCCGTTCATGGTCTCCGTGACCTGGTCGACCTCCTCCCGTGTACGGCAGAACACGATCGCGGCTGACGGCGTCTCGACGTCCAGGATCCGTCCGAGCGCGGCGGGTTTGTGTGCGCGGGCCACCACGTACGCCGTCTGCCGGATGGACGGCAGGCCGCCGCCCACCGTCGGCGCCCGACCGATCTCGATCCGGACCGGGTCCCGCAGATGGCGGCGGCCGAGGGCGTCGATCCGGGCCGGCATCGTCGCGGAGAACAGGACTGTGTGCCGGTCGGCCGGAGTCTCCTCGAGGATCGCCTCGATATCCTCCGCGAATCCCATGTCCAGCATCTCGTCCGCCTCGTCGAGCACGACCGTCTGGATTCCGGCCAGCCGAAGCGTGCCGCGACCGATGTGGTCGAGCGCCCGTCCGGGGGTGGCGACCACGACGTCGACCCCGCGTTCCAGCCCTTGCAGCTGCCGGCCGATCGGCTGCCCGCCGTAGATCGGCAGCACCCGCGCGCCGAGTTCGCGACCGTAGCGGTGGAATGCCTGTGACACCTGCACGGCCAGTTCGCGCGTCGGCACCAGCACCAGCGCCACCGGATCGGGACCTCGCTCGCCATCGGCGAGCCCGTGCAGGATGGGCAGCGCGAACGCGGCCGTCTTCCCCGTACCGGTCGCGGCCTGGCCGAGTAGGTCACACCGCCGCAACAGCAGTGGGATCGCCTCCCGCTGGATCGGCGTCGGCTCCTCGTACCCGAGGCTGGACAGGGCCCGGCGGAGTTCCTCCCGGAGCGAGAGGTCGGCGAAACGCGACCCGTCCTCCACGTTCGAGCGCATCGCCGTCCTCCCTTTCGCGCCGGTGGGACGCCCCGGCGGTCCGTTGTCGTCACACCATGCTCGCAGGCCGGGAGTTCGGGCATAGAAGGGCGGGTGCGTCGCGCGAACCGCATACCCGCGCATCGGCGGGTCGGGATGGCGACCGTGGATGGAACGGCATGGAACGGAGTGAGGGCAGCGAGGTCCACGGCCGTCCGACCGGAGAGGTGCCACCACATGTTCGATTTCATCGGTCGTCCGGTCCGGGCGGTCCTGCCCACCGCGGTGTTGACGTTCGCGCTGACAGCCGTGGCCACCGCGTCCCACGCGGACCCGGCGCTCGAACCGCAGGTACTGGGTTACGGATGGGGCGTCAACGGCTCCGGCCAGCTCGGCGATGACAAGCCCATCGACCACCGTGTTCCCACAACGTTGCCTGGCCTGCCATCCGATACGAGGCGGATCGTCGGTGGGGCCGAATTCGCGATCGCGTTGCTGGCCGACACCACGGTGGCGACGTGGGGCGCCAACTACGCGGGACAGTTGGGGGACGGCACGACGGAGCCCCGGTCGATGCCGGTGCGGCTGCCGGGCCTCAGCGGAATCGTTCAGGTGAGTGCGGGCGACTTCCATGTGCTCGCGCTGGACTCCGGGGGCGATGTCTGGGCCTGGGGCGACAACGTACGAGGACAGCTCGGCGACGGAACCACGGTAGGTCATCCGGCACCGGAGAAGGTACCCGGCCTCACCGGGTTCGTGCAGGTCTCCGCCGGCTCGCGCTTCAGCCTCGGGCTGCGTGCCGACGGTACCGTCTGGGCGTGGGGCGCCAACGACTCCGGCCAGCTGGGCGACGGCACCCAACAGGACAGTGCCTACCCGCACCGGGTGGCCGACCTCGGCGACGTCACACAGGTCGCCGGCGCGTTCGGTGGCCAGCACAGCCTGGCCCTACGCTCCGACGGTACGGTCTGGGGTTGGGGCGGCAACTACTTCGGTCAGCTCGGCGACGGGCGTGTCGTGGACACCGTCCTTGCCCCCGTCCAGGCCGTCGGCCTGGCCGGCGTCAGCCAGATCGTCGCGGGCGAGGGCAGCAGCCTCGCGCTGGCCGGCGGCCGGGTGTGGACCTGGGGTGGCAACTACTTCGGGCAGCTAGGGGACGGCACCTTCAACGACCACCCCAGCCCCATACAGCTCGCCCTCCTCGGCGTCACGCAGATCTCAACCGGATACTCCCAGAGCGCCGCCGTGCTCGCCGACGGCACGGTCCGCAGCTGGGGCGCCAACTTCCACGGCGAGGTCGGCAGCGGGTCGACCGACACCTTCGTACCCGCGCCGGCCTCGGTGCGGGGCCTGACCTCGGTCGCGTCGGTGGCGCCCGGCTTCGGGTTCGACCTGGCCCTCGTCACGCCCCGGCAACCCACGGTCCTGCTGGTACCCGACGTCACCGGTACCAGCGTCGGCGACGCGTTCCAGCGGCTGCGCTCCGCGGGCCTGTTCGGCCTGCGAGTCGACAAGGATCGCGACTGCACGCGCGTGGTCAGCCAGAATCCGCGGCCCGGCGCGCGGACGAGCCTCGGCTCGGTCGTGACCGTACATGTCGCGGTGGACTGCTGACCACATTCGAGTGCTGCGGCATGTCGGCCCTAGCGAAGCAGCGGATCGCCGATCTCGGGGTGATCGCGCCGGAACGCAGCCAGCCGCGGGTAGTGGCGCGCCACGACGTCGGTGTCCCCGAGTGGGAGGTGCTCGCCCGTCAGCTCGTCCGGGCCGTTGGGGTCGTAGCCGATGGGCCAGGTGCCGCTTCCGACGATGTGGGCTTCGGTGGTGAACTCGTCGAACCACGTGGCTCGCGCGTTGCGGCGATCGTCGGCGAGGTCGACGAGGTTGTCCGGATTCTGGGCGACCCGCATGACGACGTCACGGCCGAACGAGATGATCCAGTCCTGGATTGGACGCAGGTCCTCCTCATCGAGACGTCCGAACAACAGGCAGGCGGCGTCAGCCACGGACCAGGAGAACAAGCGGGATCGGGCGCGCTCCCAGTGCTGGACGAACTCGGCCACGTTCGTCGCGTCGAGCGTGCGAAGGCGTCGGAACAGCACCCGGGCCGTCAGCTCGGTGTCGTTGGCGCTTTCGACTCGACACTCCGCGATAAGGGCCCAGAACGCCATTTCGTCCACGACCGGACCGTAGCAGCCGGAATGATCGAGCGTTCTCGCCGTGCCGCCTCGGTGCGGGCTCGTCAGGCGGGTTGTACGTCAATAACCTGGAACGGCGTGCCCTGCTGGCACGTGGTGAGCAGGCTCGGGTTGGCGCGGCCGCGTACCCTCAGCCGGGCACCGGGTTGGATCAACGCGCTGGCGCTGCCGACGAGCTGGAACAGCTGCTCGGCCGTTCGTAGCAGCCGGCAGCCCTGCTCCACACCCACCTCCACAACCCCGACGACCGTGATCTCGGCTGATGGCGAAGAAAACGTCGGCTTTCCCACAGGTGGTGTACTCCTCGGCATGGGCAGCTCCCCGGCCGTGGAAGCGATCGGCCGCGTCGATGGTGCACCCGTCGACGCGGCGGTAGACGTGGTTCCCGTCGCGCAGCCCGCCAGGAGCAGTGTCGACAACAGGACCATGATGCGGCGTGTCGTCATGAGTCGCTGATCCAAACTGGACGGCACGGCCGGCGAGATCCAGGAGCGGAACCCGCCGGCCGTGTGCGGATGACGGCCTTCAGCCGCCGTCATCCGCCCGTGTTATCCGGTCACCGCCACGATCGTCCGACCGACCACATTGGTGCCATCGGTGTAGTCGACCGTGCCGAGGTAGCGGGTACCCGCGGTCAGGCCACTCCAGCCGACCGTCACCGTCGCCGGTACCGCGGTCGTCACCGATTGGCTGGCGGGCGTCGCGGTCAGGTTCGTCGCCGCGTCGGGAACGACGAACGCGTGATGCTTCACGCTCACCGCTCCCGTTGCGCCGCCCGGCTGCGCGAACACCACGACGTAGATGTCGTAGCTGCCCGCGGCCGTCAGGGTCACGGATTCCTCCGCCGTGCCGCCGGCACTGGACCCGACCAGTGTGGTGGTGCCCGCCTGGTACACGAACACATCAAGGTCCATCCCGGCCGCGTAGTCGGCGTCGTACGTCGCGAACCTGGCCAGCCGGCTGCCCTCCGGCACGGGCACCGTCACCTTCGCGACGGCCGGACCGGCCGCCGGCGCCGCCGTGTTGAAGTTGGTGTTCGTGCCGGTGAGCGCGTGCGTGGTGAGGTTGTCGGTCGCCAGGCCGTGCGGGATGGCGGTCAGCGTGCCGGAATAGCCCGGCATCACCGACACGGCCCTGGAGCCGCTCGGGCCGGAGCCCGAGACCTCCACCGGTGCCGCCAGGGCCACCGGGCGAACCGCGATGTTGCTGCGTACGGAGTGGGCGTGCGGGCTGGTTTTGCCCTTCTTCTCCACCCACGTCAGAGACCCGAACGTCCACGAGCCGAGGGAAGCGGTCGTCCGGGTGATCTTCACCGTGTAGGACGCCGACTTGCCGGCGCCGATGGTAAGGCGCGTCGGGCTCACCGTCACGGCGGTGCCGGGCGGTGCCGAGACCTGCACGTTGTAGATGCCACCGTCCGCGGTCACGTTCGTGACCGTACGGGTCAGCGTCTGGCTCCCGGCGAGGTCGCCCACCGCGAGCGTCGGGTAGTTGAGGTTGCTCGGGTCGATCGACCCGAACGTGGTGCATACCGACGCGACGAAGACCAGCTGGAACTGGCCGATGCCGCACCCGTACCGCACCCAGTCGGCCAGACCGGACTCGTAGACCAGGCCCGGGTTGAAGGCCGCCGGCGGCGTGACGTGGCCGGACCCGAAGTTCAGCGGCGTCGCGAGGCCGCCGGTCGGACCGGCGATCGGGTTGCCGGCGGTGTCCTTCTGGCCGGCGGTCGTCATCATCGCCGACTTGACGGCCATGGGCGACCAGGTGGGGTTCTTGCCGACGAGCAGTGCCGCGATGCCGGCGATGTGTGGGCTCGACATCGAGGTGCCGGACAGGGCGTCGTAGACGTTGCCGTGGGCGCCGGGCGGAGAGACCGCGGCGATGACGTCGACGCCGGGCGCGGTGATGTCCGGCTTGAGCAGGTCGCCACCGCCGGCGAGTGCCGGACCATTGGACGAGAACGCCGCCATCGCCGGCGCCGTCACGGTGATCTGAGTGGCCGCGGACAGGCTCGCCGTCGCGCCGGCACCGGCGGACGTGATGTACGCGAGGATCTCCCCGCGGACGACTTGATCCACGTGGATGGTGGGGATGATGTGGAAATCGGCGTTGAGGGAGTTCGCGGTCGGGTTCATGAGGATCATGCCGACGCCGCCGGCGTCGTGGACCGCGATGCTCTTGTCGGTACGGGCGTTGACTCCCCGGTCGCAGGCGACGATCTTCCCCGTCACCTTGGCCGGGTCGAGCGCCGGCTGTATGCCGGGCGTTGCCGCCTGCCCGTCGATGAAGCACAACCGGGCCGCGTCCGCGTCGGTACCGGGAAGGGCCACGTCGACGGCGGAAATCAGCGGCGACGACGGCACCGCCGCCCCGACGCCCGGGCCGCTGTAGGTGGCGCCATTGCCCAGCGTCGCCGTCCGGGTGAACGACCGCGGGTGCGTGCTCGCGGCCACCGTGGTGAGCCACGGCGAGTTGTGCGCCACGGTACTCGCTGCGGGACCGCTGTTCCCCGCCGAGACGGCGGTGAAGACTCCGGCGTCGGCCGCGAACAGGAAGGCGAGCTCCACCGGGTCGACGACGAACGTTCGGGACCCGGAGAACGACAGATTGATCACGTCCACGCCGTCGGACGTCGCCAGGTCGATGGCGGCGGCGATGTCCTCGGTAGCGCCGCTCGCGGTGCCGTCCGGCTGGTGCCAACCGATCTTGTAGATCGCCAGCCGGGCGGCGGGCGCCATGCCGGACACCGCGCCATAGTTGGCACCGTTGATCACCGCGGCGGGCCCGTGATTGCCGGCCGAGGTGCTCGCCGTGTGCGAGCCGTGGCTGTTGCGGTCGCGCGGTGACAGGAACTCGTCCGGCACCGAGTCGCTGAGCCCGCCCTCGTCGAACCAGCGGGCGCCGATGACCTTGTTGTTGCAGGTGACCCGGTTGGCCGGGTTGGGGTCCGACCCGGGGTCACAGATGCCGTGCCACTTCGCGGCGATCGCCGCGGCGTCGGGGCGGGGCTCGGGGAGCGGAGCGAAGCTGGGGTTCTCCGGCCAGAAGCCGGTGTCCAGCACGCCGACGATCACACCTTCGCCGGCGTGGGCGTCGCCGCCGAACTGCTGGTTCCACACTCCGCCGGCACCCTCGAGACCCAGGAACGACGGGGTAATCGTGGTCTCCGACTTGAAAGTCTCGCTTCTCCAGACCCGGGCGACGCCTTTCGTGTGCTCCAGGCGGTTCGCCTCCGCGGCCGTCAGCTTCATGGCGAACCCGTTGAGCGCGACGTCGTACGTGTAGACCGTTCCGCGCGAGGCGAGGTCGGCCCGGCGGAGCACGTCGCTGCGCTGCGTCTTCAGGTACGCCCGGTACGCGGTCGCCGCGGCGGAGCGCGTGTCGACCTTCTTGCCCTTCGCCGGCCGCGTGGCCGCCAGGCCTGATATCTCACCGGTGTAGGACGCGATGGGAGCACCCTGCACCTGAACGATGTATGTGGCCGTTTCGCTGGGTGCCCCAGTGGCCGCCTCGGCCCAACCCGCGTATGTCGCCGCGATAGCCGCGACAGCGGTCAACACAGCACCAATGATCATGGCTTGCCGCCGATGGCCCGCCAATCGAGCTAACGCCATTGAACCTTACCTTCCATACCGCTAGCATCCGCGCCGTTACGAATGCGTCGGGTCGAAGGCTAAGGCGATGCGGCGGCTCGGGGAAGACCAAACGACAAGGGCCTTCGGCTCTAGGGTTTTCCCTGCCCACACGGCCCTGACCAGGGCAAACAGCGCAAAGTCACCATGTCCAATGTGGGCATGGCCAACACTTCCCTCGTCGCGCCGCGCGTACCGGAGCGTGCTCCCTTCCGCCCGTCCGGCTGCTGGCAGTCGGTACGGGTCCATCAGTCCTTTTCAGCATCAGCGCCGCCGGAGGTTGAAGCGTTTCTCCGGGCGATCAGGCACCTGACGGTCCGCGGCTTCCGCGGCGAACGGCGGTAGCTTCACGATCAACTCTTGCTGTTCTCGTGCTCAGTGCTCGTGACGACCATGATCAGGTATGTGCTCGCGCGCGGACGGGCAGGAGCGTGATGGGGCCGCGAGGCCGCGACGATGTCACCTCGACTCGTTCACGCCACCGGAGGGCCGTTGCGCATCCGCTCTCGGTACGCCTTGGGCCCGCCCTTGTCGTCTGCGAGCTCGATCCACCACGTGCCGCCCGCCGCCGCGAACGCGTGCACCTGCTCGGCCACGTCGCCCTGCCGTTCGGTGTTGAACGCGATATCGAACCCGGGGCGACTCCCCGCCGCCCGCAGCGCCGCGACCGCGGCCGCCACGTCGGCCGGCGTGAGCAACTCGCGCGTGTCCTGATGGACGGTCATCAGGTAGACGCCGTCCCACCGCGCCGCTCGTTCTATTGGCCGGCGGCGGGGCCACCCGGCCGCTGCCCAGACCGGTATCCGAGGTGACTGTGTCGGCGCCGGGCGCATGACGACGTCGTCGAGGCGGTGGTGAACGCCGGCGAACGAGTACGGCTCGCCCGACCACAAGCCGGTCACGATCTCCAACGCTTCGTCGAGCTTGCCGGCACGGACCCGGCCGTCCCATTCCTCACCGAACGGTGTGAAGTCCACGGAGCTGTAGCCGAGCCCCGCCCCGAAGACGAGGCGTCCGCGCGAGAGGTTGTCGATCGTGGCGGCCTGCCGGGCGACCTGCCACGGGCGTCGCCGGGCCAGCGGTGTCAACATGATGCCTATGCGTAGGCGCTGGGTCCGCAGCGCGACCGCGGCCAGGCTGATCCACGGCTCCGCGACCGGGTCAGCCGTGTGGAGGACGTCCTGTAGAAAGAACCCGTCCCATCCCGCGTCCTCGGCATCCGCGGCCATCTCGGCGAGGAGCCGGGGATCGGCGTACTCGCCGCTGACGGGCACATCGAGTCCGTATCGCATGCCCCGATCGTCGACCCGGGGTACGACAACCGGGAGCCGACCGACACCAGGGGTGGTAGTCGTCCGTGCGCCCCGCGCCCAACGGTCGCCGAGCCTGAACATCTACCGCGTGGCGGGCGCCTCAAGATGTCTCGCCGGCTCTTGCGCGCACGGCCTCAGGACTTCGCCCATGGCAGCAGTGGCGTCGGCACCTCGCGCCCAGGCAAGCTGTACAGCTAAGCAGTTGCCGGCGCGGGTCAACAGCCGCGTTGTGTTTCATCCCGTGCGAGCGACGGTCACAGAACGATCCTCTTCTGCCGCATGGGATCGTCGTGCGACCCACGACGAGCGGTCAGGTGGGTAGACACTGGCCGCCGGGCAGCTGGCCAACGATGTCCCACTGCGCTTCCTCGTGGTCAACGTAACCAAGCAGGCAGGCGACCTCCAGATGGACGCTGTAGATGACGCTGTTCACTGGGGCGGGGTCCTCGTCGCGTGAGACTCGGACGACGGCGTCGCGATGGCCGCTGCGTTCCAGGGCGGCGCGGATGGCGTCGACGCTCAACGGTGATCGTTCCAGCCGGCATGGTGGTGGGGTAGGCGGCCAAGTGATTGCCGCGATCGCGCAGCGGTCGCCTCGATGTGCCAACGCGACGACAACCCCGGTAATGGGCGCTGCCAGGGACTCGGCGCGGGACCACTGCTCGGGTGTCAGGTTGGTCCGTATGATCAGGTCGCGGACCTTTCGTTGGCAGTAGCCGGGATCCATGCGCGACACGACGCAGGCAATCGCCACAACTGACGGCGATGGTTCGGGCGTGCTCTTCGCTGACGCTCGCGCTCGATCACCCGAGAATGCCAGATGTACCGGGATCAGTAGGACGATCGAGACGGCCGCGACACCCAAGAATGGCCACCACACCGGGCGAGCCGTTTGCTCGCTCCCATCGTCAGCCATGTGCGAAGCCTAACCCTGGTCTTGCGGTAGACCGGTCGCCGGATGGTAGTTGATCTACGATTCGGTTGGCCTGGGGGGATTGTGGCGGAGGCAGGCTGGGGCGTCGGCTCGGTTGTCCGGCTTGCTCCTGTGTCCCTTGTAGACGGTTGCTGGGGGCAGGTGTTCAACCGGCGTTGTGGCAGGGCGACAAGGCGGGCGTAGGCCGTGGCCAGGTCCGCCTGGGCTTGGACGGAACCGACTGTCAGGACGACGCGCCGAGTCGGTGTCGCACCACCTTCCGGCGCAGGGTGGGCGACGCCTCGACCTCGTAGCCGGCGTCGAGGAAGACCTGGAGCAGTCCGACCGAGGCCTCGTCCCAGATCACGGTCTTCCCCGGCGGCGGCTCGGTGGGGTAGCCCTCGAGGACGCGAGCGCCGACCTGCCTGCCGTACTCGACCGTCGCGGCGGCGAGCTCGTACATCAGTCCCTGTCGACGGAAGCCCTTACGCACGACGAAGCAGGTGACCGACCAGACGCCCTCGAGGTCGGGGTCCATCCGCATCCACGCCTTCTGCCGGGCCCAGATCCTCGGGTAGTTCTCCCGCGGCTCGACCGCGACCCAGCCGGCTGGCTCGCCGTCGACGTACCCGACGAGGCCGGAGGTGGGGCCGCTCGTGCCGCAGCCGGCCTGCTCCAGGAGCGCGGCGTCGCGCTCCTGCTGGGTCGTGTCGCGCCAGATCCAGCCCGGGACCTTGAGCGCCTGGCAGCGGCACTTGCGGGCGCCGCCGGCGTCGAACACGGCCTCGACGTCCTCGCTCGTCGCGTCGTTGGCCGGTCGCCAGCTGAACTCGGGCACACCGCGAGACTAGTGGCCGGGCCGCCGCCAGTAAACGACCCCGTGCTCCGCCGGTGGCGTCAAGGAAGCACCGCAGCGGGTGGTAGCCGATGAATGACCCGGGCTAAGCCCGCACCCCTCTGCCGAGCATTCGCATTGGGTGCCGGAGGGGCGCGTGTGGTCAGTCGGAGAAGGAGGTCGAGCGGCGCAACGCCGACGACTTCGCGGCAACCCGAGCCGCATCGACCAACTGCTCGATGCCGATGCCTACCAGGCGCGATGCCCTGCCCACGACCAAGGTCGTCGAGTGAGCACACCGTCGCTCCGCGCCGCGATGAGTCCCGGTCACTCGTCGACGACGTTACCGTTCTTGTCGACGACGACGGTTCTCCAATACTGGTCCCAGGTGTCGTCGACGTATTGCGGCACCTTGCCGTCCGGGTAGCGCACGTATCCGGCCGGGGGGTCCTGACCGTCGGGCACGCAGGTGCGTCCGGTCTTGTTGCCCACGGCCTTCACGGGATAGTGGCCCGAACTGCAGATCCGCTCACGGATGGAGCAGCCGCCGGCGATGAGCACCACGCCGGCGAGGACGATCGCCAGGGCTCGGCGGCGGGCCCGGCCCCAACGCTTGATAAATGCGGTCTTCATGGCGGTCGCCCCCTCGTGGCAAGTCTACGGCGACCGGGACCGGTGGGCACCTCATCCATCATGGACAGACGCGCGAGCGTCGCGATGTCCCGTGGGCCGACGGGCACGGGCATGGAGCCATTCGCCTCGGCGGACGTCTTGGCGTCGCGCTTGGTCTTGGCGGTCCAACCGGGACGAGAACGAAGCCATGGAAGGCGTCGCATTCGTCGAACTCGCCGACCTGCTGCAGCGGATCGCGCGCCTCGACCCGCCCGCGTACGGCAACGTCGGCGGCGATCACGAAACGCACATCTGGCCGGCGGCGCTCGACCGGTGGTTGTACTGATAAGAGCCGGCGCCTCGCTTTGCACGACGTCCGCATCACGCCTTGCTCAGGAGGTGGAGCGGTCGCCGCTCTGACCCATCGCGGTCGCGGCGGGTGATTCGTCGGTTGACCATGGACGTGCTCACGTCTGCTGTGGTCACTCAGTCCAGTGAGTACCGGTAGCGGCGCGTTTGGCAAGCGCGGGTCAACTTTGGCAAGCCGCGGAGTGCTGCGATCGGTGACGAACCGGTAACGCCTCCGATCGGGAGTATCGCCATGCCACGCCTGCGACGCGTTCTACTGTTCCTGCTGGCCCTGGCCGGCCTGGCCGCCGGCTGTTCTGCGCCGAGTAGCCAACGTCCGCCCGAATCGGGGACGTTCACCGGGTCTGCCTCGTCGCCGATCGTACCGCCGACGCCATCGGCCGGCCAGGAGACGGATCCCTGGCTGCTCACCATGGACGGGATGGGCCCGTACCGCCTGGGTGCGCGGCTGGAGTCGATGCCGGCAGGACTCTTCGGTGACTCCCACGCCTACGATCCCGCGAAGTGTCCCGGCCTCTACGGCCGCTCGGCCAGGGGCCAGTACGTCGGCGTGGCGCAGCCGGTGGTGCGGGACGGCGTTCTGATTGAGGTCTCGTCCTCCGATGCCCGCGTCCACACGCCGGCCGGCGACCGGGTCGGCGATCCATGGGCCACGATCGAGTCGCGGTACGCCGGTAGCCCGTCGCCGGGCGGCTGGCGCACCAGTCCCTCGGGAACCCGCGCGTTCGTGGTTCCCCGTGGCGAGCGCGTGTTGATCTTCTATATCTACCCGCTACAACCAGACGGGGTCGGCTCGATCTCCGTAGGCCTGACCGACTTCAGCTTGCGGAGGTTCCTGACCGGTGAAGACTGCTAGGCCGCAGCCGGAGCCGCAGGTGAGGCGGTGAAGATCATACGGGCGGCGGGTTTGGTGGGTCGGTCGACGTAGAGGCCGCCGGTCGATCGCTGATCCAGTCTGACGAGGGTGTTGGGCCCGAATGGTGCGGGCTCAGCCGGTCGGGTGTCGTGGCGCATACCGTACGTGCTGGAAGGGCCAGTCGGCGGACAGCCATTGCGACACCGCGTCGTACAGCGGTTTGTCCAGGTGGGCCTGGTCGGCGCGTACCCAGGAGTGAACTTCGACGATCGTGCTGTCGTCGCGTGCCGCGTAAATGTAGACGCAGCCGATAACATCGTCGCCCGGCGTCTGGATCACGGAATAGGTGAACCCGACTCTCCTCGCGAAGTCGTCTGCGTGTCTGCGCAGATCGGCGAGGTTGCGGTCCAGGGGCATCCCCTGCGCGGGCGGCCAGTCCCAGCCGTCGAAGCCGGGCGTCGAGCGAATGTGTTCAATGCTGCTCGTCCAGGCAGCGTGGTCTCGCTCGTTGTGCTGCGGGCCGAGGGGCTCCAGGCGAAACCGTTCGGCCACAAGCTCGCGGGGGACGGCGAAGCCATCGGGAACCAGTTCGGATCGGGCCACATCAGTAACCTACAGCCGACTCCGACGACGGTCTCGTACGCGTCGACCTGGCTCGGCAGTGGTCATGAACGGCCACCAAACGCCCAGTTATGCACCTCGATGTCAGCGTAGCGATCGGGGGTCAAGACGGCGCGGGCCTTGTCCGGATCGGAGGCCCGAACCAGCACCGCCGTGCCCAGCCAGGTGGCGCCGTCGTCGGACAGCAACGGTCCGTACGCGATCAGCTCGTCGCGGTTAGACGGGACGGCGAGGTCGGTGCCAGGCCCCGAACCGAGGCCGAGCACCAGATACCGCTTGCCAGCGGTTCGGCCTCCCGGGAAGTCCCACATGGTACGCCCCAGCATGTTGCGCCACCGGCGCAGTAGTACCTCCCTGTAGACGCCGGCCTGATAGTTGGGCTCGTCAAACGCGAACGCGCGGGCTGCGGTGGAATCGGGCAGATCGACGATGTGCACGCTGCCGGTAGGTGTGTCACCGTCATCGGCGAGCGTCGGACCGCGGGCGATCATCTCGGCCGCGTACCGATCCATGTAGGACCAGTGCTCTTCCAGCAGCCGATCGCGCAGTGTCACGGAGCCGAGCCGGTCACGGTGGTAGCAGAAGAACTCCATGGCCCTAGTCTCGGCGTTGACGCCGGACACGATGCAGGTGGGTACGGCCGCGGTCGACCAACCAGGTTGATCGTGAGCCCACGATCGACAACGCTCGCCGAATGGCTGCTGCGGTGGAGGCCGACGGCATTGCCCCGTACGGCTACCGTGGCCGGCGTGGGAGCCCAATCGAGGTGGGACTTCGCCAGCGAAGTCGGCCGTCGGTTCGCGTTCCTGGTCCAGACCTACGGCATGGCCGGCCCTGAGAGTGCTGCCGGATCGCCCATGGTCAGGTACGGCAAGCCCGAGCTAGCGGTAGCGATCTACTACAGCCACGATCCTCACGATCATGCTGGCCAACGGATCGACCTGTCCGTCAACCCGGTAGACATGTATCGGGCGGACCTACCCGACCTTGTCGAGGCAGCCGTGTTCGCGCCGCGCCACAAGGTGGCGTGGAAGGCGCACACCATCGAGGCCGCTCAGGCCACCCTCGACAACCAGGCGCTATGGCTGCAAAGACTCATGCCGTGGTTGCTTGGGCCGGACGGAAATGACCTTGTCCGACGCGCCAACGAGCAGCCCACCGACCGCGCGGGGAACCCGAAGCGGCGTCCGCGCGATGTCACGTGGGTCTACGGCTAGGCTCGGGCATCATCGGGCTGGGGAGGCGGCGGATCCGGCCGGACGAGGCGTGTCGCGAGCGTCGTCATTTTCGCGGACGGCTGACCGAGCTCGTCGCCGACGCCTGACGGACGTGCGCTCCCGGCCGAATTCGCCGGCGCCCTCGACGACGCTGGCTCGCCCGGCCGGGCCGCATCTTCGGCTACCTCGGATACCAGAGCTGTCCGCTCGTGGTGGCGCAGTCGTGTAAGACGATCGGCCAGCCGTTGCGGGCCGAGTAGACGCCGTAGAGCGCCAAGCAGTAGTTGCCGAGGTTGACCAGTCTCGCCTGCAACACGGTGTGCCCGGAGTCGTCGGCCTCCGCCCAACGCCACTGCTGCGGGAAACCGTTGCCACAGGTGTCCTGCACGATGAAGGAATCGACGACGGACGCCGTGACCCACATGGTCAGGCACAGCCCACTGTTCTTGTTCACGAACCGCGCGAAGCCATTGCCCTGATCGTCGGGGTACCAGAGCTGGTTCGCGTCGTTGTGGCAATCCCACTGATGCACGTACGCCCCCGGCGACAGAGACGCGTCGGCGACGTCGGCGCACTTTCCCGAGACCGAGTTGGCGATCTCCACGAAGGCGCCCTGTGAGGCGTTGGCCGACACGGCCGTCACGACGGCGCCAACGCCCAACGTGACGGCGGCCGCAACCGCCATGATCACCCTTCGTTTCTGCATTCGTCCTCCTATATGGCCGGCAAGGTCGTAGGCATCATCGCGACAGCCGCTGGCGCGGGGCTGGTGCCGGGCTGAAACGCGAGGTGTCCGAGGCTCCGGGATGCCTACTGTTGAGCCGTGCTGGCATCAACTGCGGTACGGTCCGCGCTCAGCGACTCGAGCGGGTGGCCACTGGGCTGCCGGTCGATCGCGACGGCGATCCGTCGACACCGGATCGGCTTCACCCCGACCACCCGGAAGAACTCACCGAGAACGCGATACGCGAGGAACTCGGCTACGACCGCCGGAACAAGTACTGATGATGGCTGACCGGGCGGTGACGTCACCTGGTGCGCGTACGGCCGGTCAACTCATGGAGTCAAGGATGTGGCTGGCCAGTGCCTTCTCTTGTTCGACGGTGGCGGAGGCGGTGATGCTGACCGATACGGTGCCGCGGAGCACCAGCAGTTCGGTCGCGGCCTTCGGATCGTCGGGCGAGCTGAGGGTGAAGGCGCTGTCGTAGAAGCCCGGGATGTCGGTCACGGTGGCGCCGAAGGTCAGGACCTTGCGCCCGAGGTCGAAATTCTCGCGGTCGTCATCGGACTTGACGAACAGGTTGACGGTCGGCTTGCCGAAGACGCCTTCGACATAGACACAGCTCAGCTCGTCGTCATTCATGGGAGCTTCCCGCACATCGTCGACCGACGATCCGAGGTTCTCGTTGATTATCGTCGGAGTCGGGCATGGCATTGTCCCGGCGTGCGGCCCGCCCCGGCCTGGCAACGGCAGAGAACAGGCGGTCAGCGCGAGCCCGGCCACAGTCGCCACCGCGATCCGGCGCAGCATCCGCATGTCTGGCACGGTACAAGTTGGATGCAAGATTTTTCGATGGCGACGTGCCTGGAGGGCTTGACCCCGCTGGAGACGCCGCTCCGCGAGGGTCTCGCGCAGATCGTCGGGCAGCGTCGATCTCGACCGCCCCGGTGTGAGCTGCGGCGCATGCATTGCATCCATTGCATACAAAGGCTAGTCTGATGCTGTGACCACCTGCGGAGCGCCCACCGATGTCGCCGGTCTGACGGCACCCAGGACGCCCGCCGCTCGAGCCGCGCTGGAAACCTGCACCGAGTTCGCCGAGCCATGGCTGCTGCGTCACTCGCTTCGCGCGTACTTCTTCGCGGCGGTGTACGCCGAGCGGGACAGAATCGACCACGATGTCGAGCTGCTGTTCGTCGCGGCCATGCTGCATGATCTGGGGCTGACCGTGCCGTTTGACAGTCATCGGCTCGCGTTCGAGGAGGCGGGTGGCCACCTCGCGCGGGTCTTCGCCGCCGGTGCCGGGTGGCCGGCCAACCGCCGCGAGCGGCTGGCGGAGGTGATCGTGCTGCACATGCGGGCCCCGGTCGCGGCCGGCGACGCGCCGGAGGCACACCTTCTGCAGATCGCCGTCAGTGCCGACGTCTCCGGGCACGGCCTGGACGCCTTCGACCCGGAGTTCCGGTCGGCGCTGTTGGGCCGCTTCCCCCGCGCCGGATTCGGCACCGAGTTCCTGCGTCTGGTACAGGATCAGGCGCAGCGCAAGCCGTCCAGCGCCGCCGCCAACCTCATGCACGGCGGGTGGGCGCAGCGGATCAGCACCAACCCGCTGGACCGCTGACGTGTACGCCGAACGCGCGCGCTCGCGCCTTCGCCAACTGATCCTCGACGGCACGTTCCCGGCCGGCACCCGACTCACCGAACTGGACGCCGCGGCCAACCTGGCGATGAGCCGCACGCCGGTGCGCGAGGCGCTACGGGCGCTGACCGCCGACGGTCTCGTGCGGCCAGCCGGACGGGGGGTCGTTGTGGTCGCCCTCGACCGGGAGGCGCTGCGCGAGGCATACCAGGTACGCGCCGCCCTGGAGGCTCTCACCGCCGAACTGGCCGCCGCCAGGCAGCGGGCCGGCGAGATCGCACCGGCCGGTTTCACCGCGCTACGGGCGGCGGCCGACGCGGCCGCCACGGCCACCGCCGCGGGTCGGCTGATCGAGGCGATGGAGCACAACCGCCGGTTCCACCAGCGGATCGCCGAACTGGCCGGCAACGGGCTGGCGACGAGCACGCTGAACCGCATATGGGACCAGATCCAGGTGTCCACACTGGACTCCCTAGCGCCGGCGGCCCGGCCGACGCACGTCTCGGCCCAACACGAGGCGCTGCTCGCGGCGATCCAGGACGGCCGATCAGACGACGCCGGCCGGCTGGCCCGCCAGCACGTCGTGGACACCAGTACCGCCCTGGACCAGGAAGGCTGACGGCCGTGCCCACACTGCACACCTACGACGCCACGGTGACCTGGACCGGCGACCGCGGCGCCGGGACCAGTCATTACACGGCCTACGACCGCACGCACGAGATCACGGCGGCCGGCCGGCCGGCGATCGCCGGGAGCTCAGACGCGTCCTTCCGCGGAGACCCGGCACGATGGAACCCCGAGCAACTGCTGGTGGCGTCACTGGCGCAGTGCCACATGCTGTGGTACTTGCACCTGGCGGCGGCCGCGGGAGTCGTGGTCACCGGGTACGTGGACCACGCAGTCGGCACCATGGCCGAACAGGCGGACGGTGGAGGCCAGTTCGTCAAGGTCGTGCTGCGCCCGACGGTTACCATCTCCAACGCCGCCATGGCCGAACAGGCCAGGCAACTGCACGAGCGGGCGCACGAGTTGTGCTTCATCGCCCGGTCGGTCAACTTTCCGGTCCAACACGAGCCCAGCATCAGCGCCGCCGCCGACCCGACCGGCGGCGACCGTGGACGGGCAGACGGGTGGCGCGCCTCGGCGGCCGCGGCAGTGCGAACGGCGTACGAGCGGTACCTCCACGCGTTCGCACACGCAGACCTCGCCGCGATCGACGCGGTTGTGGTCTATCCGCTGGCTCGTATCGGCCAGGGCGACGTGCACCTGTGCGACACGTTTCCGATCGATCCGGCCGAGTTGCGGCGGGCCACCGGATGGCATACAACCGTCAACGCACGCTACGACGTCGTGGCGGTGTCACCGGAGAAGGCGCATGTGATCCTCCGTAACGCCGACCGGGTCCGGGCCGACGGTTCATTGATCGAAACGGTAGCGGCGTTCTATGCCTTCACCCGCACCGACGACGGCTGGAAGATCTTCGCGATCTCGGATCTCATCAACGCGACCGCCGAGGGTTCCTGATCCACCGCCCGCTGCGCCCGGCGCCGTCCATCCTGCGGAGGCCGGCAGGAGGCATGCGGCAGGGTTTAGCACCATCAGCACGACCGCGACCGTTTCCATGACGCCACATTGCGGCAGCGCTAGCCTATGGATCATGTCCCTGGCGATGACGCCCGCCGAACGCGAGGCCTTCCTCGCCGAAGTACACGTCGCGGTCGTGACCGTGGCCGGCGACGACGGCCGAGGTCCGCTGGCCATCCCGCTCTGGTACGACTACCAGCCCGGCGGCGAGATCATCCTGGTGACCGACGGCAACAGCCGCAAAGCCCGGCTGATCCGCAAGGCCGGCCGGGT
>Ga0307409_100000316_pt1 | contig 19757 bp, 21 predicted proteins | sample 322Ometagenome_2_FD_203888 | JGI IMG/M metagenome (GOLD analysis project Ga0307409, IMG submission 203888) | Maize rhizosphere microbial communities from greenhouse at UC Davis, California, United States - 322HYB-O-2 | ecosystem: Host-associated > Plants > Roots > Rhizosphere > Soil | place... | reverse complement strand
CGCATCTCCGTCTGCTGAACACGTGCTATGAAAGTCTCGATGTCGAGGCCCTCGTAGCCGAACGTATAAAGGTGCGAAGCACGCATGGTTTGTTGCCATTGTAGCGGCCGCGGCCTTACGAGCGACCGCGATCATCGGCCGCTCGTTTGGCCGTACCGTCTCGGGCACGAGCGACTTTATGCAAATCCCGGTCGTCTGCTGGCTACGATGACCGAGCAGATGTTGGAGCTCACGAAGTGGGGCGCCCAGCGCGGTACTCGTCAGTAACTCCTTTGGCGCAATCACGCGCTTCCCGGGACTCTCCGTGCGTTGGTGAGAGTCCCGACGTGCCCTGTGCGGCGCCATAGCGGCCACCGAGGTCCGCACCCTATGTCGGCGTCGCGCATGCCCTGCAGGCAAGCCATCTGCGGCGCGTGCGGCCCAGCCCCAAAGTCCCCGGCCATGACGGGCTCGTGTTGCAACGTTTGGATGGCAGAGCGTGCGGCTGCCCGACACGACTCGAAGCCCGAGATCAGCGAGCTGATGAAAACCTTCATGAACGACAAAATACTATCCGAGATGCCGCGCAGCGAATTCGGCCGGTGTAATGATCGGGTACTGATCCGCGAGCGCGAGGAGCGCTGCATCGCCTGTTATGAGCCGGTCGGCTTTGGAAACGACGAGTGTCGCGAGAATCACGTCGTCATTTCTGTCGCCGGGTACTTGAACGACGACTCTGGAAGGGTCGACCGTATCTGCCATGAAGCGCAGCGCCTGCACGTATCGATCAAGCTCATCGTCCGACAGCGCGATGCGTTCTCGCACTTTCGGGTAGCGCAGCGCAGCGCTGATCTCCTCCACGATCGCCTCGCACAGCACGAGCTCAAAGCCTCCAACGATCGCTGCTGCGAGAATTCGTCGCGGAACGCTGGCTGGCAGCATCAGCCCCGATACGAAGACGTTCGTATCGATGACGACGCGCATTACCGCTTCTTGGCTTTCTTGGGCGCCTGTGTACGCATCGCGCGAGCTCTGCGGGCCGCGCTCACCGCTTCGTCGATCTCAGTCTGCGCTACGGTTGGGTTCACACCCTCGTAAGTCTTGCCCAGGGCGTCGGTAAGGCGCGTGAATTCGTCGCGCAAGCGCCGGATCCGCTCAAAGAGCGCGACATCGACCAGGGCGGCAACGGGCTTGCCATCCTTGGTGATGAGGACGGCGTCGTTGCGATACTGCACCTGGTTCAGTAAGTCGCCGAGGTTCTGGCGCGCCGCGACCGCGGAAGATTCGCGAATCATGGAAACCCACCGAAGATCATTATGACCATATCAATTATATAGGTCATTATGATCAAGGTCGAGGATCGCGAAGCGACAAGCTGGCGGGACTGCACCAACCACGCTAGGGTCGCTTGGTCTATTAGCCCAGGTTCGAGCCCTGGTCGGGGAGCCAATCGCTTCATGTCTGTTCAGGGACATCGGTAACCCTCGCACGCGCGTTCAGCCCGCTGTGTGCGCTAGCGCGCAGACGGCGCCGCCAGGCCGACCGTAAGCTTCGTCCGATCGAAGGCGCGATCCACGCTTCATTCATCGGCACGGGTTGTATTGCGCGCACGATGCTGCGCGTGCAATCGAAGGCTTTGTTCCCGGAGAGAAAAGCGGTGCGATCGCTCATGTGCGCTTCCGGCAAGAACTACCTGCTCCAGGCGCTGCCAAGTCGCGACCTGGGTCGAATGCTGGCCGCGTGCGACACGGTCGAGCTCGCAGTCGCCGACGTGCTCTACTCGCCGGGCGAGCGGCTTCAAGGCGTCTTTTTCCCCGTCAGCGGATTCATTTCCCTGATCATGGGGGTCGACGACACGTCGTCACTCGAAGTCGGGCTGGTGGGAAATGAAGGCATGTTCGGGATCCCGCTCGTGCTGGGCGTCGACGTTTCGCCGGTTCGCGCAGTCGTGCAGGGTCCGGGATCGGCGTTGCGCATGGGTGCGGCGCAATTCCGCCGGGAGCTCGAGCGCAGCCAGCCGTTGCGCCACGAGATCGGCCGGTACGTTTGCGTTTGTCTGACCCAGCTTGCGCAAATATCCGCCTGCACGCGCTTTCACGTGGTCGAGGCGCGGCTCGCCCGGTGGCTGCTGATGACCCAGGATCGCGCAGGCGCGAACACATTCCACGTCACGCAGGAGCTTCTGGCCCTGATGCTCGGTGTCCGCCGGGTTGGAGTCACCAAAGCCGCCGCTTCATTGCAGCAACGCAGCCTGATCCGTTACCGGCGCGGAAACATCACGGTTGTTGACAGAAATGGACTCAAGGCCGCTTCGTGCGGGTGCTACGTAGCCGATCGTAAGTCGTATGACCGGCTTCTCGGTTAGCCCGGGTGGGGCGTCGATGCGCCGTCGGATCGAGAAATGCTGTGCGCTATGTGGGACACCGCACATACGGAATTTCTGACTTGGCGTAATGGTACGGGTAGCAGTGCCGCTCTCACTGTCTGCATTCACACATTGGGAGCCCAGGATTGAACAATGCCGGAACCGGGAACCGCAGGGATCCTGGTTTGTCCCGGTTCATCGAGAGGTCGTGCTATGAAGATTCCAATTGAAACGAAACCAGCGCTTTGGGGCATGGTGGGCGGAGCGATTGCCGCAACCATCATAGGATTCACATGGGGAGGATGGGTCACCGGCGGCAGGGCCGAAGCGGATGCTACGCGACAAATCGACGCTGCCGTGGTTGCGGCACTTGCACCCGTTTGCGTCGAGAGGTTTCAACGCGGCCCTGATGTGCAGGCGAATCTTGCCGCGCTCAAGAAGGCGGATTCGTGGTCACAGGGCGACTTCGTGGAGAAGGGCGGCTGGGCGAACGTTTTCGGGACCAAGCCCAACAATCAGGTGTCGGCTGTCGCCAAAGCATGCGCTTCGTTGCTCAACCCGGCATGACGTAAACGGTCTTCCCTAAGAACGGAATTGCGTGCACAGCGCGCGCATGTCGCGTCCCGGCCCGGGCACGCCTTCCTCGATGAAGAGCGATCCCGTCACGATCGATGTTACTCGCGAATTCCATCGACGTATGGCGGCGATCATCGATGCCGTTCAAACCGGCATCTGGCAGGCGGGTGCGCATGACCTTCTGGGCTACGCGACCGATTACGCGTTCGGTGACAGCCGAGGTCTGCAGACCCTGGTGTTGAAGACGTCGCGGCGGTCCGCCTATGTGCGCCTCCAGTGGGAGACCATCATGGCCGACTCACCGAGCGAAAGGCAATTGGTCGAAAAATCGATCAAGAATGCCATCGAGGAACTGACCTAGCCGTCCGAGCGCCAGCGCGGTCGCTGGCTTTATTCGCGACGGCGACCCGCCTGGGCGACATTCCCTTGCTATTCCCGTCGCTTGTCCCCATAGTGTGGACGAGCGATCTCCGAGCAGTGCCGTTGTGGCCCTGGTATCCAGGGTCCCGCGGATGCTTTTCGTCCCCGCCCGCACTTGATCGTCTTCCCACCTTGGGGACTCGCCTCCTTCATTTCGTTCTTTTGGAATCAGGACATGGCAACAGGCACGGTCAATTGAACGTGGAACGTAAGCTTCCATCCGATTTTGGTGCGTTGCACGGATCGCGCTCAACCTCACGCGTAAATACGAAGTGACGGGACTGCGTCGTGATACGGAAGCTTGCACAGGCGACGACGAGCAGCGTCGCGACACGGAAGCTCGGGCAGTATTCGACTGCTTGCGGAGATACGGCCAGCGGCTCGATCTCGAGATCGCACAGGAGACGGGCCTCGCACTGAAGCTCGTACGTGAGCACCTTGCATCGCTCGTGGCCACGGGCGCCGTCATTTCGTGCAGTCTGACGCGATTCGAAAAAGGCGCGCGCATCGATGCCTGGCAGTGCCGCGTCTCGGGGTATGTGCCCCCGCGGGCGCCGGGTCGCAAGCCAACCGCTCAACCGACGTCGCCGCCTTAGACGAAGGGGCATTTGGGCTTCCCATAGGACCGCGCGCAAACGCTCCGCAATGCGTTCGCGACTTCTGTGCGGTACCGGACAATCGGTCTAGACTATTGGAATGGCAGCCAACCGACGGGGCAGCAGCGCGCCGACGGTGTCGTTGCACCCGAAGGACAAGCCGCGGGGCGCGCCGGCTTTCCCAAGCCCCCGACAGAATCATCTGCTGGACGCTCTGCCGGCAAGCGACTACGCGAGACTCCAGTCGCACCTTGAATGGGTCCCGATGGCGCTCGGCGAGGTGCTCTACGAGCCCGGTGGTCATATGCGGCATGTCTATTTTCCGACCACATCGATCGCTTCCCTGCTCTACGTGATGGAAGACGGTGCGTCGGCGGAGATCGCTGTCGTCGGCAACGAGGGCATGCTCGGCATCTCGCTGTTCATGGGTGGTGAGACGACGCCCAGCCGCGCCATCGTGCAAAGCGCAGGCTATGGCGTCCGCCTCGAGTCACAGCTGCTGAAGCAGGAATTCGCGCGCTTCGGTCCGACGATGCATTTGCTGCTGCGCTACACCCAGGCGTTGATCACACAGATGGCGCAGACCGCCGTGTGCAATCGGCACCATTCAGTCGACCAGCAATTGTGTCGATGGCTGTTACTGCGTCTCGACCGATTGGCGACGAACGAGCTTGCCATGACGCAGGAGTTGATTGCGAACATGCTGGGCGTTCGCCGCGAAGGCGTTACCGAAGCCGCCGGGAAGCTGCAGGAAACCGGATTGATCAACTACCGCCGAGGCCGAATCACGGTGGTGGACCGTCCCGGCCTCGAGGCGCGGTCGTGTGAGTGCTATCAGGTGGTCAAGAAGGAATTCGATCGCCTGCTGCCCTACGTCGCCAAATAGCGGTTCCTCGTTCGAGCTATTGGTCAGCGTCGAGTACCAACACGCGCCTTGCCGCGGAGCCGTAGGTGCTGCCTGTCGGTAGGCCGAGCTCACCACATGTCGTGCCCGGTAGCGGATTCATGCATCCGGTGAGATTCAGTGCGAGTCGCGCACACTCCGTGCGATCGCGTGCATCGAGTGCGCGAAGGAATTGGTCGCGTACCGCCGCCGGAGCATAAAGCGCGTCGGTGGCGATCAATGTGCACCTCGATCGTGCGCCAGGAATGGAATCAACAGTGTGCAATCTGTGCGGTACATGGGAAACGTCATTCCAGTTGCGGCGAGCAAACGATTCGCCTACCGACTCACCCGTGCAGCAGGAGAGCGAAACCAGTATGCGCTCAATTTTGCGACGGAACGGGAAGCGTCGAAATAAATTACGGTGAAGGCTGCGGAGTAGCCGAATGCGATGGAGCAGCGTGAAGATTGCTCCCTATTGGATTCACGACCCCGAATCCGGATGGTTTCGGTGTTCGTCTAGCTGCGGTACTCCAGGATGTCGAGCCCGCTGAAGCGGTCGATCACGTAGATGAGCCCGCGGCGCCTCTCGAAGTAGACGTCGTTGCTCTGCACCGGCATGCCATTGGCGGGCGTCGGCATGAAATGCCCCACCTCGGCGGGTCGATAGATGTCGCTGATGTCGACTGCGCGGAGTCCTCCGGCGAACCAGGTCACACACACGACGTTTCCATCGACGATCTCCTGGGGCTGATGCGCGCCGAACCAGCAGTTCCGGTCGAACGGCTTGTCGTGGGGCACGCGAAACGTCGAGATCGGCACGGGATGTCTCTCGTCGGTCACATCGACGATCCAGAGAAATGCGTTGGGCGATGGCGCCAGCCGATCCGCGACTTCCTCGTCCGTGACGACGAGCACGCGTCGTCCCATGATCGCTTGCGGTATGGGTAGTGCCGTGTGCGTCGGACACGGATACGGCGGGCTCCAGTCGAGCCCGCTCACGAACTTCGGATGGGCGAGATCGGCGACATCGAGGATCACGAAGCCGCCGTGCCAATAGCTGACGTACAGGCGGTCGCCCAGACGAAGCGGATGGTGGCAGCGATGCCGACGTCCCGGCCACGTCGGTTGCTCGCCGCCGGCGAGCCATTGCCCGGGCATCCACCAGCGCGCGACGGCCGTCGGAGCGGTTGGATTCGCCAGGTCGACGACGACGACAATGTCGCCCAGGAAGCCTTCTTCCTCGGACGAGATATACGCGTAGCGATCGTCCGAATCGAACCGGTGCACGCCGTACGAGGGATACAGACCGATCGGCCGGGGGCGGGAACGATCCGAAATGTCGTAAACCTTTAATCCTCCCTGGAAACCGCGCGCCGATGCGTCGCGGGCTTCGGCGGTTATTTTGGCCACGGGGTCGCCGATGGGCGGCTTCACCGGCTCGGCGCGATTGAGCTCCTGATTCACGAGCATCAGGTCGCCCATGATCCGCACCTTGTGCGAATGCGTATGAGGTGGCACTTCGACGGTCGTCACGATCCTTGGTCGCGTCGGATCCGCCACATCGACGATCGTGGTTCCCGACGGCGGGCGAAGGTGGCCGACGAACGCGTGATCGCCGTCGACGACGACCTGACCGCCCCCCGGGATCTCGAGTCGGGCCAGATGCTTGAAGCAATCAGTCATTCCACGTTCCCCTTGCGGCGCCACGATGCGGCATCCGTCCGGATATGATCCTGGTCGCGCACATCAGTGTCTCTTCGCTGCGATGCCCGGCGTGAAGCGGCCGTAGCCCGGCCGGCCGACGACCGCGCCGTTGTGCATCACCGATTCGCCGCGCACGATCGTATGCACCGGCATTCCATGGACGGGAACGCCTTCCCACGACGTGTGGCCGCTACGTGAACGCATGTTCGCGCGCGTCAGCACGTCGCGTCGGTTCATGTCGACGACCGTGATGTCCGCATCGGCTCCGACATCCAGCGTTCCCTTGCGCGGGTGCACGCCGAAGCGCCTGGCGGGCTGCTCGGCGCATAGCCGGACGAGTGTTTCCAGCGAAAGCCGCCCGCGGTTGACCTCCGTAAGCATCAGCGGGATGAATTCCTGGGCGCCCGTGATGCCAAGCGGAATCGAGAAGTTGTCCTGCCAACCCGGTTCGACCTCGGCGACCGTATGCGGCGCATGCTCGCCGACCAGCATGTCCGCGACGCCACTCGCCATTGCATTCCAGCCGTGCTCCGGCGCATAAGCCCATAGATAGGCGAACGGCCCGACCTTGGCGGCTTGTTCGCCGTTCATCAGCAGCGAAGCGACCTCCAGCTCCGCCGTGACGTCCTGGCCAAGGTCGAACTTCGCATGGCGCACCAGCTCGTTCGCACCGGATGGCATGACACCCAGATGCAATACATGCAGCCGCACTTTCGTCAGCGCGGCGTAGTACAGCGAAGCTGCGAGCCCTGCGACCATGCCATGGCCATACATGTACCCCTTGGCGTAGCACTCCCGGTACGCCGCCGAATCGATCTTGTCGCGGTCGATGTAATCGCGGAACGTCATCCGCTTGCACCACTCGCTGTCGTCGTGATGCACCGAGCACACCAGCCCGGTGTCGGCGACCGCCTCGAACAATTCGTAAAGGATGCCGTGGTCGACGACGCCGAGCTCGGAGATATACGGGTACACCTCCTTGACGTGCCGGGTGTTGAAGATCTTGATCCCGATGGCTCCTGCAGCGGCGAGCGTGGCCACCGTCTTCGGATACAGGCCGCCACCGTAGAGTCCAAAGTCGATCAGCGCCTTCGCGCTCGCGATTTCGCGCTTCATCGCGAACGCCTCGAGCGTCGTCGGGTGCGGGTCGTTGTTCGTCATGTCGAGGCAAAACGTTATGCCGCCGGCGGCCGCGGCCCGCGTTCCGGTCTCGAAATCCTCCTTGTACGTGTGTCCCGGCTCGCGGAAATGGCAATGCACGTGGATCAGCCCGGGGAGCACGTGCAAACCCGCGGCGTCGATCGTGCGGGCCGCAGCGGGCGTCGCGTCAGGCGCGGTCAGCGCGACGATCCGGCCGTCGCTGACACAGACATTCGCGCGAACGCGACCGTTTGACGATACGACTTCCCCATTGATGACCGCCAGATCGACTTTTTCTCGCACGGGATTCCTTTCACGGCGCGTTTGGATTGATCCGTAGTGAGATTCCTCACCGCCCTTTCGGGACATGTTGCATCCACCGTGTATACATAATACGATAGTGCAGGTGAAGGCCAACGCGCGGACACGCAGCCATTCGGCGATAAGAGAAGCGACGTCGGTGCGACGCCCCGGGTCCCGGGTTCGTCTCGACAAGGGCGATGGTGGCCCTCACGCGTACGCCGAGCTCCGGCGACGAATCGTCTCGCTGGATTTGCAGCCCGGCGCGGATATTGACGAAGCGCGGCTGGTCCGCGAGCTCGGTGTTTCACGCACGCCGGTTCGCGCGGCGCTGGTCAGGCTCGCGGGCGAGGGGCTGGTGATCCTGCTGCCCAATCGCGGCGCACGCGTCGCCGCAATGGATCTGCCCCAGCTTCAGGAGCATCTCGAGGCGTTCGAGCTGATGCAGCGCGCAGCAACCCGGATGGCGGCTGTCCGTCGCACGACGGCAGAAGCCGATACGATCGAGCGTCTGGCCGAGGCGTTCGAAACCGCTGCCGACAGCGCTGACGCCGAACGCATGATCGATGCGAACTGGCGGTTCCATTACGCGATCGCGCTGGCGAGCCACAACCGCTACATCGAAAGGATGTACACCGGCCAGCTGACCGAGAACCTGCGCATCGCGCGGCTTGCAATGGCGTATGTCTGCTATGGGTCCAAAAGGGAATACCACTCGCACCTCGAATCGATACTGCGCGAGCATCGAGGTATGGTCGCAGCCATTCGCGGTGGAGAAGCCGACGTCGCCGACGATCTCGCGGCTTCCCACGCCAATCTCGCCCGGATCCGGGTGACGTCCTATCTCGGCAGTGGCCTTGGCGGAACGATCCCATTGCGCGACGCGCGAGCGAGCGCACGGGCCGGCTGACATGTGCGAGGTCTGCGCGATCTTCGGGATCGGCGAGCATTGGGTGGAATCCGCCGCGCGGGTTGCCGAGGAATTTCCGGCGATCGAGATTCAAAGCCATCGGGGCGAGCGCCGGCGGCGCATCGAACTGCTCAATGCGTGGCTGGCACCCACGGGGGTGACCGTTCATGACTGGGACGGCGAAGCGTTTTCCGTCGAAGACAATTCCGGGCGACGCCGTATCGCCTCCGATCTGTCGACGTTGTGGCCGGCCGTAGAAGCGCTTGCGGGCCGTCCCTTCGATCCGCTCGCCGAAGAGATGCCTTATGGATCGCGTTAGGCAATCCGTCGACAGGCGGACGAGCATCCATCTGCTCACGGGGTTCCTCGGCAGCGGGAAGACCAGCCTGCTTCAGCATTACCTGCGCACGCCGTCCGGCGCCGACACCGCAGTTCTGATCAACGAGTTCGGAGAGATCGGCCTTGACCATCGTCTGGTCGCGGCCGGAACTGCCGGCGTGCAATTGGTGGAGGGCGGCTGCCTTTGCTGCGCCGTATCCGGTGTGCTCGGCGAATCCCTGCGTGCGCTGCTCGCAGAACGCAAGCGCACCGCGGATCACCCGTTCTCGGACCTCGTCATCGAAACGGCAGGGCTCGCCTATCCGGAGCCCATCCTGAATACGATTCGCAGCGATTACGCCCTCAACGAATATCTTCGCATTGGCACGGTCGTCACGGTCGTGGACGCAGTGACTGCCGAACAATCGTTTGCGCGCCATCCCGAGGCCGTGCGTCAGGCGACCGCGGCCGACCGCGTCGTGGTGACGAAGGCGGATCTGGTACCACCGAGCCAGGTCGCGCGCGTCATCCAGCACGTACGGTCGCTGAATCCCTTCGCCGAGATCGTTGTCGCCGGTACTCTGGAATTCCGCCGGTCGGCGTTATTCCACGCACCGAGCGAACGCCGCGAGACCTGGTCGAGCGAGGAAGCGCCGACGCACCGATCGACGTATCGCACTTTCGCGCTGACCATCGAGCAGCCGCTGGACTGGGCTCGTTTTTCGCTTTGGCTCGCGGCACTTCTCAACCGGCATGGTCGATCTCTGCTGCGCTTCAAGGCCATTCTGGATCTGCGCGGCACATCCCGGCCAGTCGTCATTCACGGCGTGCAGCATCTGATGTTTCCACCGCGTCACCTCGATCGTCTTCCAGATGGTCAGCGCGGCTCGAACCTCGTGTTCATCGTCGACGCAATGGACCCAGAGCGGATCCTGCGATCGCTGCACCGCTTCATGGAGCAGCGAGCGCAGCCGCTTGCGGCGTAATCGATCGCAGCGGGTTGATCGGAAGCGCTGAACCGGACGCAATCCAATCATGGAGGAACGATCGAGATGGCGGTAGTGGACTTGCTGCTCACGGGTGGAGAGATCCTGACCCCTGGCGGACGCGTGTCGGGAACCATCGGCATCAAGGATGGAAAGATCGCGTTCATCTCGTCGAACTCGTGGACGCCATCGGCGGCGCGGGTCGTCGATGCGACAGGGCGGGTCATCGCTCCGGGATTCATCGATACGCACGTGCATTTTCGCGATCCCGGCCTGACGTACAAGGAGGATTTCACGACCGGTAGCCTGGCGGCCGCGGCAGGTGGCGTCACGTGCGTCGTCGACATGCCGAACAACAAGCCGGGCATCAACACGACCGAGCGATTCCGCAACAAGCTCGCTGCAATCAAGGACAAGTCGGTCGTCGACTATGGTCTCTACGCCGGGGCAACGAATCTCGGTGAGATTCCGGGCATGCTCGAGGCGGGGGCCGTCGGCGTGAAGATCTTCATGGTCCGGGATCCCAAGTCGAACTATCCGCACGATCCCGAGCTTTTCACGGGTGACGATGGTGTCTTGTACGACACGATCAAGCTGGTCGGCGAGGAGGGGTTCTACTGCGCCGTTCATCCGACGAACCAGCAAATTTTCGAACACGAATCGCGGAAGCGCTGGGCGGCTGGAACGATGGGGCCGCGCGATTTCATGGAGGCGTACTTCGGCGAAAACTTCGTCTCCGACCACACGGCCATCGCCACGCTGGTGCAGATGGCGGACGCAGCGCGGGCCCGCGTGCACATCCTGCACCTGCGGTCGGAGGGAGGGATCAAGCACATTCAGCGCGCCAAGGAAGACGGCGTGCCCGTGACGCTGGAAGTGAATCCCAAGTACATGCTGCACAGCGTCGAGGAAATGGAGCGCCTCGGACCGCGCTGCACGCCCTACGGGATGTCACAGGACAAGCAGGATGCGCTGTTCGCCTGCGTGCGCAAGGGCTGGGCGGATGTCTTTGCGACCGACCATGCGCCGCACACCAAGGAGGAGATGGAGCCGGGGTGGAAGGACGCCTGGAGCATTCCATTCGGCAATCCGCAGCTCGACCACTACGTGCCGGCTTTGCTCACGCGCGTTTCGGAAGGGGCTATGTCGCTCGAAATGCTCGTGCGCGTGTGCGCCGAGGCGCCGGCCAGGCTACTCGGGATCTATCCGCGAAAAGGAGTTATCCAGACCGACGCCGACGCCGATTTGACGGTTCTCGATCTCGATCGCGAAGGCGTACTGACGGACGACGAGGTGTACACCAAGGTGGGTTGGTCCCCTTACGCGGGACGTCGCTACAAAGGACGCCCGGTGATGACGATCGTCCGCGGCCAGATCGTGATGGATAACGGGAAGGTCGTCGGCAAACCAGGATGGGGGCGCCTCGTGCCGGGCGTTCGCAGGCAGACAACAACCAGCGCATAGGAGGCAGCATGCACTTTCATTTCAATGCAATAAAGACCCTGCTTGTCGCCGTTGCCGCTGCTGGCTGCGTCGCAGCGAGCTCGTTGGCGGGCGCGCAGTCCGGCGCAAAGGCCGTGCGGGTGGCAAACGGCACGACGCTGGATATTCTGACCGTGCCGGACGTCCGCACCTTCGATCATTACCTTCCGGACAAGTACGGCATCAAAGGGGACATCGAATACGTTCCCGGCGCCGTGCGTGCGATCCAGGCCGTGTTGACCGGTGCCGCCGACATCGGGATAGCGACGCTTGCGGCGGGCTTGGAGGCTGTCGACAAGGGCCAGGATATCCAATGCTTCGCGCTGGCGGCCGGAGCCCGACCGTACTTCTACCTCGTCGGCGAATCGAGCATCAAGGATCTCAAAGATCTGCAAGGGAAATCGGTCGGGATGATCTCGCTCGTCGATTCCACGTACTACGTTCCGGCGATGCAGATGGCTGTACGGGGACTCGACCCGGCTTCGGTGCGGTGGGTGGCGGCGGGCGGCGGCGCCGGGCGTGCGAACGCGATGCTTTCCGGCAGTGTGCAGGCGGTCGCGTTGCAGGCGGGCCAGGCGCTGCAACTGATCGCGCAGAACGGCAGCAAGTATCATATTTTCGCGAATGCCGGGAAGGATCTGGACAAGCTGATCTTCAAGTGCTTCTGGGCCAAGAAGAGCTGGCTCAAGGACAATGCCGATGTCGCGGACAAGATCGTCGCTTCACAGCTGCTGGCGACGCGCGAAGCGCTGAGCAAGGAAGCGTTTCTCGATCTGGCGGTTCCGATGCTCAAGCCGCAGACGCGCCCGACGCTCTCGCAGGCGTATGACCTGATCAAGGAACAAGGCGCGTGGGATCCAAATGCGGCGCTGCTCAACAAGGCGGCCGGGGATTTCACGTCGCAGCAGATGGCTCAGTACAAAATCATCCAGCGTGCGCCTCCCTTCGATGCGTGGGCGACGACGGAATATCTCGATCGGGCACTGAAAAACGTCGGCCCTGTGAAGTGAACACTACCGCGTCGGTTTCTTCCGCGAGACCGGCGAACGCGTCGCGAGCAGCGGCCCTACCGAAGCTCGCGCTTCGCGGCGTCGGAAAGTCGTTCGACAAGCGTACGGCGCGGGGCCACGAACGTACGGAAATCCTTCGAGGCATCGACCTCGATGTCAACTCCAACGAGTTCGTGAGCATCATCGGAGGCAGCGGTTCCGGCAAAACGACGCTTTTGCGGATCATCGCCGGGTTGGTATCGGCGGACGGCGGGTCGGTAGAGCTGGACGGTGTCGCCGTGACGCGGCCGGGCCGCGAGCGTGCGATGGTGTTTCAGGCGATCAACCTGCTGCCCTGGCGAAACGTGCTGCGCAACGTCGAGTTCGGCCTGGAGATCCAGAGCGCGGATCGCGTTGCCCGGCGGGGGGCTGCGCTCCGGTACCTGGAACTGGTGGGGCTCAAGGAGCATGCCTTCGCGTTTCCCCACGAGTTGTCCGGAGGGATGCGCCAGCGCGTGGGAATCGCGCGCGCGCTCGCGACCGAGCCGGACGTGCTCCTGATGGACGAGCCGTTCGGCAGCCTCGACGCGCAAACGGGCGAGTTCCTGTGGGACGAGTTGCTGAAGATCGTCGACCAGACTCGGAAGACGGTCGTCTTCGTGACGCACCATATCGACGAGGCGATCTATCTCTCCGACCGCGTGGTTGTTCTCGGCGAGCGCCCGGCGCGCGTAGTCGACAGCGTGAAAATCGCGTTCAGGAAGCCTCGATGGACCTACGACGTGCGCGCCGAGCCCGAGTTCTCCGTGCTGCGCGCCCGGCTGCGGAAGCTCGTATTCGCAGGCGCGGCGGCCGGCACGGCGGCGTGATGCCATGGCCATGAGCGAGAGCACGAAAAAGTGGGTGCTGCGCGGCGGCTCGATCGTCGTGGTGCTGGTGGCCTGGCAGCTCGTGGGAAGCAGCATCAATCCCATTTTTCTTTCGACGCCTTCGGCCATTGCCGCGGCATTCGTGCGAGTGATCGCGGACGGCGAGCTGATCAAGGCGCTCGGCATCAGCGTTGGCGTCGTTCTCGCGGGATTCACGTTGGCAGCGCTCGTTGGGGTACCGATTGGCTTGATGATGGGATGGTTCAGAACCTTCGAATACCTGGTCGATCCCTACGTGAACGCGCTGTACGTCGTACCCAGGATCGCGCTGATTCCGCTGATCATCATCTGGTTCGGGCTTGGGGTGCCGGCGCAGATAGTCGTGGTGTTCGGGACCAGCGTGTTCCCGATACTTCTCAGTACGTACGCCGGGGTACGAAACGTCCCGCACGATCTGGTTGAAACGGCGCGTGCGTTCGGGGCGACGCAACGGCAGCTTTTCTACAGCATCATCATTCCGGCGAGTGTGCCGTTCATCATGTCCGGGCTGCGACTCGGTATAGGTCAGGCCATCATCGGCATGGTGGTCGCGCAGATGTTCCTCGGTCTTTCCGGCATGGGCTTCATGCTGACCAAATACGGCAACATGTTCGAGACTGCCTACGTGTTCGTCGTCGTGCTGGCGCTCGCCGCGCTCGGCATCGTGATGACCGAGTGCGTCAAGCGAATGGAACAGCGATTTTCTCTTTGGAAATGACGGGCGATTCAGTCAACCATCGAGCGGACTATGCCTCTATCCCCTGATGCGGTCACCGACACGTCTGCCGAATCAAAGCGTGACGATGCGGTAGCCGTTGCCGAAGCCATTTTGGCGCGCGCTCGCGCGGACTGCATCGCGGCAGGCGTAACGCCTGCTCAACTGGCGAAGCTTCTGCTTCCCGAAGCATTGCTCGCGCTGATGATCGAAGGATTGGACGAAGGGCAGACGCGCGCGGTGTTCGCCCGTTTCGCGGACGATCAGATTGGCGAATGGTACGCACGCGTACGCGGCGCGGCAGAGCGTTGCGATTGCGCGATCGATCACGCGAGTGACCTGCGCGCGACGGAGCGAACGCCATGCGCGTCGAGCAGCGCCCACCGGGGTTGCGGCACGATTGACACGCCAAGTCCCGCCGACACCATCGCGACGATCCCGTCGAGCGATCGCACATCCATCGTGACTCTGGCGCGCGGGAATGCCTCGCGCAGGTAACGAGCCGCGATCCGCCCGCCCGCGTCAATGAGCCGCGAAGTCAACGCGCGCCCTCCATGTTCCGCTCGTCGCGTTTCGCCTCACCGGACGCTTCCGGCGGTCAATCCTTTGACGATGTGACGCTGCGCAAACAGCAGGAGCAGGATCGCCGGGACCGCGGATAGCACGGCCCCCGCCGCCATCACGCCGTTCTTGATCTCGTACTCCTGGGCGAACTTCGCGATGGCCACGGGTACCGTCGCGCTGTGCCGCGCCGTCAGGTTGAGCGCAACGGCGAATTCGTTCCAGCTGAAGATGAAAACGAGAATCCCGGCCGCCGCCAGCCCGGGCCGCGCGAGCGGCACCACGATCCGCAGCAGCAGCTGCGGCGTTGTGCAGCCATCGATCTTCGCCGCTTCCAGCAGATCCGGCGGGATGTCGCGCACGAATACCGTCATGATCGCGAGGCCGATCGGCAGGTTGAGAACGACGTGCGTCGCAATCAGCGTGCCGAAGGTATCGTCCCATCCGAGCGAACGGAACATCACGTACCAGGGACCGACGAGCGTGATCGGGGGAATCATGTGGAACACGAGCGAGAAGAGCAGCAGCGCCGCGGGCACCCAGCGCGGCCAGCCCATCCGCACCATCGAGAAGGCGGCCGGAGTCGCGATCGCGAGAACGATCAGCGTCGTGGCCGTAGCGACGATCAGGCTGTTGCGGAAATGCGCGAAGTAATCGGCGGTCTTCGCGAAGAGCAGCTCGTGGAAGTTGCCGAGGTACGGCGTGAACACGAAGTCGCCGCGCAACAGTGCGATCTGGGTCTTGAACGCGGCAAGTGCGATCCAGACGATCGGCAGGATCACGGCGATCGCCGCGAGCACGAGGCAGGCATTCAGCGCGAAGCTGCCATTGCGAAGCGCGCCCGGAGGCATCAGGTCACCGCTGGAAATCACGGCGTCGGGCAGCACCGAGCAGCAGCACGATGACGAGCGCAAGGACGAACAGCGTCACGACGGAGATCGCGGAGCCGTAGCCCATGCGGTCTTCCGTGAAAAAGCGCCGATAGATCGAGAAGCTGACGACCTCGGTCGCGGTGCCTGGCCCGCCGCCCGTCAGCAGGTAGACCTCGTCGAAGACCTTGAACGAAACGATCAGCCGGAATGCGAGCGTCACGGCGAATGCCGGCAGCAGCATGGGGAACGTTACGTAGCGGAACGTCTGCCACGCTCCCGCGCCGTCGATCTGCGCCGCCTCGTCCACGTCCGTGGGCAGCGACTCGATCGCCGCGAGCATCAGCAGGAAAACGAACGGCGTCCAGTGCCAGACGTCGACGACGATCACCGACGCAAGCGCGAGTTTCGAGTCGCCCAGCCAGTCGTGCCCGGTCATGCCGACGAGACCGGCAAGCTGGTTGATCACGCCGAAGTCGGGGTGATACATGAGCTTCCAGATTGCGCCAATGACGATCCCGGGGATCAGGATGGGCAAGATGAAGATCGCGCGATAGGCGACGCGACCGAAAGGCGCGCGACTGACCAGTACCGCCAGCGCAAGTCCGATGGCCATTTCCAGCGCGACCGCGGCGACCGCGAACACCAGTGTGTTGGCCGCGCCGGCGCGGAGCAGCGGATCGGCCGGCAACGCGACGAAGTGCTTGATCCCGACGAACGTCCACTGCGCGACGCCCTGATCCCAGCGGATGTCGTGCACCGACATCGTGAGGAGGTTGACGATCGGCAGGAGCGCGAGCAGCGCGTATACGGCCACCGCGGGAGCGAGCGTGGCCGCGCGCCAGCCGATCGCGCTTCCATTCGACGAAGCCCCGCGCCCCACGGGGACACCGTTACTTGAGATCGGGCAGCCGTCCGGTCTTGTAGCCGGCTTTCTGCATCAGGTCGTGAATCTCAGCCGCCATCGTGTTCAGCGCGTCGACGGTCGACTTTTCGCCGATCACGGCCTGGTTGAGCCGTAGCTCGAGAATCGCGACGATTTGCGGCCCTTCGGGCACCGTGTACATCATCCGGGCGTTCGGCGAGCTCTCGGCGACCGCCTGCGCCCAGCGGAACTCCGGCGTTTTCATGAACGGCAGATCGTAGACATCCCGCCGTATCGGCGGCTGACCCGTCTTCGCGTATACCGTTTGCCCCTCGAGGCTCGAGAACCAGCGCAGGAACGCGAGCGCCGCCACCTGCCGCTCCTTCGGTATGTTCTTCGGAATCGCGCCGATGAAATGCCCGAGTGTCGGCGTCGACTTGCCGCCGGGCCCGTGCGGAAGCGGCGCCACGTTCACCTTGCCCACGACGGCCGACTTCGTCGGATCGTCCATTTGCGGCCACGCCGCGATCACCGGGGTCGCGTGCGCTGCCTTCCCCGTCACGAGCGCGGTGATGACCTGCGCCTGGCCGTAGCTACCGGGATTCGGCGGTCCCGAGCTCTTCGCCATCCGCACGTAGACGTCGAGCGCCTTCCGGGCCTCCGGACTGTTGATCGTTACGGTGAAGTCGCCCGCCTTCTCGTCCCTGAAGATGCCGCCGTTGTAGCTGTGGAGATACGGCATCCAGTCGTACGAGATGTCCGAGGCGCTGCGTGCGGCGCGCTGCGCGATCCCGTAGACGTTGGGCGGACCGTGCAGCTTCGCGGCGTTCTCCGCCAGGTCGTCCCACGTCTGCGGCACTTTCAATCCCGCCTTTTCGTAGAGATCCGCGCGGTAATAGAGGACGCCGATGTTGCCGTTGATCGGGATGCCGTAGGGCACGCCCGTCTTGGAATTGTTGGTCCTGGTCTTCGGGTCCCAGTAGGCCGTGTCGTCGTAATTGATCACCTGCGGGTCCACCTTGTACGCCGGATCGATCTCGCCGAGCGGTGTCAGGAAGCCGCCGTGGTAGAACTCGGCGAGCCACGCCGAGTTCATTGCGAGAATGTCGAACTGCCCGTCCTTTGCGCGAACCGAGTTGCGCTGTTTCTCCGCGCTCCCCGCGAACGGGTTGACGTCGAGGGCGACCTTGTTGCCGGTTTCCTTTTCGTACGCCTCCACGGCCCTGGAGAAGCCGGCGAGCCACGGCGATTGATTGATGACGATGGTGATCGGCGCGAGCTTGCCGGTTTGGGCGGCCACGGGCGCGGATGCCGCGAGCGCGAGCGACACGCCGAGTCCGACGAGCGCGCCGCGCCACGAAGCCTGTGTCGAGCGGAATCGAGAAGCCATGGGCCGTCTCCTGGGGGTTGCCACGGCGAGGATTCGCGCGAGGCGTTCGAATCAATCGATATCCGGGCGTACGCCCGGGGCCGGCGTGAAGCCGAGGTCGCCGCGTGCGAGCGCCGCGTCGCGTCCGCCGTAGCGGGTGAGCAGCGCAGCCTGCCGCGCCTTCGCCCGCGCGTCGACCTCGTCCGGATCGAGCATCTCGAGCAGGCGCGCGCGGCATCGCGCGAGGACGGCGGCGTACGCAGGATCGCCCGCGACGTCGCGAAGCTCCTCGGGATCGCGCGCGAGGTCGAACAGCTGCGGCGGGTACGCCACGTAGTGAACGTACTTGTACGTGCCGACGCGCAGCATGAACGCGCCGGCGACCGACGTCGTCGCGTGGTATTCGCTCAGCACGGCACGATCCGGCGTCGCACCGGAGGCGATCGTCGAAAGGGAAATGCCGGGACGCTGCGGATCGCGTGGCGCCACCGCGCCGACGCAGTCCATCACAAACGGGAACACGTCGACATGGCTCGTGGGCGTGTCGGTGACGGCGCCCGCGGACAGACCTTCGCCCGCGACGATCAGGGGAACGCCGGCCGATTCCTCGTACAGCGTGGACTTGCCCCACAGGCCGCGTGCGCCGAGGTTGTCGCCATGGTCGCTCGTATAGAGAACTCGCGTGCCCGCCGCCAGCCCGCTGCTCTCGAGCGCCTCCAGGATGTTGCCGATGTGCTGGTCGGTGGCGCTGACGAGCCCGTAATAGCCGGCGATCGCGCGCTTCACATCGTCCCGCGTCTGGAAATGCGTGTCGTAGTCGACGACACGCGCGTAATCGTCGAGAAAGGGGTGGTGCGGCCGCTCCGCCTCGTCGTACTGCTTGGGCCACGGCAGATCGCGCAGGTAGTAGCGGTAGTACCACTCGGGCGGCGCCGTCAGCGGAAAATGCGGCGCGACGAACGAGACGAACAGTACCCAGGGCTTGTCCCGCTTTCGTCGAGCTGCTTCGTGCAGCCAGATCTGCGCGCGTGAGGCGATTTCGCGGTCGTAGACCGTGTACTGCGATTCGCCAGGGCCGGCGAGCTTCGCCATCTTGTCGCCGCCGCGGCGGGTCGGGATGCGCTCGCGCACCAGGCCCTTGACGTCGCCGATCGCATCGACAACGTGCATCGGGACGATTTCGTCGGAGAAGCCGTGATCGTCGCCGGCTGCGCCGCGAAAGTGCAGCTTGCCGATCGACACCACTTGATGGCCCTGCGAGCGCAGGACATGGTGCCAGCTGGGTATTGCGCCTTCGTACGCGTCGGCGTTGTCCCAGTAGCCGATCTGATGGACATACTTGCCCACGGCGAACGCGGCGCGCGCGGGAACGCAGATCGGGCACGTCGTATACGCGGATGTGAAGCGCGTGCCGCGCGCGGCGAGCCGGTCGAGATTCGGCGTCGCGACAATCGGATTGCCTGCACAGCCCATGATTTTCGGGTTGTGCTCGTCCGACATCAGGATCAGCAGGTTCCTGGGTGACATCGTGGAGAGGCGTCAGAAGTAGGTTGTGATGGCGTCGACCACGCGATAGTCGTCGTCGACGATCGGCATGAAGCGCCACTTGTCGAACGTCGTGCACGGGTGCGAGATCGTGCAGCCGATCATGTCGCCGACGGCCAGTTCGCTGCCGCCGGTCGACAAAAAGGCATGCTGATCGTTGAGTGCCGTGATCACGCAGGTGTCGGGCAACCGGCGTGGCGCGCGATCGACGCCAGGCCGGACGACGAAGCGCGCGAAAGGCAGGTGCAGGTCGTAGGATACGTCGCGCTTGCCC
>Ga0307409_100000314_pt1 | contig 19833 bp, 19 predicted proteins | sample 322Ometagenome_2_FD_203888 | JGI IMG/M metagenome (GOLD analysis project Ga0307409, IMG submission 203888) | Maize rhizosphere microbial communities from greenhouse at UC Davis, California, United States - 322HYB-O-2 | ecosystem: Host-associated > Plants > Roots > Rhizosphere > Soil | place... | reverse complement strand
GTACAGCCACACCTGTGGTGCAAACATGACGACGAGCGCGGCGAGCACATCGGCGCTGCCGGCACAGTCAGCCTTGGCAAAGGCTGCAGCAAACACGCGTGCGCCCAGTAACACCGCAAGCCCGGCCGGTGTCAGCACCAGCAACGTCCAGGTGATCAGTGCCGACGCAGTGCGTGAAGCGTGCTGCTCTCGACCGGCTCCGAGGTGCCGCGCAACGACCGGAACCACTACGCCAGCGAGGACCCCGCCGGCCACCATTTCGAACAGCACGTTCGGCAGGCTGTTGGCGGCGTTGTAGGTGTCACCGAGGCACGTATCACCGACCGTTTTGGAGAACACCACCGATCTGCCGAATCCAACAAGCCGAGCCGCAAGAGTAAGTCCGGCGACGCCTGCAGCGACTGAAGCCAGACCCGCTCTCACCCTGGGCGCCCAAGTTGATCAAGGCGGCGGAGCAGTGGGGTGCGCTCGATGAGAGCTGTGAAACTAACCCGCTCGCTGGCCAGATTTAGGGCGGCGACCGCGGCCAAGGACAGTAGTCGAAACTGCCATGGCAAAGTCTGTGCCGCAGCCGTTGCCACCGCAGCACCGAGAGCGTTGGCACCGCAGTCACCGAGCATGGATCGGCCGACCAGGTCGGTGGGCAAGCTGCCGGCAGCGGCGCCGACGGCCGGTGCCGCGCCGGAGGTGACAAGGCCGACGCCCAACAAGATCGTCACTTTGGCGGCCCGGCCGGGTCGCAGATCGAGCAGATTGATCAAATTCGCCGTTGCCGCGATCAGTGCCGTATCGAGCAACCCGTCCAAGACGCGGAATGTCGGCTGTATGCGGCTGTGCCGAGCGCGCTGCACAAGCGTCGCTGCGGCAGCCGCGCTCAGGCCGACTCCAATGACCTTGATCATCCCCGTGGTCAGTTCGCCGGAGCGCAAAGCGCCGAGATGACCGCGAAAACCCTTCGCCTGAAACGATCCGTAAAGATCGTCGTACGCTCCAACAAGACCGGCGCCGACGCTGGCGACAATCACCGGCACGCTCCGCCGCCCTGAAGGATCAATAAGCCGATCGAGGCAGGAGCCGGCAACAAGCGCGGCCACGGCGATCGGACCTTCTGCGAGAGTGACCCGAGCGCCGGCGTAATTGGTCCGGACCAGGCGCGACGGCGCACCGAACTTGGTGACTCTGTGATTGCCCGCAGCCGCCAGCCAGGCGGCCGTTACACCAGAGGCCGCGCAGGCCAACAGGCGGTGCACCGCTATCGCACCGGCAGCTCGGGTAACGGGGCATCCGCCTTGGCCAGTGCACCATAGTGCTGACTGGGGCGTCCCAGCAGTCGTTCCTTGCCCGCGAGTACGACGGTCGTCACGCCGCTGCTGAGGTCGGCCACATCCACAGTGCTGAGGCTATCCACGGCGGTTGGGTCTGAACGTGCGGCCAGCACATCGGTGCCTTCGATGTCCTCGCTGTTCGGGCCTGCCAGTACGACACCCGCGCGGGTCGTTAGACCGACATCGAACTGAACGTGCGCGGCAAGCTCCTCCGGCGTCGGTCGGGGTTCGGATGCCCGGGCCGTCACCACGATGATCAGCTGCGCCTGGGCCGCCGCCTCCTTGCTAATACTGACCAGTCCGCGTTTTTCGAGTGACTCTCCTACGGCAATCGCCAGCGCGTCGCGATCTTCCACCTCTTTGGATCCGATGGATCTGCCGAGGGCGACCCCGAGCCTGGTCGCTGCGGACATGGTGTCGTTCAGAGCGAGCGGACCAACGTAGTTGGACAGAGCATCGGTGACATCCTCAGATCGTGCTGGGTCAAATGCTTCTGGATTGACCTTGACGTCGCGTACCACGGTTCCGCCCGATGCCACAACAGCGTTGGAGATGGTCCGTAGCACATCAGTCGGAGCCTCTGGCATGGCAACCATGGCGACGCGCTGGCCATTCAGCACACCGGCGGTCACAGCCGCGCCGACCTGCTCGTCGTAGGCGTTGCGGTAGTCGTCGAGCGCCTTGCGTCGATCGAGCTCGGCACGCAGATCGGTCACTTGCTTACGATCTTGCGCGGCTTGCTGCAGCAGTCCCTGGTCGACCGACGGGCTTAGCGACACACCCACCGCAATACCTACGGATAAAGCAATGAAGACCGCCATCAACGACACGATGTGGTAGCGGAAGTTGATCAAGACACAGCTCGCCGGTGGGGCCGGAGGTCGCTGCGCTCCCGCAAGTTTTTCATGTGAGGAGTTCCTTTATCCAATAGATCAGATCCCGGATCCGGGCAACGATGACATTGCCAAAGGCCCAGCCCACATCGGTGACCAAGAGTGCGGTGAGGAGTGCGACCACGCCGGACAGTACGAACAAGATCAGGTGCCAGGTCTTGATCTGGCTGCGATAGATGCGCGACACCCCCTTGGCGTCCACCAACTTAGGGCCTACCCGGAGTCTGGTCAGGAAAGTTGAGGCCATTCCGGCTCGACCCTTGTCCAAGAACTCGACCAGTGAGGCGTGAGTGCCAACAGCCACGATCAAACTCGCGCCCTTCGAGTCGGCGAGCAGCATCGCGGCGTCCTCGCTGGTACCCAGGGCCGGAAAGACGACGGCCCGCAAGCCGAGTTTCTCGATCCGCTCCAGCCCCGGTGCTCGGCCATCGTGGTAGGCATGCACCACGAGTTCTGCGCCGCACCGCAACGTTTCATCAGAGCAGGAGTCCATGTCGCCAATGATCATGTCTGGCCGGTAGCCGGCCTCGATCAGCGCATCGGCCCCTCCGTCGACGCCCATCAACAACGGCCTGTACTCGGAGATGTAAGGACGCAGCGCGGCAAGGTCGTGACGATAGTCGTAGCCGCGGACCACGATCAACACATGGCGGCCTTCGATGTCGGTCGCCACGTCTGGGACGCCGACACCCTCGAGTAACAGCTCCTTTTCCACCCTGAGATAGGTCATGGTGTTGTCAGCGAACGCCTCGATCTGATCGGCAAGGCCGGTGCGGGCGTACTCCAGATGGTCTTCGAGGATCTCGGTGGTGTAGAAAGTGCCGTCGGCCACCACATGGCCTACCGCATCCAGAATCTTGCCGCCGTCCAGCGTCAGCCGATCGCCCTCGTGAACGCGGCTGAAGATGTGGTCGCCCACGTTGTCGATCAGCGGAATTCCGGCCTCCAACAAGATCCCCGGTCCCAGGTTCGGGTAACGACCCGACACCGAGGACACCGCGTTGATCACCGCTGCGGCGCCTGCCTCTACCAATGCCTCCGCGCTCACCCGATCGAGGTCGCTGTGATGGATGATCGCGATCTCTCCTGGGCTTAGCCGTTTGGTCAGGCTCTTGGTACGCCGATCGAGGCGCGCCACACCCCCGATTTCGGTCGGTGTTCCGCGTTTGCGCAGCAAGGTGGGAAGTCGCATGTCGGGGTCCATCCTTCCACCCGTGCTGCAACGGGTTCATCGAACAGATAGATCCCGCATTAGTGAGGCAAGTCGGGTGCCGTGGTTCGCCGCCGCTGCGTATCGGTTGCGCTGCGCAAGGCAACAAGGGCCTCTCTCGTTATCCGCCGCCGTCGTGCCGAAGCCGGTAGCCGAGCCCGCGAACCGTCTCCAGCGACCGTACGCCGAACGGCCGGTCAATCTTCTCCCTGAGATAACGGATGTAGACCTCGGTCACGTTCGAGCGGTACTCGTGGCCCATGTCCCAGGCGGCGTCAAGCAGCTGGCTATGTCCGAGGACCTGGCCTGGACTGCGCATGAAAGCCTCCAGAAGTGCAAACTCCCGAGTGGAGAGCCGAAGCTCCTGATTGCCACGCCAGACTTGGGCCGAGGCGGGATCAAGACGTAGCGAACCGACTGTGAGGATCATTGGCCGCTCGGTCGGCTCGTGATTGGACAGGGCGCGGAGCCGGGCCAGCAGTTCACCAAACGCAAAAGGCTTGGTGAGATAGTCATCGGCGCCTGCGTCGAGTCCTCGAATCCGATCATCGATCGCTCCTCCCCGGGCCGTAACCATGATGATCGGGGTCCAATCGCCAGATGTTCGAAGCTGGCGACACGTCACGAAACCGTCCTCATCCGGAAGCACGACGTCCAGCACAACGACGTCGTACGGCGTGTCCGCGAGCATGGCACAGGCAGCGCGCGATGTGCTTGCCACATCTCCGATTACGTTGACGGCGCGTAAGGACCGTCGGATCGCGGCCGCCATGCGTACGTCATCTTCGACGACAAGCACCCGCATGCAGCGAAAGCTATTCAGGCACAGATGAGAGCCTCATGAGACCGCGCCCCCTTATAGGGCGGCGCTCGCGCATCGCGCCTCCTATCCGATGATGTCGTCCCTCTTCGCGGACCCTACGGGTAATGCCCCAGCCGACTGAGATCGCCAGCCGGGCCCGCTCATCGATCCTCCATTCATCGGGGCGCGATTCCCGACGCTCGCGCCCCCTAATGTCGGCGCTCGCGCATCGCGCCTCCTATCCGATGATGTCGTCTCTCTTCGCGGACCCTACGGGTAAAGCCCCAGCCGACTGAGATCGCCAGCCGGGCCCGCTCATCGATCCTCCATTCATCGGGGCGCGATTCCCGACGCTCGCGCCGAAGCGGCGACATCGACTAGTTCCCCGGCGTGCGCTAGCGCCGACTCGGTGGTCTCCAGGCCGGCCATCATGCGGGCCAGCTCGACAGCCCGGTCCGCGTCAGCAACCGGGGCTACACCGCTGGTAGTGACTTGGCCGTCATCGGACTTGACTACCACGTAATGCCGGTCCGCGAACGCCGCCACCTGCGCAAGATGAGTGACGACGATCACCTGGCTGTGCTGGGAGAGGCGCGCCAACCGCCGTCCAACTTCAACAGCAACCTTCCCACCAACCCCCGCGTCAACTTCATCGAAGACCAATGTGACGGCCTCATCATGGGCTGCCAGCACGACCTCCAGGGCGAGTCGGACCCGCGACAGCTCTCCACCGGAGGCAATCCGGCCCAGACTTCGCGGCTCACTGCCGGGATTTGCGGCAAACATCAGGTCAACGCGGTCCGCGCCCCAAGGCCCGAGCTCGGCGCTCATGACCTCAAAGCTCAGCCGAGCGTGGGGCATTGCGAGGGCGGCGAGTTCGTCACGCACCAGTTCAGTGAATCTAGCTGCCGCCTCGCGCCGCCCGGCACTGATCTGAGCTGCCAGTGAAATCAGCTGCGTCTGGAGCTCCCCCAGACGCGTATCCAGTACGGTAATCCGCTCATCACTTTGTTCGAGCTGGGTCAGGCGAACTGCCGAATCAGCAGCCCATCGCAACACCTCATCGCATGTGGTCCCGTACTTTCGGGTGAGCGTGTTCAGTTCAGCCCGGCGTGCGGCGATTTCCTCCAAACGACCGGGCTGGCTCTCCAAATCGTCCAGATATCGCGCTAAATCGGCTGTCAGATCAGTGAGCTGATAGCTCGCCGCTGCGAGTCGATCACCCAGCTGAGCGGCAGCCGGATCTGAGGAGACTGCCGACTCAAAGGATTTCCGCGCCGCATACAGCATCGCCAATGCCCCACCAGCCTCGTCCTCGGGTCCAGCAAGCGCATGGACTGCCGCCTGCGCCGAATCGCGAAGATCATCTGCCGACTGCAGCCGAACAGCCTCCGCTGCCAGCGCAATGTCCTCGCCCGGAGCAGGTCCGATTCGCTCGATCTCGGTCAGACCGAATTGCAACAGATCAATCTCACGGGCCCGACTCTGAGCGTCCGCTCGGAGCTGTGCAAGCTCGGCTTGCCCGGAGCGCTGCTCCGACCAAACAGCTGAGTATCTGGCAAGGGGATCCAGTACCGCTGCGCCGGCGAATCGATCCAGCAGCTGGCGTTGCCGATCAGCTTCGGTGAGACGTTCCTGCTCGGATTGGCCGTGAATCTTCACCAGCCGCATGGTTAGCTCCGCACAGACACTGGCCGGCACCTGGGCACCGCCGAGGTAGGCGCGCGAACGCCCCACTGCTGTGACATGGCGCGCGACGATGAGCTCGCCCTCGTCCAGCTCACCGCCAGTCTCACTCACCTGCTGCAGCAGCTCAGCATTTTCGATCTTGAACCGGCCTTCCACTCTGGCACGCTCAGAGCCGCGGCGAACTGAGCGTGGATCCGCACGGCCTCCGAGCAACAAACTCAGTCCGGTGACGATCATGGTCTTACCGGCACCGGTTTCGCCGGTGACAACCGTCAAGCCCTGATGAAGGCTGATCGTCGCGTCGTTGATGACGCCGAGGTCGGTGATACGAAGCTCGGTGATCATGCCGTCGTGTCGATCATGGTGATGGCCGGGTCGGCTGCCCCTCGCCACCCTTCCACCCGCAGACCAAACTTTTGCACCAATCGGTCAGTAAAAGGGGCCTCAGACAACCGCGCCAGCCGCAGTCGCTGCTTGCCTCTGGTCACCTCGATCTCCATACCGGCCAGCAATTCGACAGAGCGTCTACCGTCGCACCAGACGACGCCATGCGTCTGCGAAACGTCGAGTACCTCGACCACTACCGTCGAAGTTGGGCTCAGCACGAGCGGCCGGGCAAACAAGGCATGGGCACTGAGAGGTACGACGAGCAGCGCTTCCACGCCTGGCCAGACCACCGGTCCCCCGGCTGAGAAGGCGTACGCGGTGGAACCGGTGGGAGTCGACACCAGCATGCCGTCACATGCCCAACGCGACAGCGGCCGACCATCAATTTCGACCAGCACTTCCAGCATCCGCTCTCGCGCGGCCTTTTCGATGGACACCTCGTTGATCGCGTACGACGACCATGCCGGCTGAAACGTCTTGGAGTCACGCAATGTGATGTCGATGGTGAATCGCTCCTCAACGGTGTAGGAGCGATCAACGACATGGGCGACGATGCTGTCGATCTCGGAGGACTCCGCCTCGGCTAGGAAGCCGATGTGTCCCAGGTTCACTCCGAGAAGCGGAATCTCGCTGTCTAGGACCCACTCTGCGCCTCGCAGGATCGTGCCGTCGCCGCCGAGGACGACCATCAGCTCAATGCCGTCCTCGGGCTTGACTGGCTTGGACAGCGGCATCACCGCGTCGACGAAGCGGTCATCGAGCGCGGGCAGATCGCCCGCTGGCAGGGCGGAGACGATGCCGGCCGCACTGAGCCCTTCGACCAGTCGGGTCGCCGCAGCGATGGCGGCTGGCCGGCCCATGTGGGTTAGCACCGCAACGCGGCGCGCCGAATCAGGACCGCCGTTGCTCGGCCGGTCATCCATGTGGGCTGACGCCTCGGTCACCTGCCACAGCATATTGAGCGATAGGGCGTCGGCCGTGCAGGCCACCACCCAGAAGCGCGTCATCTTTGAACAAGGCAAGCTAAATCGAGATCCGGGGCCGACTCGGCGCGACGGAGCAGAACAAAGAACTCACGGTTGCCGGACGCTCCAGGCAGCCGGCTCGGAACCGCGGCAACCGAGCTCCAGCCGTGATCTTTCGCCGAACTGATCACGTTGGATACCGCCTGGACATGATGTGCTGGGCTCCGCACGACACCGTCCCTGGACAACAACTGCCGCCCCACCTCAAACTGCGGCTTGACCAGTAGCAGCAGCCAGCCATCATCTCGGGTGACTCCAACCAGTGGACCGATCAATAGCGTCAATGAGATGAACGAGACATCGGCGACGGCCAGGTCAACCAGGCGACCGCCAACGTGGTCAAGTCCAAGATCGCGGATATTGGTGCGCTCGAGGGAGTGCACACGCGGATCCGACTGCAATACGGATGCCAGTTGACCGCTGCCGACGTCGACAGCGAATACCTCCTGGCAGCCACGTTCCAAAAGCACCTGGGTGAAGCCGCCGGTCGAAGCGCCCGCATCCAGAGCCCGGCCCGCCACGTCCAGCTGCAGATCGTCTAGTGCGTCGATGAGCTTATGAGCACCCCGAGACACATAGTGATCATCGGGAGCCTCGATGTCAGCGGAGACAGTTACTCGGTCGTCTGGCCGTTGGACAACCAAGCCGTCGACAAGCACCTGGCCTGAAGTGATCATGGTTTGGGCCTGACCACGCGAACGGGCCAATCCGCGCCTTACGAGTTCGCGATCGAGGCGCTCGGTCATTGCTCAGCTCGGTCGGCCGTCGCTAGATTGGTCGCCATCTGCTCGATCAAGCGCCTCGTTGAGCGCCTCATGTGCTCTTGCAAGCCGGTCGTGATGTTCCTCCAGAGGCGCCGAGGCCAGATCTGCAAGATCTCTAAGCGCATCGTCGACGGCTGGATGCCCGGTCTGCGGAGTCGCTCGCGCACCATGCTTCGATAGATCATCGTGATTTGGATCCGTCACGTCGGGCCCTTCTCGGAGACGTTCTCAGCAATCGCCGCATTGTTCGGCGGCGGCTTTCGACCAGCTGACTTTGCCGCCGTTGATTTCTTGATACCCGTCATCGTGGCGGCCGACTTCCTGGCGGGTGCTTTCTTGCTGGCAGCCTTCTTCGTAGCCGCAGCTTTTGCTGTGCGCGACTTCGCCTCGCTGAGCTCGGCTCGCAACGACGCAATCTCATCACGCAACGCCTCGACCTCCTCGGTCCGAGCGAAGCCAAGCCGCGCCGCTGCTTTGTCGACCTCAGTCGTGACGAAGTGCTGCAGCAGCTCGCGGTTGGTGCGGCTGGCGTTCATGATCTCTTCGGCCAGTTTGGTGACGCGCTCGCTGGCTTCGGTCGCCACATCCTCCAAGCCGGCTTGCTTCAGCATTGCCCGAGCGGTGGCCGCGGCTTTGGCCTGCGTGGCCTTGGTGACACCGGTCACCATATTGATGTAAGCCTGAAATGCCTCGGTCACGTTGACGCCTTTCTCCTGCGTACTTCTCGAGGTGTCGGCAGAGCGAGCGCCGCATTGCCACGCTACCGCAGCGGCACGAGGATGATCACTGCCCAAGCTGGTCTAGGGCGTTGGCGACGTCGAGCATCTGTCCGTGGTCAGCGGTCCACCACGCCGCGTGCGCGGCCGCCCAGATCGTCTCGAGCGGCGTCGCACCGTTGCGCTGAATCACCAGCTTGCCGTCCGCTGCCGAGGCGATCGCCGCGCCAGAGTGGAATTCACTCCCCCGCCGGCTTAACGTCAACGGCGGCCTGAGTAGCGCACGCAGATCTTCGCCGACAAAGGTTGGCCGTTCCACGGGTGCTGCAACCACCAACTGTTCGGCTCGATGCGAGCCCGAGAGCACGAGCATGCTGTCCAGACCGGCGTTGACAGCGCCGGCGATGTCGGTGTCGAGCCGGTCACCGACGAAGAGCGGATGACGTGCGCCTAGCCGGCTCACCGTGTCGTCCAGCAGTGGCCGATAGGGTTTGCCGGCCACCTCTGGCTGGGCCTGAACAGCCATCTGCACTGCAGCAACCGCCGCGCCGTTGCCCGGCACCAGCCCGCGTTCGGTCGGGCGTGTCGGATCGATGTTCGTGGCGACCCAGTGGGCCCCGCGATTGATGGCGACTGCTGCCTCGTTGAGCTCCTGCCATTTCAGATCGAAGCCATATCCCTGCATCACTGCCACTGGGTGATCATCGGCCGAATGCACTGGGACGAGGCCGACTTCGCTTAGCGCTACCGTCACTCCCTCGCCACCTACCGCGAGAACTCTGGCGCCGGCGCCGAAGCGATTGATCAACAGATGAGCCGCCGCCTGAGCGGAGGTGACGACGTCTGCCGCAGAAGCCGGGATGCCGAGCTCGAGAAGATGATCGGCCACCGCGACTGGTGGGCGGGCCGCATTGTTGGTGACGAAGCCGATCTTGGTGTGGCGATCACGGAGCGCAGCAATGCCCGTTGCGGCCCCGGGAACAGCAACAGGACCCAGATAGATAACGCCATCAAGATCGAACAGCACCGCGTCGTAAGAGTCGATGACGGCCGCGGATGTGGTCATCCCTGACTCCCCGGCTGTGGCTCGGCCACCGGCTGGTGGTCCTCCTCGTCGTCATAATCGATCAAGAGACCATCAAGCTCGTCGACTCGCTCCTGGGCATCAGTCTCTTGATCATGATCAAGTTGAGCCGCAGCCGCGAACCACTGCCGCGCCTCGACATCCTCGCCACCATGGAGCAGTGCGTCGGCGTACGCGTACCGCAATCGAGCCAGTGCCTGCTGCGGCACGGCTGCCGGCCGTGCCGCAGCAACCGCACGCTCCAGCAATCGTCGCGCCTCATCGGGTTGGCCGAGGTCGCGCCGCGCACCCGCCTCGACGATGATCATCTCGATGCGCAGCGCCGGATCCAGTCCAACGCGGTCTGACTCGCGCGCCAACTTGAGCGCATTATGGGGACGGCCCAGCGCGCGCTCGCAATCAGCCATTACCGGCAGGTAGTCCTGCGCGCCGGTCATCCGCCGCAACGCGCGAAACTCACTGAGCGCGACGTCGTAACGACCAGCGGCGTACGCTGTCTCGGCTGCGGCCTCGCGAACGATCGGCAGTCGGGCGGCCCGGCGTCGCGCTGCCTCGGCGTGGGCGTATGCCAACTCGGGATCTTCATCCACGAGCCGCCCAGCCACCACAAGATGCGCGGCAACGATCTCGGCAAGCTCCTTGGGCAGGCCCCGCAGCTCCGCACGTACCGACGCGTGTAAGGAGCGAGTGTCCACGCCCTCAGGAACTGCCGGCTCGTTCTCCTGACGCGCCAGGCCAGGTCTCGCTCCGGCAGCCGATCGTCGGCCCCGGGTAGGCTCTGGGCGCGGTTGTTGATCAACGCGACGCCGCGACGGTCGCTGGTGCTTTGAGGCGCGCGTGGCTGCTTTTCGAGGCGCGGAAGACTGACGTCGTGAGGGATGGGACCGCCCTTGCTCTGCCACCCGGCAATTATTGCCGTCCCGCTCACCAGCCGACGCTCCCCGGCATTATCCCCCGGCATTATCGCGGCTATTGCGCGATAACGACCTCAGGGCCGGCCGAAGCCAGCTCGCTGACGATATCGGGGTTCGCGCCACTATCAGTGATCACCAAATCAACCTCGTTGACGGCGGCGAAGGAGCAGAAAGAATTTCGGCCGATGCGGCCCGAGATTACCGGGACGATCCGTCGCCGGGCTGACAGCAGCATGGCGCGCTTGGTCGCCGCCTCCTCTGGATTTGTCGTGGTCAGACCATGGGTCTGCGTCATGCCATTGACACCGATGATCGCAAGATCAACAGTCAAGGTGCTGAGGCGGCGGCTGGTCCAGGCGTCCACAGCGGCAGAGGTCAACCCCCTGATCGTCCCCGGAAGTGTAAAGACCCGCAGGGTTTCGTAATTTGCCAGATACTGAGCCGCTGGAAGGTTGTTAGTGACCACAGCAAGCGCGCGATCCTTCGCCATCGCCTGAGCGCAGAATAAGGTCAGCGAACCTGAATCAAGGACGACAACACCGTCCTGCGGAAGCTCCTCGGCGACCCGGCGGGCGATCATGAGCTTGTCCTCGAACTGCTCGGCATGCCGTGCCGCCAGCGCCTGCTCGAACGGAATGGAATCCAGTAGCTCGGCGCCGCCTCGGATCCGGCGTAATACCCCGCGTCGCTCCAGCACGTCAAGATCACGGCGCACCGTCTCCGTGGTGACCTTGAGTTGCTCGCTAATTTGGGAGACGCTAGCGCGCCGACCCTCATGCTGGATCAGCAGGTCGGTGATCGCCCGTTGTCGCTCGGGCGGGTACATCGTCATTGTTGCCCCTCTCGATCCATCTTCACACAGATGACCGAATGTCTCTCCAGCAAGTCGACTGGCTTTGAACGGGCAGGATTACCGGGCGTAATGCGGAACTCGGACACTAGATCTCCCATCTCCGCTGCGCTAGCCTCCCGCCTAGGAAGCGATTCAAAGATGTTTTGCAGGCAATCGGGCGCCAACAGCCGCAGAACGCGAGGTGCATCGATGATCTCCGCAAACCGCTTGACCTGGGGGCGGTAGTGCGAGCGATCGTGTTCGCGGGGCCGGGCGACTTCTCGCTGACGGAGCGTCCAGATCCGGTGCCAGGACCGCGGGAGGCCGTGGTTCAGGTCGAGGCAGTCGGGATCTGCGGAACCGATCTTCACGTACTGGACGGTGAGTTCGCACCGACGGTGTTTCCGATCATTCCCGGACATGAAGCGACTGGAACGGTGGTGAGCGTCGGAGAACGAGTCAGCAACGTGGCACCCGGAGACGCCGTCGCGCTCGACCCGTCGTTCTACTGCGGCGAATGCTCCTTCTGTATGGCCGGGCACGGCAATCTCTGTGAGAACTGGGATGGCGCTGGCGTGGCGCGTACCGACGGCTCCACGGCCGAGCTCGTCCGTTCCCCCGCAAAGAATCTGCATCGCCTGCCAGGCTCTGTTGATCTTGCCATGGCCGCATTGATCGAACCGCTGTCATGCGCGATTCATGCATACGATCTACTGCCGCGCTGGATCGGAGCGCACTATCTGATCTATGGCGCCGGCACCATGGGCCTGATCATGGCTCAGCTTGCGCCCCGCGCCGGTGCTGCCTCGGTCAGCATCGTCGATCCCAATCCGCAGCGCCGGCAGGCAGCTCGTGAGGTCGGAATCAAGCTCGTCGGCGGCAACGCGGATGAGGTTTCGCGCCCAGGTGGCTGGGATACCGTGATCGATTGCACAGGCGCGGTCCAGGCGATAGAAGATGGCCTCATGCGGGTACGTCGCGGCGGCACTTTTCAGCAATTCGGTGTCGCGCCAAACGACGCACAGGCCAGGTTCTCTCCCTTCCGCGTCTACAACGATGAGGTGACGGTGGTCGGCTCCATGGCGGTGTTGCATTCCTATGCCCGGGCAGTCGAGATGTTCACTGCTGGCGCCCTGAACGCTAAGCCCATGATCAGCCATGCCTTCGACCTCACTCATTACGGTGAGGCGATCGAAGCCTTTCGCGCCGGCACCGGCCGGAAGATCCAGATCAGACCGCAGGCGACAGAATCACTGGAGCTGCTGTAGCCGGCCACTACCGGCGCCCTACGAGTAAGAGGACCCCATGACCGTCCAAAACGCGCAGGCCGTGGCTCGCTACCAAGCGATCACCGAGCTGCTTGCTGCCGACGGACGGGTGGATGTCGTCGATATCGCCAGTCGGCTGGGCGTCGCGCCAGAGACCATCCGCCGCGATCTGCGCGCCATGGAAGGCGCCGGCAAGCTGCAACGTGTCCACGGCGGTGCGGTACAAATTGCCGCCGGTCCGTTGGCGCCGCTCAACAGCCAGCCGCCGACGGCCCAATCCGATCTCGACCTCGCCGCGCGGGTCTGGGAACAGTTGCCCCGCCAGGGCACCATCCTGCTCGGCACAGGTAGCCTCACACTCGCTCTCGCCCATGCCATCGTCGGCTCACCGCCAGCTACCCACGGGCTGACGGTAGCGACTAACTCTCTTGACGCTGCCATTGTGCTGTCCCGGGCGAGCCGTGTTGAGGTGTACAACATCGGCGGAACTGTCTCGCCGGTCACCCGAGCGCAAGAAGGCGACTGGGCAGTGGATGAGATGGAACGGTTGCATGTCGATGTGAGCGTGGTCTGCCCGGCGGGAGTCAGTGTCGAACATGGCCTTACCGAAGCGACTCCAGCGGCCGCTGCGGTATCACAGACGCTGGTGGCGGCGGGCGACAAGGTGATCACGCTGGCTGGTCCGGACAGCTTCGGGGTATCAGCCTTTATCCAGTTCGCATCTCTTGATCAAGTCGATGCCATCGCCGTCGCTGGCTCACCCAACCAAGCCACTGTGCAGCCGTTCGGGGAACGCGGCATCACTATCACCGTCGGAGGGATCTCGTGACACTCGTGGCCGGAGTCGATTCTTCAACCCAATCAGTCAAGGTGGTCGTTTGTGATCTTGAGACGGGAGCGATCATCCGCACTGGACGCGCCGCACATCCGGATGGCACCGAGGTGCCTGCGTCGGCTTGGCTGGCGGCCTATAAGGAGGCGACGGCCGACCCTAATCTTCTCGACGGAGTTGCCGCGCTTGCGGTCGGCGGTCAGCAACATGGCATGGTCACTCTCGATGAGGATGGTGAGCTGGTACGCGACGCCTTGTTGTGGAACGACAACAGATCCGCGCCTGACGCAACAGATCTGATTGCCGAGCTGGGCGGGTCCACGGTGTGGGCCGATGCAGTCGGCTCGGTTCCGGTTGCATCGATGACCGTCTCCAAAATCAGGTGGTTGGCCCGCGCGGAACCAGAGAATGCGGCGAGAACCGCTGCAGTCGTCCTGCCGCATGACTGGCTGAGCTGGCAGATCGGCGGACGAAGCTTTGCCCCGGCAACCGACCGCGGAGACGCATCGGGCACTTGTTACTACGACGCGACCGGCAACCACTATCGAGATGATCTTGTGCAACTCGCGCTAGGGCACGACCTCAAGCTGCCACGCGTCGCGGCTCCTAGCGAGGTGATCGGATATACGCCAAGCGGCATTGCTATCGCTCCAGGCACTGGTGACAACATGGCGGGGGGCTTGGGTCTTGGCGTCACGGCCGGAGCCGCTGTCGTCTCTCTCGGCACCAGTGGAACCGCTTTCACCAAGAGTCACCAACAAACCCACGAGCCGACCGGGACGGTAGCCGGCTTTGCCGATGCAACGGGTGAATTCCTGCCACTCGTGTGCACGCTCAACGGCGCCCGCAATCTCGTGGCAGCCGCGCAGCTGCTCGGCGTGACACTGGACCAGCTAAGCGAGCTCGCCTTGAACTCCGAACCTGGTAGTCAAGGTGTCATTTTCTTGCCGTACCTCGAGGGAGAGCGCACACCCCCGTTGCCGGATGCCCGTGGTCAGGTCGTGGGTCTGACGCTGGCAAACATGACTCCCGCCAATATCGCGCGGGCCACCATCGAAGGTGTGCTTTGGAGTTTGGCCTATGGCGTGGAGGTCTTGCGGGAACAGACCGGCGATATTTCCTCGATCACTCTGACCGGCGGGGCGTCTCAATCTGAAGCGGTACGCACGATCGCCTCGGCGGTATTCGGTCTGCCTGTCGTGGTCACCGACACGTTCGAAAGCGTGGCCGTCGGCGCTGCCCGGCAAGCGGCGTGGGCGTTGACGGGCACGTTACCCGACTGGCCAGTGCCAGTGATCAGCGAGCAAGAGCCGACGAAGGCTGATCAGCGCGCCGCCTCGGAAATCATGGATCGCTATCGCTCTGTGCTCGCTACCAATTTCGGTGTCTGAGCCATGTGGGCCATCCGCGGTCGCCTGGTACCGCTCTCGGATGATCCCACAGTGGCCCCCAATGAGGCGGCGATCTTCATGGGTCACGTTTGGATCGGAGACGACGGAACGATCATCGCAGTGACGAAGGGCTCCAAGCCAGGGCCGCCCGGCTCGGAAGCTGCCAAGATCATCGACGTCGGCAGCTCATTGGTGATGCCTGGTCTGATCGATCTGCACAACCATCTGGCGTACAACACGCTGCCGCTCTGGACCGAGCCCAACCAGCAGACGCCCTTCCTGCATCACAACTCCTGGACGAGAGCCAAGAGCTACGCAGCAAGCACCACATGGCCCGCGTACGCGTTGATCACCGCCTGTCCTCAGGAACTGCTGGCTTACGTCGAAGCCAAGGCCATCGTCGGTGGTACTACGGCAGTCCAGGGATCTCCGCCGAAGAACCGGCCACGCGACGGTTGGCTTGTTCGCAACATCGAGGACGAGACGTTCGGATCCAACAACGCCAATTTGATCTACGCCTCGGTCCTCACGGCGAAGCCGGCCGCGCTGGCCGAACGGGCCAACAAGATGCGAGCCGGCTCGGCATTCATCTACCACTGCTCGGAGGGTCAGCGCGGCAGCCTTGTGGCTCGTGAGTTCAGTGATGCCGAGGCTGCCGGTTGCCTCCAGCCACGTTTCATCGCGGTACATGCCAACGCCGTTGACCCGGCTGTCTTCACACGCTGGCAGTCGCCCGGCGCCATCGCATGGTCGCCGTTCTCCAATCTGTGGCTCTACGGCCAAACCACCGCCGTCCCAATAGCAAGGGAGCAGGGAATCAGCGTCTGCCTCGGCTCGGACTGGGCGCCATCTGGCACCAAACATGTGCTTGGTGAGCTTAAGTCCGCACGGCTCACCGCCGATCACCTGGGCTGGTCACTCAGCGACCGGGATCTGGTGATGATGGCTACCTGCTTGCCGGGCGACATCCTGGCCCGCGCCTGGGGCCGTCAGCTTGGTCGGTTACAACCAAGCGCCCAGGCCGACATCGTCGTGATCAATGCCAAGCGCGGGGCAAGCGCCTTCTCTACCATTCTTCAGGCCACTGAGGATGACATCGACCTGGTCGTCATAGGCGGACGTCGGCGTTACGGCATTCAAGAGCTGATGTCTGGTGCCAGCATGACAACAACGCTTCCGGTCGCCGGGCGGAAAATGAAGCTGTCACTGAGCCAGCCAAGCGATGCCTCGAAGGCCTGGGAGTGGTCGGAGGTGCTCGACCGAATCGAGGAGGTCCGAGCCCACCCCAAACGGGAAGTGGAAGCGGCCAACGCAATGTATGCCCGTTGGGCAGGTCGGCTTGATGATCGTGAAGCCCCATTGCGACTGGCACTCGACATGCCAACTGGTCTGGCGCCAATCGGCGGTTTGCCTAAGGATCTTGATGAGCTGGCCGTACCGCCACTGCAATCGCTGACTCATGACGATGAATGGCTGGACTCGATCGTGGGGCGCGGCTTCCACTCCGGTGTGCTCGACGCGTTAGCAAAGTACTACCGACGGTAACTAAAGATGATCTTGAACACTGGTGCACGATCTACCGAAGAGGTGCAGCGAGCTCGGCGCGGTGTCTTGATGTCTGAGGCAGTAGCCGAATCAGGCGGCCGGCGGCAAGCCGATCTTGACGGCGGACAGCGCCTGCAGATCTTGGACACCTTGATCCTCCTCATCGAAGGTGGATATGCCCACCTTCCTGCCAAACGAGCGGCATACGCGTACGACCCGGTGCAGGCTTTGACGCTGCTGCGACGCAGAGCCGCGGATCTGTCCGATACGGAGTTCAATCGCGCGGTGAGCCTGATCATCACCGGGCTGCGGGACGCGCACACCCGCTACATCGGGCCGTCGACCTTACGTGACCAGGTAGCTGTGCTGCCCTTCCTCGCCGAGCAGTATGGGCCGGAGTCTGGGCCGAGGTACCTAGTGAGCAAGATCAACACTGCAGCCGTGGACGACTCTGAGTTCGTCCCTGGTGTGGAGTTGGAGTCGTGGAACGGCGCGCCATTCTCCCGCGCTGTCGAGAACCACGCCAATCTGGAAACGGGCGGCCGGCCGGACTCGCGTCGCGCCCGCGCGCTTGAATCACTGACGTTTCGAGCCCTCGATTACGGACCGCCGCCAGACGAGCACTGGGTCATCGTCGGCTACCGAACCAAGCGCGGCCGCAAGGCTGAGATCCGGTTGCCATGGCGACTGCTCGTGCCAGGGAAAGCTGCCACCGCACTCGAGCCAGGATCGCGTGCTGCGCTCAAGCAGGCCGCCGATCCCGCGGCCGAGGCGGTGCGTCGAGCCAAGAAGTTAGTCTTCGCTCCGGAGCTGTGGGCCAGCGATCGGCAGCGTCGTACGGCATCGGAAGTCTCTGAGAGGGCGGCGATCGGTGAGTGGCTCGATACGCCCCTGCAGGACGTACTTGCTGCGCGTGCGATAAGCCGGAAGGTCGGCTATCTGCGGATCTGGTCCTTCGACGTTGCTGACGACGACGCCTTCATTGCAGAACTCATCCGGCTGCTTGGACTGCTGCCACAAACCGGCGTCGTCATCGACCTCCGCGCCAATCCTGGTGGCCTGATATGGGCCGCTGAGCGGGCATTGCAGCTGTTCACGAACGCAACCATCCAGCCCACGCGGTTCTGTTTGCTTGCCACGCCGCTGACTCGCCAAATGGCTGAGAGCCCGTTCAATCGCCTGGAATTGGAAGCCTGGAGTCCGTCTCTGCAAGATGCAGTCTCCACCGGGGACCTGTATGCCCAGCCCCTGCCACTGACCGACCCCTCCTGGTGCAACGATCAGGGCCGCAATTATCCGGGTCCCTCGGTTGCGATTGTCGATGCCAACACCTATTCCTCGGGTGATCTTTTTGCCGCCGGATGGGTCGACCACGCCATCGGTCCGTTAGTCAGCGTCGGCCAAGCGACGGGCGCCGGCGGTGCCAATGTCTGGACATCGGCGCAGCTGCGTGATGCCCTTTTTGGCATCGACCAACAGCACCCCCCGATGCCGGCCGGTACGGGACTCACGATGGCCTTTCGGCGCGCCATCCGATCGGGTCTGGGCGATGGCATCCCGATCGAGGACCTCGGCATACCCGGGATCCCGTACGAGATGACCAAGGCCGATCTGTTGAAGGGCAACAAGGATTTGGTCGCGTTTTGCACCGGTCTGCTTAGCGAAGGCCGCCAGTAAGGACTTGATTCATGGGCGATTTCGACCCCGGTCCACCGCCGGACGTAGCCAGCCACTTCGACAAGGTGCCGAGCTATGAGGCACATCGTGAGCTGTTCTGGTACGACTGGGGCCCGATCTTCTACCGAGGCCGGCTGGATCGGTCGGCACGTGTCCTTTGCCTCGCCTCCGACCCCGGGCCTACCGAGCGGATCGCGGGCCGGACACTGGTTGGTGATGCCGGCCAGCGGGTCCAGGGCTTCCTCAGCAAGCTGGGCCTGAGCCGGAGTTATGTTTGCGTTAACGCCTACGCGTACGCCTTGCTGCCGTCACGATCCATGAGCGCTATCCCGATCCTTTCCGAGCCGGAGCAGCGGTCCTGGCGCAATGAGTTGTTCTCCATGATCATTGGTCCGCAGTTGCAGGCGATCGTGACATTCGGCCTGCGGGCCAGGATCGCTGTCGAGCAGTGGACTACTGGCCCGGCAGTGATGATCAAGAAGGTGCCCCACCCCTCCAGCCGCGACGCGGCCAAGCTGATCAATGAGTGGCGTGCCGCGGTAACTGATCTGCGGACGGTTGTCACGCCAGATCCGAATAGAACCAATATTGGTCCCAATTACGGCGATAAATTCGCCGAGGCAGACTACGCCCCGATTCCGCGGGGCGATCTGCCCTTCGGCGTACCCAGCTGGCTCGGTGATGACTCTCGCGGTCGACAGTCCCGGCCAAAGCGCCGCAACACCGTCGAGCGAGATCCAGCGGACCTGATGCACACCTTGATCTGGCGGGCGCCCGATACCTCGCCACCGCCGTAAACACACGTCAGCGCGCGTCAGCAGGTTAGGAAATGTAGGGACCGTAGCCGAAGATCTGATTGGCGACGTCTTCAGTTTGCGTACTGAACTTCTGAAGCGCCCTCCCTCTCGGAGTGCACTTGAAGATCTCTTTTTCCGCACAGAGCCGCATATGATGACCTGATTTTCGCCCACTGGAGATCGTTTACGGCTTTGTGCGGAGAAACGTCGCGGCGACTGGGCTTAATTTCACGTGGGACTTCTCTAAAACACTTCAGGGCCGGTCACGAATGACCGACCCTGAGGTGTTGTTTGTCCGGCGACGTCCTAGTCTCCCACACGGTCCCCCGTGCAGTACCATCGGCGCTGAAAGGCTTAACTTCCGGGTTCGGAATGGAGCCGGGTGTTTCCCTTTCGCCATGATCACCGAAACTCTATGGAGATATTAGCGGCTGCTCTAAGAAAGCAGTTTCGAAGATGCACGCCGACCGTATCTCGGGAGCTGCACAGTGGACGCGAAACATTTATGTAGGAACAAGCCCTCGGCCTATTAGTATCGGTCAGCTCCATGCATTACTGCACTTCCACATCCGACCTATCACCCAGTGATCTGCTGGGGGCCTTACCAGGTTAACCCTGTGGGAGCCATCATCTTGGAGCGTGCTTCCCGCTTAGATGCTTTCAGCGGTTATCACTTCCGAAC
>Ga0307409_100000312_pt1 | contig 19872 bp, 16 predicted proteins | sample 322Ometagenome_2_FD_203888 | JGI IMG/M metagenome (GOLD analysis project Ga0307409, IMG submission 203888) | Maize rhizosphere microbial communities from greenhouse at UC Davis, California, United States - 322HYB-O-2 | ecosystem: Host-associated > Plants > Roots > Rhizosphere > Soil | place... | reverse complement strand
ATCCGCCCCAGAGTGGTCTACACCAGCGGAACGGCCTTGAGTCGCCGGGGCAGGACGCTGGCCGAAGAGGCCTTTGGCCGACGGCCCCTGGACGTTTACGCCGCCAACGAGGTGGGACCCGTCGGCTGGGAGTGTCCAGTGGCGCCCGGGGCATTGCATCTCAACGATGACACGCAGATTACCGAGATCCTCGACGAGCAAGGGCACCCTGCGCCCCCTGGCGAGGTCGGACAAGTGGTGGTGACGCAGCTCCTGTGTTTGACCCAGCCACTGCTCAGGTATCGCATTGGAGATCTCGCGCGCCTTCGGTCCGAGCCGTGTTCCTGCGGCCGTGGCCTGCGATTGATGAGTCCGGTGTTGGGTCGTACCCAACACACCATTCGAGCGCCGGATGGCCGCTCGCTGAACACGGTGGTCGTTTCCGCCATCATGGGCTCGATTCCCGAAATCCGGCGCTACCAGGTCAGGCAAACCGGCGCCCGCGATCTCCTGGTGCTGATCATTCCTTGCGAAGGGTGGTCTCCCGGTGTCGAGGATGCGATCCACCGTGGATTTCAGGAACGTCTTGGCGATGCGTTCCGCTATGATATTTTGACCGTGGATGAGCTTCGCCTGGCTCCCAGCGGCAAATTTCAGACGATCGTCCCTCTCGCCGACGAGTCCCTGACCCACAACGCGTAGCCGCTTGGCAGGCGAACCCGCCTCGTCTATTTTTTTTGCCATCTCGATATCCAATCTCTGGTACCTGTGCGCCGCCGCCCAGCGACGCCGCCTGGAGCAGTGGAGCTCACCGAAGCGTCTGGCCCGGTTCCGGACTCGGCGGCTCCGTCGGCTCGCGGAGCACGCGTGGAACGTCCCTTACTACCGGGACGCCTTCGGGCGCGCCGGCGTGCGGCCGGGCGACTTCGCCAGTGAAGCCGTGCTCGAGCAGCTCCCCTTCCTCACCAAGGCCATTCTCCAGAGCGAGTTCGAGAGCCCCCCCAAGCTGACAGCCCGAAGGGGATTCGAGGTGGTGACCTCAGGATCCACCGGTGAGCCGCACCGAGTCTTTCGCACCGATCGGGAACAGGCCGAGATCTCCGCGGTTTGGGACCGGCTGTTTGTCGCGTTTGGCCGACGCCGCTGGCATCGCCAGGTCAACATCGGCAGTGGCCGCCCGGTGGCGAAGCAGGGGCCGGTAGCCTTCCTCCGTGGCCTGGGAGTTCTGCCCCCGCTGCATCAGCTCTCGAGCTTCGACTCCCTGGAGCACCAGATCGCGGTGCTCCGCCAGGTGCAGCCTCACATGATCAGCGCGTATGCCGTGGCGCTGGAGGATCTCTCGGAGGCGCTGCTCGAGAGAGGCATAGACGACGTTCGGCCGCGGGTGGTGTATACCAGTGCGATGGGGCTCACGGATCGCTGTCGGCGGCTCTGCCAGAGCGCCTTCGGAGTTCGACCGCTGGATGTGTACGCTACTGTGGAGATAGGCCCGGTGGCCTGGGAATGCCCGCACAGCCCCGGCGCGCTGCATCTGAACAATGATGTGCAGATTGTCGAGATCGTGGATCCACAGGGGAGGCCGGTGCCGGACGGTGAGCTGGGGGAAGTTGTGATTACCCAGCTGACCTCGCTCGCGCAGCCGCTCATCCGGTATCGGGTTGGAGACCTGGGACGTAAGCTCAGCGGCCGCTGTATCTGTGGCCGAGGTCTTGGCCTAATGGACTCCGTTGCTGGACGGACAAAGCACACGATCCGAACCGGCGATGGACGAGTGCTCAATTCCGCGGTGGTTGGGTCCTGTATTTCCCCGTTTCCGGAGGTTCGCCGGTGGCAGGCGCGTCAGGTCGCGCCGGACGCCCTGCGCGTGCTGCTGGCGCCGACCCGCGACTGGCGCGATGGGAGCCTCGACGCGATCCGGCGAAGCCTGGAGGCAAAGCTGGGTCAGAGTCTGGCGGTGGAAGTTGTCGTAGTTCCCGAGATTCCACTGGCTCCGAACGGGAAGGTTCAGACCATCGTTCCACTCGACAATCTGGCGTCGGCTATTTCACCAAACCCTGGATCCGGCTGGCAATCTCCTTCCGGAGACGTTGGTTTTTCGTGATCACCAGGACCGTGTCGTCGCCGGCGATCGTGCCGATCACTTCGCCCCAGCCCGCCTGATCGATCGCCTCCGTTACTGCCCCGGCCGAGCCACTTGCGGTCTTCAATACGAGAAATGGTCCAACACCGTCGATGCTCACCAGCAACGCCGGCAGCACCTGGCCCAGCTCCGGTCGGACTGCGCCCCGGTGAGGGTGGGTGTAGTACGCACCTCTGGGATCGGCCAGTTTTGCCAGTCCCAGCTCGCGAATATCTCGGGACAGCGTGGCCTGAGTGACCACAATACCATCTGTGGCGAGCGCCTCGCGCAGCTCGTCCTGACTCTCGATGCGGCGCTCGCGCACCACGCGAAGAATGGCGGCCTGCCGCTGTGTCTTCATAGCGCCCGGTAGACTTCCCTTCCATCCACATAGGTGCGCAGCACGTCTGCCGGCGAGGTTGCCAGGACCCGCTCGGTTGGCGGCCCATCGCCGGCTGGCAGCCGGATCACCGTGCAGTCAGCCCACTTCCCCGGCTCCAGGGTTCCGATCTCCGCCCCGAGGTTAAGCGCACGGGCACCCCCAATCGTGCAGAGCTCGAGCGCTTGGTTGGCGTTCAGCGGTCCAAGTTTCCGGGCCAGTCGGGCCTCCGCGAGCAGGTCGAGACGGCCGACGCTCACCACGGAATCGGTTCCCAGTCCAACGCGAATACCGCTCCGAAGCATGCGCGCTAGCGGAGCTGCCCCGTGTCCATGTGCCTGATTGGAAAGGGGGCAATGCGCGACAGCCGCACCTGCATCGGCCAAACGGTGAAGGTCCTGCTCTCCGACTTGCACTGCATGGATGCACAGAGCCTGAGGCGAAAGGACCTCGTGCTCCACCAGCCACGCGATCGGGCTCTGCCCCCATGAGTCGGGCAGCGGAATTCCCCGAGCTCGCCAGGCCTCAGCGAAGGGTCCCGCACTGTCGTGCAGAAAGTGCGTCTCGGCCAGCGACTCGGCAACATGCACTGCCAGAGGGAGCTGCTGCTGCCGGGCCCAGGCCGCCACACTCCGAAAGAGCTGTCCGCTGACGGTGTAGGGCGCATGGGGCGATACGCCGATCCGCACCCGGTCTGTGGCCAGTTGCGCGAGGTCCTGCACCCGGTCCTGCAGGTCGAGGAAACTCTGCTCGGCCTGAGATGGATGAGGCCCGAATACCTCCTGGTAGGCAATGCCAGAGCCGCCCGCCTCAGCGAGCGCCCGAATGGCCGCCCCAGAGTCACCGGTGTCGGCGATCGTGGTGACGCCCGCGGCGTAGCAGTCAGCCAGCCCCTGCCCCGCCGCCTCAACGTATTGGTCCTGGGTTCGGGTGGTCTTGAGCTGCCTGAGGCGCCGAATCCAGCCGGGAAAATCACGCTCGTTCACCTGGCCTGCGAAGCCGGTGAGTTCCAGATGAGTGTGGGTGTTGATCAGGCCAGGCAGGAGCGCTGCATCTTCGAATTCAGCAGCCGGTACATCGGAAGGACGTGGAACTACTCCGTGAGAACCAACCGCTTGGATCCGCCCGTCGGGCCCAACCAGCATTGCTCCGCGCTCAATCGGAGGACCCGCGATCGGAAGCACCCAGCGTGCGGCCAACCGCCGCGCCCGCACCTCAGCGCTGCGGATTCGGGACGGGCCCGGTTCCCCCCATGACCCCAGCAGTACCACCGCTGGTTGCGGTGCCGCCGCTCCGGGGCGGCTGAGTCGGCTGACCCGGGGAGCCTGCCGCGGGCGCGGTGGGGATAGTGCCTGGTGCTGGTGCTGCGTCCGGGCCGCTCCCTCCCATCACACCACCCATGGAGCCGAACGGCGAGTGAACGGGGCAGAACGCAGTCGGCTCGGTTCCCGGAATAAACGATTCTATGTAGTGCACGTCCTTGGGACAGAACGGCGTGGCCTTGTAGCCTGTTGTTTTGTCGACATCCAACGCGGTGAGCCCTGGCGGACGGGACCACGCAACGGGAATACTTCGCCGCTCATAAACCTCGCGCATCATTGCCGTCCAGGCCGGCGCTGCGAGCACGCCTCCCTGGGCATTCCCCTTGATCTTCTGGGGCTGATCGAACCCGATCCAGACACCAGTAACCATCTCAGGGGTAAAGCCGATAAACCAGACATCATTCCCGTCGTTGGTGGTCCCGGTCTTCCCCCCCGCTGGAAAATTGATCCGCGATCCTACCGATCCCACCGCGGTCCCGTGCCGAACCACATCCCGCAGTACATCCGTCATCAGCCAGGCATGCAGGGTATCCATGACAGCTGCGGTTCGGACTGCGGGCTGCCAAATGATCTTGCCGCTCCGGTCTTCGATCCGCAGAATGCCGGTCGGCATGGTTCGGGTGCCCAGGTTAGCAAACGTCGTGTAGGCGGCAATCATCTCCAACGGGATCACGTCGGCCGAGCCGATGTGGATCGAGGGGAAGGCCGGCACCCGGGTGGTGAGCCCGAACTTGGCTGCCTCGCTGATGACCGCTTGTTCTCCGACTTCCATGCCGAGCTTGATCGCAATGATGTTCCGCGACAGATAAAGTGCCCGCCGGAGCGTCATGGGCCCGTCGAATTCCAGATCGTAGTTCTGGGGCGCCCAAGGCGGTTGAGCGGGATCGAGCTCGACGCTGAGCGGATCATCCACCATGACGTGCGAAAGAGGATATCCGGCCTCGACCGCTGCCGAATAGACGATCGGCTTAAAGGTCGAGCCCGGCTGCCGGAGCGCCTGGGTGGCGCGATTGAACTTGCTGTCCTCGAAGTCCCGCCCGCCCACCATCGCGCGGATGTAGCCGGTCTTCGCCTCGAGCGTAACTACCAGACCCTGGAGATAAGGAGTAGTGGTCCGGTTGCTCTCGTCGTTGTTGTCGCTCTTCGACTCGAGATACTGCCGGTAGGTGTCGTGGGGAAACTTTCCGTCGGCGCCGCTTTCGATCGCCTCGAGCCGAGCCTCGAGCGCACGCTCGGCCGCCTGCTGAATGTCGAGGTCGAGCGTGGTGTAGATCCGGTAGCCCGAGGTGTACAGCTCTCTTCCGAAGCGAGCCTCGAGCTGCTGCCGAACGTACTCGACGAAGTACTCCGCCACCCCGCTGAAGTCGGAGTGCGAGGAGAGGAGCAGCGGGTACGCCTTCCAGCGTTCGGCCTCTTCAGTGTTCAGAAGGCCATTGTCCCGCAACAGATTGACCACCGTGTTGCGGCGCTGGACGTTGGCGTTCGGATTTCGCCGGGGGTTATAGCGCGAAGGCGCCTTGGGAATAGCGGCCAGTGTAGCGGCTTCCGCCACATTCAATTCCCGAACTGACTTCCCGAAATACCGTTGGGAGGCGGCCTCGACACCATAGGCTCCGTTCCCCAAGGGAATCTGGTTCAGGTAGATCTCTAGGATCTTGTCTTTGGGATACTTCCGTTCGATTTCGAGGGCGACGTGGGCCTCTCGCAGCTTCCGGGTGACCGACTTGTCCCGTCCGCTGATATCCTCATCCCAGATGTTTCGGGCCAGCTGCATCGTGATAGTAGAGAATCCCTCGGCGAACCGGAGCTGGAAGATGTTGGTTTTGATGGCCCCGAATACCCGGTACCAGTCAATGCCGTGGTGCTGGTAGAAGCGCTTGTCCTCGGTCGCGAGAAATGCGGCTTTCAGGTAGGGCGACATCTCTCCCAGCGGAATGACGGTCCGCCGTTCCAAGCCCAAGTCCGTAATGAGTCGTCCATCCGCGGCGTACACCTTCGAGGCCTGATTGGGGTCGTACCCCCCCAGCTCGTCGATGGAGGGACAGGTGTTCCCGGCACACGCGCGACTCCAGGCCGCCGCCAGGAAGGCCAGGCCGAACGCGAACACCGCAAGGACCCCGACCAGAACGTTGCGCCGGGCCCGGGGCGAGAGCCGAATCCCCTTGAGCGACTTAAACGGAGAGCCTCCGGAGGTCACCGGCCGGCCTCCAAATCGCCTGAACCGAGATTCCCGCTGAGCGGGCGGTGGGTCGACCTGACGATTGAGTGGCTCCGGGGGATCCGGCGGATCCTGTGGGTGGGTCATAGGGGCAAGCTAGCCAATTGCTATGCTCGATTCCAGCGGGTACCATGAACTTCTATGAACGAACTGCTCAAAACTTTGACGGCTCGCGGACTGCTGCAGGACGCAACTGCTGGGCTCGAACCCCGGCTGGAGCAGGGACCACTCACGGCGTATGTGGGCCTCGATCCGACTGCCGATTCACTTCATGTCGGAAGTCTGGTTCCGATTATCGGAGCGGCGTGGCTGCAACGTTACGGCCACACTCCGATCGTTCTCATCGGCGGCGGCACCGGGATGATCGGGGATCCCAGCGGCAAACGTTCCGAGCGGCCGATCCTGCCGGTCGAAGAGATCGATCGCAACGCCGAGGCCATCCGCCGTCAGGTCGGCCGTTTTCTGGCATTTGAAGGCTCGCAGCCGAATCTCGCCCGCCTTCGGAACAATGCCGACTGGCTGCGCCCACTCTCCCTCATGGATTTCCTCCGTGACACCGGCAAACATTTAACGCTGGGTTTCATGCTGCAGAAGGAGAGCGTCCGAAGCCGGCTGGAGACCGGTATCAGTTACACCGAGTTCAGCTACATGGCAATCCAGGCATACGATTTCTGGCATCTCTACCGGACCGAACGCTGCGACCTGCAGATCGGCGGCAGCGATCAGTGGGGCAACATCACCGCTGGGATCGAGCTGATCGGGAAGCGCGAGGGGCGGCAGAGCTACGGCCTGGTGTTTCCGCTGGTGACCAACACCTCCGGCGCCAAGTTCGGAAAAAGCGAGGCAGGCAACGTCTGGCTCGACCCCGCAAAGACCAGTCCCTACCAGTTCTACCAGTTCTGGATCAACACCGACGATCGGGACGTTGAGCGGTACCTCAAGCTGTTCACCTTCCTGCCCCTGGACGAGATCGCGGCAGCAATGGCGGAGCAGGCGCGAGACCCCGGCAAGCGTGCCGCCCAGCGCCTGCTGGCGCGAGACGTCACCGAACGGGTACATGGGAAGACTGCCGCTGAGGAGGCTATTCGGACCAGCGCCGCACTCTTCAGCAAGCCTGATCCGGGCAGGGCCGACAGCCAACTCTTACCCGAGATGCCCACCCAACAGGTCTCTCGCTCAGCGCTGGGCGAAAGGATGGCCGTCATCGATCTCCTGGTGGCCAGCGGTCTCGCAACATCGAAAGCCGATGCCCGCCGTGGAATCCAGGGCAAAGGATTTTACCTGAATGATGAGCCGATCGAGGCGGTGGACCTTCACCTGGCCGACGAGCAGTTGCGGGGGCCTCCGGAAAACAGGTTTGTCATTCTGCGGAAGGGCAAGAAGAACTATGTCAGACTGGTGCTGGTACCCTGACCGGAAGAGCGCTCTCCGGGCCGGCGCCAACCAGTCGCTCCAAGAGTGAGACAAACCGCTGGTTCAGCCACTGGATATCGTCTTGCTCTATCCGGCTTCGAGCCGCGGTGACCATCGGGTGCCAAATCTCAGGTTGGTCTGCTAGTCGTCGCACCCGTTCCGCGATGGCGCCCGGATCCCGCTCCGGAACCAGTAATCCGCTAACCCCGTCTTCAACCAGCTCCGGTATCCCACTGTGGTACGAGCTGATAACCGGCAGCCCGGCGGCCATGCCCTCCCGCAGGACGTTGGGGATTCCTTCCTCGTCGCCGTCCCGGGCCGTCACGCAGGGGGCGAGCATGACGTCGGCACGGTCGAGCGCCTCTTGTACCTGGCTCTGAGTCTGAATACCCGTGAAGCGGACCCGGGAGCTCAAGCCCAATTGTCCGACCTCGCGCTCCAGCTCGGACTGGAGCGGGCCGTCGCCGACAATCTCGTAAGTGACTTCCACTCCGGCTCGGCCTAACTGACGGATTGACTGCAGTGCATAGGTGATGCCCTTCTTCTCGACCAACCGTCCCACCGTGATCAGCCGAAGTATCCTTTCCGGCCGCTGGCGTGGCCGGAAGGGGAACCGACTCAGATTGATGCCCGTGTGGTGCACCACAATCTTGCGGGGATCACAGCCGAGCCGGCGGAGGCGCTCCGAGTATGCCTGGCAGACCGGTAACAACAGGTCTGCTTCCTGGAATAGCCGCTGATAGACCTGCTTGCCGCGTTGGGCCAGGTACCGGGAGAAGTCCGACCCGCGCAGCGCCACCACCAGCTTGCCTGCGAGTACCCCGAGCCTCCGAAGCCGCAGGCTTCTTCTCCCATCCTGCGCAAAGGGACAATAGGTCACATCGTACGTCCGCCGAGGCAGGAACGGCAGCGTACGGCGCAACTGATCCAGTGACCAGGCACGGGCCCAAAACATCAGCGGGTTGAGTGTGCGCAGCAACGCGGTGCGATCGGCACCGCGATGGGCCTGAATCAGGCGCACCGCCTCGAGCCAACGCTCCCGCGCTGACCCGGACAGCCGTGCCGGATAGCGGGTGCGTTCGAGAAGCGCGAGCCGTTCGATGTCGGGGTGGGCGGGCACTCCGGGTTGGGGGTGATCGGCGTAGATGTCGACTTCGTGACCGAGCTCCACCAGACCAGTGATCTGGTTCAGAAACGGCGTCTCCCACAAAACCGGAAACAACCCGGTGAGCACCGCGACGCGCACGCCTACCAGCGGCTTCTGCGGCGCGGAGTTTGTCTCGGCGGCTTGGCGCCCAATAGTCCAAACAACCCACGGACGACCTCGCGCACTACCGTCCTTCCCACGGACGAGGACACCACCGCACCTGCAACCTGGGCGATACTCTTCCCGTCTCGGTCTCGGCGCGGCGACGCACCCTCGGGCGGTGCCTCCGTCGGAGAGGTTTGAGTGAGCCGGGCGGCTAGGATCTCACGGGCACTCTCTCGGTCCAGGGGCTGACCGTATTCGGCCAGGAGATCGGACTGGGCTACGTCGGCCTGCAGCTCTTCGGCGGTAAGCGGTGCCATCCGTGACTCGGGAGGGATAAGCCGGGCGGCCACCACCGGGGTGGGCACGCCCCGGCTGTTCAGCACGGTGACCACGGCCTCGCCAATGCCCAATGACGTGAGGGTCTGTGCCAGATCGTAGTAAGAGGTCTTGGGAAAGGTGCGCACGGCTGCTTTCAACGCCTTCTCGTCGTCGGGGGTATGGGCGCGCAGTGCGTGCTGTACCCGGTTTCCCAGCTGCGCCAGAACATCCTGAGGCACGTCCTTGGGGGTTTGGGTGACGAAGAAAACCCCCACCCCCTTGGACCGGATGAGCCGCACGACCTGCTCCACCTGATCGAGAAAGGCTCGGGGCGCCTCCTCAAACAGCAGATGGGCCTCGTCGAAGAAGAACACCAGCTTGGGTTTGGGCAGGTCACCAGTCTCGGGCAGGTTGTGGTAGAGCTCGGCCAGCATCCACATCATGAAGGTCGAGAACAGTCTGGGCTTGTCCGCCACATCAGGCAGCTCGAGACAGGTTACGACGCCACGTCCATCGGAAGTGACGCGCAGCATGTCCTTGACATCGAATTCCGGCTCACCGAAAAACTGTCCCGCACCCTGCGCCTCCAGCTCCACCATGTTTCTGAGCAACACCCCTACCGTAGCAGCAGACATGCCACCGGTCTGCTTCAGCGCGGATTTCCCGGCATCCGAACTGAGGAACTGCAGCACGGACCTGAGATCCTGAAAGTCCAGCAGCGGAAGGTGATTGTCGTCCGCGTAGCGAAATACCATCGTCAGTACGCTGGTCTGCGTGTCGTTCAGGGACAACACCTTGCCAAGGAGCAGAGGCCCGAATGAGCTCACGGTGGCGCGCAACTGCACCCCCATACGTCCGGTCAGACTCACGAACTCGACGGGTACCGCTTTGGGCTTCCAGTCCCAGCCGGTGTCCTCGGCGCGTGCACGTACCCGCTCGTTGAACTCGCCCGGCATTGCGAGACCGGAGACGTCCCCCTTCATGTCCGCGACAAAGACCGGCACGCCGAGCGCCGAGAGCTGCTCGGTCAGGAGTTGCAGAGTCCTGGTTTTCCCGGTTCCGGTCGCGCCGGCAATCAGCCCGTGACGATTGGTCATGGCCAGGGGGAGTCGTACCTTGGGCTCCCGATACACCGTCGTTCCCTCGAGTGCTGCTCCCAGGGTCAAGCTTGGCTCCTGGCTGCCAAAGCCTTCGGCGAGCATCTCGGCAAAACCGGTCACAGAGACTCCAGAATTTCGACCACGCGTTCCATGTCGCCTCGACTGGTGTAGGCGTGCGGGCTGAGCCTGATCGCTCCCTCCCGCAAGCTGCAGATGATACGTGCGGCCTTCAGCGCGCGGAAAGCCTCGATCACGTTGGGCGGAGCTATGCAGAGAATCCCCGAGCTCCGTTCCCCTCGGGGCGAGACCACCCGTACTCCGCTGCGCGCCGCCCATTCGACCACCGGCTCATGTAAGGTTTGCAGGTGTCTCTGAATCCTGTGGATCCCCAGCTCCAGGAGCAGCCCCAGTGACGCATTCATGCCGGCAAAGTCCTGGTAGGGCAGTGTGATCATCTCAAAGCGTCGGGCATCACCCCGGAGCACATCATTGTACTGGGTAAGCCGGCTGAAATCGTCGGTTCCTTCGTAGGCCATCCAGCCGGTGATTGACGGCTTCAACTCGCGGATCAAATCCCGACGTACATACACGAACCCGGAACCCCAGGGTGACAGCAGCCACTTCTGGGCCCCGCAGGCCATCAGATCCACCGGCGTTCGGCGTACGTCCACTGGAATCTGTCCGATGCCCTGGATTGCATCGACCACCAGATACACCCCGGCAGCTCGGGTGGCGGCGGAGAGTCGGGCCAGGTCGACGGTATATCCATTGCTGAATTGCACCAGCGACACCGCCAGAACCCGGATCCGAGGATCCTGGACCCGGCGGACCAGATAGTCTTCGTCGGGCCAGCCTTCAGTCGTTGTCGGGGCCAGCTCGAGCGCGACGCCGTTGTCCTTCAACATCATCCAGGGATACACGTTGGCAGGAAATTCCTTGTCGCTGGCGAGAACGATGTCGCCCGGCTGCAGCGGAAGCGCCCGGGCAGCCAGGCTGAGCCCGAATCCGGTGTTGATGGTGAGGGCAATTTCCTGCGGTGCGGACCCGACCAGTTCGGCTGAGAGGCGGCGCGACTCGGCCAGTGTATGCATCAGGTCGCGATCCGGCAGCTGGAAGGGTGCCGCGCGCTTCTGGTTGAATGCATCCAGGGTTGCTCTGGTCCGTTCGGGCAAGGGACCGACGCTGGCGTTGTTGAGGTAAACGGTATGTGCCGTCCAGGGAAACTCGACCCGGCGGAGCTCGGCCAGGTCATAGCCGGACGCAAGGTGCAGGGCGCTCACCGTTCGGTCCGGAGTCTGGGATCGTAGGCCTCACGCAGGCCGTCGCCCACGAGGTTAAAACCCAGCACGGCTATGCCGATCGCAAGCCCGGGAGCGAAAGAAATCCAGGGGGCGACCCGGAGGAGGTCGCGGCCATCAGCCACCATCGCTCCCCAACTCGGGGTAGGAGGTTGGGCGCCGAGACCCACAAAGGACAGCGCCGCCTCCGCCATGATCGCGCCGGCAATCCCCAGCGTGGCCGCAATGATCACCTGCGTGCGTACGTTGGGCAGGAGGTGACGCAGCAGCACTCGGCGGTCCCGGGCCCCCAAGGCCCTTGCCGCAAGCACGAACTCCGATCGGCGGAGCACCAGCACCTGGCTTCGGACCAGTCGAGCCATTCCGGCCCACCCCACGATCCCGATAACCACGAAGACGAGAGGAAGCGACGGCTTCACGGCGGCGGCCACCGCAATGAGCAAGAGCAAGGTCGGGAACGCCAACGTGATGTCGGCCAGACGCATCACCAGGGCGTCGACCCAACGTCCATAGTATCCCGCAAGTAGACCCATCAGCACTCCGATACTGACGGAAACCGATTGAGAGATCAGCCCTACAGACAGTGACAGGCGAGCTCCATACAGCACTCGGCTGAGGACATCCCGACCCTGGGTGTCGGTTCCCAGAAAGAACCGGGAACCAGGGGACACCAGGTATGCTCCCCTCAAATCGCCCGTAAGGGGGTCATGAGGGGAGAGCCAGGGGGCGAACAGGGCCCCTGCCACCACGGTGGCCACAAACAGGACCCCCAGCTGGAAGAACCCATCCGCCCGGAGCTTTTTACCCAATGGGCTTTGTGGCATCCTGCTCCTGTGACCTGCGTTACGCTCTCGAGCCGGAGAGGCGCTCGGGGAACGTCAGAGGATCCTTGCACCGTCTGCGGCGCATGATTCTTGCAAACTAGCCACAGTTCTGGTGCAATGTTGCACCCTCGGTAGGAGCAAGCCGGTGATACCCGACAGTCCCTTTACTCTGGTCCTGAGCGGTGGTGGGCTGAAAGGATTGGCCCACATCGGGGTTCTCCGTGCGCTGGAGGAACGCGGACTGGTGCCGAGCCTCGTCGTCGGATCCAGCATTGGCTCGCTGATCGGGGCCGCTTGGGCGGCCGGAGTCCCTACCCCCAAGATGGAGGCCCGAGCCCGTTTGGTCCGGCGCCGGGACGTGTTCCAGGTTGCCCGCGCCGATGTCGCCTTCCGCCGTCTGCTCGCCCCGGCCCTGTATCGCCGCGAGCCGCTCGAGAGCCTGATTGACTATCTGGTGGGTGACGTCACCTTTGACAACCTGCAACGCCGTCTGCTGATCAACACGGTCGACCTTCATTCGGGCATGCAGGTGATGTGGGGCCTGCCCGGACTCCGCAGCGCCCGGGTAGCGGATGCAGTGGCTGCGTCCTGCGCCTTGCCGGGCATCTTCCCACCGATGACGATTAACGGCCGGGCGTACGTTGACGGCGCGGTGGTGGAGAACCTGCCGGTCCGGATGGCGGCCTCCCTGGGTCAGGGGCCCATTCTCGCGATCAATGTGGCTGCTACGAGCGTTCTCAGATCGGAAACGGAAACCCGCGGGTTTGCGGCCACCTACATCCGCGGGCTGGAAATCGTCATGCAGACCCAAATCGAGGCGCAGCTCCGGGATTGGAAGGGGCCGCCGTTGGTAATGGTTCAGCCCCGGGTCGAACACATCTCGATGTTTGCCTTCGACAAGACCGCGGAGCTGATCGAGGCCGGGTATCGGGCCACCTCGAGTACTCTGGATCAGCTGGGCACCCGTTTGAGCGGTGTCGCCGCGGGAATGCACCCCACTCGCCGGCTCCGGGTCCTGGTCGACGAGTCACGTTGCGTGGGATGTGGCAGCTGCGTCATTCAAGCCCCGAAGGTGTTCCGGCTCGATCCCCGCGGGAAAGCGGAAGTGCTTACGCCGGTTCAGACCTGGTCTCCCATCGATGGGGCGTACGTCCTGAACTGTCCCACCTACGCCATCAGCGTGCGTCCGGAAGACTCGGCGGCCTGAGCCGGCCGTACTCCCGGCCCATGCGGTCAACGTCCTCGGCTACCCGGTTCCAGTTGTAATAGTTCTGCACTGCCTCCCGCCCGGCTGCACCCAGCTGTAAGCCGAGCTCCCGATTGTCCAGCAGGCGACGCACTGCAGCGCAAACCAGGTCAGGTCGCTCGGGATCTACCAGAATCCCCGTCACTTCGTCTCGGACCGCATCGGCGACACCTCCAGAGTTGCCGGCGATCACCGGTAACCCCGAGGCCGAGGCTTCGACCAGGGAAATTCCGAAGCCCTCCACTCTTTCGTCCATGTAGCGGGACAATCCCAGATAGATCTCGGCGCAGTTGTAGAGCTGGGGGAGATCCGCATCGGGCACCTGGGTGAGAAAGCGCACGCGCTCGGCCAGTCCCAGGCTGAGGCTGAGCTGCTCCATGGCGGCTAAGTCGTCGCCATACCCAACGACGGCATACGCCAAATCCGGATAACGTGGTGCGAGCTGCGCCAAGGCGCGGAGCGCCGTATCAATCCCCTTGTGTCGGGTCAGTCGGGCCACCGACAGAAGCCACCGCCGCTGATCCAGTCTGTAGCGTCGGCGAACATCGGTTTGATCCAGCCCAGGGCGAAACACCTCCGGATCACTGCCTAGCGGAACCGTGCAAACCCGATCTTCCGGCCGAGAGAGGGCGAGCTCCTGCAACACGGCTCGGCAGAGCGCCGTGGTCCACGCGCTGTTGGCCACCAGAACCGACGCCGAGCCCAGGAGTGCCCGGGCCGCGCGCCGCTTCACCAGCGAACGCCTGATCTGACGCCGCAGGATGAGCAGATCGCCCCCATGAAGAAACACGCCGTAGGGCACCCCTGCGCGCATCTTGACCCAGCGCGCCGGATAGGCGGCCGGCTTCAGATTGCCGCACCATATGAACTCAGCCGAAACCCCGCGAGCTATCGCTTCGACCCTCCGGGCCCATCGCCAGGTTCCCTGCAGGCTGCGGAGACGCCTCGAAGGGACCGGCAGACGGTCCACGGGGTTCGGGAGCAATCGGTCAGCCAGCTCACTGCCGGCGTATTCACCGGTAGAAACCACGAGTGACCCGGCAGGCATCCGCTTCGCCAGCTCTCCCATCCACCGCGCTATCCCCCCGCCCATCGGCGGGAAGTCATGGGTCAGGAGCAGCTGCCGCGGCATGTACTGGTAGGGGTGGGTGAGTGGCACTCGAGCAAGCGAGCTCTACGACTTCTGCATACGCGCGCTGCATCAGCTCCAACGAAAAAAGTTGAGCACGCTGGTGAGCAGCCCTCCCCAGAGACGCGCGCTGTTGAGGATCGGCCAGAAGAGCTTGCAGAGTCCGGCCGAATGCTTCAGGATCATTCACCGGCGTCAGAAGTCCCGCCTGGCCGACAACCTCCGGAACAGCGCCACCGGCTACAGCCAGCACGGGCCGGCCGCAGGCCATCGCCTCCAACACACTCAAGCCAAAGGTCTCGATCTCGCCCGCGTGCACGAAAGCCATCGCGGCGGAGTAGGCTCCAGGTAGCAGTTCGGGTGCTACCAGGCCAAGCAAACGAAGTTTGAGCTGGAGTGCGGCAGCCTGACTTTGCAGTCGCTCGGCCAGAGCCCCTGCCCCGCAGATGACCAGAAGTGGGGCGTCAGCGCCGAGGCGGCTGAGCGAGTCAAGCAGGAACTCGTACCGCTTGTCTGCGGTCAGCGAACCCACAGCAAGCAGGAACTGCTGATTTACCAGGCCATATCGGGCACAGAACGCCTCGGCGGCCCGGGAATCGGGGTGAAACTCGGGTCCTACTCCCTCCGGTATGACGCGGTAAGGCCGGCGGCGGAGATATCGCGCGCGGCCCAGCGCCCGCCGAGCATTGGTTTCACTGACAAAGATCGTTGCTCGAACCGACCGATAGGCCAGCCGACTGAGCAGATCTTTCGGTGGGCTCTCCCGGCTCAGGTTATAGCGATTGATGAGCGCGAAAGGGTGGAGCATCAGGGCCAGCGCCCCGAGGCGAAGATCACGAGGACGGTCCACCATGAGACAATCCGCCTGCACGGTCCGAAGCGATTGTGCCAGGACTCGTGCCGCCCGCAACCCCGTGTCAGCGGTCGGAACCGGATTGGCTGGAAGTCCGCGCCGCAGGAACTCTTCCACGACGGCGGTCTCACCCGCCAGCATGTGAACCCGGTGGCCAGCAGCGAGCAGGCCATGAGCGATGTTGGAAAAGCTCACACCGGAGCCCCGCCAGGTCCGGGCCGAGGTCAGAAATGCAATGCTAAGCGGTCGAGCCATTCACTTCTGTCGGTCCAGGGCCCACAGGTGAGCGTACTTCAAGAACGCGGTGTATGCCCCCAAGGAAGACGCCACCACACCAGCCCTGCCATCCCAGCAGCTTCCCTGTAACAGGTAGGAGCGCAGGAACCGCCCCAGCGGGCGGCCGGTCAGGTCCCACACTCCCGCCCTCCGACCAGCCTGATAGAGATCCTCGGCGCCCCATTTGGCATACCGGTTCATCTTCTCGATTTGATGGGAAAGATCCCGGTATGGGATGTGGTCGAGACATCCCTGGAGATACCCGGGATGGGAGACCGGCTCCAGCCGCTCGTGCACGCGCCGCTCGATGTAGCGGCGGTCACGGGTAAACAGCCGGGTGACCCAGTCCTTGCCCCAATGTCCCCGAGTGACCTCTCGGCCCAGGTAGAAGTTGCGTCGGCGAATACGGTAGGCCGGTTGGGCGGGAGCCTCGAGTACCCGGCCAATTTCCTCCTGCAACTCTGGACTGATGCGCTCGTCGGCATCAACCGCAAGTATCCACTGATTCCGGGCCCGGGCAATCGCAGCGTTCCGCTGGGCCGCAATGGTCGGTCCCGTCCGCTCGAGCACCAGGGCGCCGAGCCCCCGGGCCAGGGAGACGGTGGCATCGGCGGAGCCCGCATCAGCCACAATGACCTCGTCGGCCCAGGACGCGCGTCCGATGCAGTCCGCGATTTGGTCTGCCTCATTGAGCGTAGGGATGACAATCGTGAGCGGAACGGGCGACTGGGCCATCGCTCAGAGCGGCCTCTGCGCCACCACCATGAGCGTTCGGCCAAAGAGCAGATCGGGTGAAAGCATGTGCGCACCGATCTCACGGTTCGACTCGGACTGCAGGGGATCGGCTTCTCGCCGGAGCGCGAGTCGGGTTGCAGCCCACACCAGGGGTACTGCCCAGCCGTGAACCAGTCCGTACTTCCGGATCCGGTCGGTGGTGACCTCGACCACCCGGAACCCGGTCGTGCGCAGGATGTAGCGCAACTCGTAGTAGGTGATCAGATGGATGTGGTCGTGGATCGGCGCCTTCCGGTGCTCGTTCATCGGCTTGGTAGCCAGAGGGAAGAACCCGGTCCAGAAGTAGCGCCAGCGCGACGCCATGCCGAGAATATTCGGAGTCGAGACCAGCAGGCGCCCCCCGGGCCGGAGCACCCGCCAGCATTCGCGGATAAACGCGAACTGGTCTTCCAGATGCTCTACCCCCTCCAAGCAGGAGAGCACGTCGAAGCTCCCGTCATCGTAGGGCAGCCGGTTGGACAGGTCGGCAAACTTGATGGGGACCTCGGGTACCCGGAACTGTTCCGGGAAGAGATCACAGGCTTCAACGGTGAAACCCATTTCCAGCAGACGCCGGGCAAAGGCGCCGCTGCCGGCCGCCATATCCAGCACCCGGCCCGCCCGAGGCCACGCGGCAAACAGCTTTGCTGCCCGATCATGCGTCCGGTGACAGGCATAGACCGGCAGGTGCTCCACAGGGGGAGAGGGCACGGGAGAAGAGGCTACGCCGGGAGTCACACCAGTTTGTAGTTGCGGAATTCGAATACCCGTGCTCCGGTGAGTCGCTCGATCACGTCGGACGCGTAAAAGCGCAGGTGCTCCGGCCGGAAGTGCGGCGGCTCAACGCACCGTTCGGGATCATATCGTCGCGCATCCACCCATGACTGCGCCACTGCCGGGTGAGTACCCCGAAATGAGCGAAGACCGGGAAACCAGGGGAGCAAGGGCCGGCCTGCTTCCCGATCTTTGGACCACGGGTACAGGACCCGGCTGGCTTCCCGTTTCGATCGGAGGGCCTGCGCCGGTCGAGCCCAACCGTAGTGGAACATCTCTGCGCCGGTCAGGCGAGCGCGAATCTTCCGGTGACTGGGTCCCACTCGAAATCCTTGAGCCCCCTGGTAGGGACGAATGTCGAGCCCTGGGTCCAGGCGTACGGCCCTGACCTCCCGCCGATACCATCGGCGATTCATGGCGATCGTATCCAGGTCGCCATAGAAGTGCAGGTACTTGACCAGGAGACCTTCGACCCGAGGATCAGTATCGTGCTCGCGAACCGCGTGAGCCAGACGCGTGGCCCCGGATTCGTGCAGCACTTCATCGGCCTGGATGTAAATCCCCCATGGATGGCGGCAGGCCCGCATTGCCCGCAAGGTCTCGTCGCCGAGCACCTTGTTCTTGATGGTCATGTCCCATTCGGTCTCCAAAATGCGGACCCTGGGATCGTCGATGGAGCGGACCAGGGCGAGGGTGTCATCCTCGGACCGGCCAACATTCACCACCACCTCGTCGCAGATGGACAGGATCGACCGAATGCTCGCCTCGATAGGAAAGTCGAGCTTGATCGCGTTCCGGACGATGGTAAATCCTGACAGTCTGACCATGCAGCGCCCCGACCATGGTGAGCTATGTCTGACGGTGCAGCAATTTCGCCGCACTGCATCGGCGGAGCAACGGCTCGGTTACCGTCTCAGGATGGTGTGATAGAGCGCAACCGTTCGGTCGACAGTATGGGCCAGCGAGAACTTTTCTCGCGCCGTAACTCGAGCAGCCTCACCCAGCCGCTGGGCGGCCAATGGCTCCGTCAATAACTCATCGATGGTGGCTGCCCAGGCAGCAGGATCTCCCGGGTCTACCAGGCGGCCGTCCCTGCGATCGGTCACCACCTCGAGGTTGCCGGTCGCTCTCGACGCGATCACCGGCTTCCCCAGCGCCATGGCCTCCAACAGGGCCTGAGACAACCCCTCAGATCGTGAGGGGAGGAGAGCCAACTCCAAAAGCTCGTAGAGCGGCCGGACCTCTGGCGTGAACCGCAGGCAGACCACCGCATGACGTTCCGGGACATTCCGGGCCCGGGCCCCGAGCTCGCTCTCGGGATCTACACCCGCGAGCACGAGCCGGGTGGGAGTCCGCACCCGGTCGAGTGCGCGGAGCACCACCATCTGATCTTTGGGACGGGCTACAATCCCGATGGTTCGCCGGGACGGCTCCCAGCCGATCCGTTCCCGCCAGACGGCCAGCGCCTGCTCCTGCACTGGGATATCGATCCGCTCGGTCACCAACCCATTGGGAATGATCTCCAGCTTGCGGCGCGGGGTGCCCCGCCGGATCAGCGCGTCACCCACTGCCCGGCTCACCGCCACCACGGAGCTAGCCATCTGGCTGGTGAGCCAGTTGGCAGGGAAAAGCGTTCGCGGCATCTGGCGCCGGGTGGACACAAAGGGGACCCGCAGTCTTCCGGTGAGCGCAAGCAGCGTTAGAGCCTGACGATCTCTCGCGCTCTGCGAGTTGACGAGGTCAACCGGATGCTCGTCGAGCACCGCGGCCAACCTTCGAGCGTTCGCCCACCCGCGTCTCGGCTGCAGGATCAGCGGGTGGACCTCGAGACCGCCCTTTCGTGCCAATCCCTCAACCTCGGAATCCGGCGGGCACACGAAGCGCACGTCGAGCCCGGCGCGGGCCAGCCCCAAGCTCAGGTGCAGCGTGGAGGTGACCGAACCTGCTCCGCCTCCCTGATGCAGTACCTGCATCACCCGGAGCGTCATGCGGTCGGCAGACCGTAGGGGGTCCAGGTTGCCCTGAGTGCCCGGTTCTGCTGGTAGAGGGCACGGTTTACTGCGATCTCCTCGGGCTTGGCATAGGGACGCGGGTGCTCCAGATGAAAGACCGGAGCGGTGTATCGGACCGACCTGCCCTGCACCCCGGCCGCCTGAAGCCGGTGACCCAGGTCCGCGTCCTCGTACCCGTAGGTGAACCGCTCATCGAAGCCACCGATCCGGCGCAGGTCGATGGCAAATCCCGAGGAATTCTCACCTCGCCAGCTCGGCTGCCGAGGCACTCGGCGGTCCATGATGTCTCGGAGATGTGGTATGTAGCTCAGGAGAAGACGGCGCCGTTTACCTACGCCAAGCCACCACAGGCCGGGACGATCCAACATTCCGCTCTCGATCTGCTGTATGCTGAGCCGGTCTCCCAGCGCCTGGCTCAGCGGGAGCTTGCCTCCCGCCAAGTAGCTGCCGGGACGGGCCGCCCGCAGATGATTTTCGAGGCAGTGTGATGGAGGAAGACAATCTCCGTCAAAGAAGATCAGGTACTCGCCCGACGCGGCCAGGATGGCCTTGTTGGTGATCGTGCACTTTCGAAATCCCACGTCGG
>Ga0307409_100000311_pt1 | contig 19889 bp, 16 predicted proteins | sample 322Ometagenome_2_FD_203888 | JGI IMG/M metagenome (GOLD analysis project Ga0307409, IMG submission 203888) | Maize rhizosphere microbial communities from greenhouse at UC Davis, California, United States - 322HYB-O-2 | ecosystem: Host-associated > Plants > Roots > Rhizosphere > Soil | place... | reverse complement strand
TGTTGGATGCGCCGTGTCTCGGGACTGGAACCATCGCCCGGCATCCGGATGCTCGCTGGCGAATGACCCCCAGCGCACTGGAACACATCGTCGAGGTCCAGGCGGAGCTGCTGGAGCGCGTCGCATCGGTGGTCGAGCGCGGGGGGCTGCTGGTTTACTCCACATGCTCGATCGAGCCGGAGGAGAACCGGCTCCAGGTGGAACGCTTCCTGAATCATCATCCTGAGTTCGAGAGGGAGTCCGCGCCGACCTTCCCCCATTCCCTGCTGTCTCCCGAGGGTGATCTATTGATTCTGCCACAGCTGCATGGGATGGACGGTGCCTACGCGGCTCGCTTGCGGCGGCAGATATGAGAGCCCGCCGGCATGTCACCTCCGGGGTGCCGCTCTTCCAATCCGCTGCCTGGCGGGGCTTCCTTCGCGACCTGGGCCTGATCCTGGCGACATTCATCGTGGGATACGGAATCTCGGCGCTTTGGCTTTCGCCCGGATCGATGTTCAGCAAGGATCATTCACTGCCACGGGTACTGGAGATGCCCCAAACCCAGGCGCGACAGAAGCTGAATGAGCTCGGGTTCCGGCCCCGGCTGGAGGGCGAGCGCCCCAGCGATGCCTTTCCCTCTGGGACAGTCATCTGGCAGGATCCTCCGCCGGGAACAGTGTTGCAGCCCAACAGCGTGGTGCAATTGGTGGTGAGCACGGGCCCTACCTTGGTTGCGGTCCCCGACGTGATCGGGTTGAACGTGCCTCAGGCCAGCAAGATTCTCATCGCCGCCGGCGTGCGGGTGGGAGCGGTGGACTCGACGGCACCCGGACCGGAGCGGGGTGTCGTGCTGGCGACTCGGCCCGCGGCCGGCGTCGGACGCACTCGAGGTAGTCCGGTCGCTTTGGTGGTGAGCCGGGGGGACGAGGCCGCTGCACCATGAGCGTAACCATCGCTCCGAGTATTTTGAGCGCCGATCTGGGACGCCTCCGTGAGGAAGTCGCGCAGGTGGCGGCCGGTGGGGCGGAGTGGCTGCACATCGATGTCATGGATGGACATTTCGTTCCCAACCTGACCTTCGGGGCCCCCCTGATCCGGGCGCTGCGCAACCTGACCGACCTGCCGCTCGATGTGCACCTCATGGTCGAGCGACCCGAGCACTACCTCGCGGAGTTTGCTCAGGCAGGGGCAACGGTGTTCACCTTTCATCCGGAAGCCACCGTGCACGTGCAGCGGCACCTGGCCGCCGCGCGGGAACGGGGTATGCTGGCCGGTTTGGCCTTGAACCCCTCGACTCCGGTGAGCATCGTCGAGGAGCTGCTGGATGATGTCGACCTGGTGCTTGTCATGTCGGTGAACCCTGGCTACGGGGGACAGACGTATTTGCCGCACTCGACCGAGAAGATCCGCCGGCTGCGGCGTGTACTCGATGAACGCGGGACCCGGGCGCTCCTCGAGGTAGATGGGGGCATCACTCTGGATACCATTGCCGAGGCCTGGAGCGCAGGGGCAGACACGTTCGTTGCGGGCACGGCGATTTTCGGCAGTGTCGACCCATCCCAGGCCGTGCGGGATCTCAAACGGCAGTGTGCCGTCCGAGTGTAGGGCTCATGACCAAGCCGTGGCTTGTGGTTGGACTAGTGGTGAGCGGCCTGGCACTGGGGGCAACCCTGCTGGCCAGATATAGTCCCGATATCCAGCAGATCGCGGTGGGTACGACTGCGCCGGATTTCCGGGCTATCGACCTCGCCACCGGGGACTCCGTGGCTCTACGGGAGCGTTATCGCGGAGCGGTTACGCTGGTCAATGTCTGGGCGACCTGGTGTGTACCCTGTCGGGTCGAGATGCCCGCAATGGAAAAGCTGTACGATTCGCTGGCCCCTCACGGGTTCAAGATCGCGGCCGTCAGCATAGACGAAGGACCTCCCGAGGACGTTCGGGCCTTCGGCCAGCAGCTTGGCCTGACGTTCGATCTTCTTCAGGACCGCAGCACCAAGGTGCAACAGATCTATCAGACGAGCGGAGTGCCGGAAAGCTTTCTGCTCAATCGCGATGGGGTCATCGTGAAGCGTGTCATTGGCGCGCATGACTGGAGCTCGCCGGTGAATCGTGCGCTGATCGAACGACTGCTCGACGAGCCCCGACGGTAGCAATGGCCCAGCTCATCCTCGGCATCGAGACCTCCTGTGACGAGACATCGGCGGCAATCGTGCGATGGGAGCGTGAGGCACCATCGCTGGCGTCGCTTGTCATTCTGTCTCAGGATGTACATCGGATCTTCGGCGGCGTGGTCCCTGAATTGGCAAGCCGGGCACACGTCCAGGCCATTGGCTCTGTCGTCGAACAGGCCCTGGAGGAAGCCGGTTGCACGTTGGAGCAGTTGGACGGTGTCGCGGTGACCGCCGGGCCCGGATTGGTCGGCGCACTGCTGGTGGGGGTGATGTATGGTAAAACTCTGGCCTACAGCCTGGATTGTCCGCTCATCGGTGTCAACCATCTCGAAGGCCATCTCTTTGCGCCTACACTCGAAGATCCGGAATTGACGCCTCCGTTCATCGGGCTCCTCGTCAGCGGAGGACACACAATGCTCCTCGATGTGCCGAGGTGGGGTGAGTACCGTCTGCTGGGGCAGACGCTCGATGACGCCGTCGGCGAAGCATTCGATAAAGTCGCCAATCTCCTCGGACTGGGGTACCCGGGCGGGGCTGCCATCGAGCGGTTGGCGCGCGAGGGCCAGCCGGGTCGGTTCCGTTTCCCAACTCCAATGCTGCAGGAGCTCGGCCGCGACAGCGTAAACCGCTATGCCTTTTCATTCAGCGGCCTGAAGACCGCGGTACTTCGAGTAGTGCGCGGCCACCCGGGATCTGACAAGCCAGCGGCAGAAGCGGCTGACGCGGCGAGTGTCGCCCGAGCCTTCCAGGACGCAGCCATTCAGGTACTGGTTGCCAAAACTGCGCACGCTGTCGAGGCAACCGGCTACGGTCAGGCTATGATCGGGGGCGGAGTTGCTTGTAACCGCGCATTGGTCGGGGCACTCCGGAAGCGTCTGGCGGGACAAGCCCGGGTGAGCGTAGCTTCACCCCGGCTCAACACAGACAATGCAGCGATGATTGCCGCTGCTGGAGCATGGAGGCTGGCTCGGGGCGAGCGGAGCGGACTCGAGCTCGAACCTCGCGACGATCTTCCAATTCCCGGACTCGCCTTCCATACACCTGGATCGACCTCATGACCGTGTACCCGTTCATCATCCACCTGGGCCCGCTCGAAGTCACCGGCTATGGCCTGATGCTGATGGTGGCGTTTTTGATGGGAGGCTGGCTGATCGCGCGTCAGCTTCGGGAACGTCAGCTCCGCGAAGAGTACGCCGCCGACATCGTGGCCGCGGCGGTCATTGGCGGCATCATCGGCGCCAAGCTCTGGTACGTGGCGCTCACGGGAGATCCCGGAGCGCTGTTCTCCCGGGGCGGCCTGGTATGGTACGGCGGCTTCATTGGTGGTGCCCTCGCGGTGATGCTGAACGGCTGGAGGCTGAAGGTGCCCCTCCGCTGGACCATGCAGGTCGCGGCTCCGGCTCTGGCTGCAGCGTACGCACTGGGCCGGGTCGGCTGCTTTCTGGTAAACGATGACTACGGGAGACCAACTACGTTGCCCTGGGGCATGCGCTTTCCGGAGGGACTACCCCCGTCCACCGCCGGGAACCTTCATCAACTGTTCGGTATACCGGTACCGCCCGGAATCGATCCCAGCACAGTCCTGGCAGTTCATCCGACTCAGCTATATGAGGTTGCCAGCATGCTGCTGGTCTTTGCGGTGCTCTGGGTGCTGCGGAAGAGAGGCTATGCTGTCGGCTGGCTGTTCGGCCTGTACCTGATCTTTGCTGGCGTTGAGCGATTCCTGGTAGAAATCGTCCGGGCCAAGGACGACCGTTTTCTTGGGCCTTTCACCCTGGCGCAGCTCACCAGCGTCATCTTGGTAGTCATCGGAATCGTGCTGGTGATGATGTGGCGGAGGGGAACAGGTCCAGTTCCCGGCATCTATCTAGAAACTGGCAGAAAGCCTTCACCGTCAAAGATCTAGCCGGTTTGCTAAGCAGTGCACAGATAATGGGTTGGGTGCCGACAGCAAATTTCCGTACAGCCTCTTTACGACTTTTTGCAGTAGTCTGCTCCCCACGTCAGCTTCGCTAAGTACGCGTAGACCTGACACTTAGCTGCTTTGGCGCCAGTGGCACCGCCCTTGCTTTAACCCTGCCCAGGAAGCTCAAAGGGCTTCAATCGAAAAGTGGTAGGTCGAAGAAGGGTGGAGCGGGCACTTCGGCCCGTCTCCGTAAACTCAGGGGGCGATCTACCACCTCACTCACGCCAAACGGCCCGTCGATTGACGGGCCGTTGGCATTTACCGGTCACTCACACCAGCAGGTTCCGCTCGGCCACCACTATGCCGTCCCCATCGGCGTAGAGATACCAGTCGGGAGCAAAGGTCACGCCCGCGAAGCTCAATCGACTACCCCGCTCACCCAGTCCCGCTTTACCGCTGCGCAGCGGCACGCAACCGAGTGCCCGAATTCCAACCGGTACCTGGCTCAACTCCGCCGAGTCGCGGACGCTCCCGTTCACCACCACACCGGCCCACCGGTTGGCGTGAGCCACCGAGGCAAGCCGTCCTCCCAGCAGAGCGCAACGGAGTGAGCCGCCCCCGTCGATCACCAACACACGGCCACCGCCGTCCGTCTCGAGGAGCTGTCGGACGAGGGCATTATCCTCGAAAACCTTCAACGTCTGGATGGGACCGGAGAACTTGGCCAGACCGCCGTACTCCCGAAACAGCGGCTGCGCAACCTGCACCAGCTCGGGATAGGCATCGCACAGGTCCGCCGTCGTAAACTCCACTTACGGATTGCGAGCTCGGGACTCCGGCGCCTCCGTCAGATTCGACTTCATCCGCTCGACCTCGGACCGCATCTCGCCGAGATCTGCCTCCATCCGCTCCAGTGACCGGAGCAGCTCCCGGCTTGCCGCCTGCGGTACTGGCGGGATGGGGAGAACCGGCTCCTGCCGAAGTGGTTCAGGAACTGTGTGGGCCCGGCGGCGGCGCGGCTCGATACCGAACGTCCACAGCAACGCCAGCAGAAGGAGTGCAATCAGGACGCCCTGAGCCGCGAGTGACTCCACGGTCGGATAGACTCCCAGTGCCGGGAATCGAGGAGCCCCCAGAACAATCGTGGTGGAAACAAGGCCGCCCTCCTGCAGCTCGGCGACAGCCTTCCCGGCAAACACGAAGGCCATGTAGTACAGGAACGCACTGGTGACGCCGAAGAACGGCTTGAGCGGAAGCCGCAGGCCAAACCGATTGATGGCCAGGTAAACCCCCACCATGACCAGCGATCCCAGCAGTATGCCGGCCACGATCGGCACGCTGGCCGCAGGTGAATTCCCGGCGACAAACAGCGCCTTGTAGAACAGGACCGTCTCGAAGCCCTCACGATAGACCGCGAGAAACGCGGCCGACGCAAGGGCCAGACCGGATCCACTGGTGAGCGCATCCTGGACCTTGCTCTTCACGAAGTGGTTCCACTTCGCCACTTCCATTTTCGAGAGCAACCAATAGCTCACGTAAAAGAGCACCACCGTGGCCAGCGCCATGGTCATGCCCTCCAGCGCTTCCCGCTTGGCCGCGCTAAGATGAAAGATCGTTTCCAGGGCAAATGCGGTGAGGAGGCTCGCAATCGCCGCTGCGCCCACCCCCACATGGATGTCGCGTTTCCGATGCGCGGCTCCCATCTTGGCAAGGAACGTCAGGAGTGCCCCGACCAGCAGAATCGCTTCTAGGCCTTCCCGCAGCAGAATAACGAACGACTGAACGAACAGGTTGAGCGCAGAGGGCTCATCCGCCAGTGTTCTCTCCGCGTTCTCCAGACCGGCATCGAGCTCCCGCCGGATCCGATCCAGCTCGGCGCTGGTCGCTCCCCCAGCTACCCGAGTCCGAAGTGCGGCAAAACCCGCTTCCAGCTCGGCCGCGAGACTCGGGTTCTTGGCCCTGACCGCGCGTTCGACCTGCTCGAAGGTCATATAGGCATCGAAGGCGCGCGTGCTCGCGGAGGTGTCGCCCTTACGGGCGAGGGCGTACACCGACTCGATCTGCGCCCGAACCTGGGAGAACACCCGGGCATCGGCGGCGGCGGAGCCGTCTGCCTTGAAGCGCCGCACCGCGGCAACGTGGGCCAGGGCTGATGGTCCCCCCTGTCGCTCACCCAGTGAGGCCAGCAGCGCCGAATCCGACATGGCGCCCGTACTCCCGAAGGATTGCAAGGCTGCAGGTACCTCGCCCGAGTCGGGCGGTAACCGCAGGACCGAGGCGTAAAGCGCGGCGGCCCACCGATCTTCCGGTGAGAGTCTGGCTTCGAACGCCGGCATCGCAGTACCGACTACGCCGATGCTTATTCGGCGATAGTAGTCGAGGGGCGACTGATCCCGGAGCGCTCGAGCGTCGGACAGGTCGGCGGGCTTCGGCTCCATTCCGTTCGCTAAGGGCCCATCACCTCGGCCGAGATCGCCGTGGCAGGAGGCGCAGTTCGTCCGGAATACTTTGGCACCTCGGGCCAGCGACGGGGCCTCTGCCGGAATCTCATCCAGTGGGACGGCGAGCTTGGCTGAGAGAGAGCCGGTGAGCCGCTTGACCCGCGCGTCTACCGAGTCGGGCGCCGCGTGAGTATTCACCAGAGCCAGGAGGGAATCGATCTCGCTCAGGGTCTGGGACCGGACGGTCATCGGGAGCAGGGCGGCGGATCGCCGGGACTCCTGCAGGAAGAGTCGCGCCTCGTCGACTTCCGCGGGCGAAACCACGCGGCCGCCGACGATCCCCATGCGGTATTCCTGAGCGGCCAGCTGGGCTGTCGCAGCGACGCGGCGAACCACGGGGGCCTGGTCCGGATTGGAGTCACGCGGTGGGATTGGGCTGAGGGCGACCGAGGCAACCAGGGCGGCTGCGCTGAGAATCATTTTCATCCAGTTTGAAGAATGCTACGCTCAAACTAGAGAAAGATGGTCGGAATTGAAAGTGACGGGCCGGCCTACGGCGCCTCCACGATGGCGATAGCTCCGGCCGAGAGCCCCGAATGGGTCAGGGAGATCTTGATCTCGAGTCCACCCAGCTCCCGGGAGATCCGCGCCGCCAGCCCGTGCAGTTGAATTGCTGGACGGCCCTCAGCATCGCGGGACACCTCGATCTCGCGCCAGCCTACTCCCCGGGCGCCGGGCAGCGCCTGCATGGCCTTGTACACCGCTTCCTTGGCGGCGATCCGGGCCGCCGCATGCCCGGTGGCATCGGGACGGGTGGCGAGGTACTGGCGTTCGTGGTCGGAGAAAAATCGGGTCATGGCCTGCTCCCCCTTGTTGGCCAGAAGCGTGCGCACCCGTTCCAGGTCGACCAGGTCGATGCCCACACCTACAAAGGTCACTGCCGCGACCACCAGAACTCGGTGACTCCGCGGAGAATGGACGGCACCGGGAGATATCCGCCAAGCACCAATCCGAGATAGCCGAGTATCAGAAGGACGGCAAAGCTCAATCCCCAGAGTGGCCACGTCGGTCGGCGCCAGGAGCGCACCCGCTCAATGTCGCGACTCCAGCGCTCCTGCTCGACCCTGGCGGTTTCCGTCAGCGCAAGCCAGGCAGACTCGAGCCGCCGTGCGGCGGTCGCGAGCGCAACCTGCCACTGCTCCTGGCCCAGGCGCCCTCGGCTGCCCGACGCCGTGGCGGCGGGGACCGTCTGCTCCAGCGCGTCCAGGGCACTGACGAAGTTCGCTCCGCCCGCGCCGAGCCGGGATCCGATTGCCCGGACGTCCTCTGGTGTCAACAACAATGGATCTAGGCGATCCTCCGGCAGAAGAGACTCGCCGGCTGCCGCCCGGAGCCTGCTGTTCACCGCGTCAGCCAGGCGCTGTGCTGCAGCAGCAACAGCACGTTCCCACCGCTCGAGCCACGCCACCCGGCCCAGGGAAGCTATGGCTCCCGGACGATCCCCCGCTGCCATGAAGGACCGCGCCGCGCCGGCCATGTCGAAGATCCCGCTCACGAGATCCAATCGGATGTCCTCCAGCGCCACCCCGAGCACGCCCGCATCACTGGGACTGACCGCCGGGTCGCTCAGTCGACCCAACGAAGGCCCCAGCTCGGGAACCGTCCACGCTTCAGTTGAAACCGAGGGTTGGGTCACACTCGCCCGAAATCAATCAAGAATGGACTGCAGCACGCGTTCAGTGTCGCTGAGATCCTGGAACACGGCGTGAGGTGCACAGGCCTGGAGATCGTCCACCGAGTACTCCCCTGTAGCCACCGCGACCGCTCGGGCCTGAATACAACTGCCGCACAAGATATCTGCCGGCGTATCGCCGATGATCACCACCGCCTCGCCCTGCGGCTCCCGCCCGAAGAACTCCGCCGCCCGCCTTGCGGCAATCGGAGGCAGGTCGGGGCGATGCGTGGCGTCGGAGCCATATGCTCCTACCCGGAATCGTTCGGGGTCGATCCCCGCTGCGCGGAGCTTCAACCTGGCACCCTGGGCCAGGTTCCCGGTGAGCAGCCCCAGAATCACGCCCTGCTTCTGTTCCAGTCGCTGAAACAGCTGGTGAATGCCCGGCATGACGCGGGTAGGAGCCGCGGGCTGATCCAGCTCGCTGGCGAGCAGCTCGAGATACCGGCGGCAAATAGCATCGATTCGGTGGGACGAGGGAGGTTCCCGCTGGCCGGCGGCGGCAAGCAGCTCGGTCACGATCTGAGGATCGGTTTTTCCGCCGAACGGAATGTGAGTCAGCGGACCGGTCTCCCCGATGTCTTCAGCTATGGCCCGAACGATGGCCCGCCGACCGGCTCCCGGGCTCAGGAGGATGGTGCCGTCGATATCGAACAGGACGAGCTTCGTGGCCAGCATCAGACACTCACCTCTCCTCCAACCGGCGAACGGCAACGAGGCGGTCGCGGAGTATGGCTGCCCGGCTGCCGGGCAGCCACGGCTCGACCACCATCCCGCCGCAGGCGATGGTGGAATGAACCAGCGTGTCTGTCTCGCCGGCAAACGCGACATGGGTAATCGCTGAGCTCGATTCACCGCGGAAGAACAGCAGATCACCGGGGCGCAGTCCATCCAGGGAGACCGACGTACCGTGGGTAACCTGCTGGGCCGAGTCACGGGGTAAGGCAAGGCCGCGGGAGGCAAAGGTGGTTTGAATGAGCCCGGAGCAGTCGACGCCCCAGGGCGTCAATCCACCCCATTGGTAGGGGCTTCCCCAAAAATGCTCGAAGGCCCAGCGCTCCGGTGCCTTGGCCCGCGAGGCGGAGATTACCTCCTGCAGCTCCCGGACACAGCCTCCCACCACTCGGCCTTGCCGGCCATCCGGCAGGCGAACCACCTCGTGATCCAGTATGACCCGGGCCCGCAGAGGTATGGCGAGCTGGGATCCACCGAGCCGGACGGTTGCGCCCTCACTCCATCCATTGGCCTTGCTCCGCCACTCCTCTGCCACGGGATCCTCCACTTCGCACAGATAACCCGAATGGATCCACCCGCTGTAGTCGTCAGCGTGAGTGCAGATTCGTCGCCAGTCACCGGTGCGCTCCAGCACCAGTGCCGTTTCGCCCAGGACGAGCTGCGTGACCTGCTCCGCTCGAACGATGGGGCTGGCGAGCACCGGGACAATGGGGGCTCGGGCTATAACCGAGGGCATGGCAGCGGGCTCAGGCGGTCGTCTCCGGCGGAGTCTGCTTGCCGCACTCCTGGCACAGTGTCACTCCCCGGAAGCTGCAGATCAGGCAGATAAACGTGCCGCACTTGGCGCAGGGATAGCCTTCGGATGCACGCTCCTCCCGGCCACATGCGCGACAGGTCATAGCGTCGTGTTCGTGCAGTTCGGCCATGCGTCCCTACGCAGTGAGGTTGTAACGCTTGATCTTATTGATTAGCGTCGCTCGCGAGATGCCCAGCTCCACGGCCGCGCGGGTTCGGTTGCCGGCGTGATGCTTGAGAGTTCGCTCGATATGTTGGCGCTCGAGATCTTCGAGACTCAGCGGGGTGTGCCGGCGGTCTCCCACTCCCGGCCGGGCGCGGAATTCTCCAGGCAAGTGTTCCACGCTGACGACCGGCTGCCCCCGTCCCAGAATGAGTGCCCGCTCTAGAACGTTGCGCATTTCGCGGACATTCCCCGGCCAGGGATATGCCAGCAGGCGCTCCAGGACCTCGCCAGAGAGAGTGGGTGGTCCATCGGGGAGCTCCGACTGAAGATCCCCCATGATTCGGGTGAGGAGCGCAAGCCGGTCGTCTCGAGATCGGTCCCGCACCGCAGGCAGCGTCAGCGGCATGACGCTGAGCCGATAGTATAAGTCTTCCCGGAAACCTCCACCCTCCACTTCCGCTTGCAGGTTCTTGTTGGTTGCGGCGACCAGCCGGACATCTACCGTTATCTCCCGAGTTCCACCGAGGCGGCGGAATGTCTTGGTCTCCAGCACCTTCAGGAGCTTCGGTTGCAGCTCTGGGGCCAGGTCACCGATCTCATCCAGGAAGATCGTCCCATGGTCCGCGATCTCGAACAGCCCCTGTTTGCGGTCCTTGGCATCGGTAAACGCCCCCTTCTCATGTCCGAACAGCTCGGAGTCCAGGAAGGTCGCGTTGAGGCCGGCGCAGTTCACCTCCACGAATGGTGCCTTGGCCCGGGGACTCAGATCGTGGATCATCCGAGCGACCCAGCCCTTCCCTGTTCCGCTCTCCCCATTCAGGAGCACGGTTGTCCGCTCGCTCTGGGCCAGCAGCGCAACCTGGTGCGCGAAGTCCTGCATTCCAGAGGAGGTGCCCAACGAATCCAGGCCATGCCCCGGGGCGCTCTGCACCAGCAGGGCTTCGTTGATTCGTCGGAGCCGGGCCTTGTCGGCCACCCGAGCCGTCGCCGCGGCCAAGTGCTCCATGTCCATGGGTTTGGTAAGGAAGTTTTCCGCCCCCATCTGCATGGCCCGAACGGCAGTAGCCACGTCGGTCTGACCGGTCAGTAGGATGACGGACGCATCTCGCTGCCGGAGATGCTCCAGAACCTCCATCCCGTCCATACCCGGCAAGCCCAGATCCAGGATCACAACTTCGGGACGGAGCCGATCGAACGTGGCGAGACCGGCCTCCCCGCTCAGCTCCCGGGTGACCTCATAGCCGAGGCGCTCGAAGTAGTTCCCGATGCTGCGCAGAACATCGACATCGTCATCGATCAGTAGGACCGAGCCGGCCATGAATGGATTCCTGGAGCTGGAGGGAAAGAGCCCCCCAAAAATTAGTCAGTCGCGATTGCTACGCCATGGCTCCCCCGCCGGCAGGAACCATGATACGAATGGCTCCAGGCACCACGCTCGCGGTAAACGGGGTCTCCCCACCCGGCTCGCCATCCAACTGGACCGGCTGCACTTGCTCTGATTCCACCCGGATTTCACGGCCCCGGGCGTGACCCACCGGGGTGGCTTCGCCCAGGGTCGCCGGCCCGGTGCGAAGCAGAGCCCAGACCGCGTGAAGGCTCTGCCATAAATTGTCGGCTCGCATGACTACAACATCGAGCAACCCGTCCGTCGGCGTAATGCCCGGGGCCAGACGCACCACCCGGGGGATGACTTCACCGCAGTTGGCGACCAGCACCATTGCAGCGTGCACTTCGTATCGGAGGCCATCGATGGTGATGACATGCAGCGTGCTTTCGATGCTGGCAATCAGGCGGAGGGTAGTGGCCGCGTATGCCGCCATGCCCCACCGGCGCTTGTGCTGGGATAGGGTTGCCGCCATGACCCTGGCGTCATACCCCGCACCGCAGGCAACAGCGAAGTACTGAAACCCGCCGGGACGCTCCATTCGGCCGAGATCGATGGGCCGGGGACGTGCATTCAGCAGCGCCCGGGCCGCTCGAACCGGTGACGGCGGAATCCGCAGGTTCCCGGCAAGCAAGTTTCCCGTACCGCCGGGAATCACTCCTAGAGGCACGTCGGTGCCAACCAGCGCGGCCGCCGCCTGCATCGTGGTGCCGTCCCCGCCGAACACCGCGACGACGTCCACCTTCTCCGCGACTCCGTACTCCGCCAGCTGGCGAGCGTGCCCGGAGCCCTGGGTAGCGAGCACCTCGACCTCCCACCCGCCACTTCGGAGCGTGTTTGCAACCAGGTCGATCCCGACGCGCGCGGTACGAGCCGCCGCCGGGTTTGCGATCAGCAATGACCGGGTCACCTCAGAACTCCCGTTCCCACCGGATGTCGGAGCCGATCTGGTACGTGTTCGTGGTGGTAATCCCGAAGTCTCTACGGCAGGACTGGAGCGTCGGCTCGACGCTGGTCTGGAGACTCCACTCGCGGCTGAAGCGGAACTCCAGGCTCGCCCCCAGATTGTTGTAGCTGAACTGGCCCAGGTTCTCCGGGCAGAAGCCCGCGTTCAGGGTGAGGAAGGTCTTGCTTCCGAGCTGCCAGCCAGCCGCGAGTTGGGTGAGCGACTGGGCACCGCGGCCCCGAGCCACACCTGGCCGAATCTCGATCAGGTCCAGTGGAACCCCGAGATCCTGGATCAGTGCCCGCTCCAGCTCGCTGGACAAGGCGCTGGAGAAGTACGACAGACCGGTCTGCAGCGCGTTGGACTGGCCCAGGCGCGCAGCTTCGTTGGCTGGGTACCCGGTCACGAGATACGAGACCAGGTCGGTCTCGGAGATCGGAGGGTTGAACGTGCTCTCGAGGTTCACTTTGGGGGCGTACAAGGTTCCGCTGATATTGGCGATAACCGGAATTTCTTCCCCCCGCACCGCTCGGACGACATGGGTCGCGCGAATGTCCAGTCCGGCATTCAGGTCGCCGAAGTAACGTACCGATCCTCGCTCCACGGTGAAGTCGCGGGTAATCGGACCAATACGCAGCGTGTAGCTGCCGCGCAGCGCGTCCAGTGTGCCCGATGGCGTGTAGGTCTTGGTGGCCTTACTGAGCTGAACTTCTCCGCCCAGCTGGATGTTTGCCTCATTGGATCGAAGCCACACATCGGAACCCAACAGCACGCGAAGGTTCTCGATGCTGAGCGAGTCGAGAAAGCGATTCTGGAACTTGGCCCCTATGCTGAGATTCTGGCTCCGCAGCAAGGTGGTATCCACCAGATCGGCAATGGTCGGATCTTCCAGATCGATGATTCGTTTCGTGACCAGATCGGCGAAGTAGAGCACACCGCTGTTCGCGGTCAGACTCCCGCTGAGGGTTGCTCCAAACAACGGACCTCTGAGCCGAAGCCCGCCGGTCCCGATGAACGTGAGGAAATTCCGCACGTCCAGCGCACGGAACGCGTCGGCCCGGAATGCCAGATCGAGCTCCGGACGCGCGAAATCCGCCAGCTGGATGGAACCGGTCACCCCGAGAGTGCCGCCGCTCCGAAGTGCGAGGGTGTCGAGCACGAGCGAGTCTCCCCGGAATCGGGCGCGACCCTGCAAACCTTCGTACCGCACACCGAGTCCCGGCAGCGACATCGCCCCGCCCCGGATCTCGAGTCCGCCCGCAAACTCCGGGTCTTCCCAGGTTCCGCCGACGTTCATCTCGACCGACAACAGGCCGCGTACCCGGTTCACCGCAGGCGTGAGCGCCTCGAGGATGCCCAGGTCGACGCTGTCACCGCGGGCATGGACGCTGATAGGACCATCGACCCGTCGCTGCTTCGCCCCCCGGATCGCCAGATCGAGCGGGAGCCGACTCTCGATTTGCAGTACATTCTCGCCGGTTCTCCAGAGCAGGAGATTCGCGTCCAGCTTCCGATTCGCATAGTCCACCACGGCTTCCACAAAGGGCGCCTGGAAATCACCGAACCTGCCGGCATTCAGGGTTGTGGTGCCCCGCAAGGTGGGCGCTTCGGCCGTCCCCCCCAGGCGCACGTCCAGACCTACCAGCCCTCCAATCGCGGCAGTATCCCGCTGGAGTACGCCATACACGTCGTGTAGATCCAGACCCAGGATACGCAGCGCCAGCGAGCCCTCGGACTCCCCAGGTACGCGCCCTCCCATCTGAATGATTCCTGAACCATCGGTGGCCCGCAGTGTCAGCGGACTGACGGCAGGAGCTGAATCGGTCAGGGTGACCGCGAAGCTCTGGTCCAGCCGGTAGCTGTGAACCGGCAGCGCGAAGGTGAGACTGTCGAACCAGGCCACCTGGGTTGCCTCCCGCCGCCACCAGCGTCCCGCCCCGTTGAGCCGCGAGTCAGCCCCTATGCCCGACCCGGCGCTCCAGTCCAGGGAATCCGCCCATCCTCGCATCTGGGTTGTCACCTGGTGAAAGACCCATCGGTCGGCGGAAATCGAATCCGCACCAATCGAAGCGGTCACCTGCGGCCGCCGACCGCCGATCCAACTGAATGCGCCCGTGATCCGGGGAGAGGCGATGCGCTGCCACTCCAGATTCTGCGCCAGGAGGTCCCCACTCATCTGGAGCGTGTCGAGACTTCCGGTCAGCTGGACCTGCGCCTCAGCGGTTCCCCCGAGTGGCCGGCTGTCGGGCGGGCTCCCCCGCGTCTGACCGGTGGCGGCCAGCAGGAGAGAATCGAACGCGATGAGACTGTCTGCCGCGAGACTGAAGGCCATACGGCCCTCGTGCGGGGCGGTCCAGCCGAGCGTGCCGGATCCGCCGACCCGGGCCCCCTTCCAGAGCGCGTAGGCAGTATCCAGCCGAATGATGCTGTCGTGCAGGCCCACCGCGGCATTGACACTGTCCAGGGTCCACTCGCGGACTCGGCTGCTGGAGAGCGCAAGCCGGAGCTCGCCCTCGGGCGCGCTCAGTGTATCGGTTCGCCCGGTGATCGACAGCTCACCGTTCAGCCGGGACGGGATCTGCCGGCCGGTCAGGGAGGCGAGGTCTAGATTCGAGAACCTCAGCTGCAGGTCGTCGGCGCCCCAGGTTGGCGGCCGCACGGTGGCATACCCTCGAGCTTCGATGGTCCCGATCTGTCCCGCCAGTGACGCATCCACCAGGAGCCGCTCGAGATTGCCTTGGCTGCGAAAATGTCCCCGAACCTCACCCCTGGTGCGCATGGACGGGAAAGCCCGGCGAATACCGTCGAACGACAAGGGATCGAGACTTATGTCCGTGCCCAGACCTAATACGTCGAAGCGGGTGTCGAGGTGCACCGTGCCCTCGAGCAGGCTGGGCGGAAGATCCTGATCCTGGTGTTGAGCGGTTCCATTGAACACGAGGTTATGCAGGGGGCCGTTGAGCGTCCCGACCGCGGTGAGCCTCCCAGGGAGAATGATGGCGGGTGCAATCCGCCGGACTGTGCGGAGATCAATATCCGATTGCCGCACTTCAAAGTTGGTGAAGGTCAGGCCGCTATCGCGCGAGCTCCCGATTCCACCCTCACCCGCAATGGTGGTCAGGGGATTTCCCGGGACGCTGGCGTCTCGGTATGCCCATTCCAGGCTCAGATCCAGCGCATTGAGAAATCCGGATCCGGCGAGCTTCCCCGTGACCGTGCCGGCAAAAGGAAGTGTGTCGAGGTATGGCCGCACGGCGTCGAGATCGAGCTCGGTGAGGCGGACATTCATATCGCGCACGCCGAGTCCTCGGCGTTTGTCTGTGATGGTGACCAGCTCGCCATCCACCTGTCCCAGGAGACCACGCAAATGCAGATCCCGGACGTCGTAGGCCGTGCGAGCACCGCTTTCCGATCGCGCCGCAAGGACGCCGCGCCCACTCATGGCGGGAAATAACGGCGAAACCCAGCGCAGGTCTTCCAGATTCACCCGGGGGGAGATCACCTGAAAATCGAACAGGATGGTGTCGCGCGGCCAGGTGACCGCACCCCCGCCGGAGAACCGGGTGTCCGGCAACGCCCCGCGGGAGAGGCTGAACACGGCGCTGTCTCCCCGAATTCGCACTCGGCCGACCGCATTGGTGAGGGTGATGCCGGGGTCGTTGACCCGGGTGGCAAGTGAGTCCAGATCGATGGTAAAAGGCTGCCGGTCCGGCGTGGCAATCCGGAGCCGGGACATCCGGGTAGCCAGATCCGAAAGCTGGATGATGCGTCTCCGTCCCTCCGGGGTATCCTCGATCAGCCGCCCCGGCTTGGCTCGCTCCGCTCGAACTGCCGAATCCACACTGGCCTCGGTCACCGCGGTCTTGGGTGGGTTCCAGGGCAGCGCAATCCGGAGTGTGCCCTCGGTCATCCGCACGTTATGGAACTCGACCAGCGGCGACTTGCCGCCTTTGGAACCCTTGCCGATCCCCAGCACCTCTTCGTAGTTCATTCGGCCATTGCGGTGCTTGATCAGCTGAATGGTGGGCCGGTCCAGCTCCATCCCGCTGAGCACAACCTGTCCGGCGATCAGATTGGGCAGGCGATAGCTTACCCGCGCGCGGGGAAGATTGGCCAGCAGGACCCCACTGGTATCGCGAACCACGAGATCTTCCAGAGTGAGGTCGTACACGAAGGAACCCGAAATGGAGCCGACCTTCACCGATCCGGTCACAATTCGGTCGAGCATCCGGGAAACCGTCCGGGCCAGCAGGTCCCGGCCCGGTGGCGTCAAGGTCATGGACGTCACCACGCCCAGCACCATGGCAATGGAGCCAATGACGAAGACAAAGAGGAACCGGGCGAGGTGGCGCCGCATCAGAATGCTTGTCCGACCGCAATGTGGATCGCGTATTTCCGAGCTCGAGGCAAGACGTAGGAATCTGCCCCCGGCACCGAGGCGGGAGTGAGATTCCCCAGAGCGTCGGCCTGGAAGAGCGTCCCGGGCTGCAGCCGGTTCGGGTTGTACGCAACATCCAGGCGTGCGGGGCCGAGTGGGGTGGTAATTCGAAGTCCCAGACCCGGAGTTACCCGGATAACCCGGCTCGAGCGGGGGCCCTGCCGCTGCCATACACCGCCCGCATCGACAAACGCCGCGAACCGCAGCCGGGAAGTGAAGATCGGGGAGGGTACTCGGAGTTCGACATTGCCAAGGGCAAAGGTATTTCCTCCGGTGGCCGCCACGCGAACCGAATCGGCAAAGATGGTGTCGCCTCTGATACCTCCCGGCGGCACGACGTAGATGACGGGACCAAGCTCATTCCGATCGAAGCCACGGACGTCGTTGGGTCCGCCGGCATAAAAGCGCTGGTCCGGAGGGATGAACGCGCCCGACGCACTTCCCACGTCTACCGTGGGAGAGAAGATGAGGCCACCTCTCAGCCGCCAACTCAGGACCACGTCGCGGGAGAGTGGACGATACCACGACATCCCTCCCACCAACCGGGTGAACTGTTGTAACTCGGCAGAGCCGATGTATTTCGAGCTGTGAGTAAGCTCCACCGATCCGATTCGGCCTCGGCTCGGATCGATCGGACTGTTGACCCGGGGAAAGGTTCCCAGTGCTGTCAAGGTCGCCAGGACCAGATTCTGTCTGAGTGGCGTCACCACGTCTGGTGTGCAAGCGCCAAACACGGAGCAGAAGCTCAAGGCCGTGGCTTCGGTCCTTCCATAGGAGATCGTGTACGTGAGCGAGAGGGGGTTACGCCGCCGGGGCGTGGTCCGGGTGAGGGCCACGCTGGCCCCGGTCTCCTGGCGCAGGTACACCTTGTACTCCGAGCGCCGCTCGGTGAAGACCGAGAGGGTGATGGCATTGTTCGGTGACAGGAAGGCGGGACGCCGGATCGAGGCGCCCAGATAGTAGTTCGCCTTGGCGGACCCCACGGTATCGTCTCTGGATGTGCGGCAGATGTTCTGGTCCAGACCCCAGTCCACGGGATCACCAACGCCGACCTTGGAGACTCGGCTCGTTAGATCGAGAATCCGCCCGGCCCCGAGGAAATCCCGGGTGGTCCAGCCGAGCGAGCCGCGGAAACAATCGTACGTGGCATAGCCCAACCCACCCTGGATACGCCGGGGCTTGTTTTCGTTTACCTGGATCACCAGTGGCACCGTCGAATCGCCGGCATGAAACGAGGCGGAGTCGATGTTTACCGTGGCGAATCGGAAAAGATCGGATTCATAGAGATTGCGCTGGCTTTCGAACAACTCTTCCTGGGAGTAGCGCCGCCCGGTTCGTGACACCAGCAGTTTGCGGACTACGGCGGTGTCCACCCCTCTGGTGCCGATCACTTCGATCCGGCCGATTACCGCACGACTTCCAGGTGCCGCGTCCAGCGTCACCGCTGCCGTCTTGACATCTCTGTTGGATTCAAATGCCGTGAAAACAGTGGCGGATGGGTAGCCGCGGTCCCGAAGCCGGCGAGTCACTGAGTCTGCGCTCGCCTGCATGTCGAAGCGATTAAAAGGGTCGCCCAGCTGCAGCGGCAAGTCCAACAACACCGCCCGGCGCAGCCGCGGGGGCAGAGAGTCGAGCCCGCTGGTGTTCATGCTGGTCACCCGGATCGGATTCCCCTCGGTGATCTGAAAGGTGAGATAGATGTCCTCCGGCGTTCGCTGGACCAGCGTGTCAACCACTACGTCCGGGTAGCCGCTCCGCTTGTAGAGCACGTTCAACCGAACGACGTCCCGCCGGAACTCCTCTTCGTCGAAAAAGCGCTTTGCCCCGAGGAACCCCAGAGAACGGAAGAAGAGTGCGCGGGCAAACCAGCTGGAATTCGTGGTGGCGATCGCCGCGGCTAGAACTTCGTCACTGATCGCGTGATTTCCCTCGAACTTGAGCTGGCGCACGACCCGCTGGGGTTGTTGCTGCGCCGGGAGCGAAAACGTCAAACCCAACATGGCCAGGGCCACGATGAGCGCGGCCCGCAGAACCGGCTGCCCGATCAGCGGCATGGGAGCGAACGACCGGTGCTGGACCGGACGAGGTTGGTTCGACGCAATTGGAGGGGGATGCCGCGCTCCTGGACGAGGGTTTTCCCACCGTTGGCCCACCAAGACCAGATTGACGGCATGTCGTAAGCCCGGTAGTTTGACCGTCTTACGCTGTAGTGTCAACGTTAGCGGGTCGGCGGGCGTCGCTCTGCCGTCGCCGGTAGGCTGTTTGGCTCCGCCGTTCACCCCATCGCGAGGGCCCTTCAACTCCCCATGCGCCGATTACTCCGGGCCACCCTCCTGGTCCTGCTGGCCTGCGCGGACCGGGGCGGCGGGACAACTCTCGACTACTACTTCAGCTACGATCCCCGGTCGCTCGATCCAGCGCTCTCCACCGACGTGCCCACCGGAGAAGTCGTTTCGCTGCTGTTCGACAATTTGACTCAATTCGACGCGGACGCTCAGCTGAGACCGGGACTGGCCCGGACCTGGGAGGCAAGCCCCGACGGCCGGGTCTACACCTTTCACCTTCGTTCCGATGCCAGGTTCCACGATGGCCGCCCCATCCGGGCGTCCGATGTCCGGGCGTCCCTGCTGCGGGCGCTCGCACCAGGCACAACTGGCGGACGAAGCTGGCCGTTATACCCGATCCGCGGCGCCCGCGCCTTTGCCGCAGGTCAGAGCAAGGAAGTCGACGGAATTTCCGTACCGAATGACTCGACCGTTCTTCTCACCCTGGAAGAGCCCCTGAACGTCTTCCCCAAGCTGCTCGCTATGCCGGTCGCAGCGGTCGTCCCTACCCCGACTCCGCGGGACTTCGACCAGCGGCCGATGGGCAGCGGTCCATGGAAGTTCGTGTCCTGGTCGCATGACGACGCTATCGTCCTGGCCAAGAACGAAAGCTATTGGGGCGGCGCTCCCAAGTCGGACACGCTCCGCATCCGAATCATTCCCGAGCCGCTGACCCAGGCAGCCGAGTATGAGGCGGGCCACCTGAGCGTGGTGGAAGTACCCATCGGGGAGACTCGGCGTTGGGAACAAACTCACCCAAAGGAGCTGCAACGCCGCCCGGTAATTCGGGAGTATTATGTCGCAATCAACACCACCCGGGGGCCGCTCAAAGACCTGCGGGTTCGTCGGGCCCTGAATCACGCGGTAGA
>Ga0307409_100000310_pt1 | contig 19920 bp, 16 predicted proteins | sample 322Ometagenome_2_FD_203888 | JGI IMG/M metagenome (GOLD analysis project Ga0307409, IMG submission 203888) | Maize rhizosphere microbial communities from greenhouse at UC Davis, California, United States - 322HYB-O-2 | ecosystem: Host-associated > Plants > Roots > Rhizosphere > Soil | place... | reverse complement strand
CCCGGGTTCCCGACCGGGATCCTCGGCCCGGAGCTGATGGGCAAGATGCGCGAGCAGGCCGAGCGGTTCGGGGCCGAGTTCGTCCGGGCCGACGCCACCAAGGTCGACCTGGCCGGCCCGCCGTTCAAGGCCTGGGTGGAGGACCAGGAGTACACCGGCAAGGCCCTGATCGTCACCACCGGCGCCAAGGCCAAGATGCTCGGGCTGCCGGGCGAGCGCCAGTACCTCGGCCGCGGGGTCTCGACCTGCGCCACCTGCGACGGCTTCTTCTACCGGAACCGCGAGCTGGTGGTGGTGGGCGGCGGCGACTCCGCGCTCGAGGAGGCCACCTTCCTGACCAGGTTCGCGACCAAGGTGACCATCGTCCACCGGCGCGACCGGCTCCGTGCCTCCAAGGTCATGCAGGACCGGGCCTTCGCCAACCCCAAGATCGCGTTCGAGTGGAACTCGGTCGTGGCCGACGTGCTCGGCGAGCAGACGGTGAACGGGGTCCGGCTCCGCGACCTCGAGGACGGCACCGAGAAGGACCTGCCGGTGGCCGGGGTGTTCGTGGCCATCGGGCACACGCCCAACACCGAGCTGTTCGCGAGCCAGCTCGAGCTCGACCAGGGCGGCTACATCGTCACGCCCAACCCACCCTCGACCGCGACCAGCATCGACGGTGTGTTCGCGGCCGGCGACGTGGTCGACCACACCTACCGGCAGGCGGTGACCGCCGCCGGCACCGGCTGCGCGGCCGCCATCGACGCCGAGCGCTGGCTGGAGGCCCACGGCCACGACTCCGGGGCCTCCACCGACAACTGGGAGTGAGGGCGGTTGCCCGCCGCCCTCAGGGGGCAGGAATACGTATGAGCCAGAGGCCGTTGGACTCTGGTCGGGGGAATCATTCGTTCGAGGAGGTGGAGGTGCGAAGGGGTCCCCGCCCCGCCCGCACCGATGCTATGACCAAAGCCGCAGCCGTGACCGACACCACGTTCGACAACGAGGTGCTCAAGTCGAGCACTCCCGTGCTCGTCGACTTCTGGGCCGAGTGGTGCGGCCCCTGCAAGATGATCAGCCCGGTGCTCGAGGAGATCGCCGACGAGCACAAGGGCAAGCTCACCATCGCCAAGCTCAATGTCGACGAGAATCCGGACGTGGCCATGCGCTACGGGGTCATGAGCATCCCGACGCTCGCCCTGTTCATCGGCGGCGTCGAGAAGAAGCGGCTGATCGGCGCCATGCCGAAGCGCAACATCGTCAACGAGCTGTCCGAGTTCATCAGCTGACCAGAGCGTCCCGGTCCGTGAGCCCGACCCGGTGGGTCGGGCTCACGGCGTTCCGGGGTCCTCAGGAATCCGGCGGGGCCGACGGCACGGGGCGGAGGGCCGGCTGGGCGGGGGCCGGGACCCGGAGGACCTCCCGGGCGGCTTCGCGGGCGTCCTTCCAGGAGAGGGCGGTCCGCAGGTCCATCCGCATCAGCGGGTAGCGGGGATGGTCGCGGACGACCTGGAACCCGCTCGCCTCCAGGAACCCGGCCGGCACCCGGCAGTCCCGGCGGGTCGGTGCCCGGTCGGCGAAGGTCTCCACGGCCCGCACCTTCCGTCTGGTCAGGTCGCGGGCCATGGTCTGGAGGAGGACCCGCCCGATCCCCTGCCCCTCGAACTTCGGCACCACGGCGAGGGTGGCGAGCAGCACCGCGTCCCGGCTGACGGGCCGCGCGGCCTGGAACCCGACCTGGTCGAGCACGTGGGTCGGGGCGTACAGCGAGTACCCGGCGACCTCGCCGTCCACCGAGACGACATGCCCCGCCGGCCCCCACTCCAGCACGACCGACGACAGCCAGGCCTCCTTCTGGACCCCGGCGTCCTCCGACCCTCGCGGCCGCGCCCGTGCCCCCAGCTCCCAGAAGACACAGTGGCGGCACGGCTCCGGCACCAGGTCGAGGGTCTCGGGCCCCAGCGGGACCAGCTTGCGGCCCATGTCAGGAGTCCCCTTCCGGGCGCGGTCGCCGCTGGTGGACGACGAGCAACGCCCAGATCAGACCGAGGAACAGGCCCACGAGGAAACTCCCCCCAACACGGCGGAGCAATGGCAGCGAGGCTTGTAGCACAGCAACGTATTCGCAGGCCCGGATAGACGCTCGATGCTAGCAGCCCGCCGAGAGGGCTTGCCAGATGCCGCTATCCTTCAAGGTCATGCGCGCCGATGACCCCTTTCGTGACCGCTACGCCCGCGGCACCCGCTCGATGACCGCCTCCGAGATCAGGGCCCTGTTCGCCGTCGCCTCCCGACCGGAGATCGTCAGCCTGGCCGGGGGCATGCCGTTCACCTCGGCGCTCCCCTTCGACACCGTGGGTGACGTCCTCGACGAGGTCGTCGCCGAGGAGGGCCCGGCGGCCCTCCAGTACGCCGGCGGCCAGGGGGACCCGAGGCTGCGTGAGGTGCTCGCCGACCTCATGCGCCACGAGGGCATCCACGGCTCCGGCGGCGACGTGGTCGTGACCGAGGGGTCCCAGCAGGCACTGGACCTCATCTCCCGCATGTTCTGCGATCCCGGCGACGTCATCGTGGCCGAGGGCCCGTCGTATGTCGGCGCCCTCTCGGCCTTCTCCCAGTACCAGGTCGACGTGTGCCACGTGCCGCTGGACGACGAGGGTCTCGATCCCGACGCCCTCGCAGCAACCCTCGAACGTCTCGAGCGTGACGGCCGCCGGGTGAAGCTTCTCTACACGGTGCCCAACTTCCACAACCCGGCCGGGGTGACGCTCGCCGCCGGCCGCCGGGAGCGGGTTCTGGAGATCGCCCGGCGCCACAACGTCCTCGTGCTCGAGGACAACCCCTACGGGATGCTGGGCTTCGAGAACGACCCGCCGGACGCCCTGCGGGCTCTTGACCCGGACAACGTCGTCTACCTCGGCAGCCTGTCCAAGGTGTTCTGCCCCGGGTTGCGGATCGGCTGGGCGCTGGTGCCGCCGGCCCTGCGCGAGCGGCTGATCCTGGTCAAGGAGGCGGCCGACCTCTGCTCGTCGAGCTTCACCCAGGCCGTGGCCTACCGCTGGTTCGCGAACTACCCGTGGCGCGAGACCCTCAAGGGACTCCGCGAGGTCTACCGCGAGCGGCGCGACGTGATGCTGGACGCCTTGGCCGAGGACGTGCCGGAGGGCGTGACCTGGACCCGGCCCGCCGGCGGCTTCTACGTGTGGGTCCGGGTCCCCGACCATCTGGACACCCGAGCCATGCTCGCCAAGGCGATCACCGCCCGGGTGGCGTACGTGCCCGGCGGCGCCTTCTACGCCGACGGCCAGGGATCCTCGTGCATGCGGCTGTCCTACTGCTTCCCTCCGCCCGAGCGGATCCGCGAGGGGGTCCGGCGACTGGGCGGCGTGATCGACGAGGAGCTGGCGCTGGCCCGGGCACTGGGCGGCCTCCCCGAGGGCGACCCCGAGCGGGATCAGGGTCGCCCGGCCGGCTGGGGTGGAGTCCAGTGACCTTCGACTGCTCGGTCGCGGTCATCGCGGGCGGCCTGTCGTTCGAACGTGAGGTCTCCCTCCGCTCGGGCCAGCGCGTCGCCGACGCCCTCCGCGAGCGTGGCTACCGGGTCGGTGGGCTGGACGCGGATCAGCAGCTGGTGGAGCGGCTCCACGACGGTGCCTTCGACGTCGCCTTCCTGGCCCTCCATGGCCGGTTCGGGGAAGACGGGACGGTCGCGTCCATTCTCGAGCTTCTCGGGATTCCGTACACCGGCTCCAGCTTCGACGCCAGCCGCCTCGCCTTCGACAAGCTGGCCGCCAAGTCGGTCCTCCGCCGCGCCGGCCTGTCGGTCCCCTCGGCCATCCCCCTCACCGAGGGCGCCCTCCGCGAGCTGGGGGTCGGTGCCCTCCTCGATCGGGCCATGGACGAGCTCGGCCTGCCCTTGGTGGTCAAGCCGAACCGCGGTGGCTCGGCCCTCGGGATCCGCCTGGTCGAGCGGGCCGACCAGCTCCCGGCCGCCCTCATGGCCGCGTTCGGCTACGACGACACCGTCCTGCTGGAGGAGCGAGTCGCCGGCACCGAGCTGGCTCTCTCGGTGGTCGACGGCCTCGCCCCGCTCCCGGCCGTCGAGATCCGCCCCAAGGAAGGTTGGTACGACTTCTCCGCCCGCTACACCCACGGCGCCGCCGAGTTCCGGGTCCCCGCCGGCCTCGATCCAGCGACCGCCGACCGCTGCCTCGAAGCGGCCCACGCCGCCCACCTCGCCCTCGGCTGCCGCGACATCTCCCGGACCGACGCCATCCTTGCCCCTGACGGCACCTGCCGCATCCTCGAGGTCAACACCGGCCCCGGCCTCACCTCAACCAGCCTGGTCCCCATGGCCGCCGACGCCGCCGGCATCACCTTCTCCGACCTCACCGCCCACCTCACCGACCGAGCCACAGCCCGCCGCCCGCGCTAACCCACCCGGGCTGTGCCCTCCACGGCCGCATCCTTTCCGAGATGCAGCCTGGACGCGGGGACCCTGAACACCTCCGACCCTGATCCCGGTCATCCGTCAGCTCCAGCCGAACCTGACCCGGGTCACCGTTTCACCCCCAGCCCCGATCCCGGTCACCACGGCTCCACCCAGCCCCCGATCCCGGTCACCGCTCCGCCCGGACCCTGCCCCCGTCACCGTGTCACCGCCCCGGGCTCCGATCCCGGTCGCCCTGGCTCCGGCGGACCCCCCCGATCCCAGTCGCCACAGCTCCAAGCGGACCAATCCCGGTCGCCACAGCTCCAGTCAGATCTCAGGATCCAGCCGCCGCGGCTATCCCAGCCCCCGACCCCCAGCCGGGCAGGTCCAGCCCCGCGACCGCACCCGGCCGGGTCCAGCCCACGAACCTCCGGTCGGGTCGAGCCTGGTCCTACCGAAGACCTGCGCGGCCAGTCGGCGTCAGACCGATGCGATGGTCGTGCGCTCCTCGCGCACGACCTGCGGATCGTCCGCCGACCCCGGCGCCTCGGCGAGGTCGACGGCTCGCTGCTCAAGCCCAATCGCGTCGCAGATCCGCTGCAGGTCGTCGAGGGTGGCGAACTCGATGAGCACCTTGCCCTTGCGCTTGCCGAGCTGGACTCGCACCCGCGTCTCCAGCCGGTCCGAGAGTCGCTCGGCCAGATCCGCCATGCCCGGGGCCTGTATGGTCGGCCGGACTCGGACCCTGGCGCGCTCGTCTGGACCGAGCAGCGGCTCACCGTTCTTGATCCGCTGGGCGAGCTCTTCTGCCATCCGAACCGTCAGCCCCTCGGCCACGATCCGATCGGCGAGCCGCTCCTGCTGCACCGGATCCTCCAACGAGGCAACCGCGCGCGCATGACCGGCCGACAAGGTCCTGGCCGCGATCCGTCGCTGCACGCTCCCGGGAAGGCGGAGAAGGCGCATCGCGTTCGCGATCACAGGCCGACTCCGTCCCAGGCGCGCCGCCAACTCCTCCTGCGTGATCCCGAAGTCCAGCAGCAGCTGCTCATAGGCGGCCGCCTCCTCGAGCGGGTTCAGGTCCTCACGATGCACATTCTCGAGGAGCGCATCGCGAAGCATTTGATCGTCCTCGGTGGTACGAACGATTGCCGGGATCCGCTCCAGTCCCGCCGCTCGGGCCGCGCGGACCCGTCGCTCCCCCATGACGATCTGGTATCGCTCGCCGTTGGGACGGACCACGATCGGCTGCAGAACGCCGACCGCTTCAATGCTGGTCGTTAGATCCTGCAGTGGTTCGACGTCGAATGACCCCCGAGGCTGACGCGGATTGGGATCGATCCGATCGAGCGCAAGCTGCTCGAAGATTGGTCCCGACGACGCCTCGGTCCGCTGTTCAACTGATTCTTGCCCGGCTGTCTCCACCGCAGGAGCGCGGTCTTCCTGAGGACCGCTTGGGATCAAGGCTTCCAGCCCACGGCCAAGGCCTCCACGGCGTCGCATCAGCTGGCTCCTTCTCCGGTCGGCGCGAGCAAGCCACTTCGCTCCGCGAGTTCAAAGGTGAGGTCGCGGTAGGCGATGCCACCGCGAGAAAGGGGATCGTAGAGGGCGATCGGGAGGCCATACCCCGGCGCCTCCGAGAGACGAACGCTCCGAGGAACCACAGTCTGGTAGACCAGATCGGTGAAGTGCTTTCGAACCTCATCGACCACTTGCAGTGCCAGGCGGGTCCGGCCGTCGTACATGGTGAGCACGATCCCGCCAATGCGAAGCTCCGGATTCAGGTTGGCCCGAACCAACTCGACGTTCCGAAGCAGCTGTCCGAGACCCTCGAGGGCGTAGTACTCACACTGGATCGGGATCAGCAGCTCATTGGCGGCGGCGAGGGCATTCACCGTGAGCAGCCCCAGCGACGGCGGACAGTCGATGAGGATGGTGTCGTACTGGTGGTCGATCGATTCGAGCGCTCGCCGGAGGCGAGTCTCGCGTGACATCGCGCTGACCAACTCGACCTCGGCCCCTGCTAGGTCGATAGTGCTCGGCAGCACGTGGAGGTTCGCAATACCGGTCGGTCGGATGGCCGCGGTAGGTGGCGCCTCTCCGGTGAGTACGTCGTAGATCGACGGTTCGATGTCGCGATGGTCGAGACCAAGGCCGGTCGATGCATTGCCCTGGGGATCGAGATCGGCCACTAGGACCCGAGCGCCGGCGAGGGCAAGGTACGCACCGATATTCACAGCGGTCGTTGACTTGCCAACGCCACCCTTCTGGTTGGCGACAGCCACCACACGTCGAGTTCCGTTCAGCGTCTCTCGATGGATGCGGAACGAGACCCGGGCGCTCCTCGCCGCAGACTCATTGTCGATGCTCGGCTCCTCGCCGAGCTCATCGAGCGGCGATTCGCCGTCCATGAACTCTGTTTCACGTGAAACATCGACCCCCGCCTCTGCCGCAGCTCTTGACACCGCCTCGCGGACCGCCAAGGCCGCCTCGTCCTCCAAGGCCTCGTCTTCGTGCGTCGGATCCATCCCTTCACCACCACCTGCGGATGTTTCACGTGAAACATCCTGGCCGGGTGGGCCCACGGGCGAATCCCGCAAGTCCACCTCTTCCGCGTCCGCTATCCGAGCAACGGTCGATATGTTCGCTTGCTCGGGGGTTTGGGCGCCAACGCTGCTGCTCTGCTGACGTGCTTCGGAGCTGATTGGTAGATGGTGGGGTTGTCCCGCCTGGAGAGTGGTTCCGGGAGCCGACGAGGACTTCATTGTCGTAAGGTCAACGATCTCCGTATGGCCACCAAGTTGCTCCCCCGAGTGGTCACCGAGCTGCTCTCCCGAAGCCGAGTGCTTCTCGAGCTGCTCTCCCGAAGCCGCTTTCTGCGCCGGCCCATTGCCCTCCGTCGAACCGACAGGTCCTGCGGGGCCCTGGGTTGTAGCAGAATGGGCGGTCGCATCGAGGCGCGCTTCGGTTCCGGGCGATGAGCCAGCTCTCGGGGGTACGCCTCGGTTCGGCTCGGGAGGCACCTCACCACTTGCTACCTCGGTACCGCCCAACGAAGGAGTCCTCTGGCGTTGTTCGAAGAGGCGGGGCCAGCTTGGATCTGGACTCGGGATCAACGGTTCGTCAGCCGGGCTCCCATCATGCTGTCCGTGTCCTTCCTCACGAACGGGGGAAGGCGAGTCTGGCGGTAGTCCGCTCATTGGCAGTGCGGGTTCGGTCCAAGGAACCTCAGCGGCGGCCAGGCCGTCAGCATCCCCCGATCTGGCGTCATCGACGGAGATACTCATCAGACCCTGGTGTTGTGGGTTGACGTCGCCTTGCTGATCGACAGCGTCGTGCTGGTCCTGGTGCTCTTGCCCATGGGCGTCCTGCTGGCTTTGCTGTGGGAGTCCCTTGCTCTTCTGATGGCGCTCCTGCTGGGCTGATTGGTCGGCCTGGCCACGCATCTGGCCAACTCGCACAGGGTCAATCGGCACCGCGTTGATGGGAGCCGGAGTCACGGCCGCCAATTCCGAGGGGCCGGCTCCGCGCGCCTCGTCACCCGCAGCCTCGCGATTGCTGGGCTGCGGCGGTCCAGACGGCTCACCCCATCCCGCAGCGATGGGAGGAGAACCGATCTCAGGGTCGGGGTCGACGTACACCATCCCCGACCCTGAGATCGGTTCGGGACTCCTCGGCGATCCCCCACTCTCCGCATCGGCCGCGGCACCAACATCAACGGGCCCGCTCACGGGCGATGGGGATGGGGGTCCCCCGACTCCCGGTTCCCCGGCCTGTGAGTCGACGGGCACGACGCCATCCGCGGCTCCGGCGTGATGGTCAGTGGGGAGCGGTGCCACAGCAAGGCCACGAGCGTCAGCAAGACCCGGAGCGTTCCCTGGTGACGCCTGGTCCAGGGGAGTTGGAGCCTTGAGCGGCACCGCGCCGGGTCGTTCTGCGCTCAGACGTTCTGAGAGCGTCCTCGCCACCTGCGCCGGATCTGCGCTTGTCGAGAACCAGCCAGCAGAAGCGGCTTTGGCTGATGTCGGCTGCTCGCTGGGCGTCCGGTCTCCCGATTCCAGTGCTGGTTCGGCTCGCGGTTCGGCTCGCGGTTCGGCTCCCGACTCGGCTTGTGGTGTGGACTGCTGGGCCGGGGCCGGTGGCCCTTCGCCGGCGATAGCCGCTTCCGGACCGCCCACGGAGCCATCGACCGAGCCAACCGGTTCCATAGGTTCCGAATCGTGGGCCTGAGAAGTTGGCGCCAGCGGGGCTCCGTCTCCAGGCTGCGCGCCCACGCTCCCCCGAGCTGTCGGAGGCGCTGCTCCACCGGCATCGATGGCATTGTCTCCGCCGTGATCATCCGGGCGTGGAGCAGGTGCCGGCGGAGGAGGACCCTGCTCGTGCCGAGGCGAGGAACCACTGGATCCTGTTTCGCTGTCGCCGGCGGCGCCTTGAGCCCTCGTACCTTCCTGCTGGGCAGCCGAACCAACTGCTTCGGCGACCTCGCCACCGGCACCGTGACCATCCTGGCGTTCGGTGTATCGCAGGAGTTCCTGCGGGGCGGGCGACCCGGCGATACCTGCGTCACCCTGGTCGTGCTCACGCTCACCGGCCTTGCCTTCGGAGGGCTGCACCGCTTCCGGCTGAGGGGGCGAACCAACGGCCCCGTTGTCTGGTTCAGGCCGCGGGTTCGGAGTCGCTGGGGCCGGTTGTGAACGAGACCTGGCCTCAGGGCGGGATGGCGACTCCTCACCTGGAGACTCGACGGCCTGTGGGTCTTTGTCGCCGGGGGTCATATCCATGTGCCACCGGACGGCGTCTGGTGGGTTGGATCCCCAGATAGGGTCGAGTCGAGATTCGGCTGGGTCCTGCCTGGGTGCGGTATCGCGGTACGGCCACTCCCGAGACTGATCCACCGTCGACGTTTCACCGTCCTGTCGTTTCGGGACGGCACCGCGCCCGCTCGTCTCGCCTGCGGTTGACGCTTCCGCGATGCCGGCCCTCCCCGTGGTGCCTGTCGGCGGCGATGCCGAGGGCGCCAATTTCACCTGCTCGCGTTCGCCTTCTGCTGCCTGGTCTCCTACCCTGCGTCGCCGGAACCCCAGCGCGGCAAGGAGCCTGCTCAGGAAACCGCCCTTGCGTTCCTCGTTGACCTGCGGTGCTTCATCGGGTCGCCGACTGATGGCTCCCGCCTCCCTTCACAACAACCGCGAGGCGGCGCGTGGGACCCGGGAGCGCTGGTCGAGCATGCCCGACGCTTGGGCTGAGCGCTGATTGCGCCAGCCTGTCCCCGGGCGATACCGCCGTCCCTACCGCCACTCCGACCACAGCATGCCGAAAGCCGGAACAGTGCCGGTCGACGACCAGATACCGCCCCTGCTTGCTTCCTCGATCCCGCAGCAACCTACAACACCACCCTGACGGCTCCCCGGTCGGCGCTGGTTCAGCTAGCGCTGTGCTTGCGCAGCTGGCCGAGTGGGGCTCGCGCCGGCACACCCGATCGCCGGGGGAAGCGGGGGGAGGTCGCAGCGATCTTTGCCATGATAACGACGAACCCGACCCGGTCAATCGGTGAGCTCGGGTTGGGGACAACTCCTTCGAGGCTCCCGCCGAGTTGTTGACAGGCCACAGCAGCCTGCTCCAGTTCGTCGTCGCCTGGCTGGCCTCGTGGGATGAGCAGCTGACCGCCGATCTCCAGGAGCGGGAGGCCCAGCTCGGCAACGACTGGAAGGGCGCCGAGCGCCCTTGCCGTTGCAACGTCAAACCTTGCTCGGGCGGGGCCGCGGGCGTACTCCTCGAGCCGCGCATGGATCACGGTCAGGTTGGTGAGGCCCAGTCTGGCCGCCGTCGAGGCCACCCAATCGAGCCGGCGTTGCTGCGCGTCGACCAGCGTGAAGGATGTGGATCGATGCGCGATCGCCAGGGGAAGGCCGGGAAGCCCAGCCCCTGACCCTAAGTCGGCCCAGCACTCTCCTGGTTGGGGTGCGCGAATCGCCGCCAAGCCGAAGGCGTCGTCGAGGTGGCGTTCCCAGAGGCGCTCCAACTCCCGGGGTCCCAGGAATCCGAGTTGGACCGCTTCGGCGTAGGCCTCCTCAAGGATGTTCTGCTCGTCAGGGGTCAGGCGAGGGCGCCACTTGGAAGAGTTGGTAGCGGCCAATGTTTCACGTGAAACGCTACGTGGGCCGGATGACGACGCGGCGGTTCGGCTCCTCGCCTAGGCTCTCTGTTCGGACGCCCTCCATGGCGGCGACCGCGTCGTGGACGACCTTGCGCTCGGCAGGAGTCATCGGCTGGAACTCGTGGTCCTCACGGGTCCGGATGACCTGCTCGACCTTGGCCTGGACCATTGCGGTCAACCGCTCACGCTGCCGGGCCCGGAAGCCATTGATGTCGATCAGCAGGCGGACCCGGCGCTTGGACTGCCGCAGGACCGCGAGCCGGGTCAACTCCTGGAGGGCGTCGAGGGTCTCGCCGTTGGATCCAACGAGGACGTCCAGATCGGCACCTTCCAGATCGATGTGGCCCCCAACCTCGTCGACCCATGTGGTGATGTCACCGTCGACGTCCAGCGCGTCCAGCAGACCCTCGAGAAAGTCGCCGGCGCGCTCCGTGTCCTCCTCGACCATCTGGGGCTCGATGGGTTCGTCCTTATAAGTACGGCGCGGCGGTCGGGTCGCCCTTGGCACCGAGTCGCTGCCTGCGTCCGATGTAGCGTCGGTGGTCGGGACCGACGCTGCGGACGGGGAAGACGACGGGGCGCCGGAGCCGGCCGGTCCGGCCAGGGAGGCAGGGAGGCCGGGGGCGCTGGCGGTGTCAGGGGCGCCGGAGGTGTCAGGAGCAGCAAGGGTGCGAGGGGAGGCAGGGCCGACCGGGGTGCCGAGGGTGTCAGGAGAGGCGGTGGCATCTACGCCGTCAGAAGCGGCGGTGGCGGTGGGAGCGGAGTCCGGGGTCCCGGGAGCGATGATCGCCGGCTCGGTCGGCGAAGGAGCTGCGACGGGTCTCGCCTGGGTCTGGCCGGATCGGTCCACGGCCTCGCCGGCGACCTGCTTAGCGGGCTCGCTGGTGACCTGGTCCGCGGCCTCGCCGGCAGCTTGCTCCGCGGCCTCGCTGGCGGCCGGGTCCGCGGCCGGGGGCTCGCGGTCGGTGGTGACCTGACCGTTCCCTGTCTCAGCGGCGGCGGGAGACGTCTGGGCAGGAGCGGTGGATGCAGCACTCGCCGAGCCCGAAGCGCCCGAGGCGCCTGCCTCGTTCGATACGTTCGCCTGGATCGAGGCCTCCTGCTCGAATGGGCGGTTGAGATCGGGTGGCTCCGTGCTCGTGCGGACGGCCTCGGATCCGGCGACGGCCGGCCCATTGCCGGCATGCGCAGGCTCGGAGCCAGCTTCGACCATCCCCGGGCCCGGGCGCTCCGGACCCCCGCCCGACCCAGTCCCGGTCTCGGCCGTGCGGGGCGTGACCCGGACCCGCGCCGGAGTGCCGATGTAGCCGAAGGTGGAGGGAACCGGCTCCTCGATAACCTCGACGTCGACCTGGTCGGAACGGAGACCGAGCTGGGCGGCCGCGGCGGAGACCGCCGCGTCGACCGTCCTAGCGCTTGCCTCGGCGTGGGCCACTCGACTTGCCCTTTCCGGACGAGCGGCTGCCCGACCTCCGGTTGCCGCTGGTACCCTGCCGGCCGCCTGCACCCTGACGGTTGCCCTGCGCTGGCCTCGCCTGGGCGCTCTTGGCCGCCGGACCACCACCCTGCTTGGGGGATGCCTTGTTGTCGCCCTGCTTCGGGGATGCCTTGTTGTCGCCCTGCTTTGGCGATGCCTTGTTGTCGCCCGCCTTGGCCGAGCGGTTGCCGTTCTTGTTGCCGGCGGGCGAACGCTCCTCGGCGCGCGACTGAGCCGAGCCACGGAACATGCTCAATGGCCCGAGCAGGCCCTTGCGGCTCTCACCACCGTTGCCGGTCAGGGCGGCCGCCCCGGCAGGTGCCGCCTGGACGTCGCCGGCGGGGACGGGGTGGGTGCGCAGGAGGATGTACTGCTGGCCCACGCTCCAGAAGTTGGTCGTCACCCAGTAGATGATGACCGCCAGGGGCACGTTGACCGCGAACACGAAGAACATCAGCGGCATGATCCGCATGATCGTCTGCTGCTGCGGGTTGACGGCCGCCGTCTGCTTGCTCATCAGCTGGCGCTGGGAGACGTAGGTGGTCAGCGCCATGGCGGTGGTCAGGATCAGGATCGTGATGCCGGCCTGCGAGAAGATCTTGTCCCAGCCCTGGAGCTGCAGCCAGTGCTGCTCGAGGGGTACCCCGAAGAACGTCTTGCCGAGCAGGACGTTCGGCTCGCCGGCGATCTGCTGACGGTAGATGACCTGATAGAGCGCGAAGAAGAACGGCATCTGAGCGAGGAGCGGCCAGCAGCCGGCCATTGGGTTGAAGCCGCGCTCCTTGTAGAGCGCCATCATTTCCTCGTTCAGCTTCGTCTTGTCGTTCTTGTGCTTGGCCTGGAGCTTCTTGATCTCGGGGGCCAGCTCCTGCATGACGCGCGTCGACTTGACCTGCTTGACCGTCAGCGGGATGAGCAGGATCCGCACGGCGACCGTCAGCATGACGATCGAGAACCAGTAGCTCTGGCTGCCCATGAGGGGCTCGACCATGCCCTGGAAGAACTTCAGGACGTGGTAGAGCGTGTCGCGGAACGTGTTGAAAATCTCGATCACGAGGAGCCTCTCTTGGGCGGGCCGACCTGGCCGGCGCTCACCATCTCACCGTACCCTTTGCGGCCTCGCTTCACCCGCCGGGTCGCGGGCGGAACGTAGTCGAAGCCCCCCGGATGGAACGGCTGGCATTTCACGAGACGCCGGGCGGCCAGCCACGTGCCCTTGAGGGCTCCATGGGTCTCGACCGCCGTCTTTGCATACGCCGAGCACGAAGGATGGAACCGGCAACGGTTCCCGAGGAACGGGCTGATCCAGCGTTGGTAGGCGCCGATGAGTCCCATCAGCACGGCCGCCGGCCGGCTCGGCCTGGGCGTCGTGGCCTGCGGATCGCTCAACCGGCGTCCCCTCCGCGCAGGCCGGCCGCGTTGAGCACGTCCCGGATGTCGCCGGCGATGTCGCCATAGGAGGCCTCGGCGACGCTCGGCCGGGCGACCAGGACCAGGTCCAGGCCCTCCGGCAGGTCCCTGCCCTCCAGCCGGATGGCCTCCCGGAGCAGCCGCTTGGCCCGGTTCCGGGCGACGGCGCCGCCGACCTTGCGGCTCACGACCAGGCCTGTCCTGGCCGGGCCGCTGCCGGTCGTCCGCTTCGCCACATAGAGCACGACCGCTCCCTGGGCATAGGAGCGGCCGGTCGAGAAGACCGACCGGAAGGCCGACGGCGAGCTCAGCCGGTTCACCGATGCCATCGCTCACCCCTGGCGAATGCGGCGGGGGAAGTCACCGGCGCTCCTCAGGCTCCGAGCCGGATACGGCCCTTGGCCCGACGGCGGGCGATGATCGAGCGGCCAGCACGCGTGCGCATGCGGATCCGGAAGCCATGCGTCTTGGCGCGTTTACGGTTGTTCGGCTGGAATGTACGCTTCACGACAACGGCTCCTAACCCGGTCGAGGCGGAGGGCAGGCAGAGACAGGGCGCGGAGAACGCGCCGAAAGACGATGGTACGGGCCTGCCGCGAACCCCGTCAACGCGACTCGGTGTCACTGCCAGCACAACCCTCGAGCAGCTGGCGCCCCACGCCCGCGCCAAGCCGTCTGTTCCCGGTTGCGGCTTGCGCGCCGCCCCTCGTGACCAGGCAAATCACCAGAAACGGGATGCTCGATGGTTGTGCTGAGTCCCGAAACGAGCCCTTGAGAGGCCGCCGCCCCCGATGCTATCCTCCGGCCCGCCTTCAGTCGGCGGCCCCACACGTTCTGGCCCGGCTTCCCCGTCACGGCCATCTGCCCTCATCACGTCGAGGGTCTGCCGTCTCCCCCGGTACCGGCCCGGTCGGGCCTCCGCGTTCGCAGGTTCGGGTTCTCCACACCTGTGGATGGGGGTGTGGATATGTAGGTGCAGCGGGTCTCGGGGTCGCGGAGGATGTGTCGCACGGTCGGCGCACACTGTCGACATCCGGGACTCGGAGGCCGGAAAGGGATGAGGCGGCTGTGGTCGAAGGGCTCCATGACGACGCGGCGGCGATCTGGACTGCGTGCCTCGAGTCGCTCGACGGTGCCGGGTCGACCCACAAGGCCTGGCTGGCCCAGATCCGGCCGGTCGCGGTCGCCGGCGACACCCTGGTCCTGGCCCTGCCGGACGAGTTCGGCAAGGAATGGATCGAGCAGCGCTACGCTCCGACGGTGACGGCCGCCCTGGTCAAGGTCGCGAACCGGCCGCTCGACATCCGCGTGACCGTGGGGCCGCTCGAGGACACCGGCGACGAGGAGCAGGCCAGCCCGGCCGCCGAGCCGCGGCCGGCCGCCGACCGGCCCCAGCTCACCCCCAAGTACACCTTCGAGCGGTTCGTCATCGGCTCGTCCAACCGGTTCGCCCACGCGGCCGCCGTGGCCGTGGCCGAGGCGCCGGCCAAGTCCTACAACCCGCTGTTCATCTACGGCGGGGCCGGGCTGGGCAAGACCCACCTGCTGCACGCCATCGGGCACTACACGGGCAACCTCTACCCCCAGGCCCGGATCCGGTACGTGTCCAGCGAGCAGTTCACCAACGAGTTCATCAACGCCATCCGCGACGACCGGACCGGCGCCTTCCAGCGGCGCTACCGGGACAACGACGTCCTGCTGATCGACGACATCCAGTTCCTGGAAGGCAAGGAGCGCACCCAGGAGGAGTTCTTCCACACCTTCAACGCGCTCCACAACGCCGACAAGCAGATCGTGATCTCCTCGGACCGCCCGCCCAAGCAGATCGCGACCTTGGAGGACCGGCTGCGCAGCCGGTTCGAGTGGGGCCTGATCACCGACATCCAGCCGCCCGACCTCGAGACCCGCATCGCCATCCTGCGCAAGAAGTCGGGCGCGGACGGGCTCAGCGTGCCCGACGACGTCCTGTCCTTCATCGCCTCCAAGGTCCAGTCCAACATCCGTGAGCTGGAGGGGGCCCTGATCCGGGTGACGGCCTTCGCCTCGCTCAACGGCAGCCCGATCGACCTGGCCCTGGCCGAGATCGTGCTCAAGGACCTGTTCCCCGAGGAAGGTCGCCACGAGGTGTCGGTGCCGATCATCATGGCCGAGACGGCCACCTACTTCGGCCTGACCATCGAGGACCTGACCGGCTCCAACCGCTCCCGGCTGCTGGTCACGGCCAGGCAGATGGCCATGTACCTGACCCGGGAGCTCACCGACCTGTCCCTGCCCAAGATCGGGCAGGCCTTCGGCGGCCGCGACCACACCACGGTGATGCACGCCACCCAGAAGATCCGGGGGCTCATGCGGGAGCGGCGCAGCATCTACAACCAGGTCCAGGAGCTGACGAACCGGGTCAAGGTCCGCGCCCAGCAGCAGGGGTCGTGAGCGCCGATGGCCTGGGGACGATCTGGGGACGGCCTGTCGACAGCCGGGGGACGGCGGCCGGCCGCTGGGGACCGGGCGCCCGCCTGGGGACGACGGGGTGGTGCCGTCCCCAGCCTGTCCGGGACGACCGCGGCCACCGCACGCTGGCCGAACGAGGGTCCGTCCCCATGTCCACAGCGCCTATTACTGTTCCAAGGTTCTCTATCTCTTCAACCAGACAACACCAAGACCCTGGGGAAAGGTCGGGAGGTCGACTGCCTTGAAGTTCACGACTGAGCGCGACAACTTCGCCGACGCGGTGGCCTGGGTCAGCCGGACGGTCTCGACCCGGCCGACCCTGCCGGTGCTCGGCGGCACCCTGGTCGAGCTGGAGGGGAGCAGGCTGCGGCTGGCCTCGACCGACCTCGAGCACACCGGCGAGGCGGTCATCGAGGTCCGTGGCGAGGCCGACGGTCGCGTGGTCGTCCCCGGGCGCATCTTCGGCGACGTGGCCCGCAACCTGCCCACCGGCCTGGTCGATGTCGAAGCGGCCGGCGGCGGCCTCGAGGTCCGGCGGGGCCAGGTCACCCACGAGCTGCGGCTGCTCGACGCCGAGGACTTCCCCACCCTCACCCAGCCGTCCCTGGAACACGTGGGCACCATCTCCGGCGAGGCCCTGGCCGGGGCGGCCGCTCAGGTGGGCCGGGCCGCCTCCCATGACGAGGCCCGGCCGGTGCTCACCGCGGTGCTGTTCGAGGCCGAGCGGGAGCGCCTGACCCTGGCCGCGACCGACTCCTACCGGCTGGCCGTCCGCACGCTCGAGTGGAGTTGGGAGCACGAGCCGATGACCGCCCTGGTCCCGGCCCGGGCGCTCACCGAGGCGGCCCGGGCCCTGGCCGGCGAGGCAACGGTCGAGATCGGCATCGAACCCCACCAGGTGACCTTCGCCGGCGGCGGCCGGCGGCTGACCTCGCGCCTGGTCGAGGGCGAGTTCCCCAAGTTCCGCAGCCTCATCCCCTCCGGCTACGAGAACGTCGCCACCCTCGACCGCCAGGTCCTGCTGGACGCCCTCAAGCAGGTCACGCCCTACGGCCAGAACAACAACCCGGTGCGGATGACCTTCGACCGCGAGCGGCTCCAGGTCGACGGCAGCCTCCAGGACGTCGGCCGGGGTGCCGCCGCCGTGGAGGCCAAGTACGAGGGCGAGGGGCTCACCATCGCCTTCAACCCGGTCTACCTGAGCGACGGGGTCGCCGCGGTGGACGACAACGAGGCCGTGATCGAGGTTCGCGACGGCCTCAAGCCGGCTCTCATCCACGGGAACGACGCGCTGGCGTTCATGTACCTGCTGATGCCCGTCCGCCTTCCGGGATGAGCCGCCGCCCGCAAGCGTGCCGTTCCCGGCGGCGCTAGGGTTCTGGCGTGCGGCTGGAGCGGCTGGAGGTCGTCGACTTCCGGAATCACGACCGGGCGGTGGTGGACCTGCCGGCCGGGGTGTCGGTGCTGGTCGGGGCGAACGGGGTCGGCAAGACGAACCTGCTGGAGGCCATCGGCTACCTGGCCACGCTCGGCTCGCACCGGGTCGGGCAGGACGCCAGCCTGATCCGGGCCGGGGCGGCGTCGGCGGTGATCCGCGCCGCCGTTCGGCGGGCCGGGCGGCGGCTGCTGGTCGACGTGGAGCTGCGCCCGGGGACCGGGGTCCGGGGGCGGGTCAACGGGGCACCGGTACCGCGGGCCCGGGACCTGCTCGGCGTGGTCAGGGCGACGGTGTTCGCGCCCGAGGACCTGGGGCTGGTCCGGGGCGACCCGGAGGAGCGCCGCCGCTTCCTCGACACTCTGGCCACCCAGCGGCTGCCCCGGTACCACGGCAGCCGGCAGGACTACGACCGGGTCCTGCGCCAGCGCAACACCCTGCTGCGCAGCGCCGGCGGTCGCCTTCCGGCCAGCGCCCTGGCCACCCTCGAGGTGTGGGACGAGAAGCTCGCCGTGGCCGGCGCCGAGATCTGGTCCGAGCGGCTGCGGCTGGTGGTGGCCCTCACACCCCGGGTCGAGCTCGCCTATCACCGGCTGGCCGGGAGGGACGACGAGGTCGAGATCACTTACGTCTCCTCGGTCGCCGGGCCCGGAGGGCTCGACAGCGGGGTCCCCGACCCCGACCCGGCCAAGCTCGCCCAGGCGCTCCGCGAGCGGCTCGTCGCCGACCGCGGCCGTGAGGTCGAGCGGGGGTTGACCCTGTCCGGGCCGCACCGCGACGACCTCTCGCTCGGCCTGCGCGGGCTGCCCGCCCGTACCCACGCCTCCCACGGCGAGGCGTGGTCGCTGGCGCTGGCCCTCCGCCTCGGGTCACACCGGCTGCTGACCGAGGAGGGGGAGGAGCCGGTGCTGCTCATGGACGACGTGTTCGCCGAGCTCGACCGCCAACGGCGGGAGCACGTCGCCGAGGCCGCCCTGGCGGCCGAGCAGACGATCGTCACCGCCGCGGTCGCCGAGGAGCTGCCGGCCGAGCTCGGCGCGACCGTGTTTCACGTGGAACCAGGATCGGTGCTGCTCACCAGTGGTTCGTGACCCAAACCAGGGCGGGTCGGGCATCCAGGATCGGCGCTGGTCAGGTCGGTTACCGGGCTGTCGGCCGGGAGTGGGAGAGTGATGCCATGACGCGTCGGAGTCGGGAACCGCGGCCGATCGGGGCCGAGCTGGCGGACGTGCTGCGAGCCCGCGGGTGGGACGGGCGGCTGGCGGCGGCGCGGGTGGTGGCCCGCTGGCCGGAGGTCGTCGGTGACGCCGTGGCGGCCCACTGCCGCCCCAGCCGGCTCGAGGAGGACGGCACCCTCCAGGTCGTCGCCGATTCGGCCGCCTGGGCGACCCAGCTCACCTACCTCCAGGGCAAGCTCCTCGACCGCCTCGGCACCGAATGCGGCCCCGGCCTGGTCCGCCGCATCCAGGTCCGCACCGACGAGGGCCGTTCCCGCCGTTGACCAGACGTCCCGTGCGGCCGGCATCCGGCGTGGGCCGGGGTCCGTCCCGGGTCCATTTCGGCCGCTGGGTCGAGTGCCCGCGCCGAAGAGACCCCTGCCGGTGGCGAGAGCCCCGGTCGGGAGGGTAGCCGAGGGAGCGGAAAGGCGCCGGCACGTTTCCACAGCCCCCCGGCCCCCCTCGACAGCCCCCACCCCGGCTCCCCTCGACTCCTTCCCCCGACCCCCGGGCACCCCGGCCCCCCTCGACTCCCCCACCCGGGGTCCCCTCTCCCCGGCCCCAGGTCTCCGGCCCTCCCCGCCACCCGGCTCCCGCCCGACCCCTCGCCATGCCCCTCCCCGGCCACCGGGCTCCCGCCCGACCCTCGCCCCGCCCCGAGGCCGCCGGCCCTGGCCTCTCGGATTCCCCGGTTCGGCTCCCGGGTCCCGGCCCCCGAACCCCTCGCCTCCCGATCCCCCGGGTTCTCGTCGCCGGGCTCCCGGGGCCGACCCTGCTCTGGACTGAACCCCTGTTCAAGAGCCTCGTGGCCCGGCGTGGCCCGGCCTCGGCTGTCGGGGGGCTGATGTAGCCTCTGACCTGCGCGAACGACCGACGGAGATCACTTATTCGTGCTATACTTGTCGGGGATCTTCCCCCTCCCGCGCACTGCGACTGCGCACCGTCTGGTTCCGCACGGACGGCGTGCCTTCCCGCGCCGTGCCTGTTTCGGGGCTGACTGAGGAGTTCAATGGTCACGAGCTACACCGCCGAATCGATCACCGTCCTCGAAGGACTGGAGGCCGTCCGCAAGCGGCCCGGGATGTACATCGGGTCGACCGGGCCGCGAGGGCTGCACCACCTCGTCTACGAGGTCGTCGACAACGCCGTCGACGAGGCGCTGGCCGGCTACTGCACCAGGATCGACATCACCCTGACCGCCGACGGCGGGGTCAGGGTGATCGACGACGGCCGCGGCATCCCGGTCGACGAGCACCCGGTCGAGCACCGGTCGGCGCTCGAGGTGGTCATGACCCAGCTGCACGCCGGGGGCAAGTTCGGGGGCGACTCCTACGCCGTCTCCGGCGGCCTCCACGGCGTCGGCGT
>Ga0307409_100000309_pt1 | contig 19971 bp, 17 predicted proteins | sample 322Ometagenome_2_FD_203888 | JGI IMG/M metagenome (GOLD analysis project Ga0307409, IMG submission 203888) | Maize rhizosphere microbial communities from greenhouse at UC Davis, California, United States - 322HYB-O-2 | ecosystem: Host-associated > Plants > Roots > Rhizosphere > Soil | place... | reverse complement strand
TTGGCATTGAGAAACTTTCGTTTGTGGACCGGCCCATACCGGAACCTGCGTCGGGTGAAGTGTTGGTTAGGTTTCATGCCGCTTCGCTGAACTACCGCGATCTAATGGTCGTCTCCGGAACGTATAACCCGAAGATGAAGCTGCCAGCCGTACCGTTGTCGGACGGCGCTGGCGAGGTCGTTGCGGTTGGGGACGACGTTACTAAATGGAAGCCTGGCGATCGCGTGATGCCAATCTTTGCACAGCGCTGGTTCGACGGCGATTCGAGCGAAGAGAAGCGGCGGACTTCGCTCGGAGCTGGGGCTCAGTGGGATGGTGTCCTCCGAGAATATGGGACATTCACCGAGGAGTCGGTCGTTCAGATTCCGGAACATCTTTCCTTTGAAGAGGCGGCGACATTGCCTTGCGCGGCTCTGACCGCTTGGAACGCCCTCGCCTTTTCCGGGAAATTAAAAGCGGGCGAATCAGTTTTGACACTCGGAACCGGAGGGGTTTCTATGTTCGCTGCACAGTTCGCAAAACTTTTTGGGGCTCGAGTGGTTTCCACTTCAGGCAGCGGCGAAAAGATCGAGAAATTGAGGGATCTCGGAATTACCGAAACGATCAACTACAGAGATCGGGAAGATTGGGATGTCGCAGTGTTGGAGATCGTCGGCAAACCCGGCATGGACCACATTGTTGAGGTGGGCGGCGCGGGGACGCTTGCGAGATCAATAAATGCCGTCAGGATCGGAGGGCACGTTGCACTGATCGGAGCACTAACGGGCGCGGCGGGGTTCAGCCCGACGACGGTCTTCATGAAGGCCATTCGCCTTCAGGGAATATTCACCGGGCCGAAATCTATGTTCGAAGATATGAACAGGGCGATCTCGGTGAACAAACTCAAGCCCGTAATCGATCGGGTATTCGAATTTGACGAAGCACGAGAGGCATTAAAACACATGGAAGGGGCTTCGCATTTTGGGAAGATCGTAGTGCGAATTGGTTAGTTCCACTTAACGAACAAGCAAAGGTAAATCGAACAAAGGGAGACAAACATGGCTACATTATTTGATCCGTTGAAGGTGGGCGACACAGAACTCAAGAACCGAATAATAATGGCACCGCTCACGCGGAGCCGTGCGAACGACGACGGCGTACAGCCGGATTTCGCGGCCGACTATTACAGCCAGAGAGCGTCGGGTGGCCTGCTGATCACCGAAGCAACAAATGTTTCCGCGATGGCAAAAGGCTATGTGCGGACGCCGGGCATCTATACGCAAGAACAGATCGACAGCTGGCGAAAGGTGACCGACGCGGTGCACGCGAAGGGCGGAAAGATCTTTATGCAAATCTTCCACACGGGTCGGATAGCACTTCCGGATTTTTTGCCTGACGGGCAAAAACCGGTCGCTCCGTCACCGGTTAAAGCTACGGGGCAAAACTTCACAGATCACGCAGGGCTTAAGGATTTCGTCGAGCCGCGTGAACTCGCGAGCGAAGAGATACAAGAAACGGTGAAAGATTTCGCCAATGCCGCGAAGCATGCGGTCGAAGCGGGATTTGACGGCGTCGAGGTCCACGGGGCAAACGGATATCTAATCCAGCAATTTCTTTCGACAAACGTCAATCAACGTAACGATGAATACGGCGGTTCCATCGAGAACCGGGCAAGATTCCTATTCGAAATACTCGAAGCCGTGACCGCTGAGATCGGGAGCAAGCGGACCGGAGTGAGGCTTTCACCGGGGGGAGAGTTTGGTGACATCAAAGAAAATGACGCCGAAGAACTGTATCAGTACATTGTTCCGAAACTGAACCATTTCGGCCTTGCGTACCTTCATATCGGAACGTTCGACCAGAACAGAAATTGGCATCCGACATTGCGGCCGGTATACGATGGCATATATTTCGCTGGTGTCGGTTTCGACAAAGAGAGTGGCGAAAAACTACTTGCGAAAAACGGTGCTGACGCGATCGTTTACGGGAAACTGTTCTTAGCCAATCCGGACCTTACGGATCGTTTCCGTGATAACGCAGCGCTGAACGATTCAGACGCGTCAACATTCTACACGCCCGGGGAGACGGGTTACACAGATTACCCTTCGCTCGCCAGATCGGCGGCCGCTTAATAAAGCGGAAAGAAAGAAAAGGGCTGAACGTCAACCAACGGTCCCAAAAGGATAAAGTGGATTCTCATATAGTTCCAATTTCAGTTCTCGACCTTGTTCCAATTGTCGAAGGCGGGACCGCTACGATGGCGTTCCGAAACTCGATCGAGCTGGCTCAACACGCGGAACGACTCGGATATCTACGGTTTTGGGTTGCCGAGCATCACAGCATGCCCGGCATCGCGAGCGCCGCGACATCCGTGGTAATTGGTCGATTAGCTGCCGGGACTTCGACGATCAGGGTCGGTGCCGGCGGTATAATGCTGCCAAATCACGCGCCTCTTGCGGTCGCGGAGCAATTCTCGACACTTGAAGCGATGTTCCCGGGCCGGATAGACCTGGGGCTCGGCCGCGCCCCCGGAAGCGACAGGGCAACGGCACACGCGCTGCGGCGATCGCTGGACGGGGATGATTTTCCGCAGCTTCTGCAGGAGCTTGAGTACTTTCTTAACGACGAAGTTCCGAATCAGCGAGTCAGAGCAGTTCCGTCCGGCGGCGCGAACGTCCCAATATGGCTGCTAGGTTCCAGTGGTTTCAGCGCACAGCTTGCCGCCCGGCTAGGAGTCCCGTTCAGCTTCGCGGCGCATTTCTCTCCGGAAAACTTGGACGCGGCTTTGGCACTTTATCGCGACAATTTCCGGCCTTCGAAAGGCTTGAGCAAGCCCCATGTCATGGTGGCGTTAAACGTTTTCGCCGCGGAAACTGACGCGGAAGCTGAGCGCTTGTCCACGTCACATCAGCAGTCTTTCATAAACCTGGTTCGGGGCACGCCGTCCAGGATTCAACCCCCGGTAGACAATATGGACGCGATCTGGACGCCATCGGAAAAGGCGTTAGTTCAGGAAAGACTTGCCGGTTCCGTGGTGGGCGGACCGGAAAAGGTTAAGGAGGAACTCAGATCATTTCTCGGCCGAACGGAAGCGGATGAATTAATCGTCCACGCGATGATTCACGACCACCGAGCGAGGCTCCGATCATATGAGATCGTTTCTGAGACGTTGAGAACTGAGACCGCTGCGGCGAAGCCGTAATGCAAGATCTTAGGATAGAAGAAAGCATATGAGTGAAAACAATGTATGGTTCATAACTGGTTGCTCAACAGGGTTCGGTCGCGAACTCGCTAAGTATCTTCTCGAGGGCGGCTATCGGGTGGCGGTGACCGCGCGGAGTGCTGAAAAGGTTCACGATCTTATCGAGATCGATCCTGAAAACGCGATAGCGATCTCGTTAGATGTTACAAATAAAGAGCAAGTCGCTCGCGCCGTTCTCAGGGCGGAAGAACATTTTGGCGGCATCGATGTGCTTGTGAACAACGCCGGATTTGGTTACTTCGGCGCGATCGAAGAAAGCAATGAGGCAGAAGTACGCTCAATGTTCGAGACGAATTTCTGGGGGCTTGCAGAGATGACAAGGGCAGTGCTGCCTAACATGCGGGAGCGGCGGCGCGGGACGATCGTAAATGTCTCCTCGATCGGCGGTTTCGTCGGTTTTCCGGGCGTAGGTTTCTACAACGCGACAAAATTTGCCGTAAACGGTTTCTCAGAATCGTTGAAGAAGGAGTTGGAGCCCTTGGGTATAAAGGTTGTGCTCGTTCAGCCCTCGGGTTTCAGGACGGATTGGGCAGGGCGTTCGGCGAACGATGCAACCCACGCGATCAGCGATTACGCTGAAACGGCCGGGGCGAACCAAGCCTCGATTCGAGGATATAGCGGTAATCAGCCCGGCGACCCGGTCCGAGCAGTTAAGGCCATCGTTTCTGCCGTTGAATCGGACGAGCCGCCGTTCAATCTATTGCTCGGTAAAGCGGCGTTGAAGAACGCAAGGCTTAAAGTTGACGCTCTGCGCGAAGAATTCGATGCGTGGGCGGAAACGAGCGAAGGGGCGGACTTTCCTGAATCCGAAACAGCGCAGGCATGATCGGTTCGGACATACTGATCGCCGCGATCGACATTTCTATAGATTCATTATCAAAAGGAGAAAAACATGGGTGAAAGAAAGGCTACAGCAGAATGGGCCGGAACGCTGAACGAAGGGAAGGGCAACATCGCGCTCGGGAGCGGTGCGTTTAGTGGGGCATTTTCCTTCGAAACAAGATTTGGGGAAGGGAGCGGGACGAACCCCGAGGAATTACTTGGGGCCGCACTGGCCGGCTGTTACGCAATGGCGCTGAACGCGACTCTTGAGAAAGATGGGACTCCCGCCAAATATGTAAAGGCCGAAGCCAAGGTTTATCTCGGGAAGGACGAGACAGGCTTTAAGATCAACCGTATCGATCTGGAAACGGAGGGCGAGGTCGACGGTTTCGATCAGGAAAAGTTCGAGATCGTTGCCGAAAAAGTGAAGCAGACGTGCATTATCAGCCGTGCGCTGGCGGCAACTGACATTACGTTAAAAGCTACGTTGGTCAAATCAAAGGCGGCTTAAAAAGTCGGGTTGGAAAATAAGACGGACCATCCCAAATTTCGATGCAGGGCGTGTTTTCTGTGGTTGTGGTGCTGTTTTGAACCGCAAGGAACACAAGAGACATAGAATGCACCGACAACAGGGAACAAATAAATGCAAAAGGTCCCGAAAACAGAAATATTGACATCTGTAACAGACATAGTTACAATTTAAACGTGGAGCAAGGGTTTACTTTCTTAACTGGGGTGGATGACGTTAATGAAGGCGTAACTGGAACGTCTCAGTTCGTCGACGCTGACGATCGAGAGATCCTGGATGCCTATTCAAATGCCGTCGTTTCGGTGAGCGAGGCGGTAAGCCCGTCGGTGGTTAAAATCGACGTGACGCAGTCTAGCCGGCACAGTAGAGGGCGCGGCGGTGACGATCAGGGGGGAAGCGGGTCTGGGTTCGTCTTCACGCCGGACGGATTCATCCTGACCAATAGCCATGTTGTGAGCCAGGCAAAGGCGGTGCACGCGGTTCTGATGGACGGCAGCCGGTATGAGGCATCCGTCGTTGGCGATGACCCCGACACCGATCTTGCGGTCGTTCGCATAAACGCACCTTTGCTGCGTCCGGCCAAGTTCGGCACGTCGAACCGACTGAAGGTCGGGCAGATCGCCATCGCGATCGGGAATCCGTACGGATTTCAGTCGACGGTGACGGCGGGCGTAGTTTCAGCGCTGGGACGCAGCCTGAGGGCGAAATCGGGGAGGCTGATCGATGACGTGATCCAGACGGACGCGGCATTGAATCCTGGAAATTCGGGCGGTCCACTCGTCGACTCAGCCGGGCGGGTGATCGGCGTGAATACCGCCACGATAATGCCGGCACAGGGTTTGTGTTTCGCAATAGCGATCGATACAGCGAAGTTCGTAGCGTCGCGTTTGATACGGGACGGGCGCATCCGTCGCAGCTACATAGGAATGGCGGGGCAGAATGTGCCGATCCTCCGCAAGATCACACATCATTACGAACTGGAGAATCGGAACGGAATTCTTGTTGTTTCGATGGACGCGAACGGCCCGGCGAAGCTTTCGGGACTTGAAGAGGGCGACATTATTTATTCGTTCGCGGGCGAAAAGATCGAGGGTATCGATGAACTCCACCGGATGTTGACCGACGATCGCGTCGGTATTAGAGAGAACATCGGCGTACTCCGTCGTGCGCAAAGGTTGGAGCTGGGAATAATTCCGCTGGAGCGGGAGTTTATTAACTAGCGTTTTGAGGGCAATGGGGCGTAAGTTATAATTTTGCAATAATTAGGAGATCAAAATGGGAAATTTTGCCAAAGAGATTACAGACACGAATTTTGAAACTGACGTATTGGGATCGGACCACCCGGTGCTGGTGGATTTTTGGGCCGAATGGTGCGGACCGTGCCGGATGATCGCCCCCTCAGTCGAGGCGGTGGCCGAGGAATACAGCGGTAAAGCCGGTTTCTACAAGATGAACGTCGATGAGAACATGAACGTCCCGCAGCGTTACGGTATTCGCGGTATTCCGACGCTTATACTTTTCAAGGGCGGCCAGGAACAGGAGCGTATCGTCGGTGCGGTCTCGAAGGACGCGATCGCAAAAGTGGTCGGGAAGTACGTCGACGGAAACTAGAGCGCTAAAACGGCAGATTTTTTTAAGCCCTTGCTTTCCTCGAAACGGGGGCGAGGGCTTTTCCTTGTTTTTCCAATGTTTTGGGTGTAATTTATGCCCCAAGCACTACGGACTAACGATGAGAAATTGTCGGTGTTTTAACTTGGCGCTGAACGGGAACCCAAGATACTAACCGAACGGGATTATGGATCGCTAATACCCTGCGATATTTGAGAGCTTTATGAAATTCAAACAATTCTATCTCGGTTGTCTCGCGCATGCTTCGTACTACCTTGGATCCGGAGGAGATGCCGTGGTCATTGATCCACAGCGTGATGTCCAACAGTACTTGGACGAGGCCGAGGCAAACAACCAAACGATCAAATACGTGATCGAGACCCACTCTCATGCCGATTTCGTGAGCGGGCACCTCGAACTTGCGGGGAAAACGGGAGCCCAAATTATCTACGGACAGCGAGCGAATACTCAGTTCCAGACCCTTAAGGTAAAGGACGGTGACATGTTGGACGTCGGCGCTCTCCAACTCACTTTCATGGAAACGCCGGGACATACACCCGAGGGTATAACGATCCTGGCGAAAAACACCGAAGCGCCGGATGATCCGATCAAAATGTTCACTGGCGATACATTATTTTGCGGCGATGTGGGCCGTCCGGATCTGATCGGATCGAAAGGTTTCACTGCTGAGGAAATGGGTTCGATGCTGTACGATTCGATCCACGAAAAGATCCTTAGCTTGCCCGACGAAACCGAGGTTTATCCGGCCCACGGCGCCGGATCTCTTTGTGGCAAATCGCTTTCAACGGATACCTGGTCCACCCTTGGAGCGCAGAAGACGAGCAATTATGCCCTAAAGCCGATGGGACGCGAAGAATTTATACGGGTCGTCGCCAGTAATCAGACGGAGGTTCCCGCATACTTTGCCGTGAGTGCCGCTCGGAACCTTGAGGGCTCGTCATCTCTCGAGGAACTGCTGAAACCGGAGAAGCTTACGACAGATGCGATCGATTCCTTCGACGGGGTGGTGGTCGACGTTCGCCGAAATTTCGATTACGGTTTGGGACACGTGCCGAACGCGATAAATATCGGGCTCGGCGGGCAGTTCGCGACGTGGGCAGGCACGATGATCCCGATCGGCATGCCTATAGCGATCGCGGCGGATACTCAGGAACAAGTGGACGAGGCGTTCATGCGTCTGGCCCGGGTCGGGCACGAAACGGTTAAAGGGTTCATTCTAATGTCGGACTTCGAAAGCGATTTGAAAAAGGTTGAACAGCTCCCCGTGAAAGAAGCCGCCACGTATATCGAAACTGGCAAGGAGGCTCAGCTCGTAGATGTCAGGCGAAATGCCGAATACGCCGGCACTCACGCGGTGGGGGCCGTTAATATACCGCTGGATAAATTAGTGCGCGAATTCGACCGGCTGGATCCGGCACTGCCGACTTTCGTGATCTGCCAGAGCGGCTACCGTTCCAGCGTCGCGACAAGCATTCTCGAAAATGCCGATTTTTCAGAGGTCTATAACGTTGTGGGCGGTACTAAGGCCTGGTTGGATGCCGGGCTGCCAAGCGAAGTAGCGGCGCCAGAGTGCCAAGCGGCGTCCTGAGAAACCCAACTTAAAATACATACTCCGGACGGGCGGTTTCTGATAGAATTAACGGAAATAACTCTTCCGGATTTTGTATGCGTATGAAGCAATTCTCGTCGACGCTTTTCCTCGCATTCGTGCTCGCCACCACGGCCACGCTCTTTGCGCAGACGAAGCCCGAAGATGAGGAGATTAAGGTTGAAACGGACCTTATCGAGGTGCCGTTCGTGGTAACGGACAAAATCGGGAGACCTATACTAAATTTGAAAAAGAGCAATTTCTCGGTTTTCGAGGACGGGAAGCTTCAAGAATTGACAGATTTCCGAGCTACGAGTGCGCCGTTCGAAGTTGCTTTGCTTCTCGACACATCCGGTTCGACACAAGCGGAACTGCCGCTGATTCAAAGAGCGGCCCAGAACTTTATAGCGTCTCTTCGGCCCGGCGACCGCGTTTCGATAATCGCATACAGGGCGCAAAAGGAGCCGGGAAAGGCGAGTGCTGTATCGGAAGTGATCTCCCCGCTCACCAGCGATCGGACGCTGTTGGCGAACGCTTTGGACAAGGTACAGACCAGCTTCGGGACGCCCTATTACGACAGCATCGTGCAAGTTGCCGAACGCGTATTCCGCGACCCCCCGGGCGAGCAATTCCGTGGACGCCGCGCCGTCGTCGCACTGACGGACGGAGTGGATTCGACGAGTATCACCGATTTTGACGAAGCCAAGGATCTTTTGCTTTCGACAGGCAGCGCGGCGTATTTCATCAAGGTCGATACGCGTGAGTATTTTGAAGAAAACCTTTTGGGAGACTGCAGCATTACAAAACGATTTTCCCAATCACAAATGCGACGGTACTATCGTCGGTTCGTTTCTTCGAAACTCGAAAAGATATCGAATTTCTGCGAATTGGGCGATTTCGAACGTCTCGCGATCAGCAAGAATCTTTACGAACTTGCCGATGCCGAAATGGAACAGCTCGCCAAGATCTCAGGCGGTAAGGTTTTCCCGATCGGCGATCTCAGCGAAGCCCGGCTCGCATTTAAGAGCGTTGCGGAAGAGATCGGGATGAAATATAGCCTCGGTTACTATTCGTCAAACGAAAAGCGGGACGGCACATATCGGAAGATCAAGGTCGAGGTAAAAGGGCTACCTGCCGGTGCTCAAATCCGCGCCCGGGAAGGGTACATGGCAGTAAAGAACTGACCGAAAGACCTCACATCTTTCCCGAGAAACCTCAGCTTAATCCTTAATATATATTAAGCGTACGACCGTTCGAGCGTTTTGAGTACGCGATGTGAATCGGCCCACCTGTGGCTCAGTTCATCCTTCAGAGCTAGAATATCAATATATGGGACACAGATTTGATCGGATCTGTTTGATGGTTTTGGATTCCGCCGGAATCGGTGAAATGCCCGACGCCGCTGATTGGGGAGATGCGGGAGCGGACACGCTCGGGAACATCCTAAGGAGCCGGGAAGTGCGGCTTCCAAACCTTCGTCGACTTGGGCTGGGGAATATCCGGCCGCTTGAAGGCGTTCCGCCAATTGACGAGCCGATCGGTTCCTTCGGCAGATGCACTCTGGCGTCAAACGGGAAAGACACCACAACCGGGCACTGGGAGATGGCCGGGATAGTTCTGGAAAAGGCCTTTCCGACGTATCCGGATGGTTTCCCGAGACGGATCATCGACAGCTTCGTTGCTGAAGCGAAGGTGCCAGGAGTGCTCGGCAACGTTCCAGCATCCGGAACAGAGATCATCAAACAACTCGGCGAAGAGCACGTCCGCACGGGGAAGCCGATCGTTTACACCTCGGCAGATTCTGTTTTCCAAATCGCCGCACACGAAGAGATCGTACCGATCGACCGCCTGTATGAAATGTGCGGAATCGCGCGTCGGATTTTGGATGGGGAAGACCGCGTCGGTCGCGTGATCGCCCGGCCCTTTTTGGGCTCGAGCCCCGACGATTTCAAACGAACCGAAAACCGCCACGATTACGCCGTACCACCGCCAAATGAGAATTTACTTCCACTGCTCAAGGATAATGGTTTAGACGTTGTTTGCATCGGCAAGATCGCGTCCATCTATGACTCGGTCGGCGTCACCGAGGACCTACCTGCAAAGAACAACGACCAGTCGATCGATCAATCGATCACCGCTCTCAAGACTGATTCGCGCGGTCTGATCTTCAGTAACCTCGTAGATTTCGATATGCTCTACGGCCACCGCCGCGATACTGAAGGATACGCAAAGGCGCTCGAACATTTCGATTCGCGCCTTCCCGAGATTTTCGACTCTTTATGCGACGACGATTTGCTAATCCTCACTGCTGATCACGGTAACGATCCCACATTTAGCGGCAGCGACCACACCCGCGAATTCGTACCCCTACTCGTCTACAGCAAATCGGTAAAGGTAGGTATCGACCTGGGCACCCGCGCTTCGCTCGCCGACATTGGGCAAACTATTGCCAGCAATTTTGACCTTCGATTGAATGCCGGCCAGAGCTTCTTGACGAATTTGGGTTAGAATACAGTCGCTTTAATATTCCCTTAATAATTTAATGAAAAATAGCTGATAGCTTTAGGCTATTTTTTAATGTTGAACAAATTCTAATTATGAGATCCATCGGAGTGCTGGTTTTGATATGCTGTGCGGCTTCAATCGTTATTGGTCAAACCGCGGACGAATTGAATGAAGCGCAATCTCGTTTTCAAGGAACAATTGAACGATTTGGAGAAGACTACGGTGCTTTAAATAGGTTCTATACTGCATACACTTCACCCAACCGCGCTGCGAGAATGAAAGCACTGTATGTTGAGTACCTGGGCGAGTTGAATAAGCAAAATTTCGATTCGCTGAGTCACGACGAGCAAGCCGATTATGTGTTGTTCAAGAATTATTTGGATCATGAGGTGAAGGAATTGGCCCGGAACGACGCTCAGTTGGTTGAGATGTCGGGACTGATACCGTTCGCGAAAACGATCAGTGATCTTGAAGACGCAAGGCGCCGCCTGGAGACCATTGATCCGGAGAAAACAGCGGCTTCACTGGACGAACTAGCGAAATCGGTAGCGGCGACCACGAAGGGAATCGAAGCGGGACCCAAGCCGAAAAGGACGGTAGCTGCGAGGGCTTCGCGGACAGTGATTCAGCTGCGCAATACGTTGAGGAATTGGTACAACTTTCACGCTGGCTACGATCCACAGTTTACGTGGTGGAACGAGCAGCCTTATAAGAAGGCGGACGAAGCCCTCGACACTTACAATAAATACGTCCTCGATAGGCTCATCGGAATTCGGGCGGACGATCGTACCACTATCATCGGCGACCCAATCGGCAGGGAGGCGCTGATCGAAGAGCTGCAGTACGAGATGATCCCTTACACGCCGGAGGAACTCGTCGAGATCGCGAACAAGGAGTTCGAGTGGTGCATAGCGGAGTTTAAGAAAGTGTCCCGGGAAATGGGTTTCGGCGACGATTACATGAAAGCGATCGAGGCGGTAAAGCAGAAGTACGTCGAGCCAGGCAAGCAACCCGGGTTGATCCGCGACCTCGCCCGCGAGGCAATTGAGTATGTTAAAAAAAACGATCTCGTGACCGTACCGAAAGCGGCGGAGGAAACATGGCGCATGGAAATGATGTCGCCGGACCGTCAGCTTGTGGCTCCGTTCTTCCTCGGCGGCGAAACGATCCTGGTCGCTTATCCGACCGACACGATGACGCACGAGCAGAAGATGATGTCGCTTCGGGGAAACAATCCGCACTTCGCTCGAGCAGTTACGCACCACGAGTTGATCCCTGGCCACCATCTTCAACAGTTCATGAACCGCCGACACAGGCCGTATCGACGTCTTTTCAGTACACCGTTCTGGACCGAAGGGTGGGCATTGTATTGGGAATTCATTCTTTGGGATCGCGGATTTACAAAGACGCCTGAAGACAAGATCGGCGCTCTTTTCTGGCGTTCTCACCGAGCGGCCAGGATTTTATTTTCGCTCAATTTTCACCTCGGCAACTGGACACCGGAACAGTGCGTCGATCTGCTCGTGAACAAAGTGGGTCATGAGCGCGAAAATGCACTCGCGGAAGTTCGGCGCTCGTTCTCTGGCGATTACGGGCCCCTTTATCAGATGGCGTACATGATGGGCGGCCTGCAGTTTTATGCACTACATCGCGACGTTGTCGGTGGGAAGAAGATGACCGACAAACAATTCCACGATGCGGTGTTGAAGGAAGGATCGATTCCTGTGGAGATGGTCCGCGCGATCATCACGAAACAAAAGCTCCGGAAGGATTCTAGGACCAGTTGGCGTTATTATTCGGGTTTGGGAAACTAGAGTCTTCTCCCGACCTATTCAAACACAATGAAAATTCTATTAAATCGGTCGGTCTTGCTGGCCGCGATAATTATCTCGTCCAATATCCTCGCGATCGCCCAAAGTTCAAAAGTCGATGAACGAAGGGTACGCGCGCATATGAAGTTTCTCGCAGGCGATGCGATGCAGGGGCGTGGCAGCGGTACACAATACGAATGGATCGCTGCCGAATATGTCGGTTCGCAATTCATGCAGTATGGGCTGGAAGCGGCGGGCGATAAGGACTTTGACGGAATGCCCGGGTATGTGCAGACCGTGAACAATTCCCGCGCCAGCTTTGCGGAAAGTCCGACCATCAGGTACGGAACGACAACGCTTACCCACGGCGACGAAATGGTTGTGCTAAGAACCAATTCAGGAGCCGCATTTGGGAATCTTCAGAAGATCTCGATTGGTGAAACGCCAGCGGCCGGGTCCGCGGTATTTTTACGGTCAAAGGAGGGGGATGATCCGCGTGCGATTCAGCAGGCAGCCCAGGCGATGACCGCCGCCGGAGCTTCGATCGTCATTGTTGAAGAGACTCCGCAGTGGCGTGCAAACTGGGCCAATTATGCGGGGCGGCGCATTAGTTACACGGTCGCCAGCCTGACCCCCAGGCCTTCGGCAACGATCATCGTAAGTAAGGCAGCAGCGGCCGCAATATCTCAGATGGCGGACGGCACCCGCGTTGACTTCGGAGGTAAATTGGCTCCAGTTCAGACGAGTCAAACGTGGAATGCGATCGGCAAGATCACCGGCAGTGATGCGGGTCTCGGTTCGGAGGCGATAGTGCTCAGTTCGCATCTTGATCATCTCGGCGTGCGGACGAATGCTCCGGACGACGATAAAATATTCAACGGGGCAGACGATGACGCTTCAGGGACGGTCGCCGTTATCGAGCTGGCACGTATCCTCGGAAGCGGAAAACGGCCAAAACGGACGGTTTATTTCGTTAGTTTCGGCAGCGAAGAGGCGGGCGGAATCGGTTCGAGACATTTCGTGGATAATCTCCCATTTGCAAAAGAGAAGCTGATAGCGAACCTGCAGTGGGAGATGATCGGACGACCGGATGCGAAAGTTAAGCCGGAGGAACTCTGGCTTACAGGTTACGAACGCTCGAATCTGGGTCCAGAATTGGCAAAACGTGGGGCAAAACTCGTACAGGACCCGCACCCTACCGAAAATTTCTTTCAACGGTCTGATAACTACACTCTCGCCCGGCAGGGGATCGTCGCCCACACTGTTTCGAGTTTCGGCTTGCACACGGACTATCATCGGGCTGGCGACGAACTCGACACGATCGACTTTGTTCACATGACTCGCTCTATAAATTCGCTGGTCGGTCCGATCGAATGGCTTATAAATTCAGATTTCCGACCCGCTTGGGTCGAAGGAAAGCGGCCCTGACATTTTTCGGTATAACTGTTGCAGGCATTGTCACCATACTCGGAGGTGTACGGAATGGCGACAACATCAGAAAGATCGGGTTACGACACTAGTCTCGGATCGAAGGAACGCAGCGCGACGTCCGCGACCAAGTTTTGGGCGATCGTCTTTGGAATAATTCTTATAATCTTTGCGGTCCTGTTTTTTACCTTGTTTAATTCGGGGAACGGAAGTCCTAGCGGTGGACACCGTCAGGATGGTTCCACATCAGAAGCTCCCGGACCTTAAGGACACAATCAGTGTGCTATCCGCAACGTAAGATTTTCGTGACATAGAAATCCAATGAAAACGCCAATAATGTTGGCTATGGTTAGATTAGTATCCGAAGTGGCTGCCTGACAATGGATAAATCATCTTTTAATATTTAAGCCATGAAGTTATTCGTGATCTTTTTGGCTTTTATCCTAATGTCGGTTTGTGAGGGGCCGCCCTCGCCCAATGTTGATCATTCGAAACACGACCATAACGCATCGAACAACTTAACCACGGACCATTCGAAAATGCAGTCGTCCCCGGGGGCAGCCCAAGCGCCTCAAGAACTGCAGTTCATCGACACGATGATCGCCCACCATCATGGAGCTGTGGACATGGCTCTATTAGTGAATACGCGAACACAGCGCGACGAGATGAAAAGTCTTGCCCGAGAGATCCTGGAAGAGCAGCGTAGGGAGATCGCTCAAATGCAGCAATGGCGAGATTCGTGGTTTGCTGGAGCGAAGCCGGCTGTAAACATGAATTTTCCCGGAATGGGAACGGGGATGTCGGGGATGGACATTGGTAAATTGAATTCGCTTAAGGCGAACGACTTCGATGCCGAGTTTCTGAGGCAAATGATTCCGCATCACGAAGGGGCGATAGAAATGGCCAGAGCGTTAAACGCGAGAAATGACTTCTCAGAACTGCAGCAGATGGCGGATTCCATCATCAGATCGCAAACGGCGGAAGCTGCTCAAATGAAGAGCTGGCTGAACGACTGGTCTGCATCGACGAAATGATCAGTTAGCCAAAAGCCATCTTTCAGCGTCGTCCACGGACTCAAACAGCTGCATCATCACTTCTCGGTTTCGTGCCAGCTTTTTACCCAATTCGTTGATGTCGTCGTGCTTATGACGGTCGACGAATGCGACACGCCGGCCCGGTAGAAGGCTGCCCAAATGATCGGCCATCAACAACATGTCGCTCGGGCCGACGCCCTCTTCAAAGTTCTTTTCGATCAGTACCTTATAGCATTCCGTTTCAAAACAACGGCCCGCGATCTCGTTCCAATAGGATGCGGAGATCCGGGCCGTCAGTCTTTCACCCCCCGCAAGAGCGTAGAGGTACCCGTCACGGTCTTCGAGTTGGAGCGTATATCCTTTGTCGGTTTCCATCGGGGAAGTAATGGCTAGTTGGAATTTCTAAGGCGATCGAAGTTAGCTTTCGCGGACTGCGCCAACTGAAATTCGCCCTTCTGTTCCGCCATCTTATATGCTTTTTCATAGTTTGCCAATGCTTTCGACCTAGCTCCTTTCTTCTCCAAAGCTTCGGCAAGGCTATCGTAAACATTGGCGGATGTCGGATACAGTTTTGTGTTTTCTTCAAAAGCTTCAACTGCTTCGTCCAACTTTTCCGACCGCAGCTTGATGTATCCGAACTGGTTGATCATAGTCTCGGGTGGATCGATCTGATATCCGAATCGTTCTGTGAGTTTTGCGTAATGTGCCTTTAAGGCGATTAAATTCTGAACCGGGGCGTTTAGCTGCCAACCTGAAAATGTCTTTCTCAGCCCAGCTAAATAGGCCCGCATCACAATCGAACCATGATCTTCATCCGTCCAATGCTCAAAGTCTGCGTCTAAGCCGTCGGGGGCGGATTTCCGCAGTAGATCTTTGTATGAGTTGAATCCAGCAGTGAGCTCCGGCTCGTTTCCCAGCGAGATGAACAGAGACTTTCGGAATTTCTTATTCGCTTTGAACAATTCCTCGCTCTTTTTGATGACGAGATCGTTATCCCAATTAAGAACCGGGCTCGCGGCGACATAACCGCCGAAAAGGTGCGGGCGCGTGATCATGGTGTAAACGACTGTCAAACCGCCAAGTGAGTGTCCCAAGAATACGCGGTAAGGTTCGGTGCGATAATTCTTTTCCACAAATGGCAGCAACTCAGTTTCGATAAAATCTAGAAATTTATCGGTTCCGCCGCTGTCGGGCCGCTCCGTCCTTGTCGGAGTAAGGTCCCGCGTACGATTCGTATTCTGGATCCCCACCAGTATCATTTCGGGCATAACCCCGGCTGCCGCCTGCGATTCGATAATGCTACCTGTCATCCCGTTCTGCGGAGCGTGCGCATCCAGCATAACCGCGACCGGAAACTTCTGTGTAGATCTTTCGTAACCAAAGGGTACGCGAACCAAAACGGTTCGCTCTTCCCCTAGTGCTTTCGAAATGATGCTGTGACGGGTATGAGTAACACTTGAAATCTGCTGTTGGGAATGAACGACGCCGGCAAGTATGAATACCGATATCCAAATACAATTCACTGTCTTGAATTTCTTCATTCTTGCGAACCTCCAATATATTCAACTATTCCGGGAACAATACCCGTTCGATTCTTGCATGTTCGTTTCGGTTGTAAAGCGCGGCCTGTATTTGTTTTCCAAACGAGGTTTAATTAAGTCGAATCGTGCAATTGTGCTATTTTAACGTAGTTTCCTGACCGCCTCTATGTTGAATCGCAAACTGCTTTACATTCCGCTGGCCGCGGTGTTCCTTTTTGCCGCTACGGCCCTCGTAATTCACTATTCGGAACTTGCAACCCGGAATCGGGTCTCATTCCGAGCGGCAAATTTGCCTTTCGGCGTTATGAATGGAAAGGTCTCGACGGTTAAACCGGGGGGCGAGGCGGCGGGAATTGCAAATGGGGACACGATCGAGTCGTTAAACAGCCAACCGCTAAAGAGCGAGGCCGATTGGGTGAACTTCCTTTCATCGTTAGAGCCGGACGAATCCGTTTCCGTGGTTTTAAAGAGGAAGAAAGAAACCGGCGAAGAAAGAATCGAAACGACGGTAACTAGTTCGCCCGCGGTAAGAGATCTTGCCTTTTACGCCGGATTTTTTACGGGTTTCCTATACACCTACGCGATACCGACGATCTCGATACTTCTGGCGTTCTGGGTGGTCTTTCTTCGGTCGCAGGACCCATTGGCCTGGATATTACTTTTAGTGCTATTAGGGATGAGTTCCGTTTCATTTGAAGGAGCCTCAGATGCCACGTACGTTGGCATTTATAGAGGCATATTTTTCTCGAGTTGGGCGCTTGGCATGCTTTTATTCGGCCTTTACTTCCCTGAGCGCTGGAGCGTCGATGTGCGGTTACCGTGGTTGAAATGGCTTTTGATAATACCTCTGACGTTTCAGATCTTACTGACTTTCATGTCCGTTCTGAAACCGCTGCTGGGCTTCAACCCGATTGATTACGTCCGCCCCTTAGCCGAGTCATACGGGAAGATCGGGTTTTATGTGAACATGGTTGCCATTGGGATGTTCTTTGCGATCCTTGGACACAAGTCGGGCACACTTGAGAATGCCGATTCGCGGCGACGGCTAAGGTTACTGGTCTGGGGTACGGGAGTGGCGATGACACCCACGTTCCTCATCGTATTGTATAAAGGAATTTATGGGGTTCAAGGGTCATTCTTCCAGTCTGTTCCATTTTGGGTCGCGATCGCTGCTTTGTTGTTGCTGAATCTGTTTCCTTTGACGATGGCCTACGTGATCGTCGTGCAGCAGGCGATGGACGTGAAGGTCGTTCTTCGACAGGGCATCCAGTACGCCCTCGCACGGAACGGCGTGAAAGTGCTCCAGGGAATATTGCTCGTCGCACTTATTTTGGCGTTCGTTTGGATCCTGCAGAATTTCCAAGGCAATGTTGCGACGCAGGTGGGATTCGTCGCGGCCGGGTTCGCGATAATTCCTTTGATCGATTATGGGGCAAAGCGATTTCGGGTTTGGATCGACAAGAGATTCTTTCGTGACGCTTATAACGCAGAACAGATCCTATTGGAGCTGAGCGAAGACGTGCGGACGATGGTGGAGACACGGCCACTGCTCGAAACGGTGTCGGGCAAAATAAGCGAATCGCTGCACGTGCCACAGGTGACTTTATTAATGAAGAATGGAACGGGCTTCGAGCCGGCATACGCCCTAGGTTTCGACACCCCTCCGCGCGCGTTGCTTGATAACGATACTCGTGCTATTCAAACGCTAAAGAGAAATCAGCACATTGTCATTTACGACGAGTTTCGTGAAGTAACGTCGACGCCGACGATCATGCCCGACGAGCGGCGCCAGATCGAGGAGCTGAATTCGCAGGTGCTACTCCCCGTCGCAGTTAAGGACCAGCTTACGGGTATCATCAGCCTCAGCGCCAAACGGTCCGAAGAACCTTACACGCCGACCGACCTTCGGCTGCTAAAGTCTGTTGCTGCTCAGACCGGGCTCGCATTGGAAAATTCCCGGCTTACCGAAGTGATCGCGAGCGAGGCGGCACAGAAGGAAAGGCTAAATCGCGAGCTGGAAATCGCCCGAGAGGTGCAGGAACGCTTGTTCCCGCAGGATTTTCCAATAGTGGAGGGGCTGGATTATTACGGCGCCTGCCGGCCGGCGCTTGGCGTTGGCGGTGACTATTATGACTTTTTGGAACTCCCCGGCGGCAAATTCGGCTTCGCGATTGGCGACGTCTCGGGGAAGGGTATTGGAGCCGCGTTGATGATGGCCAGCCTGCAGGCTTCGCTCAGAGGTCAGGCGATCCATTCCGGCGACGATTTGGCCAACCTGATGTCGCATGTGAACTCTCTGATATACGACACGTCTACGACCAACCGCTACGCAACATTCTTCTATGCACAGTTTGACTCCACCAACAGAATGTTGACATACGTTAATGCCGGGCATAATCCACCTTATCTGTTAAGGGAAGCCGCTGATGAACCTATTCTTCTTGCCGAAGGGGGACCGGTCATAGGCATGCTGCCCCCAATGCTTGTCAACTATTCGCAAGGGGAGATTAATCTTGTGCCGGGAGACCTTATCGTTGGCTTAACGGATGGAATTTCGGAAGCGATGAATTCGATAGAGGAAGAATGGGGCGAAGATGCATTACTTAGCATACTGCGGGAAATCCGCCATCTCAGCCCAAAAGAAATTCATGATCGCTGCGTGGAAGGAGCAGATAAATTTGCAAACGGTGCTAAGCAACATGACGACATGACCATGATCATACTTCGTGTCTCGTAATTTATCATTATCGTATCAATTCGATACGGTGGCCGAGTTTCAGATTCTGCGGTTGCTCGCAAACTTATTACCCACAACAAATAAATTTTAGGCACAGGCGTTGCAGTGTACCTCCCTATCAGAAATAAAGAATCTGATAGGGAGGCTCAGCGATGTCAAAACAGGCGATCACTGTAGATGGGGATGAAAGAATTGTTCGCGAGGACACAGCCAAAGCGTTTCGAGGAGTCCATTGGGCGTTGATTAGCGTCGGTGCTTTCGCGTTGATCGTACTTATTCTATTTCTTGGCGGATTTTTATCGTCATCGGGTGAAACGGGCACAGGACAATCTCCGGCATCTGTCGACCGCGGAGTCGGACCGGGTTCGGGTAATCGATAAAGGGGAATATCAAGGGGGAACAAGGGGGAACTGGTCACGAAGCTCGCTCTTCAAGACATTCGGACGCTTACTTTGTTAAGCGTCTTTTTTGTATTTTCAAACCTTTACGGTGAAAAACGCGAATTCCGACTCGGTCTGATATTCTAAAACAGTGCTTATACTCGGGATCGAGAGTTCGTGTGACGAAACGGCCGCGGCAGTGGTTCGCGACGGCAATGAGCTATTGTCATCGATCATCTCCTCGCAGATCGAGAGTCATCGTCCCTTCGGCGGGGTCGTTCCGGAACTCGCATCGCGAGAACATTTAGAAAAGATCGAATACGTCGTTGACGAGACTCTCAGGGACGCGGCTGTTTCCCTGCATGAGATAGATGGGATCGCCGTCACTCAGGGTCCCGGTCTGGTTGGTTCGCTGCTGGTGGGTATTTGTTACGCAAAATCTTTGGCTTACGGGTTGGACAAGCCTTTTGTCGGCGTTAACCACATCGAAGGCCACTTCTATTCGATAGTTTTTGAGAACCCGGTAATAGAATATCCGGCAATGGCTTTGATCGTATCCGGCGGGCACACGAATCTCTTCTGGGTTCCCGAAGAGGGCAAATATAAGGTCGTCTCGCGCACGCGCGACGATGCCGCCGGGGAAGCTTTCGACAAAGTAGCGAAGATGCTCGGGCTTGGATACCCGGGCGGTCCGGCGATCGAAAAGATCGCGAAACACGGCGATTC
>Ga0307409_100000308_pt1 | contig 19988 bp, 19 predicted proteins | sample 322Ometagenome_2_FD_203888 | JGI IMG/M metagenome (GOLD analysis project Ga0307409, IMG submission 203888) | Maize rhizosphere microbial communities from greenhouse at UC Davis, California, United States - 322HYB-O-2 | ecosystem: Host-associated > Plants > Roots > Rhizosphere > Soil | place... | reverse complement strand
GCCGCCCCGCCGCTTCTTCACCGAGGGGTGTTGGCGGCTCCAGCAGGCTGGAGTGGCTTCGGTATATCTGGCGTTTACTGCAACCGGCGCTGCCGCCGCCGCCATCACGATCTGGAAAGGTCCTCGAGCGTGGATCTACGGGTTCGGCGCCTCCGATCCAGCGCATCTGGAGCAGCGTCCCAACCATGTGCTGATCTGGAGCTCGATTGAAGACGCCATAGGCGCAGGCTGCCGTTTTGATCTGGGCCGGGTCGCGCCGGAGCAAGAGGGGCTGCTCGAATTCAAGCGCCGCTGGGGTGGACAGGCCATACCGCTGGCCTATGATTACTGGCCGGAACCGGGAGGACTCAATATTGCCGCCCGAGATCGGGGCACGATGGCAACCGCTGCCGCGCTGTGGTCCCGTTTGCCAGCCAGGGTCGCCCGGCTCGGAGCGGGCCTGTACCGATACCTCGGGTGAGCCCGTGAGCTTTGTCTGGCGACTGCGGAAAAAAATCCTGAAACGATGGGCCCGGAATGCCTTCTTCCCCTCCGCACGGGTGGGGATGCTCCGGCTTTGCGGGTTCAGCATCGGAGAGGAGGTCTATATCGCTGACGACTTGATCATCGTGGAGGAGCTCGCCGATCGGGGGAACATCACCATCGGCGACCGAGTGAGCATTGCCCCCCGGGTGACCCTGGTGACCTCATCGCATCCCAATCACTCGAGAACCCGCGGCTTCGCTCCGGTCTCCCAGGGTCCCATCGTCATCGAAGACGATGCCTGGCTGGGAGCAGGGTGTGTCATCCTCCCCGGGGTCCGCATTGGCCGCGGGGCGGTGGTCGGCGCGAACAGCGTGGTTGCGCATGACGTGCCCTCGTTGCACGTCGTGGCGGGCCAGCCCGCCCGCACCATTCGTGAGCTCACCCCTGCCGCCGGCTGGGCATGATTCTCATAAACGCGCCGGAGTCCCTGCGCCCGAGTGAGCGATACGGATTGGACCTCCTGATCGATCTCTCCCGAGTGCTCGTCGCACAGCTCGCCGAATGTGACTTGGTGCGTCTCACCGTATTCAATCGGTCTTCCGCCGGATCCGCTGCCGCAGACTTGAGCTCCCATGCGGCCCTGGAGCGAGGCGATGGCGAGGTTCGGGTGAGCACCGCCGCCCTCCGCGCCGTGGCGGAAGTTGCCGGTGGAGCAATCGAGCAGCGCTGCACCGCACGAGATCGCCACGGCCGGGTCCCGTCGGCGGAGAACCCGCTGGTGGCCGCGGGACAGAGCCGACGGCCCATCGTGTCGCTGCTCGGACTCGAGCTCCGCCGTGCCGTGCTCGCGGTAGCGGGGAGGCGTCCCATTCGGACCCTGATACCGTGGCCCGAGGGGCACCGCTGGGCGGCAGTGATGACGCACGACCTGGACGTGGTGGACTGGTGGGGTCTGTTCCCCTTGCTCCGCATGGCGGAACTGGGAATGAAGGGCTCCTGGGGCCTGGCTCGTCGGGTGGGTCGAGCCGCCCGCCGGAGCATCGGACGGGATCCCGTGAGCCGCGGAGTGCACTCGATTCTCCAGCTCGAGGCGCATCATGGCATCCGCGCGACCTGGTTTGTCATCTGCTCAGATCCCAACCTCAGGTCGATGCTGGCCGGCGATGCCACCTATGATCCCGATGGGCCGGCAGCGCGCCGGATCTTGACCGCGCTGACCCACGCGGGCCATGAGGTCGGACTGCATGGGAGCTTTGCGACCGGGGAGAACGGCCAGCGCATGGCCCAGCAGCGGCGCACCCTCAGCCGCCTGGCTGATACTCCGGTCGTCGGCGCGCGCCAGCACTTTCTCCGGATGCGCCCAGGGCCGACCCAGCGGCATATGGCCGCGGCGGGACTGGAATACGATGCGACGTGGGGTTTTGCCGATCGGAATGGGTTTCGGCTTGGAGTGGCGGACGTGGTGCCGTTCTGGGATGCCGGGCAGGAAATCACCCTCCCGCTGGACGTGGTGCCATTGATCTGGATGGATCGCGCCCTGAGTAAGTACGCCGGCGTCGAGGAGCCCGGACGCTGGATCGAGGATGCTCGAGAGCTGCTACGGGAATGCAAGGCGGCCGAGGGTTTGTGGGTCGGCCTCTGGCATCCGAACACCACCGAAGCGCTCGGGTTTCCCGGCGCCGAGCCGGCGTTCGTCAGCCTGCTTCAGGCTCTCGCCGACGATCGGCCGTACTTCGGCTCGGCCTACAAACTGGCGCAATGGCGTCGCTTTCGTAGATCGGTGCGGGCCGCCCGCGTCTCGGCTGATGGACGCGTCCTGCTGAGTACAGCCTCCGGACATCGTACAGTCATAGGGCTAGAGGACGAAACCGGAGACACCCTTCAGGTTCAGGTGCAATCGAGTCGGGCCGGTGGCGCAGCGTAGGCTCTGGCGGATACTGCAATTTGCCGCCGGAGCACTCCTGGTAGGACTGGCCGTACGTTCGATCGCTCTTAACTGGCAGTCTCTGCGCGCTCAGCCGCTCGACTGGCGGTTGTCTCCCGGCTGGATTGCATTGAGTGTCGCCGTGGTGTTCCTCGGCTATGGCGCGCTGATCGAAGCGTGGCGGCGGGTCGTGCTCAGCATGGGAGAACGGCTTCCCTTCTGGACCGCCGTTCGGATCTGGTTCCTGGCCAGCCTGGGTAAATATGTTCCGGGCAAGGTGTGGGCCGTGGCCGGAGCGGCTGTCCTGGCCCGCCGGGCTGGTGTCGACCCATCGGTCGCGGTGGCCGGTGCTCTGGTGCTGCAGGCCCTGGCTCTGGGGAGCGGTGCCGTGGTTGTGGCGCTCACGGCGCGTCAGGCATTTCAGACCGCCGGGCCTGGATTAGTCCCGGTGGCCGCTGCCGTGCTCCTCGTCTGTGCGTTTGGACTTTTCGTACTGGCCTCTCAACCGCTCTTGAATCGCATCAGCCGGTTGCTCCCGGCCTCCTTTCCTCCCCTAAGAGCCATCCGGCCGCTGATGCTTGCCCTGGGCTTCGGCGCCAATCTGTTTGCCTGGACAGCCTACGGAACAGCACTCGTTTTTTTAACCAAGGGAGTCCTGCCGGAGATCAGTCTGGCTCTTCCTCAGGCGATAGGCGTGTTCACCTGCTCCTATCTGGTGGGGTTTGTTGCCCTGTTTGCCCCCGGCGGGCTGGGGCCTCGGGAGTCGGTATTTTTGCTGATGCTGGCCGGGGACATCGGCCTCAAGCCGGCCGCGGGTCTCGCTCTGGCCAGCCGTCTTTTGCTGACCGGAACCGAGGTGCTTCCAGCCGTGCCCTTCCTCCTTCGCCGGAATGCCGCCAGCCCTCCCTCAGTTCGAGAGGCCTGAGTGGAACAATCTGCGTCGTCCGAGCTCGACCGGATGCCCCGCTGGGCGCCCTTTGCCGTCATGGCGGTGTTGACGCTGCTCGTCTTCCGCCAGTATCTCCTCAGCGGGTCCGGCGACATGCTCCTGGGCCAGGACACGATTGCCGCGGGAATCATGTTCCGAAAGTTCTTCGTGGAGCACATCCGCGCGCTTGGACGGCTCCCGCTCTGGAATCCATACCTGTTCGGTGGCGTACCAACGGTAGAGGCGGGGAGTGGAGACATTCTCTACCCGGCGTCGATCCTTCATTTCCTGCTGCCGCTCACCAGTGCGCTGGCCTGGAAGCTCATTCTGCACGTGTTTCTCGCCGGCGTCTTCATGTATCTGGCCGCTCGTGCTCTCGGCGTCCGCCGCTATCCCGCCCTGTTTGCCGGGTCCGCCTATCTTCTTTCGGCCAACCTCGTGAGTCTGGTTTGGGGCGGGCAGGACGGGAAGATGTACGTCACCGCCCTCTTTCCAGCCGGATTGTGGCTTCTGGTCACCGCGCTCGAGCGGCGCTCCTGGGTGCGGTTCCTGTGGCTCGGGGTAGTGGCAGGCCTGATGGTCGTGGCCCACCCCCAGCTCGCATACTATGCCTACCTCGCCCTGGCGGCGTACGCACTGGGCAGCCTGTGGTCGCGGCGGAGGGAAGGTGGCGCCACCCTGGCCAATGCATTGGCGGGCGGCATGCTGGCGGTGGTCACCGCAATTGGCGTTGCAGCCGTCGTGCTGCTCCCCATGTATCGCTACTTGAGAGAAGATTCTCCCCGCGCAGGGCCGGGGCGGGGTTTCGAGTACTCCGCCAGCTGGTCGCTCCACGCCGAGGAGGCGGTATCCCTGCTGATCCCGGAGTTCTCCGGAACCGACGTTCAATCGGAGACGTACTGGGGAAAGAACCCGTTCAAGCACAACTCCGAGTACGGCGGAGCCCTGGTTTTCGTGCTAGGAGTTGCCGGCGTGATAGGGCTCAAGGGAGATCGACGGCGCTGGGCCTTTGGCCTCATGGCCTTCATCGCATTGCTGTACGCCTTGGGATCGGGAACACCGGTGTTTCGCTTGCTGTATCTGGTGGTCCCCGGGCTCAAGAATTTTCGGGCTCCGAGTCTCGCCACATTTGTAGCGGTTGCGGCGCTCACCCTTCTGGCCACGCTGCTCATTGATCGGACATTGACCAGCGGGGACCCGCGTACCCGTCGAGTGGCGTCCCTGGCCTTGGTGGTGGGTGCGAGTGTGGCGCTGCTGATAGCGCTCCTCACCCTGGGATCGGGGTTCTATCAGACCTGGACCTCAGCGTTCGGGCAAGCGGAGGCGGTGGACCGGAGCGGGGCCTTCGCCGCCAATCAGTCACGCATCCTCGGCGGCGCGTTGGCCGTCGCACTCATTTGCGGGGTCAGCTGGGGCGCGCTGCTCCTGTGGAGCCGTGGAATCCTTCGGGCGGTGCATGTCGTCATGATCCTGATCGCGCTGACGGCAGTGGATCTGTTGCGAGTCGATAGCCGATATATCCAGGTAGTGCGGTATGCGGATTTCTTTCCGCCGGACCCGGGCATCGAGGCACTGCAAAGCCGGCTGGCGCCGGGCGATCGGGTGCTCACGGTGGGAGGAGTGTACCCCGAGGGATTTCTGGCTACCTACGGAGTTCCCGAAGTCTTCGGGTATCATGGCAACCAGTTGCGCTGGTATAACGCGCTCACCCGCTTTGACGTTCGGCAGGCCGCCCGGAGCTCGGCGGACCTGGAACAGTACTGGGTAGGCTTGCTGAACAGCGGCACCCTACGGGCACTGGCCGCGCGGTACGTCCTCCTGCCTGGGCAGGTCGACCTGCCCGGCTTCCGTTTGCTCGGCGCAGATCAGCGGGTTGCCGTATACATCAACGATGGCGCAGTCCCCGGTGTCGCGATCGTGCCCGAGGTACAGGTTGAGCCCGACTCAGCCAGACGGGTAGCCCTGCTGTGGTCACCCACATTTGACCCCAGTAAGAGCACGATCGTGGACCAGCCGGTGCTCGCCATCGGTCAGGCTGGAGGAACCGGCACCGCCATGATCGACGGAAACGGAGACGATACGCTCTCCGTCCGAGTGCGCACGACCGGGCCGGCGTTGCTGACGATCAGCCGAACCTATCACCCATCATGGCAGGCAGAGCTCGATGGCGTTGCCACCCCGGTTATCCGGGCCAATCACGCCCTGATGGCTGTCGCCGTTCCTCGGAGCGGGGAACACCGCGTCCTGCTCCGCTATCGGCCCAAGATCGTGCAGCTGGGCGCCGGGATTACGGCTGCAACCTGGATCCTGGTATTCCTGGTGACCGGGGCAGGCGCAGCGCTCAGTCTTCGCCAGCAACGTGGCTGAACGGCTCCTGGTCGTGGTTCCTACCTACAACGAGCGGGTCAACCTCCCGCTCGTGGTCCCGGCCATTCTGCATCAGGACCCGCGAATAGAAGTGCTGGTGGTCGACGATAACTCCCCTGACGGTACCGGGCAGCTCGCCGATGAGCTGGCCGCTGCCACCCCTCGGATTCATGTCCTGCATCGCCCCGCAAAGTCGGGCTTGGGGAAGGCCTACATCGCCGGCTTTCGCTGGGCCCTGGAGCGTGGGTACGACCTGATCTTCGAAATGGATGCGGACTTTTCCCACGACCCGAAGTTCCTCGGTGATTTGATCCGGGCTGCACAGGATGCGGACCTAGTCATCGGATCGCGCTACCGGACCGGAGTCAATGTCATCAACTGGCCGATGTCCCGCCTTCTACTGTCGATCGGGGCAAACGAGTACGCCCGGTGGATCACCGGACTCCCACTGGCGGACTCTACCGGCGGCTTCAAGTGCTTTCGCCGCGAAGTACTCGAATCGATCGACCTGGAGAAGGTCCGATCTAACGGGTACGCCTTTCAGATCGAGATGAGCTTTCGAGCGTGGAAGAAAGGCTTCCGCCTGGTGGAGATCCCGATCATTTTCACCGACCGAATCGAGGGCCAGAGTAAGATGAACAAGCGGATCGTTCGGGAGGCGATCTGGATGGTCTGGTGGCTTCGGCTTCAGGCTCTGATAGGCCGGCTGTGAGAGGCACCATCTTCTATAAGATGAGCGGGTCGGGCAACGATTTCGTGGTGCTCGATGGACGCGCCACGACGATCGAACAGTGGCCTGCTGCGCAAATCCAGGCCATTTGCGATCGCCGCCGCGGCGTGGGAGCGGATGGGCTGGTGATTCTGACTCCGGCCACACCGGAAGCGGTCCGGATGACCTACTGGAACTCGGATGGCTCCCGAGGTGCCATGTGCGGGAACGCCGCCCTATGCAGTGGGCGATTGGCGACGTATCTCGAGCTGGCGACGCCCGGTGAGTTCTGCCTGCTGACTGATGCGGGCCCGGTTCGGGTGCGTTCCACACCCTCCAGTGAGACTGCAGAAATCAATCTTCCAGAGCTCGAGTTCGAGTCCGAGTTCCGAGAAATCCCCCTGGGTCCGGGTGAGCGCTGGATGACGCTGCTGACGGTCGGCGTGCCTCATCTGGTGGTAAGAGTGGACCTGATCGAGAGCGCAGAGCCAGAGACCCGTGGCAGGGCCCTCCGCTTCAACCCGGCAGTGGGAGCGGCCGGAGCCAACATCAACTTCGTCAGCCCTGGACCTGATCCTGAAGCACCGTGGCTGATCCGGACCTATGAGCGAGGCGTAGAAGGAGAAACTCTGGCGTGCGGCACCGGCACGGTGGCTGCTGCTCTGGCACTGGTGGCACGGGAAGAAGCTGGTTGGCCGGTCAACTTCCGGAGCAGGGGAGGCCCGCTGCTCTCGGTTCGGGCTGAGCTAGTAAACGGCTGGGCAAAGGACGTCTGGTTGGGTGGCCAAGGCCAGCTGGTATTCCGAGGGGTGTGGGAATCGCTGTAGCAGCCCGCCTTTTGTACCGCTCTAAGTTCGTCTAGCACAATCCATTACAGAGTTATTCCGCGTCGGGTCAGCAGTTCTCCACAGTTTTCCTCACCCGGACTTAACATAACATATCTTATACGTCAGTTAACTCAGTCGAGAGAAAAAGGGGGTGAACCCCACCCCCAGTCGGCGCCCGGTCAAGACTACATCTTGCCTGCTGTAAGCTCCGCCAGCCGTACCTGCGCCTCCGTGAAGCTGGGCGAATCAGCGTACTTCTCCAGCACCGTCCGATAGGCCCGGGTTGCCTCGGCATTCCGTCCCGCCTCTCGATAGCCCCGGCCGGCATCCACCAGGTAAGTAGCCTTGAGGTACGGCACGTCAGCCGAGTTGGAGGCCTGCGTGTAGGCTTCGGCAGCCTCGCCCCAGCGCTTGGCGTTCTCCAGGGCGGCACCCAGAAGCCCATAGGCCGGCGGCAGATACTTGGCGGGCGGTTTCGTCGCTAGGAACTCACGCAGGCCCACGGCGGCTAGCTCGCTCTGGCCGTTCACCATCCGCACCTGGTTGAGGGTGATCACCGCCTCTCGAGCCGCGTCGGTGCCCTTGTAGGTCGTGATCAGTCGCTGAAGCTCACTCGAGGCCAACGGCAAGTTCCCGGATTCTGCCGCGGCTCGTGCCTGATTCAGGCTACGGGTGGCAAACTGCTCCTTCCGCTTGCCGCTGGCCAGGATGAACCAGGTCAGGATTGCCGCTACAGCAACCAGCCCCAGCACGACGAGAAGCGCTCGCCGATGCCGCTCGTACCAGGGCGGACGCGCCACTGGCAGTGACCCTGCATCCCGGCTCGTGGATTCGACAGTTGTTGCCATGTGCACCTACGGGTGAAATGTTGTCCGACGCGATTCCGCCGCCGCTGGACCATGCCCCCGGCGTGACTCGAACACGCGGCCAACAGTTTAGGAAACTGCTGCTCTATCCATCTGAGCTACGGGGGCCGGAACTTCCGTTATTACCTAGCCTTGCGGGGCCACGGCGAAGTGGTTTCTCAGGCCCGGCACCGCAGTGTTCCGCAGAAGCAGCGAAAAATGCCCCCCTGCTCCACCGGGAGCAACCCCACCAGAGTCATGGTACGGCTGTAACCGAATGGCAGCGTGCGCCCCGAAGGCGCTCCCTTCCCTTCAACCCCGCGATCTCGAGCAGAAAGCTCCACCCCACCAGCTCGGCGCCGAGACCGCGACAGAGCTGGCCGGCAGCACCCGCAGTGCCTCCGGTCGCCAGCACGTCATCGACAATCAAGACCCGGTTTCCCGGGCCCACCGCATCCCGGTGCGCTTCCAGGGCATCGCTACCGTATTCGAGATCGTAGGTTTCGGTGGCCCGCTCCCAAGGGAGCTTGCCTGGCTTCCGCGCGGGAACGAACCCGGCCGTCAGCTCCAAGGCTGCGGCACCACCGAGGATGAATCCGCGGGCTTCGATGCCCACGACATGAGTGATCTCGGCTTCCCGAAACGGGCGGATCATCTCGGCGATGACCTCTTGGAGCAGGGGTCCATCCCGCAAGACCGGCGTGATGTCCTGGAACAGGATGCCTGGTTTGGGATAGTCCGGGATGGCCCGCAGCGTCTGATGAACCCGGGCAGTCAGAGGAGCGGTAATGGAGTCTGAGCGCATCGGCTACCTGATGTCGAAGCTTTTGCCCACTGCCACCGGCATCGGATCGGCCGCGCGCTCGACGCTATCCACCTGAGCATTGGCGGGACCTGCGTGCAACAGCTGCTCCAGCGCGGGGAGAGCCTGCTCCGGGCCGCTCACCACCACCTCCACTCGTCCATCGGGGAGGTTGCGGGCATATCCTGCCAGTCCGAGGCTGCGGGCATGCCGAGCCACGAACCAACGGAATCCTACTCCCTGCACCGAGCCACTGACCAGATAGCGTATACCAGTCATTCGTGCACCTCGCCGGCTCGTCGCCGATGCCAGATCAGGTAGACTCCGAGCAGTACAATGACTGCCGGAAGAATGTAGGTCAGCAGGGTGTGATGGACATACGTTCCGATCACCGACTCGACCTGCTCTCCGTGTTTTCCAATCAGCCAGCCAAGATAGGTAAGAATAGCGCACCAGATCCCGGCCCCGAGTGCTGTAAAGGCCACAAATTTGCCCAGCCGCATCCGGCAGACTCCTGCCGGGATCGAAATGAGGTGCCGCACCACCGGTAAGAGGCGCCCGATCAGGGTGCTGATTTCCCCGTGGCGGCGAAAGAACGCTTCCGTCTTGTCGAGCGACCCTGCGGTGATGAGGACGTACTTGCCGTATTTCCTCAGCAGCGGCTCGCCCACGTACAAGGCCAGGCCGTAGTTGACCAGGGCTCCGATGATGCTGCCGAAGGTTCCGGCGACCACCGCCAGGATACCGTTCATTTGCCCCTTGGCCGCGAGATATCCGGCCGGGGGCATGACCAGCTCACTGGGCAGCGGAAGAACCGACGATTCAATGGCCATCAGGACCACGATCCCAGGATAGCCCAGGGCCAGAATGGTGTCCGCCAGCCAATGAAAGAATCCGGTGAGCACGTGGTCGTCAGCGCTCTTCGGAGAAGCCAAACTCGCCGACCAGTGGCACAAATCGCACGTCGGCAACCGTGCTGCTGCGCACCTGGTCTCCCTGCCGCTCCACCAGCGTGAGCGTCTGGGCTTCCCTGTCGCCCAGCGGGATAACCATCCGTCCTCCGGACGCGAGTTGCTCGACCAGGGGTGCGGGCACCTCGGGGGACGCCGCGGAGACAAGAACGGCATCATAGGGTGCAAAGGGTCGCCAGCCCAGGGTCCCGTCGCCGACCAGTACGGTCACATTGCGAATTCCTGCTGTCTCCAGTGCCGCTCGCGCGCTCTGCGCCAGGTGCGGCACTCGTTCCACGCTGAAGACCATGCTGGCGAGAAGCCCAAGCAGGGCTGTCTGGTACCCTGAGCCGGTCCCGACCTCGAGGACCTTTTCCTTACCGGTGAGAGCGATGAGCTCCAGGTAGCGGGCCTGAACGTAAGGCTGCGAGATTGTCTGGCCACTTCCGATAGGAAGCGCGGCATCTTCGTACGCCCGGTGGCGGACGCTTTCCGGGACAAAGAGGTGGCGGGGCACCATGCCAACTGCGCGGAGTACGGCGAGGTCTCGTACGCCTTTGCGTTGCAGAACCTCCACCAGCTGGCTGCGATAGCCGCCGTAGCTGTCACCCCGCCCTACCCCTCCAGAGACCATCCGCGGACCGTTTCCAAGAGAGAATAGTTCGTGAGGTCCATGTGCAGCGGCGTGACCGAGATGTAGCCCTCAGCCACCGCGAGATGATCGGAGTTCTCGCCCCCGGTCCAGGTGATCGTTCCGCCCCCTATCCAATAGATCTCTCGACCCCAGGGATCTTTCATCCGGGTGAGCGACTCCGAAAAGTAGCGGCTCCCCAGCTTGGTCACCTGAATGCCCCGGACATCGGACGCGGGAACCCGGGGCAAATTGATGTTGAGCAGCATCTGCTCCGGAAACTCGGCCACACTGGTGATGCGCTGCACCAGCTCGAGCAGCACCTCCTGGTACGTGGCCATCGTTTCCGGCTGGTTACCCGCGAACGAGATGCCTATACCGGGCACGCCCAGCGTGACCGCCTCCATGGCGGCGGCAACCGTTCCCGAGTAGAGCACATCCTCACCCATGTTAGGGCCGTGATTGACACCGGAAAACACGAAGTCTGGCCGGTCCGGCATTAAGGCCTGCAGCGCAAGCATGACGCAGTCGGTCGGAGTGCCGTCGATCTGCCAGCCTCCATCGGGTCGGCGCGTTGGACGGAGCGGCCGATGGAGGGTGAGAGAGTGGGACGTGCCACTCTGCTCCCGGTCCGGCGCCACGACCGTAACACTCCCCACCTGTCGGCATACTTCTGCCAGGAGGGCGAGGCCCGGAGCCAGGACCCCGTCGTCATTGGTTACCAGAATGTTCATGGCCGATGATAAGTAAAGCGTGAACAGCAAGCGCCGAGCGGTAAACGGGTGAGGGCTGCTGGCTCACCCTTCACGGTTCGCTGTTCACGATTTTTGTCGGAGGGGCTTTTCCATCCAGGATCGCGATGACCTCCTCCAGCCCGCCTCGCAGGTCCTGCACCGTCTCCGCCTCGAAGGCCCGTCGCGCTGATGCGCGGAGCTCACCGGTGCGACGATACTGGTCGATCCGCTGTCGGGCCCCGTCGATGGTGAACTTTTCCGTGTACAGCAGGTGCTTGACCAGCATGATCAGCTCGACCTCACGGCCCTTGTACACCCGATTACCGGAGCGGTTCTTGGCCGGATTCAAGAAGCGGAACTGACTCTCCCAATAGCGGAGTACGTGCGGCTTGAGCTCGGTGAGTGCGCAAACCTCGCCGATCGAATAAAACTCCTGAACGGGCCGCGTGGCGGTTGTGGTTGTCATCTCCACTGCTCCGACTTGAGTTCCCGGGTCATGAGCTCGCCGATACCCTCGCGAGCGGGTTTTCCACTGAACAGAACTTCACCGACCTTCTGAATGATGGGTAGCTCCACGCCCATGCGAGCGCCGAGCGCGGCGCCGGCCTTGGAGGTGTTGGCACCCTCCGCGACGCTGCGGTGGCTCGCCCGATACTCCTCGAAGCTCTGGCCCTGGGCAAGCGCAACACCGAGCGCCCGGTTTCGGCTGAGGTCGCCAGTAGCCGTAAGGATGAGATCACCCATCCCGGCAAGACCGGCGAAGGTAAGTGGGCTTGCTCCCAGCGCCACCCCGAGGCGGGTGATCTCGGCCAGTCCCCGGGTGATGAGCGCCGCACGTGGGTTATGTCCCAGCCCCAGCCCCTCGAGGATGCCCGCGGCGATTGCAATGACGTTCTTGAGCGCTCCGGCCAGCTCGACTCCGGTGACATCATCGTGGGAGTAGACCCGAAACGTTGGTGTGGCAAAGATACTCTGCGCGGCCTGCGCCGTTTTCTCGGTGCGAGCGGCGGCGACAACCAGTGTGGGTTGTCCCTGGCACACTTCGAGCGCAAAACTGGGACCCGATAGAACGGCAAACCGCACGTCTGGAAGGCACTCGTCGAACACCGCAGACATCAGGGCCAGCGTATCGGTCTCGATGCCTTTGGTGGCGCTCACCACCAGGGTGTCCCGCTTGATGTTCCCCTTGAGACCGCTGATGACGCTTCGGACCGCATGACTCGGCGCGGCAGAGACGACGACTGGAGCCTCCGCCACCACCTCAGTCGGGTCCCCATACGCCCGAAGCCCAGGGTGCAACGCGATGCCGGGCAAAAACAGGGTGTTCTCGTGCTGCCGGTTAATACCCTCCACCACCTCGGATTCGTAGGCCCAGATCCGCACGGTCTCTCCCTTGGCCGCGAGCAGGTTGGCCAGCGTCGTGCCCCAGCTGCCTGCCCCGAGCACGGCAACGAGGGTCATGTACGCGGCGTGCTCGCCGCCCTCCGGCCAAACCGGCTCTCCGTTCCCTTGAGCAGCCGCTCGATATTCCGGCGGTGGAGTACGATCACACCCACGGCTACCAGGACGTCAATCCAGAGGAGCTCCGGTCTCGTGGGATGCTCCAGCAGATACACCGCCACCGGCAGCACCGCGGCCGCCGCGATACTGGCGAGAGAGACGTAGCCGGTGAGCAGCAGTATTACCGCCCAGATCGAGGCGACCAATCCAAGCGCGACAGGGGTGAGGCCCAGCATGACGCCGGCGGCTGTGGCCACGCCCTTGCCACCCTTGAAGCGCACGAAGACAGAGAAGACGTGTCCCACGATGGCGGCCACGCCGCAGGCTAGCGCGTAGAGCTCCGAGTCGGAGACCTGGGGGGCAAAGACAAGAACGGGAACGGCTCCCTTCGCGATGTCGAACAGCGCCACCGGGACGGCATACTTCCAGCCCAACACACGATACAGATTGGTCGCGCCGAGATTGCCGCTCCCATGCTCTCGCAGATCAATCTTGGCGAACGCTCGGCTTACGAGATAACTCGTGGGGATGGCGCCCAGGACATACGAGGCCAGGAGCCACCAGCCGGCAGCAGGCATCAACGGCGGGAGCCGCGTCGAGTGAACTTGAGCCGGAGTGGCGAGCCGGGAAATGGCCAGGCCTCTCGGAACCCATGCACCAGATAGCGCTGGTACGATTCGGGCACTTCCTCCGGCCGATTGCTGACGATAGCCAGAGTAGGCGGCGCCGTGCCCACTTGCGATGCGTAGAGCAGCTTCACCTCTTCGCCCGGCTTCTGCGGGGGTGCGTTGCGCTCGATCAGCTCGGCCAGAACCTTATTGACCTCCGCAGTGGGGACCCTCATCTGCCGGCCTTCCGCCACCTCCACAATGAGATCGAGAACCTTGCGAACCCGCTGGCCGGTAAGCGCGGAGACATATAGAAAAGGCACGTAGCGGAGGAATGGCGCTTTGGCAATCAGTGCCTCCTGTCCTTGCCGGGCGGTATTGGCGTCCTTCTCCTGAATCAGGTCCCACTTATTGACCAGCACGATCAGACCAGCGCCCCGCTCCCAAGCCTGGGTTGCAATGCGGAGATCCTGGTTATGCATGCCCACCGTGGCGTCCACCACCAGCACGCAGACGTGAGCCCGCTCGATGGCGCGCTCGGTTCTGAGAGTGGAGTAGAATTCCAGGTCATCTTCTACTTTAGCCCTACGACGTAAGCCTGCGGTGTCTATGAAGTTGAGTGTTTTCCCCTGAAACCGCAAGACACTGTCGATCGCGTCCCGGGTGGTGCCGGCTTGCGGGGCCACGAGGTGGCGCTCCTCGCCCAGAAGACGATTCACCACGGATGACTTTCCCGCGTTCGGTCGACCTACAACGGCAACATTGATGGTTTCTTCCGACTCGGCCGGATCATAGGGCGGGAGCCGCTCGACCACGAGATCGAGGAGATCGCCACTGCCCTTCCCTACGGCGGCGCTCACGCCTTGAGGTTCTCCGAACCCCAGAGAGTAAAACCCGTACTGCTCGGTGCTCTGCTCGAGATTGTCCAGCTTATTGACGACCAGGATGATTGGGCGCCCGGCTTTGCGTAGACGTTCTGCAATCGCGCGGTCCACCGGGTTGATGCCTTCTCGGCCATCGACCACGAAGAGAATGACGTCGGCTTCCGCCAAGGCAAACTCGACCTGTCGTCGGATTGCTCGGTCCATCGAATCTTCCGAGTCCGGAATCAGCCCCCCCGTGTCCACCAGCCAAAAGCTTCGTCCTTGCCAGTCGGCATCGCCGAAGTGACGATCGCGGGTGGTGCCGGGTTGCTCCGACACGATCGCCCGGCGGCCCCCCAGAATGCGATTGAAGAGGGTGGATTTTCCCACGTTAGGCCGTCCGACGATCGCCACCGTGGGCTTGCTCATGCTGTCACCGGCTCCAGCAACGCGTCGGCAAAATCCTTGGAGGGTCGCAGCTCCATTGGACAGGCGGCCTGGAGCAGCTCCAGACTCATGCTGTCGATCAAGAGCCCTTCCTCGTTCACCGATTCTCCCGGGATCAAGACCAGATCCAGCCCGGCTCGATGGCGGAGAGCCTGCTGCACGGCAGTTCCCGGCAGGAGTCCGGCTGTTGTGACGCTGGCCCCGAACAGCGAATTGACGACTGGAATTAATTCGAAGCTCGCCGCGGTCAGCTTGGACAGGGGCTCCAGCACCATGGGCATGAGCGGCGCCATCGCTGTCCCGGTCACCACGCCGATGCGCCTGCCCGCCAGCTCCCCCGGCCTCAAGCCCGACTCGTCGATCCGATGCTGCAGCCAGCGCACCGAGCCCACACCGTTCTCGACCTGGTCGAAGCCATCGTAGATCTCAGCCGGCGGCAAGGGTACTCCTGCCCGGAGGTACAACTCGTCCGCCCCGAAAGCCCAGGTAATCCCGCGTTCCGCTCGCGCAAGGGCTGCCCGCTGCTCCACCAGGTGAACGGCCGCCCGGCACTCGTCTGCCGTGGGCTCGCGCACCAGGTGGTGCTTGGAGTGCTCCGTCAGTCCTACCGGGACCACCGAGCAATCCAGAATCGCGGGCCCGAACTGGTACAGTTCCTCGAGCGTCTCCTGCAGGACAGCGCCGTCGTTCACCCCGGGGGACATGACGATCTGCGTGTGAAATTCGATGCCGTGGGCAGCGAACTGGCGTAGCTGAGGGATGATTTCCGGGGCCATCGGATTGCGCAGCAGGTATCGCCGCATGACCGGATCGGTGGCATGTACCGAGACGTACAGTGGAGAAAGTCGGTACTCGATGATGCGCTGAATGTCGTGCGGCTTGAGATTGGTAAGCGTTGCGAAGTTCCCATAGCGGAAAGACAGCCGATAATCGTCGTCCCTGATATACAGGACGTCGCGAAGACCGTCGGGCAGGCCGTCGACGAAGCAGAAGTCGCACCGGTTGGCGCACCGGCGGATGCGAGCTGGTTCCAGCGAAACACCGAAGGGCTCGCCCAGCGGCCGTTCGATATCGAACTCTATCTCCTCGCCCTCGGGCAGGCGCACGTGAAGGAGGAACTCTTCCTCTGCCGTGAGGAACTCCCAATCCAGGAAGTCCTCCAGCTCTCGCCCGTTTACGGAGAGGAGCTCGGTGCCCTCACTCAGCCCCAGCTCGGCCGCGATCGATTCCGGATGTACCGCGCTCACTCGAATCATCCCGCACCAAGATCTCCCTCGATTGGGCTAAATTCAACCTCAGGTGTCACGCGCAAAGTCCTTGTCTGCCATGCTGAACGCTTGCCCGGGCTGGCCAGCGCCAGAAACCACTCAGGAGGTGCCATGAAGATCAGGCTGAAGCGGCTGAATGAGCAGGTCATGGTGATCACCGGGGCTACCAGCGGAATCGGCTTGGCCACAGCCAAACGCGCCGCCGAGCGGGGCGCTCGTGTGGTGCTGTGCTCCCGGAACGAACCCGAATTGAAGGAAACCGTGGCGCAGATTCAGCAGCGCGGGGGTACCGCGCGGGCCGTAGTAGCGGACGTCTCGAGCCCGGAGGACGTCGAGCGTCTTGCCGCTTCAGCTATCGAAGAATTCGGCTCGCTCGATACCTGGGTCAATAATGCCGGGGTGTCATTCTATGGCCGGCTGACCGAGGTGGCTCTCGAGGACATGCGGCAGCTCTTCGAGGTGAATTTCTGGGGTATGGTATACGGGGCCAGAGCCGCGCTTCCGCGGCTCAGAGGAAGCGGAGGAGCCCTGATCAATATCGGCAGTATCGTGTCCGATCGCGCGATCCCGCTTCAGGGCGCCTACTCGGCCTCAAAGCATGCGGTGAAGGGCTTCACCGATGCCCTGCGGGTCGAGCTGGAGGAGGAAGGCGCGCCCATTTCGGTGACCCTGATTAAACCGTCGAGCATCGATACACCGTATTTCCAGCACGCCAAGAACTACATGGAGGTCGAGCCCAAACCGCCGGCGCCGGTGTACGCTCCCGAAGTTGTGGCGAACGCGATCCTCCGAGCGGCTGAACACCCGATCCGAGACATCACCATCGGAGGCGGCGGTCGGGTTCTCACCGCTCTGGGAACTGCGCTGCCCCGCCTGACGGACTTCTACATGGAACGGACAATGTTCTCGTCGCAGCGCAGCGACATGCCCTCTCCGGGAAATCCGGGCAATCTCTACCAGTCATCCGGCGGTGAGAACCTGGAACGGGGAGGCTATAAGGGGCACGTGATGCAGTCCAGCATCTACACCCAGGCCGCGCTCTCGCCGGCCAAAGCCCTGATTGCGGCCGGGGTGGGGCTGGCTGTCTTTGCCGGCTTGCGATCGCTCGCCGGCTCGGACAAGGACTAGTGGACTGTCACGACCTTTCCCGCGGAGGGAACGCCGTTGCGATTCAAGAGGAACACCAGGTAAGGGCCCGGAGGGGCAAGGTTGCCGTTTTCCGGTGCGGTCACATCTACTCCGCCCGGCCGGGGAACAAAGCTCAGGGTGTTGGCCCTCTGACTCGCGTCGAATGAATGGGTTACTGCTCCCAACCGGATCCAGCGAACTTCGGTGATCTGGGCGGCGTTCGGTGTGGTTAGGGTAAAGACGCCGCCATAGGTAACTGCGGCCGGTGCCGAGGTAATCGCCGGCCGATTGTTCCCGGAGAACTTGAACATGTACGGAGGAGAGAAGATCTGATGACTCTTCTCATCCGGTGCTGCTGTCTTATTCCCGTTGTTGTTAATCATGGCGTTTCCGCTCGCGCCATGGAGCACCGTGCCGTCTGCCAGGAGGAGCGAAACTGAATGATAGACCCGCGGAATGTCGGCGGCCTTGGCCAGAGTGATCCACTGGCCGCTCTGCCCGGCTTTCGGGTCCCAGACCTCAGCTGTCAGTGCGGCATCGGCCAGGCTGACATCATCGAACCCGCCCCCCTTGGTGCCGCCAGTTACCAGGACTGTCCCGTCCGGTAGGACGTTGGCGTTCAGGTGACGGCGCGGCACCGACATTCTGCCGGCGTCCTGCCATTGCGGGTTTGGTCCCTGAGTCAAATCGATCTTTTCTGCCGTGGCCGTGGGAACCGACGATCTCGTGCTGAGCGGGTCCGGGTTGTCGGACCACGTCAGGTCTCCTCCGCCGCCGACGTAGAGGATCTTTCCGGTGTCGTACATGACGGCTGAGCCATACTCCCGATTGAAAGGCCAGATGTGCGCCGGCCCGCTGCTCCAGTTGCCGGTTCCCGAGTAGTTGAACCAACGTGACAGCACCCGCTCACCGGCATAAAAGATCCGGCCGTCTGGGGCCACGAAGTTGCGGGGATAGTACGGGATGGCGACAGAAGAGCCTCCGGTCAGTTGGCTCCAACCACTCCCGTCCCATACCTCGGGAATATTGACCTTATTGCCTCGCTCATCGTGACCCGCCATGCTGAGCACCCGGCCATCGGGTAAGACGGTCAGTGTGGGATACCAGCGGCCAAAGGCCATGTTTACCTGCTTGCTGGGAGCTCCGTCTGGCGAGAAGAGATAAGTAGCCTTGATCCCGGCAGCATCCATGTGGTGCCCGCCGGCCAGCATGAGATTTCTGCCATCGGGCATCAAGGTGAGCCCGGCACAGAACAGCATGTCTGAAACGACAATCGGAGGCAGGCCGACTGGAGGCGCTCCAGTCGACGGGTCCCAGATCCGGGGCAGCCCCAGCGTGTCCCCCCCTATGTCACTCCTACCCCAGGCAAAAATCTTCCCGTTTGGCATCAGGGCCATGTGGAGCGGTACGATGTCCCAGTTGACGACTGGGCCCCAAGAGCCTGTGGTCGCCTGGGATGAAAGCGCCGATACCTCCACCGGCGACGACGTTACCGTGGCGGATCCGGCAGTAAACTCGATGGTATGAGACCCGGTTCCACGAAGGCCCAGGTCGGCGAAGGCGGCGACTCCGTTGGCGTCAGAGGTGTCGATCGTGGCGCCTTCCAGCGTGGCACCGGCCGCCGTGGCAGTCACCTCAACCCCAATCGCAGGATTCCCGCTGGCATCTCTCACTTCAACCACCGGCTGGGCGGCCGGGTCAAATACTTCGCCCTCGAGCGCCGACGTCGGCGGGTTGGTCGTGATGACGATGCTGCCGGCACCACCCGATGGGATGGCAGTCGAAGTAAACGTGACGGGCGAACCCTGCAGGCCCGCCACCGAGGCAGTCGTGGTCTGCTGCCCCAGCGTTGTGCCGAGCACCCGCTGAACGGAGGACCGCCCGTTGGAGCCGGTCTTGCTCGCCCCACTTGATACGCTTCCGCCCCCCTGAGCCGCCCAGGTTACCTCGACTCCGGGAACCGGGTTCCCACTCGCGTCCGTCACCAGGACCACTAAGGGGTTGGGGAGCGGCTGGCCGGCCACGCCGTTCTGCACGTCCCCATCGGCCATCTCAATGTCGGTGGCCGTGGTAGGCTGGACATTGTCACCGCACCGCAGAGAACTGGCGGCCAGGATACCTGCAATGATCCAGACGCGTATCCGCCGAATTCGACTCATCATCACCATGAAAAAGGTCCGCTCAAGGGGTCCAGAACTGGCAGGATGTACCGGCGACAAGGCGCCCCTACATGCAGGTACCGGGCCCGGAGAACGGCGCAGATCGGGCCTCTAAGTGCTGAGTTACCAACATATAGCTAGCCAAACTCCGGTTGGCGTTGCGCCTACGCCACGGAAGGCTAACTCCGGTACGGCACTGGATGCCAGCCCAGAGGCGCAAGCCATACCGGGGCAGACTGGGTCCATTCGATAGTAAGCCACTCAGTGTGAACGGGGAGTGAAGCCGATATGAAGCTGTGAGGCTGACGCTCTAGAGCGGGCGACCGGACTCGAACCGGCGACGTCCAGCTTGGGAAGCTGGCATTCTACCACTGAATTACGCCCGCGAATTGGCCGGAATGTAAGGCGAAAAGGCCGCAAGAAAAAGAGCCCTACTTAGCCGCTGAAGCCTCGAGAAAGCTGCGAAGATCCGGCTCGCTGATGGCGGGCTCTCCGGGCGAGACGTTGTCCAGCCGGCCCTCACGCATCCAGCGCTCCAGCTCCCCGACCAACTCGAACAAATGATCGAACGAATCCACGATGAACAACAGCGGCTGATAATGATCGATCTCGAAGTACTGATTGATTACCCACTCCAGCTGGATCGGGTAGCGTTGTACTTCAGGTGAGTCGATGGAGTGGGCAATTTCTCCGTACGAGCTGAGCAGACCACTGCCGTACACCCGCAACCCACCATCCCCGCGCATCAGTCCGAACTCGATGGTGAACCAGAAAAACCTCGCCATTGCCTTGAAGATGCTGGTGACCCGACGGATTTTCTCCTTCTCGTCCTT
>Ga0307409_100000306_pt1 | contig 20005 bp, 19 predicted proteins | sample 322Ometagenome_2_FD_203888 | JGI IMG/M metagenome (GOLD analysis project Ga0307409, IMG submission 203888) | Maize rhizosphere microbial communities from greenhouse at UC Davis, California, United States - 322HYB-O-2 | ecosystem: Host-associated > Plants > Roots > Rhizosphere > Soil | place... | reverse complement strand
TCACATCGTGGACGCAGCCATCGAACTCCATGATGGGAGCTGGGGCGTAGGCATATGGAGAGCTTGGATCTGGTCCCTGCCGACCTACGAGATACGTGCGGCGCTGCAGGACAACCGTCCCCCCGCCATTCGCATTGACTACCGCCGCCATCCGGGCAAATGCGTCCGTATCATTGGTGCGGCCGTCGCCAGCTGCACCAAAGTTTTCGGGCGTGAAAGTGCGTAACGGCGCCATCCCGCTGATGCCACCCGCCTTAGCCGGGACGGCCGGCACAACGACCTGATGGGAGCGCGACGACTTGCAGCCGGACGTGGCCGCGAAGGCTCCGATAGCGGCAATACATTCCCGCCGCGTGAGTCTCATCCGTGAAACTCAAGCGACCGCGAAAATTCGAGCTCGGCAGCAGCGCGCTGATTATACTGTCCGACAGGCGCCGTTTCGCGCATGAGAAACCCCAAAGAACAATTACCGTGTTCGTTATTCTTTGTGAGTATTTACAGCGGTTTTCAGTTTACTCCGTTTTGGACATCAATTCAGCTAGTCATCCCGTCGGATCTGGTCCGCCTTGGACGGTTTTCGCTATGATCGCGTCTGCACTGCTTGCCTTCAGAGGCCGCGGAAATGGGGGCTGGACGATGGTCTTCTAGAAACGAACCTCGCCAAAGCCGTCCCGATCGAGCCGGCTGGCTCCTCGTGCGTCACTCACATCCCGCTAGACAAACTTCGGACACATGCGGCCCTAGACGCTTAATGCTTCGAGCTTTAGTTTAATCATCCGCCCCCCGCGAGATCACGCGATTGCTCGTCTACTGGATTCTGTTTGCGTATTTCGCTGCCGGGGCCGTGCTTGGCGGCGAACGCGGCGACGCCCGAAAGATGGCTGCGCCTTCTATGTTTTGGGCTGGCGTCGCGATCATCGCGGTCTTGATCGGCTTCCGCTTCGAGGTCGGAGGTGACTGGTTCGCTTACGTGAGGATGTTCCAGCGCGCCCACTACATCGACTTCGCGCAATCGTTGTCCGCTGGAGACCCGGCCTATCAGGCGTTAAATTGGATTGTTGCTCAGCTTGGCCTGGGCTTGTGGATGGTCGATCTCGTATGTGGTTCGATCTTTGCGATCGGCTTGGCCAGCCTTGCGCGATTGCAGCCTAATCCGTGGCTCGCGGTCCTTGTTGCCATACCCTACATCGTCATTGTTGTTGCCATGGGGTACACAAGACAAGGTGTCGCGATCGGCGTGTTGATGCTCGGATTTGCGTCGCTATCTTTCAATGGTTCCTTGCCTCGCTTCGTCGTCTATGTCCTCATCGCGACATTATTTCATAAGACAGCATTGATAGTCCTTCCCATCGCCGCCTTCGGAAGCGGGCGTAATCGTCTGGTTAATTCTGCCCTGATTCTTCTCCTAACTTATTTTCTTTATTCTTCATTCCTTTCTACTTCGATTGACAAGTTCATGCGGAACTACGTTGAAGCCGAATACAATTCCGAAGGAGCAGCGATCCGCGTTGTCATGAACCTTGTTCCAGCTCTAATTTACTTTATCAGTACGCCTCTTCTGAAGTTTAATAGCATAGAAACGCGACTATGGCGCAACTTGTCGGTTGTCGCCATGGTAACCCCAGTGTTGCTTTGGGTTTCGCCGTCGTCCACGGTGGTTGATCGCTTGAGCCTCTACGTCACATCACTTCAGATTGTGATCCTATCTAGACCCGCGGCATTCCGGTTTAGTAATCGCTTCGGTACATTGCTTGTGATTCTATACTGCTTGGCGGTACAGTTCGTTTGGTTGAATTATGCGAAGCACGCTGATGATTGGGTGCCCTATCGGTTCTTCCCTATCGGGCACGCCATCTCGGCGCCGCGAGGCTGACAGTCGTGGCAGTAACCGGCCTGCGGCGTCCAGCTTCAAGCCGGCATTCGATCGAGATCGGCACCGATTTGAGCGCACCTCAGTATCGATCCAGTAGGCGTTGACGCTGGCGCACCTGAGGGCGCCTGGCTATCTCGCCGCAGATGCAACAGCACCAACTCGAGTGGACGCCCGAGCGCATCCAGATCTTCTGGGATCAGTACACATCCAACGAAGCACACGCCGGTGTTTACTTCTCTCGTCTCTTCGGGCGGTCGCTGATCGCCTATGTCCGGCGCCGCATTCACATCGGAACTCCCCTCGATTACGGCTGCGGTCGCGGCGATTTCTTGAGTTACCTGGCCGATGCCGGGTGCACAGAGCTTTACGGGGTCGAGCAATCTCCTGAAAGCAGGGATGCAGTCTTGCGCAGGATCGGCAGTCGCGCGGCGATTCACCTGAGCGTGGAGCCTAAGCCGCAAAGCGCGGACACTGCATTCTTAATCGAGGTCGTAGAGCATATGGACGATGTCGCCCTGGACGCAGCGTTCGAGCAGGTCCGGCGGGCGCTAAAGTCGGGCGGTCACCTAGTCATCACGACCCCAAACGACGAAGACCTTGCGGCTAATAGTGTGCTCTGCCCCGAATGCCTGGCCGTTTTTCACGTGATGCAGCATGTCCGCTCGTGGAACGCGACGAGTCTTCGCAAATATGCCGAGAGCCACGGTTTCCAGACCCTCTCGATCGAAGCGACCATTCTTAGTCCTCATGCCGGCATCGTCGACCGGCTATGGCGGATGGCCAAGCGAGCGCTAGGAGCTACGCCTAACCTGATCTACATCGGAAGAAAAGATTAGCGCGTTGCATCAAGCTTTGACCGGGGCCTGACTCCGCGCCGGGCGGCGAGCACGAGGAATCCGCCGAACATCGCATATTCGAAAAAGAGCAGGACCGACGCGATTCCGAGGAATGCGATCGGGCCGAGATGAAAGACGTGCGCCAAAGCAAAAGCGATGAGTGGAAGCACGACCGTCGCCACGTTGTGCACGAAAAGCCAATGCGCCGAGCGAAGCACGAAGACCGTGGTCGCGATCGACATCGATAGGCCCCTCACCGCAAGCATCGGCGCGAGTATGATCAGCATGTCGGCTGCCGGCAGCCAGCGTTCTCCGAGAAAAACGCTGATGAACGGCCGCGCGAAAAGCACGATTGCAACGAACACGCCAAGCGAGAGCAGGCCCGACGTCAGCAGGCTGAACTTGACCTCGTCCCACAAGTGGCCCTTTTGCTCCTTGGCCCGCGACGCCTTTTGGAAAAAGACCTGCGCCAGGGCGTCATTGAACAGGGCGAGCGGAACCACCGCCAGCCGATTGCCGATCGAATAGAAGCCGACGATCCCGGGATCGTATAGGGCCGCTAGGGCGAAGGTCAGGATGTTGAGCGCGACCGCCGCCACCAAGGTGCTCGGAAAATCGACGGAAACCTGCCGGCGGTAGCGTGCGAGCATCGCCAGGATCGCCCGTTTCCGCGGGGGACCGGGATTGAGTCGTCGCCAGGTCAGCGCGACGAGGAAAATCGCCTGCGAGACTAGGCCCAAAGTGAAGCCCGCGGCCAATGAAACGGCGCCGGCCGCAACGAACGCCAATGCAATTTGTGACAGGATTGCGGTCGCGGTTCTGACGAGGACTGAAGCGGCGACGGCGCGAAAATCATCGTGGCGCATGATAAAGAGCGAGGTTGCGACGCACACGCCGGTCAGGAACACACAAAGCCCAAGCAGAAACGGGAACGCGGGCTCGACGGTCGGACTTGCCCACCAGTAAATCGCGGCTCCGCAGGTCGAGATCGCGGCGATCGCGGCGCTGATCAGGATGGATAGCCACAACACGCCGCGCACCCCCCATTTGGGTGCAGTCGGGATAGCGAACTCGAACCGTCCGCACGCGACCATCCCTGCAACGGATGTAGCGGCAACAAATATTCCGAAAAGCCCGAACTCGTGCGGCGAATAAAGGCGGGCGAGAAACGGGTAGCCGAGAAGGTTAAGTACCTGTGCCGCGCCATTGCCGCTTAGGATGATCAAAAAATGGCGCAGGTATTGGCGCCGGTCGAGTTTGGATCGCGCGGAATGATCAGGGTGCAAGTCCGACGTCCATTGCTGTGCTTCAGGCGCGATTGCGCGCGAGGATGGCTTAAGAGGCGCTCGCAGGACGGGTCAATGATGTTGAATTTGGTGGACCGAAAGCTAGTAATTGCGGCTACCATTTTGTCGCGCAGGCCGCTCGGACATCATGAGAGAACTGTGAACGAGGACCTGTCGTCGCTGCGTGAGCCTGGAACCGGCAATCCGCTGCAGCGAAGCGGGCAGCAGCTCGCCGCCGCCGCTGGGAGCACCTATCCCATCGTCAACGGCATTCCGCGCTTCGTGCCCGCGGAGAATTATGCGTCGGATTTCGGACGCCAATGGCAAATGTTCCCAGCGACGCAGCTCGACAGTCATTCGGGACTGCCGATCACCGAGGAGCGGTTGGCCCGGTGCCTCGGCGGCGATTTGACCCAATTGGCCGGCCGCCGTGTGCTAGAAGCCGGATCCGGCGCGGGGCGGTTTACCGAAATTCTCCTCAAGTACGGCGCCCATCTCGATAGCTTCGATTATTCCAGCGCGGTCGAAGCCAATGCCCGAAACAACGGCGCGACGCCGTTCACGCTAGTCCAAGCTGACATTCGCGCCATACCGTTCCAACCCAACAGCTACGATTTTGTCATCTGCCTCGGGGTCCTTCAGCACACGCCCAATACGGAAGAGAGTATCGCGAAACTCTGGGAGATGGTGCGCCCGCAGGGGAGGCTCATCATCGATCACTATCGTTGGAACCTTTGGCTGCGGCTCCCACCGCCTTTCGGCAATGCTGAGAAGCTCTATCGCCGCATCGTGCTCGCGTTGCCATCCGAAAGACGTTGGCCGGCGGTCAAAAAGATCGTCGATTTCTGGTTTCCACTCTACTGGTACTTTCGGGATAACCGCTGGGCCCAGCGAATCCTCGCGCGTTTCGGTGGCCTTCACTTTTACTACGCGGCGTTGCCTCTACGTTCGCGTCAGCAGACCTATGAATGGTCGCTGCTTGATAGTCACGACGGGATGACAGACCGCTTCAAGCGATTCCGCACCGTTCGTTCGATCCGACAGGCGCTTCAGCGTCTCGGTGCGGAGGACATCGAAGTTCGCAGAGGCGGTAACGGCCTCGAAGCGTCATGCCGGAAACCGGCGAGGTAGTTTTGGGCAGAGATTCGAGCCGCGAACGGAAGCTGTTAGTCCTGGAAACTGACTATACACTTCAGGGCATTCGCCAGCGTGGAATTGAGCACTCCATCCTCTGCCGCGATCTTGACGGATATTTCTCAAAGGTATGGAGCGTGCATCCTTTTGCTAGTCTCGTAACGTCGCCGGGCTACACACCGAGGTTCGGCAGGCCAGTCGAGCATCACCTATCGCATTGCCACACTTTCATCGAAGGCAAGGTCGGCCGGTATGCCACGCTGAAGCATCTGTTTGCACTTAACTTCCTGCTCAGCCAGGCGGATTTGTTTTTGCGCTTGAAAGCCCTAATCCGCCGCGAACGGATTAGCGTTATACGTGTCGCGAACCCGCTCTACCTCGGGCTTTTCGGACTTGCCTTGGCGAGAAGTACGCGAATCCCTTTGGTTGTCCGCGTCGGAGCCAATAACGACAAAATTCGCGCAATGACCGGTAAACCGATGGCACCGCGATTGCTGCGGAGCCAACGCCTGGAGAAGGCGATCGAACGATTCGTGTTCAAGCGCGCCGATCTAGTCGCCGGGGCTAATCAGGATAATCTCGATTTCGCGCTCGCCAACGGTGCGACGACTGAGCGCTCGACTTTGTTCCGCTATGGTAACCTGGTCGACCGGCGACACTTCACCGACCCCGCGGCCCGCGGCGACTGTGCGAACTTGCTGCGCGACTTGAGCGTGCAGCGAGGCAACTTCCTTCTATACGTCGGCCGGCTCGAGCCGATTAAACAACCCGATCATGTTGTCGCCGTCCTCGCCAAGCTGCGGGGACAGGGTCTAGACTTAAAGGCGGTGCTGGCGGGCGAAGGCAGCATGCGCGAAGACCTCCGCACTTGCGCTCGCGAATTAGGCGTTGACGATGCGCTGGTGCTGGCCGGCAATCTCACTCAAGCGGATCTGGCGATTCTGTACCCGGCCGCCGCAGTCGTTATTTCTCCGCACACGGGACGGGCCCTAGCGGAGGCCGCAATGGGCGCGGCGCCCGTAGTTGCGTATGATGTCGATTGGCAAGGCGAGTTAGTCGAGAACCTGAAGACCGGTTTGCTAGTTCCTTATCAAGACGTTGGGGGGATGGTCGAAGCAGCGAAACAGTTAATCGACGACCGCGGCGCCGCTCGTGAGCTCGGAAAGAACCTGCGGGAGAAGGCCCTTTCAATACTCAATCCCGCAAATTTAGATGAACACGAGCGTCAGGAATATCGCAAGCTGCTTGCCCGCGTAACTGTTGCAATGGCGGGACAATGAGCCGGATCGAACTCGGCCCGAGAGACATTCGGCGCGCGAGTTGGTTCGGCCTGAAGCCGGCAGTGGCCAGAAGTCTCTCGACGCGGGCGATAAACCCTTTTGTGCGGTTTGCAGCCGCCCGGCTACTTCCGGCGTCTATTGGCCACCGACTTCCACTCAACAGGCGAAGCGTAACGTATCGATTGGAGAGTGGCAGTTCGTTCGAGTTACTAGACCCACTGCACGACATTGTCGCCCGCGACGTCTACTGGGGCGGCGGCAAGCCGTCAGAGCCAGCTGAACGAAACAAGCTCGCGTTTCTCGAGCGGGTCAGCAAGTCAGCTGATTTATTCATCGATGTTGGCGCTTACGCGGGAATATGTTCCCTGATCGCAACCTGCAGCAATCCTCATCTCAAGGTTATTGCGTACGAGCTCGTTCCTGAGAATTTCCTGCTTCTTGTTAAGAATGTGATCGAGAATGATCTTGTGGGCCGTATAGACGCGCGCCTCGGTGGTCTCGGCAAAGCTCATTCGGCGATCAAGGTTCCGCGCTCCTTGGGTGCGGCTTCATACATGACGTCAATTTCGCTGGGATCGGCCTTCGAACGAGGAGTGTCGATCCCGGTGACACCACTCGACGACGATGTTAACCTCAGTGGGCGCGTTGTGATCAAAATCGACGTGGAGGGTTTTGAAGACCAAGTGCTAAAAGGCGCGAGCCGGCTCGTGCGCGAATGCCTTCCTGACATCATCTGTGAGGTCCTCCCGTTCGCCGAGGAATCGACCAGGGCGATCAGCGCAATGCTAGGACCGCTTGGTTACCGCTGGTTCTGTTTCGAGGATCACGACCTCAAGGCGCGGGAACACTTTGAACCCCTGTCCAGGATGAGAGATTGGCTGCTGACCTGCCGGCCAGAGATTGCAGATCTTTAAGAGCTGAACGCGGGCGCTCATGAAGATTGTGTTCATCATCAAAACGCTCGCAACTCGCGGAGGCGGTGCTGAACGCGTCTTGACGCACATTATCGGGGGTCTCGCCCGCCGCGGCCATGATGTTACTTTGTTGAGTTTTGGATCACCAAATGATCCGGACTTCTATCCGGTGGACGCGACGATCCGCCGCTATTGGTTGCGAAGCGGCAACGTGCAGGCTCGCAGTAGTACTTTGGAAGTTCTAAACCGCATAAGCGGAGTCCGGAAACTCATTCGCGATCTACGTCCCGACATCGCCGTTGGCTTCATGCACAGCGCCTACGTGCCGCTTGCGCTCGCGTTATCGACTTCGCGCGTTCCGGTGATCGCAAGTGAGCACATTCTCTACGACCACTATCATTCCTTTCCACTGGAAGCGCTTGCGCTCCGCGTCGCTGCGCCCCTCTGCGCTCGCATCACCGTGATTTCTGACTCGATCAGAAACAGTTTCCCACCGGCGTTGCGGCGCCGGATGGACGCTATTCCTAATCCGGTGGTTGGAGCGGGCCCGCTGGCCGACCCGATCGGTGGTCAGTCGAAGGTCTTGCTCAACGTCGGCAGGCTTTTCGATCAGAAGGATCAGCGGACACTCATTGAGGCTTTCGCGAGAGTAGCTCATGCCTGGCCTGATTGGACGCTTCGAATTGTCGGGGAGGGTCCGCTCCGGCGGACACTGGAGAGCCTCGTTCGTGATAAGGGCCTACAAGGCCGGGTCCAACTCCCCGGCGCGGTTGATCATATCGGTGCCGAATATGCTGCCGCGCAACTATTCGTCATGTCTTCACGCTACGAAAGCTTCGGACTGGCGACCGCCGAAGCTCTTGCCCATGGTCTTCCAGCCATCGGTTTTGCTGATTGCGCAGGGACCAACGAGTTAATTCATGACAACGTAAACGGAACATTGGTCCCGCACGGAGACCGAATCGCCGGTCTAGAAGCCGCGCTGCGACGATTAATGACCGATTCGGACGAGCGCGTCCGCCTTGGAGCAGCCGGACCATCCACGGTAAAGCAGTTCTCACTCGAATCGATTGTCTCCGATTGGGAGAGGCTTCTTTGTCGTTGCGCAAAGCGGGGCCCAACCGAGAACATCGCCTGAAGTCCTCTTCGTGCCATTGCCGAGTTGCGTAAATTGGCACTGCGCCCTGCCACCAGGTTATACCTTGAGCACCTCAAACTGACGTAATCGATCAAGCCTGAATAAGGCTTGCTGCAGCCTTACAAGGCGGGGGTCGTGCGGGCATATATCTTGGCTGCTGCAGCTGTATGAGCTGGAAGGATCGCCCTCACGCGTTGGAAAGCGGCGTAATGAGTAGCAAAAACATCGACGAAGCAACTGTAGTTGGATTTGGGGAGGAGTGGTCATCCTACACCCAAGAACAGCTCGATCCGAGCGAACACCGACTGCTGTTTGAGCAGTACTTTTCCGTCTTCCCATTCAGTGAGCTGCCGCCTGAAGCAGAGGGTTTTGACTTGGGTTGTGGAACGGGTCGTTGGGCCGCACTGATGGCGAGACGTGTAGCTCGCCTTCACTGTATTGACCCTGCTCCCAAGGCCCTGGCAGTCGCCCGCCGTCTTCTAGCCGGGTTGACGACAGTTTCATTTCACCAATGCGGCGTCGACGATCTTGCGCTGTCGGACGACAGCCAAGACTTCGGTTACTCAATTGGCGTGTTGCACCATATTCCCGACACGGAGGCCGCTATTGCTTGCTGTGTTCGGAAATTGAAGTCCGGAGCGCCCTTCTTGGTCTATATCTATTATAACTTCGACAACAGGGCTTCTTGGTTTAGGGCAATTTGGCGAATTTCCGAGATTGGCCGGACGGCAATTTCGCGGCTGCCGTTCCCGGCACGAAAAGCGGTCACGACGGTTATTGCGGCATCGGTATACTGGCCGCTAGCTCGGGCGGCCTGGATGCTGGAGAAAGCCGGCGCCGACGTCTTGAATCTGCCATTGTCCGAATATCGATACCGCGGCTTTTATAGCATGCGCACCGACGCGCTCGATCGTTTTGGCACTCGGCTCGAACACCGTTTCTCCAAGACGGAAATCGAGACAATGATGAACCGTTCTGGGCTTAAGGACGTCTGCTTCCGCGACGGGCCCCCATTCTGGGTTGCATGTGGCCGGAAAGCTGAGCGCTAAGGTCGGCAGCGTGAAGATCGGTGTCATTCTTGACCGGAGCATGCTCGCGCGATGGCAGGCCAAAGCGCTGCTGTCTGTCGCGGACGAATGTGCGTTCGTGATCTACAATTGCACGAGTCCCACGCCGGCACGGCGGCGACTCCGACATGCCTTCTATTATATCCTGAATCTTCTCACCGTTCGCAATCGAATGACGCGTAAAGTGAGCTTGCCCGCGGGACTCAACGTGACCTGTATCCGAACGTTCTCAGCTTCGTCGCGGGGGGCGTGGCAGTCTTTGCCACCAGCCCTGCTCGAGACCATCGCAAGAGACCAGCCCGATATCCTCATCAAGTTCGGAATGGGCCTACTCAGGGTTCCTGACCGCGGCCAGCTAGCTGTCCCAATACTATCCTATCATCACGGCGAACCGGCCAAGTTCCGCGGCCGTCCTGCCGGATTTTACGAGCTTCTGAACGGAGAGCGTACAATTGGGCAAGTAGTCCAGGTGCTCTCGAATGAGATCGACTCGGGCAAAGTAGTGGCCGCTGCTGAGACGGAAGCAATCCCCCACTCGTATCGAGCGACCTTGATCAACGCGTACCGGCATTCCCCGCTCTTGCTTCGCAAAGCTATCCGCAATGCCATTTCAAATCAGGGAGTATGTTCGCCGACGCTAGGACCCGCCTACCGACTCCCGAGCAACGCCACCGTTTTGCGCTTCCTCGCCGAGCGTATCGGGCAAACTATTCTGCGCGCGGCTTACGGACTTACACGCGAAAAGAGATGGAGCGTAGCTGTCGCGCCGGCGGACGCTGCTGGCTCAATCGAGACCCTCACGCGTAACCTATCCGAGACGACTACGTGGAAGATCGTCAAACGCCCGTCCGGTTACCGCTTCCTCGCCGACCCGTTCTTCCATCCAGAGGGTGGCATTCTTGTCGAAGGCATGAACGCTGCTTCAGGACGCGGAGAAATCCTGCATCTGAGGGATGACAGTTGCCGGCGCCTTTCCGGACGGGGAGGCCATTTCAGCTACCCCTCGGTGATTAGGTCAGACGGATGTCAATTTGTTGTCCCCGAAATCTCAGACTGGTCTCCGCCGCAAGCTTATCCTCTGCTCGACGGTCTGGTGGGGGATCCTGTTGAGCTCCAGGTACCAGGCCTGCCCAGACTGCTCGACCCGACACCGTTTGCACACGAGCGAGCCATCTACTTGTTCGGCAACTTGGCAACCGAGGGATCGTCAGTCCTTAGGCTTTGGGTCGCGGATTCACTTTACTCGCAGTTCGTCGAACATCCCGCGAGCCCTATTCGGATATCGCCCAACGGGGCCCGGATGGGGGGAACACCGCTGATCCTAAACGGTCAGATCATCCGGGTGGGCCAAGACTTGAGACGGCGTTATGGCGACGGAATCAGTTTCTTCCGCGTCTGCCAAATCGATCTCAGAGACTACGAAGAAGAACTGATCGGCGAATTCCGCTTTGCGGATCGGCGAGGTCCGCACACGTTCAATCTTGCTAACGGCCAGCGGCTTTTCGATTATTATGAGGATGCGTTCTCGTTGCTCGCCGGCTTTCGCCGCTTCAAAGAGCGGCGGGCCGCGAGCCGGGTCGACGATTGAGGTCTTGAAACGACATGTGTGGCATCGCGGGCATTATCGGCAAGTCGCGCATCGACGATGCCCTTATCGGTCAGATGATCCAGCCGATCTCGCATCGCGGGCCTGACGACAAGGGCAGCTGGGTCGACGCCGATGCCGGTGTCGGCCTTGGACACCGCCGCCTGGCAATTGTCGACCTTTCCCCCGCTGGCCATCAACCAATGGTGTCGAGCGGCGGACGCTTCGTTCTGACTTTCAACGGAGAGATCTACAATCATACCGAAATTCGTCTTGCGCTCGACGAGGCCGGGCTTGCGCCGCCAGGCGGGTGGCGAGGCCATTCGGACACTGAGACACTGCTCGAGGCAATCGCACATTGGGGGTTGGTGCCGACGGTCAAGCGGTGCGTGGGAATGTTCGCATTCGGGTTATGGGATCGGGATCAGCGGAAACTGCACCTTGTCCGCGATCGGTTCGGCGAAAAGCCTCTTTATTATGGCTGGGTCGGCGGCGATTTTGTTTTCGCCTCCGAACTCAAGGCGATTCGCTGCCATCCCCAGTTCAGCGGTCAAATCGACCCTGAGGTGGTAGGCCTCTTTGCCAGTCGGACCCATATCCCTGCGCCCTTCTCGATCTATCGCGGCCTTTTCAAATTGGAGCCCGGCTGCGTCCTCGAGCTGGAGCCGCAGGCGGCCCGCCATCCGGTGACAGAGCCTCTCAGGCCAGGGTCAAAAGGAATCGGCGTATCGGTGACTCGCTACTGGGATTACCGGGAGATTGTTCTCGCTGGGTTGGCCGATCCGATCACTGATGAAAACCAGGCCGCCGAGGAACTGGAGGAAGCGCTAAGGCAGTCTGTGCGCGGACAATCGATTGCCGACGTGCCGGTCGGGGCCTTCCTCTCGGGGGGAATCGATTCCTCGACCGTCGTCGCGCTCTATCAGAAGTATTCATCTAGGCCGGTCAGGACCTTCACCATCGGTTTTGACGAGCAAGCCTACAATGAAGCTGATCACGCGCGCGCAGTAGCCGAGAAGCTGGGAACAGTGCATTTCGAACGCATTGTCCGGCCGGCGGAGGCACAAGAGGTCATACCGCACCTCCCGGAGCTTTACGACGAACCATTTGCCGACTCATCCCAAATTCCCACTTATCTCGTAAGCGCCTTCGCCCGCGAGCATGTGAAGGTCGCACTCTCCGGTGACGGAGGTGACGAACTCTTCGGAGGATACAACCGGTACTTTTCAAGCGCGCGCTTTTGGTCGGTGGCGCGGCTGTTGCCATGGCCGATACGCTTTGCTGCCGGGTCACTGCTTGCTCGTGTCGAGCCCCGCACGTGGGACGCCATTGGACAATTCGCTTTGAGGCGCCGGCTGCCGCCTTACTTCGGATTGAAGGTTCGCAAGACGTTACGGACAACAGTGCAGGCTCGATCGATTGAGGGAGTCTACGAAAGCTTCCTTGATGAGTGGGCTGGAGAGCAATCACCGGTAATTGCCGGCAGGCAGACGACTGACGCGTGCCGGTTGGATCTCGATCTCGGTTCCGAAGCGCCCGTCCCGCTGCAAATGATGTATTGCGATGCGCTCAGCTACTTACCCGACGATATCCTTTGCAAGGTCGATCGGGCTGCGATGGGCGTCTCACTCGAGACCCGAGTGCCATACCTCGATCATCGCGTGGCAAGCATTGCCGCCAGAATACCGCTCAAGATGAACATCCGAGGCAGTACAGGCAAGCAGGTCCTCCGCAAGCTTCTTTACGCCGAAGCGCCGCGGAGGCTTTTCGAGCGTCCAAAGGCCGGGTTTGGCATTCCCGTCGGTGATTGGATCAAGGGACCCTTGAGAGGCTGGGCCGAGGATTTGCTCGACCCGCGCGCATTGCGCGACGATGGATGGTTTGACGTTGGTGTGGTCCGGCGTCGATGGCAGCAGCATCTCGATGGCGCCCGAGATTCGACACCGGCGTTGTGGGCCCTGCTTATGTTTCAGAGCTGGCTGCGCGCGGACCCGACAAGAGCAACCGAACCCGTTTGGCAATTGAAGTCAAGCAATCACTAAAGGATACACAGTGACCGCAATTTTAAATGACGGTAGCGAAGAGTTGATTAAGTGATGGCGTAGACGGTGACCGTGGTACTAAACATCACGATGGGATATGAGATGGCATGGGCGTGCTTGTCGGTCGGACCATCATTCCCATCTCAAACCGCCGAGCTCATTATTCAAAGCTGACGGCTTTCCATACGCCAAGTGAGAGGGCTCGTCGCCGACCATCCAAATGGGCGGTAAGAGGTAATTATGGGGCCTTGGCTTCCCATAAATATTGAAAACTCAACTAGGAATGGCTACCGCTTCGGCAGGAGGCGGTAGGCATGGATGACACACCTCAGAAAAAGCAGTGGAGCAAACCGGTCCTCAGACGCCTGGTGGCGGGATCTGCCGAGGCAAAGTCGCAAAATCGGCCGGATGGAACCAGCACTCTCGAATCGTAAAGTGACCGGCGACCTTTACAGGCTTGAATGACTGCGATTGCCGGCTGGGTGGGCCCTGGTGAGCGCCCCGCTGAAGACGCCTGCCGACTATCTCTTTCGGCTCAGCAAAATTACGCATGCCGCCAGCCGGTACTTCGAAGCCTCGAGACCGCGGCGTTTGGGATCGCGCTCTTTGACACGCTTCCAGAAGATGTTGCTGACAAACAACCGATAATCGTCGACGAACAGCTATTCGTCGCCGACTTGAGGTTGGATAACCGAGAAGAGCTCGCAGCCAGGCTATCGCTGACCGCCCAGGAATCCCGCACTCTGGCGGATTCCACAATCTTTTGCCTCTGTTGGCGAAAATGGGGCGAGAGCTGCCTCGAGCATATGTTGGGAGATTATGCTCTCGCGGTCTTCACGCCGCGCGAGCGAAAGCTTGTCCTCGCTCGCGATTTTACCGGACAACGACCGCTCTTTTACGCTCAGCGAGGCGACACCATCGTTTTTTCTTCTTTGCCCGCCGGAATAACTCGCCATCGATCGATGTGGCAGGGTTTTGACAGTATAAACGTCGCGCGGTCACTCATGCGAACCCGGCCCGCTGATGAAACTACCTATTTTGCCGGGATAAAACGCGTCATGCCGGGCGAAGTGGTGACGATCCAAGCCGGTCGCGTCCGGACACGAGCGGTTTGGGAACCGTCGCTAAAACAAATGCGGCTTCGGAGTCCGCGGGAATACATTGATGCTTACCGCGCAGTTCTCGATGCTTCGGTACGGAGCCGACTACGTCGTCGGCAGGGTCCGATCGCGGCCCATTTAAGCTCAGGGTACGACAGCAATGCCGTTGCATCGACTGCGGCCAGGCTCTCGACTCCCGGCGACCCGATCATTGCCCTAACAGCCGCCCCATGCCTCGGATTTGAAGAAGATCCGCCTAGAGGACGCATCGCCGACGAAAGTGCGAGGGCCGCAAACACCGCCCGACTGCATCGGATGGAGCATTTAATAGTTCGTGGGCCTGGTCGCGTTTTTGCTCAGATCGCGACACAAGCCGCCCTCTTTCCGGACCCGGTTCGCAACATCGTCAATTGTGGATGGATGACTGCGCTCGAGCAGCGCGCGGCAGCGCGAGGAGCGCAGGTTCTGCTTAGTGGCGAGCTTGGCAATCTGACACTCAACGCAGGCGGACTCGAGGATCTTAGCGATCTCATCGATTGCGGGCGCTGGCCAGATTGGTGGCAAGAGGCCAGGGCCGCCGCAAAACGACCTGATCTGCGATGGCGCGGGATTCTCATGGCCTCATTTCACAGGTGGACGCCCTCCGGCGTGGAACAATGGCTGCGTCGACATTTCCATGGCGTCCAGGACAAACGCAAAATGACCTTTCTCAATAAGGATTGGCTCCATCAGATCGAGAACGAATTTGATCTTGCGCGCCACGCTCTCAAGGAAAACAGCGCGCAGCGTCGGTATCGAAAATTGAAAGAGTTTGATTACGGCACTGTGCGCAAAGGGGCCCTTGCGGAGTCCGGGATCGACACCCGCGATCCGCTCGCCGACAGGCGTGTAATCGAGTTCAGTCTGTCTCTGCCGACAGAGCAGCTGTTCGCGGGGGGCTGCGCACGTCCGCTCGCCAGGGCGGCGCTGGAAGACCGTTTGCCCGCAGAAATTCTCAATGCAACGGAGCGAGGTTATCAAGCCGCTGATTGGTTCGAAGATCCGGCCAGGGTTGACCTACCGCGCATGGTGGAGGCGATCTTTCAAAGTCCAGCCTCTCGCGAATTCATTGACTTTGACAAACTCCGCCGTGCGGTAACTGACTGGCCTGCCCGAAAGCTCAATCGCGCAGGGACGTTCACCCAATACGGCATCTTCCTGCCTTTGACGCTCGCCGTGGGCTATTTCCTCCAGGAAAACGAGAACCCGTACTGCACCTAGCTATCACCGATGCCACATTCACTTCGCACAATTGCATGCCTCTTATGACCCCGTTCCGAGGGGCGTTGAATTGTAGAAGAACGACACGGTGCTCTTGCGCCAGAAAAGTCGCGGCCACATGTCGCGGCGTGTGAATACCATCTTGTCGCCGAGAATGTCTGCAAAGCGGGCTGAATTATAGGCAACGACAACCGAACGGTTCCTCTCAAACGCGAGTTTGGACATCGTTGTAGCAATGGCTTCAAAGGTTGCCCGATCAAACGGGTCATATAAATAAACGAAGATGTTGCCGTCCGGGAAGATAAACGTTTCAGCGTCCTCATTCAGGATATCAATAACTACGTTGTTACCTCGCCGGGATTTTTTCCATTCTTTGATATTTGCGCGAGCTATTTCGAACAGCTCAACGTCTTTTTCCACTCCGACAACCTTTTGAAAGCCTAGTTCCGCGGCCAAAAGCAACGCACGCCCCTTTCCACAGCCGAGGTCAACGAAACAAAAATCTCTCACTGAGACTCCCGAGCGGCGGATGATCCGTTTGAACAAGCTAATGGGCGAAGGCCACCGCGCTGCTACGGCCGAGTTATCGGCTAGGTCGGTTTCGGCCGTTTCGACACCAAACGTGAGATCGAAATGCTGCTCGCGCCGACGGCGTAGGGCTCTGGCGAAGCCTTTGATCGCGTTCATGATCGCTGACCTCGAGGGGACTGCCCACGGCATGGGAATGCGCAGACGTTCAGCTCTATTGCCTATCTCGGGGGAAGACCGCCAAGCATTTGAAATCGTCTACGGTCTCGCCAATGACTATCCGATCGGCAACGCATACCCAGACATGCGCCTGCAGACCCCTTTGCTGCAAAATTCTGGCTCCGTAATGCAATCTCGCGTCAATGCCACGGCTACGAAGCAGCCATTGCAGCGCCAAGCCCCTCTGAATGCATACCGATCGCCAGGGCAGCAGGTCTGACCACCGGTTCACAAGCCCGACTGAACGGCGCAGCACGCGCTCGTCAATAAATGAGCGTGGGTGAAATATCTTCCGCGAGCCGAGACGGATGGCGTGCCTGAAGGGAAGCAATCGAACAGCGAGACACACAGCGTTGAGAACGAGGAATGTTTCTGCCGCCGCCGCGTACCATTCAGGCGTGCGCTTTATCGATGTGGTGAACTCTCTACTGAACACGGCTGGTAGACTCGCTGGCGAGGTTCTGAACTGCTAAATGGGAGAGCTGCCGAGGACAACACTCGTCCCCTTCCGAACGTTGGATTATGCGTTGACGTCTTTGAGTGCCAACGAAGACGCTGGTCTTAAAAAGGCCATCACGCTCCTGTTGCGCGGCGATCTGGAAGGAGGATTTTCGCTCTATCGGGCGTGCCTGGCTGGTGGTCGGGTCGCCGATCAGCCTATCGGCGCGCACCTCATTCTTCTCCAGCAGGCAGGGCATGATGAAACTGCTCGCCGATTGCTTAAACTGGCCCTTCATCATGGGGTGAACGTAGCCGCTCGGGCGGGCTGGTTTAGCAGTGAGCGGGAGGCCGCGGCCGAATATGAGCAACTTTTCGCCCAGGGCATTGCAAACTCCAGAATGGTTTCCGAACATTTGCGGGTTCTCGCCAAGCTGGGTCAATTTACCGAAATCCGAGAGATCATCGACCCCGATCAGTGCCTGCGGATGGTCCAATTGAAATCCCGCCATTCATCTGTCGCTGGTCTCGCTGCAGCCGTTGAGCAATTGCTCATTGAATTGGAGCCAACGGCGGAGAAGCTTGAGGCGGTCAAGTCGGTCCGCAAGATGCGAAAGGTAAAGCACCTCTCCGAATTGGATGACCATCGCTCCGTGAAGCTAACCAAGGCCCTTAATTACCAAGCCGAGCGCTATCTGAACGACTGGCGAAGGTCTCACCACCCGCTCGCGCACTTGGTCCCAACGAGATGGCGGCTCCACGCGTGGGGGCTAATCTCTCGCGGCGACGGCTATAATATGCCACACTTTCATCACAAAGGGTGGGCCACGGGTGTTTATTACCCAACGACGCTTGAAGACGGTGAAGGCGGTGAACTGTTCATTGGACGACCCGCTGGTGTGCCCGGAAACGACTCTGACTGGGGGGCGATGCGTATCAGGCCACGAGCCGGATTGCTGGTTCTAATGCCTTCTTACTACATGCACTGGACAGTACCCCTCGAGCGGCCGGGGCTAAGGGCATCCGTGGCATTCGATCTCCTTCCTGAGGCGTGACCCAGCCGCTATGTCAAACGCTGGCAATCGGGCGAAGGATAATCGACTCTTGCTGCACTGCTAGTTTAACTATGATGCTGGATCGGCAGCGGTGGCTGCAATCGACAACCGATTGACAGGTGTTCGATTTGAGGCGCGCGTTAGTCAAAATCCCGCTCGTAGTGGCGTTGGCGGCTCAATCGGCCTGTATGGAAAACCGATCCCAACCTCCAATCGTCATAGAGGTCGTCCAAGATACTCAGGGCTGCCGGATCATCACAGACGGCAGAACGATCGCAAGCGCTAACAACAGCCAAATTGACAGTCAGAGCGCGGACCGGCGCGGCATAATCGTTTTCGGCAAGGATACGTCCAAGTCCTGCGTGGATATCGCGGTGACCGCGCTTAAGCGAAGCGGGATCTCGACGATAGATCTCGTCAGGTGGCACGGCACTCAATGAACAGGCGCGGCGCAGAAATGCTGGGCCAATTCGGCGTCATGGGCAGGCCGCATTAACTGAGCGCTGAAACAGCGCCTGCCTGCCTTTCCACCGCTTCTTCATCAACACGGCAAGGACCGGCTCCGAGACAGAACGCGCGTTGAGGTACGCCGGGGGCTTTGCGGGGTCCGATCCTGCCGGCCGCAGGCTCCGATATGTCTCCACGGCCTGGATAGTTCGGTTGATAGTCTTCACCCTTCTTCCACATCGCGACCATCAAGGCGCTGGGACAAGTCCCCTCGTGCAGAACGTCGCCGGCATCGTCGATGATGCACACGCTTGTGGTTTCGACGCCGACGTCGAGACCCGCCCAGATCCTCCTCGCCATAGGCACTACACCTCGGAGAACCCCTCGCAAGACGCCGCTCCACCAATGGCCGCGGGTTCATTTCCCAACTGATGTTTCGGAGTCGGCATGTGATTTCACTACGCCAACTCACACGTCCCCTCCAGAGGACGGACCCGACAAGTCGGCCTGATCGCGGATTCCGTGACGAAATCATTAGTCTCAAGTGCGCGCCGACTCTGGCGACCGGTTCTGACCGGGGCGCTTACGCAATGTCAAACTGGCGAGCGCCGCCAAGCAGCCCACGCAAGAAGCGCTGCAAATCCCGGCGGCACGATTGCGGCTGACGCGATGAGCACGAAAGTCAGCAGCAGTCTCGGACCAATGGTGCCCATGGAAGTTTCGCCCATATGGAAACGGGTGCGCCGAGCCGCACCCGCCCCGTTGATTCGGCACGCTGAGCCCGCAGTCTGTGAAATCAAATCCTACAAGGCAAGGCCGTTGTGCGTTGGTGGCGGCATTCATGACAAAAGCGTGAAAATGTCTTGTGGTTTGTGGGGTCGAGCGTGGGATCACCGCCTGATCGCTAGATCATCAGAGGGCGGTTCGACGGACGCTATGTCTGCCGAACCGCTGAATGACACTGCTCCATTTTCACAATTTTTTACGGCATTGCCTTAATTCCGCACAGATGATCCGTTCCCATTATCTGTTCGCGACGTTGGCCGGGCTTTTGACCGCGCAGGTCGCGAACGCGCAACAAACCGTTTGGGGCATTGGCAGAGCCAAAGACGGCGACTCTTTGATGGTCGGCGAAATTGAGGTCCGGCTGTTCGGCGTCGACGCGCCGGAGTTCGATCAAACATGCATGCGCGACAAACAGACCTGGAGCTGTGGCGGCGCGGCCGCTGAACAGCTGATGGCGCTCGTCACCGGCAAAGATGTTGAATGCGTTCCAATGGGTTTTGATGACCACAAACGCATGCTCGGCCGCTGCACCGTGCGCGGTAGTAGCGTGAACCAAGCCATGGTCGCGTCGGGTTTGGCTGTCGCCTACCGGCGCTACTCGACTGACTATGTCGCTGCTGAAGAGGCCGCAAAGGCGGCCAAGCTCGGAATATGGGCAGGGTCGTTCGAACCGCCCGAACAGTTCCGGCGAACTGGCGGGATGAAAGTTGCAAAGGTGAGTGGCGGTCAGCGCTCATCGCAACGCACCAGCTGGGCGGCTCGCGCACAAAACAATTGCAACATCAAGGGTAACCGCAACCGCCGTGGCGAGTGGATCTACCACTTACCCTGGATGCCCTACTACGACCAGACCAGGCCCGAAGAGATTTTCTGCAGCGAAGCGGAAGCTCAAGCCGCGGGGTATCGACGCGCCATAATCAGGTAAGTGGCGATCGACGCCAAGCGAGCCACGCTAATAAAGTTGCGTGGCCCGCGGGCAGGAATGCCGCCGAGGCAATTACGGCTAAGCTTAGCAAG
>Ga0307409_100000305_pt1 | contig 20027 bp, 14 predicted proteins | sample 322Ometagenome_2_FD_203888 | JGI IMG/M metagenome (GOLD analysis project Ga0307409, IMG submission 203888) | Maize rhizosphere microbial communities from greenhouse at UC Davis, California, United States - 322HYB-O-2 | ecosystem: Host-associated > Plants > Roots > Rhizosphere > Soil | place... | reverse complement strand
ACCACTTCAGCGAACCACCCTGTTCCTTGGATCCTGGGTCCTCCGAAAACCGCCGCGCTGCGGTGGCGAAATCAGCCCCGCGGCGGAGCTCCAGGACGATGGAGTCGGCTTGGGCTTTGGTGCGCGCCTTTGCTGCCGCCGAAGGGATCGGGGTGATCACGATTTGGCGGAAGGACAGTGTGGCGGGACGGGTGCCGAGCGAGGCCTTCTGCTCCTCGAAAAACTGCTTCATCTCCTTCTCGGTCGGCGCGACGGACTTCAGCTTGCCCTCGTTGCGGAGCTTCTCCACCAGGCGGTTCTGAAAGGCGGCCCTGCGCTGCTGGTCGGTCAACCACCGCCGGTATTCCTCTGGTGTCTGAAATCCGGCCTTACGCAGCTCGGCCGTGTAGTCCACCTCTGAGTTGAAGTTGTTGCGCACCTTGCGAACCTGCTCCTCGACGCCGCTGGCAATCTCTTCGTCGGTCACCTTGATCGAGGTATCCCGTTGTGCCTGCTGAACCAGCAGCTCTTCGTCGATGATGGACGACACGATCTGCTGGCGGACCGACCGAATTCCCTCGGCGTTTTCTGGAAGCTTCACCCCCTGCGACTGCCGGGAAAAAATCTCTTCGTCGACTTGCGAGGCCAGCACCGGCCGATTGCCCACGACTGCGACAACCCGGTCCACCACGAACGTGGTATCCCGTGCCGGCGCGGCGGTGGCCGTCGAGTCCTGCGCCATCGCCACGCGGGTTCCCCAACCGAGCGCCAGGATCAGCAGCGCGGAAACTTTCTTCATACTCACCCCGATCATCATGGTCTCGGCCGAGGAGCTCCGGTGCCGCCCCGCGGTTTGGCCGACGTGCTTTCGCGGGGCGCTGCCCCCGGGGTTGCACCAGGCTGCGGGGCCGCACCCGGCGCTGGTGCCATGCCGGGAATTGGCGCCGGACCGGGAGCCGGTTGCAGCTGTCCGGATGCGCCCTTGCTGGTATCGGTCTTGGCGCGCTGCGCCTGGGCCAGCTCCACCGCGCGATTGAGCCCGGCCTCATACACTTTATAGCTGGATTGGTTCCGGAGGATGGTGGCCAGGGCCGACGGCAAGGGCCGCAGGCGGGATTTTCCGGAGACCAGCCGCTCGAAGTACTGGTCCACTTTCGTCGCGGCTACCTTATTGCGGTCCGCCGGCGAGACTGTGGCATCGAATAGGGACGCGGTATCGAGTCCCATTTCCTGCCGCAGGGTGTCCACCTGGGCCCGATAGCCGTCGGCGAGCTCTTTCCATTCCGCCGGCGTCACCTGGATTTTGGCGGAGTCTGCCTGGCGCAGCAGCAGAACGTTCTGGCTCAGCACCCGGGCAAACTGGGTCAGCATGGTATCGTTCGCCTGCCGGAGCTGAGTGGCGTACTGGGGCGGCAGGGCCTGAATCCATCGCATGAACTCGGCCACCGTCAGCTCGCCACCCTTGAAGGTGGCGATTTTCTTGTTGGAGCGACGGGCCTTGTCCGGATCGTCGCCCGCCGAGCGCATCAGATCCGCTGCGCCCTTCTCGATCTTGATCTCATTCTGCATGGCAAGACTATCCATGTAGATCGAGTCCAGCCGGCTGCCGGCGCTCTGAACCAGATAGGACTTGAGCCGGTCGCGGACGGCTTCTTCGGCGGGCCGCTTGATGATGTGATAGCCGAATGGAGTCTCTACGATTCCGCTGGTTGCGCCTGGCGCCAGCGACCACCCGGCGCTGTCGAACGCGGGCACGAACTTTCCCTTCGGACTCGGCGGCAGGAAGCCGCGGTCGGCCTTGCTGCCCGGGTCTTCCGAAAGCTGGGATGCCAGTTGCCCGAAGTCGGCTCCCCGCTTGAGCCGGGCCAGTGTTCCCTCGGCCTTCTTGCGGGTTGCCCTGCGTACCTCCGGCACGGAGTTGGGCGGGACCCGATAGAGAATGTGCTGCAGCACCCGGATGTCATTCCCCCGGTACACACTGTCCGCGGCGTTGGGCGGCAGCGCGGAGCGCCGCGCCATCAGGGTATCATGCCAGTGGCCGCCCTTGAGCTCGGCCAGCTGGGGCCAGACTGCGCGGGCGATGTTGGTGGAGTCGAGCGGCAACTTTCCGTTTGCGACCGCCTGACTGAACAGAGTGTAGTCCACCCACACATTGGCCACGAACTTGGCCACTTCACGATCCGGCTTGATGCCTTTGCCGCTGGTCATGATTTGGGCCAACCGTTCCGGCGTCAGCTTGCGTGACCCCGCCTCAGCAGCAACGTCCGCGTGAGCGGTGAACAGATCACGAAAGCTGGAGCAGGCGCCGAGGCTGGCGGCCAGGAGACCCGCGAACAGAGCAAAACGACCCATTACTACTCCCTATTAGAAGAAGACATCAGGAAGCCTTTCGCAGGGCCCGCACCAGGGCCGGTACGATCGATTCTCCACCCAGGCGCTCCAATCGAAGCGATAGCGGTACCGTGCGGCGCACTTCCGCCGCCAGTTGCACGTCATCCAGCGCAGAAGTCAGTCCCGCGAGCCGAGGCGCAGTGCCTGGCCGGAAGGTGAGCCGAGCCTCCTCGCCTCGGACCAGCACGTTCTGCAGACCGAGAGCGGCGCCCATGACCCGGAGTCGAGTCATGTCCAGCAGCGTCTCAGCCATCGGCGGCAAGGGCCCGAAGCGCTCCCGCAGTTCATCCCGGAGCCCATCAATTTCACCGGTTGATGCGGCACGCGCCAGTCGGCGGTATAAGTCCAGCTTCACATCGTCGTCGGGCACGTAGGTGTCGGGCAGATGGGCGGGCCGGTCGAGCACCACCTCGGGCGGCGCGGGCTGCTCCGCCACTCCCTGCCCCCGCAGAGCGCGCACCGTCTCCTCCAGCCATCGGAGGTAGAGATCGAAACCCACCGCCTGCGCATGGCCCGACTGTTCGGCGCCCAGAAGATTGCCGGCGCCTCGAATCTCCAGATCCTTGAGAGCAATGCGGTAGCCGGCGCCCAGATCGGTATGATGCTCGAGCACGCGAAGTCGTTCCTCGGCGTCAGCGTCGATGATATCGGGGACCAGAAGGTAGCAGTACGCCCGCCGGTGGCTTCGGCCCACCCGGCCCCGCAGCTGGTAGAGCTGGGCGAGCCCGAAGCGATGGGCATCGTGCACCACCATGGTGTTCGCGTTGGGGACGTCGAGCCCCGACTCCACGATCATGGTGGAGACCAGGATGTCGACCTCTCCCCCCACGAAGCACCGCATCACTTCCTCGAGTTTGTCCGCGGCCATTTGGCCATGGGCCACCCCGATTCTCGCTCTCGGCGCCAGTGCCCGCACCCTGGCCGCGACGGTCTCGATGGTCTCGATCCGGTTGTGCACGGTGAACACCTGGCCGCCACGATCCACTTCCCGGGCAAACGCCTCCTCCAGGAGGCCGTCGTCCCACGGCTCCACGAATGTCAGAATGGGCGAGCGGTCACGCGGGGGTGTTTCGATGAGGGTGAGGTCGCGGAGCCCGGCAAGCGACAGATGCAGCGTACGCGGAATCGGCGTGGCGGTGAGCGTCAGGACGTCGACCGAGAGACGCATCGCCTTGAGGCGCTCCTTGTGCTTAACCCCGAAGCGGTGCTCCTCATCCACGACCAGAAGCCCGAGGTCTCGAAAGACTACGTCCTTCGACAGCAGCCGATGAGTGCCGATGACCACGTCGATCTGGCCATTGGCCAGCCGCTCCAGCGCGGCCTTCTGCTCCTTGGCGGTGCGGAAGCGCGAGAGCACCTCGATGCGCACCGGGAAGTCTGCCAGCCGCTCGAGGAAAGTGCGCCCGTGCTGTTCCGCCAGAATCGTCGTCGGCACCAGTACCGCCACCTGCTTGCCGGCCTGCACGGCTTTGAACGCGGCGCGAACGGCGATTTCCGTTTTCCCATAGCCCACATCACCCACCAGCAGCCGGTCCATGGGAAGCGGCTGCTCCATGTCGCGCTTGACCTCCTCGGTGGCCCGGCGTTGGTCCGGCGTATCCTCATAGAGGAAGCTGGACTCCAGCTCTCGCTGCCACTTGGTATCCGGCGGAAAAGCATAGCCGGTGCTGACGGTACGGCGGGCGTACAGATCGAGCAGCTCCGCCGCCATCTGCTTGATGGCCTGGCGGGTCTTTTCCCGCACTCGCTGCCAGCTGGAGCCGCCGAGCCGATGGATTCGGGGAGGAGGACGGTCGCCATCTTCGCCGGCGGCGCGATACCGTTCCAGCTGGTCCAGCCGATAGAGCGGTACATTCAGCCGGTCGCCGCCTTCGTACTCGACGATCGCCACTTCGAGAGTGGACTCGCCCGCGGTGATGGTCTCGATCCCGCGGTAAATGCCGATGCCGTGATCGAGGTGCACCACGTAGTCCCCGACAGTCAGCGCACCAGTCGCGGCCGAGGGTGCCGCCTCGCGATAACGGCGGGGCCGCCGCAGCCGCCGGGCCCGGCGGAAGATCTCGTGATCAGTCAGGACCCGGAGCGTGGGCATGACAAAGCCGCCGTCCAGCGCTCCGATGGCGAGAGTCGCGTCGACGGTCGAGCGGCCGCCCTCCTCGAGCAGCTCCTCCATCCGCTCGAGCTGGCCCTCGTTGTCGCACAGCAGCAGCGTGGGAGTTCCAGAGCGGAGCAGCGACCGCAAGCGGCTCAGGTCCCGATCCACGCGCTCGGGCGGGAAGAAGCCGAACTGCAGATCCACCGGCTCATCCCGCAACAGGAGCCGGGGAAAGGCCTGGATTCGAGTCCGCCACTCGAGGGGATCCTGGAAGATCGCGTCCCGGCGAGGAACGTCTTCGCCCAACCGCCGAGCCACTTCCAGGTGGTGCTCCGCCTCGTTCCAGGCGCGGGTCACTTCATCGAGGTCGGGTGCGAAGGACTCTTCCAGAATGAGGGTGTCCGACGGAAGCAGCTCCAGGAGAGTGCGGCGGACAGGCGGAGCGGCGGACTGACGGACTGAATCCGGGCGTTCCGGAATGTCCGCCTGTCCGGCTGTCCGGCCCTCCAACTCCTCTCTCACGGCAGCCGTTGTTATCGGCAGCACCGTGATCTCCCGCAGCTCCTCCAGCGAACGCTGAGTGGTGAGATCGAAGCCTCGCAGGGACGCGATATCGTCACCCCACCACTCGAGCCGGGCCGGCGAGGCCATCCCAAACCCATACAGGTCCAGGATTCCGCCTCGCACGCTGTACTCGGCCACCTCGGTCACCGTAGGCACCCGCTGGTATCCCATGCGTTCTAGTGTCCGGGCAACCTCCGTCGGCGCGCGTCGCTCACCGACTCTCAGGGAGAGGCGAAGCTGCTCGAGGGCCGCAGGAAGGAGCGTGCGCTCCGCGGTGGCGCGAGCGGTGGTGATCAGCAGCCGGAGTCGGCCGGCGAGCAGGGCCTCGATCGTTTCGGCGCGCTCACCGGCAATCTCATAATGGGGCTCGTCTTCCCCGAGCGCCTCGCGCTGGGGATATAAGACGGTGGCGGCATCGGTCAGATGGCCCAGATCGCTGAGCCAGCGTTCCGCGTCCGCCGGGGTCGGGGCCACCACAGTGAGCAACCGCTGGGGAACGGACCGGATGAGCCACGCCGCCAGCACCGCACCGCTGGACCCGGGCAGGCCACCCAGACGCAGCGCGGTTCCTCGTGCCGGCAGACGGGCAGCGAGATCCTGGACCGCGGGCGTGCGCTCGAAGGCGTCGAGCAGTGGCTTGAGGCTCACGCGCGGCGTCTCCATCCACTTGCAAAGCCGGCTTCGATCAGGCCCACCAGCAGAGCCGTCCAGAGGAGCGGGGCCCGGAGATCTCCCCGGGACGCTGAGGAGAACGCAGCACCGCCAACTTGGCGAAGCGAGACGACCCGGGCCCCGCGCCAGAGTCGTCCGGCCTGGGCATCACTCGCCCGGGTCAGCTGAGACTCTCTCGGATCCGGATTTACGCTCAAGGCACCAATGGTGTCGCGACCCGCCAAGAGAAAGTGCACGCCGGTCTCAGCCGGACGGAACACACCACCTCCTTCGACCCGCCAGCTCCGATCACCCCGACGAACCTCGGACACCAGATCCGGCAGCCGGACCGGGTCACCGGCTGCGGCTTCCGTGAAGGAGTGTTCCCCGCGGGCCAGCCGGTTCAGCAGCACATCCATGAAAGGCATGAACCCGGCCGATACCGGCAGCTCGGTCCAGGCCGGCTCCAGCCGGCTTCCCAGCAACACCACGTCGCCCCCGCGGACAATCCAGGGGGTCCCGCTCACAGTAGCCAGAACGCCGGTACGACCGCTGCCGGTGGGCTGAAGGGTGTACCGGCGGAGTACTCGCTGCCGGCCCACTACGGTACCGCTGTCGCTGAACTGGGGTTCAGTGGAGAGCTCTCCATAGCTCCATCCGACTGCGCGCGAAGCCAATACGCGGTTGAGCGCCCCGATCCGGGCGGGGTCTTCCGGCGGCTGCACCACCGATGCACCGGAGCCGAGCCTGCCCAGTACTACCTCCTGGCCGCGCACGATGCGGCGATTGGAGGCGAGCACCTCCGCGGCCGCTGCGACATACCGGCTCGTCGAGTCCCAGTTGACCCGGGCGACGGGTGCAACCCGTATCGCCATTACCCGCCGATCATCCGCCCGAAGCTCGTCAGGGTCCAGCTCGGCGGTGAGCTCCCACCATCCGCTCGGCGCCCCTGCCAGATCGAGACTGGTCGAGCCACCCGGGTGGCCCAGCGCCTGACTGGCGGGTCGGTTGTCCAGCCTGGCGCTCACCGGCAGGCCCGGCCCGGAATCACCAACCAGAGTTATCGTGACGCGGCCGCCGTCGGAGGACCACGGCTGCGACCCGGCGTTGATTTCACCTATGCCGGCATTGGCCGGAGATGGCCCGTCGGGGCGGCCTACAATCAGCGGAGCCGATGGTTGCGCGGGTGACAACGCACTGGACTGAAGGTCGGTGAGCAGCACGATCTCACCCGGGCGCGGCTCGGGTCCGAGCACCTCATCTGCCAGCGCAATCGCGCTCCCGAGCTCGAGCCGGCGGGGCGAGACAGTGAGGCCACGAAGGAGGTCATCCAGGGCAGTCCGATCTCCTCGCCGGGGAATTCCGTCGGCGCTTATCAGCCACAGCGCGTCCTGGGGGGTGGCCCGCCCGAGTACCTGGCGCGCGGCAGTGATGAGCTGGCGAAACGTTGGGTTCCCTTGGCCTACCGCACCACTACTGGGGGAATTGTCGACGATAAGAACCAGCGCGCTCGGCGCGTGTCCCGCCACCCCGGTCTCCGGAATAGATGGAGCGGCGGCGGCAAGCACCAGCAGGACAACGAGAAGCGTACGGAGGCACAGGAGGATCCAGTTCTGCAGCTTCAACCGGCGCTGGTGTTCCCGGGTGGTGGTGACCAGATAGCGCACCGCCGGGAATACCACGGTAGGCGGCTCTCGTCGGGCCAGCAGATGCAACAGAATGGGAATGGCCGCGGCGGTCAGGCCGACGAGGACCCACGGGTGCAAAAAGCTGATCATGCCGGACTGGACGGTGGCGCCAATGCCTCGCGAAGTACCACGCCGAAGGGCGTGTCGGTGGTTACCTGGTGATAGCCGATTCCGTGACGACGGCAGGCCAGACGCCATTCGCTCACCACGCCGCGTACCGTGTCCCGGTACGGTCCCGCCCAGTCCCGGGGCCGGATAACCACCGCTGCCCGGGACTCCGGGTCTTCGAACCTGGCCTCATTGGTTCCCACCAGGCTGACCTCGGCAGGATCCATGATGTGCAACACGAGCACCTGATGCCCGCGATGGCGGAGGAAGCGCAGCGCCTTGAGTGCGAGTGTCCGGTCCAGCAACAGGTCCGAGACGAAAACTACGAGACCGCGCCGGCGCAGTTGTCCGATGACGCGGCGCAATGCAGGCTCCGCTGCCGTACCATGCCCTGCCTCAGACGCCGCCAGCACTTGAAGCAGTTGTCGCCAGTGGCTGAGCCGGGCTCGAGGAGGGGTAATCGTCCGGACCTCGTCGTCGAAGGTGATCAGGCCCGTGGCATCGCGCTGGCGGATCAGTACTAGCGAGAGTGCCGCAATCAGGCGCTGCGCGTACGCGAGCTTGGGGAGGACAGCCCCCGGTGCGCCGGACCAGGCCATGCTTCGGCTGGTATCGCACACGATCACTGCACGAAGATTCGTTTCCTCCTCGAACTGCTTGACGTAAAGCCGGTCGTTCCGCCCCAGGATCTTCCAATCCACGTAGCGAAGCTCATCGCCCGGCTGATACATCCGATGCTCGGCGAACTCGACGGAGAACCCGCGCCGGGGGGAGCGATGAAGTCCGCTCAGGAAGCCTTCGACAACTCCCTGCGTGATGATCTCGAGGCCACCCAGCTTCGATACCTCGAGCGGATCGAGTAAATCCAGGCGAGCAGAATTGGGCGTATCGTCGGTGTGCAGCATGCGAGGGGCAACGTATCCGGACGCGGCGGCGGAAGTCAAACGAAAAACGACCGCCAGGTATTTGGCGCAATGAAACTATGATTCAGCTGACGGCGTACCCTGCTTCAGACCCGCCTGTCTTCGGCTTACCCTCACCCTTCATTCTGGAACGTCCGGCATGCAATGGTGGAACCTCTTAGGCCTGGTGCTCCTGGCTGCCCCGGCTGCTCTGCCGGCGCAGACCAGCGCCCCGCTCCACCGGGCTGCCGCGACCATCACCAGCCGAGATGTCGCCCGACGGATCGGGATCATTGCGGATGATTCGATGTTGGGCCGGGACACCCCCAGCCACGGGCTCGAGCTCACCGCCCAGTACATAGCGGACCAGTTCCGCCAGTTCGGACTCCGGCCCGGTGGCGATCGAGGCTCCTGGTTTCAGCGCTACGCGATCACCCGGCGGCGGCTGATGCTCGAGCAATCCAACGTGGTCTTTTCTGCGGGGTCGGCAGTGGACTCCGTGAGGTTCACCTCAGGGGCAAGGTACGATGGTGGAGGTATCCCGGAACAGCCGGTGAGCGCGCCGGCCGTTCTGGTCAGCGGCACCCAGACCGGAGTCAGCGCTGGAGCCTTGCCCGTGCGCGACAAGGTTGCGCTGTACGCGCCGGGGACCAGTACCGACCCGGGTTCGGTTCAGGATGTGATCCGGGCTCTGTATCTCGCCGGACCCAAGGCATTGCTGATCCTGAATGATGCCGATTCCGCCGAGTTCGCGGTGAGCCTGCCGCGGCGCCCGCCGGAGCGGACTGTCATTGGTGTCCCCGTGCATCGGCCGGTGGCAGTCCAGGTGCGCGCCGCTGAGGTTCGGTCCTCGCTGGCAGCGGCCGGCGTCGACCTGGTGCAGGCGCGTGGCTCAGCATCACCGGTGGTTCGGGATCTGCCGCGCCTCCAGATCGCCGTCCAGCTCAGGGACACGGCGATCTCCTCGCTCTCGGCCCCGAATACCGTCGGCATCCTCGAGGGGACCGACCCGAAGCTCAGCCAGGAGTATCTCGTTTACTCGGCCCATATGGACCACATCGGCATTACACCCGGGCGGGCGGACAGCATAAACAACGGTGCGGATGACGATGGATCGGGGACAGTGGGGGTAATCGAGCTGGCCGAAGCCTTCAGCCGAGCGGGGGCGAGGCCCAGAAGGTCGATCATTTTTCTGACGGTGAGCGGGGAGGAGAAGGGTCTCTGGGGCAGCGACGTGTTCACGTCCCATCCGCCGGTCCCCATCCAGCAGATTGTGGCCGACATCAATATCGACATGATCGGCCGGAACTGGCCGGACACGATCGTGGCAATCGGCAAGGAGCATTCGGATCTGGGCGCCACGCTGGAACGCGTGAACCGCGCCCACCGCGAGCTAGGCATGACCGCCATCGACGACCGCTGGCCGGGGGAGCGGTTCTACTTCCGCTCGGATCACTACAACTTTGCCCGCCGCGGTGTGCCGATCCTCTTCTTTTTCAACGGGGTTCACCAGGACTACCACGAGGTCACCGACTCCCCCGAGAAGATCGACAGTGAGAAGGAGTCGAGAATCCTGAAGCTGCTGTTCTACCTGGGTCAGGAAATCGGCAATGCACCCGCACGGCCGCGGTGGAAAGCGGAAAGCTATCGGGAGATCGTGGAGGGTGCGCCGCCGGCCGAATAAGTCATCTGCTCTGTTCTCCATTCTGTGCCCCCTCGCTGCTCTCAGCGCGGGCTCTGGTCAACAGCACTCCCGCCACGATCAACACCGCGCCGATCCCTTGCAGGGCGTGGGGACGCTCGCCGAGTAGCACCCAGGCACCTGCCGCGGCCACCAGCGGAGTCACACACATATAGATGGCCGTCCGGGTCCCGCCGATTGCCTTGACGCTGCGGTTCCACAGCAGGTAGGCGATCACCAGGGAGAAGACTGCCGCATAGCCGAGCGCGGCCCAGGCAGCGGAGCTGACCCGGGACCAATCCTGGCGGAGTACGCCGGGAAGCCCGGCGAGAACCAGCCCCGGCGTGCCGGCAATGGTGGTGATCGTGGTGATCCGGAGCGAGCTGATGCCCGACGGCACCCGGCGTAACCCGACGGTGTAGCTGGCCCAGCAGAGGACGGCCAGCACAGTCAGGAGATCACCGGAGAGCGTACTGGACCGGAACCCGACGCCACGAGTTGCGATCACGATAATGACTCCCACGGTTCCCAGCGCTATTCCCCAGCGCATCCGGGCGGTGATCCGCTCCAATCCGAGCAGACCTGCAAGCACGGCAACCACCGTGGGCAGCATCGACAGGATCAGGGCACTATTGGTCGCCGTGGTACGGTCCAGACCCACGGTAAAGGCAAGCTGGTAGCAGGTGTTGCCCAACACCCCCAGGACGATCAGTGTCCTGGTCGCTCCGCTGGGGATCTTGCCCGGTCCTTCCAGCACTCGAACGACCATCCACAGCAGTGCGCTCGCCACCACGAAGCGGACCGCTGTGAAAGGCAGCGGCGGGATATCCTCGAGCGCCAGCTTGGTGATGCTGAAATTGAGACCCCAGATCAGGCATACGGTGAGCATGCCGATATCGCCGGAGAGGCGGCGAGCGGCGAGGCTGCGGGGCGTCGGAATCGGGAGCTCGGGTCTCTGAGGCGGAATGGTGGTGACCATTGAGCTAAAGAGTAATGCATCGCTGCTGTCCCGCTCCGACGTATCCGCTTTGCGAGTACCCGCCCTCGCTTATCTTCCGCCCATGTCCCAGTCACGCATCCGGAATTTCTGCATCGTGGCCCACATCGACCACGGCAAGTCGACGCTGGCCGACCGCCTGATCGAGGCCACCGGCGCGGTCGAGAAGCGCCAGATGCGGGAGCAGCTGCTGGACACCATGGATCTCGAGCGGGAGCGCGGCATCACCATCAAGCTGAACGCCGTCCGGATGACGTATGCGGCACGGGACGGGAACGCCTACGAACTCAACCTGATCGATACTCCCGGTCACGTGGACTTCACCTACGAGGTATCCCGCTCCCTCGCTGCGTGTGAGGGTGCGATCCTGGTGGTCGACGCATCTCAGGGCATTCAGGCGCAGACGCTGAGCAACATGTTCCTGGCAATGGATGCCGGTCTGGAGATCATTCCGGTCCTCAACAAGATCGACCTTCCGGGCGCCGAGCCCGAGCGGCGGGCCCAGGAAATCATCGACCTGATTGGCGCAAAGCGGGAGGAGATCCTGGCGGTCTCCGCGAAGGAGGGGACTGGAATTCCCGAGCTGCTGGAAGCTCTCGTCGCCCGGGTTCCTTCCCCTCGCGGGCGGGAGGATGCGCCGCTCCGTGCCCTGATCTTCGATTCCTACTACGATCGCTACCGCGGCGCCGTGCCCAGCATCCGGGTAGTGGACGGGGTAGTGCGTGAGGGTATGGAGATCGCCTTCGGGGCCCATCCGGATGACGTTCACCACGTCGACGAGGTCGGTTACCTGCAGCTCGGCCAGCACCCAACCGGAGAGCTGCGCGCGGGCGAAGTGGGATACCTCGTGGCCAGTCTCCGGGACGTTCGGGATGCCCGGGTGGGGGACACCATTCTGGACGCGGCCAACCGCGCTACCGAGCTCCTGCCGGGGTATCGCGAAGTCAAATCCATGGTCTTCGCGGGAGTATACCCGACCGACTCCGACCAGTACGAGAATCTCCGCGATGCATTGGAGAAGCTGCGGCTGAACGACGCGAGCCTCCATTATGAGCCGGAATCGTCTACCGCGCTCGGCTTCGGATTTCGCTGCGGCTTTCTGGGCTTGCTGCACATGGAGATCGTGCAGGAGCGGCTGGAGCGGGAGTTCAATCTGGACCTGATCACTACCGTGCCGACTGTCGAGTACCACGTCTACAAGACGGACGGCGAGATGCTGCTGCTGGAAAATCCCTCCAATCTTCCCGACCCCGCCGGCATTGCCCGGATCGATGAGCCCTACGTGAAGGCTCGCATCATGGCGCCGGCCGACTACATCGGCGGCATCATGAAGTTGGGTCAGGAGCGCCGGGGGGTGTACAACGGCATGCATTACCTGGACACAACCCGGGTGGAGTTCGACTTCGAGTTCCCCTTGGGAGAGATTGTCCTCGACTTTTACGACAAGCTCAAGTCGTTGAGCCGCGGCTATGCCTCGCTGGACTACGAGACCTCGGATTACCGCGAATCGGATCTGGTGAAGCTCGATATGTTGATCAACGGAGATCCCATTGATGCCTTCAGCGTGATCATTCACCGCGACAAGGCGCAGGAGTACGGCCGAAAAGTCGCCGAGAAGCTGAAGGAGCTGATTCCGCGGCAGCTGTACCAGGTGGCCATTCAGGCGGCGATCGGAAACAAGGTCATTGCCCGAGAGACCATCTCTGCGTTTCGGAAAGACGTACTGGCCAAATGCTACGGCGGCGATGTCACTCGGAAGCGCAAGCTCCTGGAGAAGCAGAAAGAGGGCAAGAAGCGGATGAAGCAGATCGGGGCGGTGGAGATCCCGCAGGAGGCGTTCCTGGCCGTGCTTCAGGTAGACTGATGGAGGGCGGACAAGCGGACCGGCGGACTGGCGGACGCATACCAGAGGCTGCACCGCTTGAGCCCTCGCCCTTGGACCTCGGGCCAGGTGCCCCGTCCGACGGTCCGCCCGTCCACCCGTCCACCCTCGTCATCCAAACCGCCTTCCTCGGCGATGTGGTCCTGACGACCCCACTGCTGTCACTGCTGGCGGCCCGGCACGGGCCGGTAGATGTCGTCACCACACCGGCGGCCGCGGGCCTGCTGGAGAGCCACCCTGCGGTGGCTGCCGTCATTCCTTACGCCAAGCGGGGGGACGCGCGGGGATGGCGAGGGCTTCGGCGCGTGGGCCACGAGCTTCGGAGTCGGCGTTACCAGCGAGTGTACCTTCCCCACCGCTCGCTTCGCTCGGCTGCGCTGGCCCTCTGGTCCGGGGCGCCAAATCGCATTGGGTTTGCCGATGCTCCAGCGGCCATTACCTACACTACCCGGGTGGTGCGCGCCCCCGTCGGACACGAGGTTGAACGCCTCCTGGCTCTGGCTGATCCCCTCCCGGGGGAGCAGGCCATTGTCAGCCTGGTGCTTGGTCGCCGTGAGTACGATCGGGTCGATGGCTGGCTGGCGGGCAAACGGGTGGGCTCCCATTTTGCCGCAATCGCGCCGGGCTCAGTATGGGCGACGAAGCGCTGGCCGTACTACGCGGAGCTGGTCTCCCGCCTGGACTGCATCACCGTTGTCCTGGGCGGGCCAGAGGACGCGCAGTTAGCCAATGCAATCGTACAAGCCAATCCGGGTAAAGCCGTGAGTGCCGCGGGAGCGTTCAGTCTGCGTGAATCGGCGGCGCTCATCGGCCGAGCGGCGGTTCTGGTGACCAACGATTCCGCTCCATTGCACTTGGCCACCGCGGTCGGCACGCCGGTTGTGGCCCTGTTCGGACCTACCGTGCCCGAGTTTGGGTTCGGTCCCCGGCGCCCGGGAGATGTGGCGTTGGGCCACGGAGATCTTCCCTGCCGCCCATGCTCCCGTCATGGTCCGGTGCGGTGCCCCTTGGGACACCACCGATGTATGCGTGAACTGTCGACCGAGGCTGTGTTGAAGGCCGTAGCCGGCGTCGTGAGTACGGAGGAACTGCGTGCGATTTGTCCTCGGAGTTGATATCGGAGGGACCAACCTCGTGGTGGGCAGTGTCGCCGAAGACGGTTCGACGCTGCACGCCCTGGGGAGCGAGCCCACCCACGCCGAAGCCGGGCAGAGCGACGTGCTCGACCGGTTGATCGCGCTGGCCCAGCGCACCATGGAGCAGACCAGACGGGACATGCCCGGCGCCGAGATCATGGGTGTCGGTGTCGGCGCGCCGGGCCCGCTTGATACCAAGAGCGGCGTCGTCCTGCTCACCCCCAACCTCGGCTGGGTGAATCTCCCGCTGCGTCAGATCATCCATGAGCGGCTGGGTCTCCCGGCCGCCCTGGATAACGACGCGAACTGCGCGGTGCTGGGCGAGTGGTGGATGGGGGCGGCCCGGGGGACCCGCAACGCGATCGGCATCACCATCGGTACCGGGATCGGTGGCGGCATCATTGTGGATGGCCAGCTGTACCACGGGGCCTCGGACTGCGCCGGCGAGATCGGGCATACGACGATCGACATGGAAGGGCGCCGCTGCAAGTGTGGCAACTACGGGTGCCTCGAAGCCTACGCGTCGGGCCCCAACATCGCGCTCCGGGCGGTGGAGGAGCTCAAGGCGGGCGCGGTCAGCCGGTTGCCTGACTATGTCGGCGGCGACCTCCGTCAGGTCACGGCTCAAACGGTGTATCAGGCGGCCCATGACGGCGACGATCTCGCGTTGGAAGTGGTCAACGACACGGCCCGCTTCCTCGGGACCGGAATCGGCAACCTGCTCAACGTATTCAACCCCGAGGTGGTGGTAGTCTGCGGCGGTGTGACCCTGGCGGGCGATCACCTGTTCGTTCCCCTGCGACGCGAAGTGGCCAGGCGCGCCTTCAAGCCGGCGGTGAGTGTCTGCCGCATCGTGCCGTGCGAGCTGGCGGGCACCGCCGGCGTCTACGGTGCGGCCAAGGTATTTCTCGACTGCTGTGTCTAGAGTCGGCATCGTAGGCTCCCTGGTCTGGGATCAGATCCACGGACGGGATCCGCTGGCTCCGCCGGTGGAGGAGTGGGGTGGCATTGCGTACGCCCTCGCGGGGCTCGACGCCAGCCTAGCTCCCGACTGGGAGCTGGTTCCCCTGATTAAGGTAGGACGCGATCTCGGCGCCGAGGCACAGCGGTTCCTCGGGGGACTCGTGCGGCTCGCCCCGGGGTCCCGATGCGTGGAAGTCACCGCTCCGAACAACCGCGTGGTGCTGCACTACCAGTCGACCGAACGCAGGTGTGAGCGGATGGCGGGCGGCGTCCCCGGTTGGACCTGGGCGGAGCTGGGCCCCATGGTACAGGACCTGGACGCCATCTATCTGAATTTCATCTCCGGTTTTGAGCTCTGCCTCGGCACCGCACAGGCATTACGGCAAGGTTTTCCTGGACCCATCTACGCCGACCTCCACAGCCTCTTTCTCGGCATGCAGCAGGATGGGATTCGGGTGCTCCGGCCGCTGCCCGACGCGCCCAGTTGGTTTGGCTGTTTTGATTTTGTCCAGCTCAACGAGGATGAAATGCAACAGCTCACGCCGGATCCGCTCATGTTGGCGGCCCAGGCTCTCGGGGTCGGCGTGTCCTTGCTGACGGTGACGCTCGGTCCGCGCGGCGTCGCCTATGTGGCTGCACCCGGGTTTGATGGGTTGACGGACAGCAGGTCTCCCGGCCAGGCGTTCGGTTCCACCAGTGCGGGACTGCGCCCCTCAACCCGGCCGACCGCTCGACAATCGGTCAGTCCTGCCGTTCGCACAGCGCGAATCCCCGCTCCTGAGGTCGAAACCCTCGACCCGACGGGTTGCGGAGACGTGTTCGGCGCCGCCGCGTTCGCCCGGCTTCTGGCCGGCGACTCGGTGGAAGCGGCCTTGCGCCATGCCACCGCTCTGGCTGCACGCAACGCCGCATTCCGGGGAGCCAGCGGACTGGCGCGCCACCTCCGCGGCGAACTGGTGACGCCGTGACTCGAGTGATCGAGGTTCCGGCGCATTTCGACGATCGAACTTTCGACAACTTTGCCGAGGGGCTGGGCGACTGGCCTCCGGAACAGAAGCTGCTATTCGATGCCCGCGGGACCCAGTGGGCGTCGCCGTACGGGCTGATCGGACTTCTCACGGCTGGTCAGGCGCTGGTCGAGGCCAAGCGGGAGAAACCGCTGCTGACGGTTCCCGCGAGTGATGAGGTCAAGCGGTACTGGGCCCGGGCAGGATTCTTTCAGCAGGCGGCGGAGCTGTTTGAGCTGCACGGCAAGGTTCCCCGCGCTGCCGTGACCGGACCTTCGGACGTGCTCCTCGATGTCACCCCGGTGCGCGCGTCCGAGGACGTACACAGCGTGGTGGACAAGATCTCGGAGGGTGCGTCACGGATCCTCCACGGCGAACTGGGGCTCGAGATGAAAGCAACGTTGCGCTTCAGTATGGCGCTTTCGGAAGCCTGCCAGAATATTGTGGAGCACGCCGGCACCAGCGGCTGGGTGGCCGTGCAGGCGTACACCTTTCGTCGCCGGCTCGGTCGCCGAGTGGTAGTGATTGCGGTGAGTGATTCGGGTGTGGGCTTCCGCCGGTCGCTCGAGAGCACGCACGCCAAGCGTTTCGGCGAGCGCTGGGGCGATGGCGCGGCTCTGGAAGCGGCACTCATCCAGGGCGTCAGCCGATTCCGCGATCCTGGGCGGGGTCAGGGCCTGGCCTTTATCAAGCGATTCCTGGATCAATGGGAGGGGAAAATCTCCATCCGCAGCGGTACCGCCCGCCTCGCCATTGTCCCGCCTTGGGATGAGGACGTCCCCTTGACCGACCGGCTTCCCTATTTTCCGGGCTCCCAGGTACAGATCATCATTCCCGCGCAACAGCCGGAACGGGCATGATCGAGACCATCAGGATTGGACGCCTGTTGCGGGAGGCCGTCGCCGCGCCGTATCGCAATCTGGTGACCCGACCAACCGGCGCTGCCGTGAGAACCCGAATCGAAGAAACCCTGGCCCGATCCAGTTGTCTCACCGCCCTCCTCGACTTTTCGGAGATCGAGCTGGTGGACCTGAGCTGCGCCGACGAGGTTGTGGCCAAGCTGCTGCTGGCCGGCGGCCACGGATATTTCTTCGTGCTGCAGGGACTCCGGGAAGATCAGCACGAGGCCATCGATCATGTGCTCACCCACCACCGTCTCGCCGTGGCGGCGATGCCTCCGGGCCAAGGCGAGCCTCGGCTGCTCGGCTGGGTGCCGTCCGATGCGCGAGAGGCGTTTGCGTGCATCTGCGACCGCGGCCCCCTCGGGGCGGGTGATCTGGCGCGAGCACTGGGTTGGCTGGAGAGCCGAAGCCGCGAAGCCTTGCGCAACCTCGCGAGCCATCGCCTGGTCCGGCCCGTCGGCGAGCTGTACCACCCTGTTCCCACGGCATGAGCCGGCAACACGGCTTTTCCACCACCGCCATCCACGGCATCCCCCAGCGGCGGCCGGACTGGACGCCCGTTGCACCCGCACTCCAGCAAAGCAGCACGTTCACCAATCCCGTCGGCAGTGAGGATGAAGTGCTGTACAGCCGCTACGGGAACAATCCCACCCAGCTCGCGCTGGCCCAGAAGTACGCGCTCCTGGAAGGCGCCGACGAGGCCATCTTCGTAGCCAGCGGAATGGGAGCCACCGCGTTAGCGCACCTCGCGGTGCTGCGGCCAGGCGATCACCTGATCTCGAGCAACTGGATCTATGGAGGCACACAGCACCTGTTCGACCAGGAGCTGGCGCGCTTTGGCATCGAGGTCACCTACGTCAATCCGGAGCAGCCGCGGCACTGGCGCAAGGCGGTGCGCAAAGCCACCCGAGCCATTTTCGTCGAGACCCCCACCAACCCCCTCATGCGGGTCATCGATCTGGGCCCGATTGCCTATGCGGCGGAGGAAGAAGGCCTGGCTCTCCTGGTGGACGCGACCTTTGCCAGTCCGTACAACTTCCGGCCGATCGAGCACGGCGCCGACGTGGTGATCACCAGTGCAACGAAATATCTCAACGGCCACAGCGACGTCATCGCTGGAGCCGTGGCGGGATCCCCCTCCCTGGTGGAAGAGGTAAGACGGCTGATGCGTCTCTGGGGCCAAGCTATCGATCCCCATGCGGCGTGGCTGATCGATCGTGGGATGCGTACGCTGGGAGTTCGCATGGAGCGCCACAATGCCAACGGACTCGCGGTAGCCAGCTGGGCCGAAGCACACGCCGGCATCGGCAAGGTGCATTACCCCGGATTAGCGTCGCACCCGGATCACCCGCACGCTAAAGCGGTCTTGAGCGGGTTTGGGGGCATGGTAGGCCTCGAGCTCAACGGGGGTATCAGGGCCACCGAGCGTATGCTCAAGCGGCTCAAGATGATTGCGCACGCACCCAGTCTGGCGGGCGTGGAGACGCTGGTGTCGGAACCGCGGCTCACCTCCCACAAGAGCATTGGTGCGGAGGGTCGCGCCAAGATCGGCATCCCCGATGGGTTTCTCCGCCTGAGCTGCGGCATCGAGGACGCGGAGGACATCGTCGCCGATCTGGAGCAGGCGTTAAGGTAAGAGGTGAGAGTTTAAGGGGTCAGAGGTGAGACGAAGAGCGTGAGTCGCCCCGGGTCACCTCTCACTTCTCACCTCTCACCGTTATTTTCCGGCCCGTGATCCGTTTTGCCAACGTCTACAAAGCCTATCCCAATGGTGCGCTGGCCCTGAAGGACGTGACCTTTCACGTCTCCAAGGGCGAGTTTGTCTTCCTCACCGGGCATTCGGGCGCTGGGAAATCCACCATCATGAAGCTGCTCTTCGCCGAGCAGAAGCCGAGCGCCGGCGAAGTCCGGGTGTCGGGCTATAACGTCACCGCATTGAAGCCGGACGACGTACCCCGACTCCGCCGCAGGCTGGGCGTGGTGTTTCAGGACTTTCGGCTTCTGGAAGATCGGACCGCGGCAGAGAACATTGCGTTCGCCCTCGAGGTGACCGGCGCCAGGACGGATACCATCGCCGCCCGGGTGATGCGGGTGCTGACTCAGGTTGGCCTGTCCGCCAAGAGCCGGGCCTATCCGCGCGAGCTGTCGGGCGGCGAGCAGCAGCGGGTGGCGATCGCACGCGCGCTGGTCAATGACCCTGCCATTCTGCTCGCAGACGAGCCCACCGGCAATCTGGATGAGCGCGCGACTCGCGGCGTGTTTCAGCTTCTGCGCGATATCAACGCAGGTGGAACTGTAGTCGTGATGGCCACCCACGACCTCGACTTGGTCCGGCAGACGTCCTACCGGATCATCGAGATGCGAGAAGGAAGTGTGGTATACGACAGCCAGGTGGACGAAGCAGCGGCGGAGGCGAAATGAAGCTCCTCAGCCGCGAGGCGCTGCTGTCATTCCGCCGTGCTCCGCTCCTGTCGGCGCTGTCGGTCACCACCATCGCCTTTTCCCTTTTTACGGTGGGACTGTTCGGGCTGGTCGCGGTCAATCTGCGCCAGGCCCTCCGCGGGCTCGAAGAGCGGGTGGAGATCGCGGCGTTCATTCTCCGGGGTACGGCCTCCGAGACGATCGCCGTGGCAACCCAGGACATCGCCGCCTTTCCCGAGGTGCAGGACGTCAACTATGTGAGCGAGGAGGCCGCGCTCCAGCGCGCCCGCGCTGAGCTGGTGGAGTTTCGGGACGCCTACCGCGACCTCCAGGTCAATCCGCTGCCGGCTTCCATCGAGGTGCGCCTTAAGGACGGCTTCCGAGACGCGGAGACAGTCGAGCGCGTGGCCCAGCGGCTCAGAGGCTTCGGGTTCATCGAAGATGTGCGGTACGGACGGGAGTGGGTACAGAAGCTGGATTCCCTCCGGAACATCACCGGCCTGGTGGGTCTGGTCATCGGCCTCGCGTTCGCAGCCGTGGCGGTGGTGATCATCGGTGTCACCATCCGGCTCACCATCCTCCAGCGAGCCAGAGAGATCTCCATCATGCGGCTGGTGGGCGCCACCAACTGGTTTATCCGCGGACCCTTCCTGCTGGAGG
>Ga0307409_100000303_pt1 | contig 20044 bp, 14 predicted proteins | sample 322Ometagenome_2_FD_203888 | JGI IMG/M metagenome (GOLD analysis project Ga0307409, IMG submission 203888) | Maize rhizosphere microbial communities from greenhouse at UC Davis, California, United States - 322HYB-O-2 | ecosystem: Host-associated > Plants > Roots > Rhizosphere > Soil | place... | reverse complement strand
ATCGGCGGGGTCCGGGCCCTGCACGCCCTCGGGATCGAGCCCGAGGTGTTCCACACCAACGAGGGCCACGCCGGGTTCCTCGGCCTGGAGCGCATCCGCCGCCTGATCCAGGAGCGCGACCTGGACCCGGCCACGGCCATCGAGACGGTCCGGGCCGGCACCATCTTCACCACCCACACCCCGGTCGAGGCCGGCATCGACCGGTTCCCCCGGTCCTTCATCGAGCGCTACTTCGGCGAGCACGGGGTCGACACCGGCCTCGGGGTCGAGCAGATCATGCAGCTCGGGGCCGAGCCCGACGGCGACCACGCGATGTTCAACATGGCCGTGATGGGCCTGCGCCTGGCCCAGCGGGCCAACGGGGTCAGCCGCCTCCACGGCCAGGTGTCGCGGGAGATGTTCCGCGGCCTGTGGTCGGGGTTCGAGGAGGCGGAGGTGCCGATCGGCCATGTCACCAACGGGGTCCACGCCGGCACCTGGATCAACCGCGAGTTCACCCAGCTGTTCGAGGACCGGGTCGGGGACGACTTCCGGGTCTCGGCCAGGACCTGGGAGCCGCTGGCCGACACCCCGGACGAGGACATCTGGAGGCTGCGCCGGATCGCCCGCGAGCGGCTGGTCGAGGACGTCCGCACCCGGCTGAAGCGGGCCTGGCTGGCCAGGGGCTCCAGCGAGGGCCAGCTCGGCTGGATCGACCGCGCCTTCGACCCCGAGGTGCTGACCGTCGGGTTCGCCCGCCGGGTCCCGTCCTACAAGCGCCTCACCCTGCTGCTGGAGGACGAGGAGCGCCTGACCAGGCTGCTGCTCGACTCCGAGCGCCCGATCCAGCTGCTGATCGCCGGCAAGGCGCACCCAGCCGACGAGGGCGGCAAGTCGCTGATCGCCGACTTCGCCCGCTTCGCCGCCCAGGCCAAGGTCCGGCACCGGGTGGCGTTCCTGCCCGACTACGACATGGCCATGGCCCGGACCCTGGTCGCCGGGTCCGACGTGTGGCTCAACAACCCCCTGCGGCCGTACGAGGCGTGCGGGACCAGCGGGATGAAGGCCGCCCTCAACGGCTGCCTCAACCTGTCCATCCGCGACGGCTGGTGGGACGAGCTCTACGACGGCCGGAACGGCTGGGCCATCCCCTCGGCCGACGACCCGACCATCGAGCCCGGCCGCCGCGACCAGCTCGAGGCCGCCTCCATCTACGACCTGCTCGAGCACGAGGTCCTGCCGCTGTTCTACGACCGCCAGGACGGACTGCCCAGGGGCTGGATCGCGATGATCAAGCACAACCTGGTCTCGCTCGGCCCGGCCATCCTGGCCAGCCGCATGGTCCGCGACTACACCGAGGGCTACTACCTGCCCGCGGCCGCGACCTCGCGCCGCCTGGCCGGCAACGACTTCGCCGCCTCCCGGGAGCTGGCCAACTGGAAGCGCCACGCCGCCGCCGCCTGGTCGGGGGTGTCGGTCCGCCGGGTCGAGAACGGCATCAAGGAGCGCCTGCTGGGGGCCCGCTTCACCGTCCGCGCCTTCGTCGAGCTGGGCGACCTCGACCCCAACGAGGTCGAGGTCCAGGTCGCCTACGGCCGGGTCGACGACGCCGACGAGCTCCCCCAGGTCGAGCTGACCACCCTCAAGCAGGTCGGCCAGCGCACCCCCGACGGCTGGACCTTCGAGGGCGAGGTCCCCCTCGCCACTCCCGGCGCCTTCGGCTACACCGTCCGCGTCGTCCCCCGCCACGTCGGCCTGGCCAGCGCCCCCGAACTCGGCCTGGTGGCCTGGGCCTAGCCTCCGCGGCCCGGGTGCGGGCAGCCCGGGTGCGGGCCCGCGGCGGGGTCAGCCGCCGACGTCGCGGGTGCCGGCGGTGTCGCCGGTCTCGGCTTCGAGGACGACCCGGAGCAGGAGCACGACCCAGGTGCGGTAGGGGCGCCAGGCGTCGGCGCGCTCCTCGAGCCATTCGCGGCCGGGGGGCTCGTCGAGGTCGTAGGCGATCGCGGCCCCGCGGCACAGGCGGGGCTCGTGCAGGGGCAGGTGGTCGGGGTCGGCGGCCCCGCGGAGCAGGATCAGCTCGGCCGAGAAGGGCCCGATCCCGGGGAGCTGCCTGAGCTCCTTGAGGGCCTGGTCCCTGGGGAGTCCCCGCAGCCAGGCCCCGTCCAGCCGGCCCTCCATCGCCGCCTCACCGAGGGCGCGGAGGTTCTCGACCTTGCGCGCGAACAGCCCGCGGAAGCCCTCCAGGCCGGCGAGCCGCGCCGGACCGGGGAAGGCGTGGCGCTTGTCGCCGTGGACGTCGACGACCTCGCCAAGCTCCTCCGCCATGCGTTGCTTGATCCGGGCAGCCTGCACCATCTGGATCCGGTGCCCGATCAGGGCCCACGCCGCCGCCTCGTACGGCGAGAAGAACCCCACCGGCCGCAACCCCGGCCAGCGCGCCTGGAGGCCGCCGACCACCGCGTCCCGCCGCCCGACATCCGGGAACCCGCTCCCGTCGACGTCCAGCGAGAGGATCCGCGCCACCTGGTCCCGCACCGCCCCGGGATCGGCCTCCCCGAATGCTTCCCCCACCACGACCTCACCTGGTTGGCGCAGGCACACCCCGCCCGCCGCCTCCTCCCCGTCGGGCACGAACGCCAGATGCAGATGCCCCGCCTCGGCAGCCCGGTACGCCGCCGGCGAGAACCCCTCCAGGAAGGTCGCGCTCGCCCCCAGCGAGAACGGGCCTTTGGGAACCAGTTCGAATGTCGTCATGGCGTAGCTGTACCAGATGCCGCAGACACCACGTCAACCTTCATCCACAGCCTCCGGTTCGGCTCAGGTGCGGACGAGCAGGGCGTGGGGCAGGGTGGCGAGCAGGGCGGCGGGAGCCGTTGGGCCGCCGGGGTGGGGGGTGGCGGAGAGGAGGTCGTGCCAGGGGCCGGGGGGGAGGTCGATCGGGGGGGCATCCGGTGGGGCGGGGGTGGTGAAGCGGGTGACGACCACGGCCAGGCGGTCGTTCCCGCGGGTGAAGGCGACCAGGTGGTCGGGGGCGGCCAGGGGGCGGTAGCCGGTGAACAGCTCCGGGTGGTCGCGGCGCAGGCGCAGGGTGGTGCGGGTGACCCGGAACTTGAGGGAGTCGTCACCCGCGAAGGGAGCTCGCCCGCGGTTGTCGGGGTCGACCAGGACCAGCTGCTCGGTCTCGGTGCCCTGGTAGGTGTCGGGGATGCCGGGGCTGGCGAGGCGCAGGAGGGCCAGGCCGGCGGCCTTGACCCGGCCGGCAGGGGCGAGCTCGGCGACCAGCTCCTCCAGCTCGGCCACGAACTCCTCGTCGGCGTAGGCGCGGTCGACCAGGCCGGCCAGGGCGCGCTCGTAGCCCGGGTCGGGGTCGGTCCAGGTGGTGTGGAGGCCGGCCTCGCGGACGGCCTTCTCCATATAGGACCGGCAGCGGTCGCGCTCCAGGGGCCAGGCGCCGGCCATGGTCTGCCACAGCAGGAGGGCGTCGGCGGGGTCGACCCCGGCGGCGAGGCGGGCGGTCCAGCGCCCGGCCAGGGGCCACCAGCGGCCAGGGCGTTCGCTGAGGACGGCCAGGCGGGCGCGGACGTCCTCGCCGCGCTTGGTGTCGTGGGTCGAGGTGGCGAGCAGGCTCCGGGGCCAGCGGGCCTCGCGGTCGGCGTTGGCCCGGTGGAGCTCGGCCACCGGGCGGCCGAAGCGGCCGAGGTTGCCGCCGACCTCGTTGCGGGCGACCAGGCGGGTGTCGCGGTACAGGGCCGTGTCCTCCACCCCCTTGGCCATGGCCGGGCCGCTGAGCTGCTGGAACCGGCGCACCGCCCCGGGCGCGGGCCGCTCCGGCAACAGCGCCGCCACCAGCCGGTCCAGCGCCTCGGTCCCGGCCGCGTCCAGCTCGGGCCGGGCGCCCGCCTCGGCCTCGCGGATCACGACCCGGTCGGCCTCGGTCACCGCGGGCAGGGAAGGGGTGGACACCCGGTCGGCGGAGGAGCGGGTGAACGGTACGGATACGGCTGGGGGTGGCACGTAGGTGCGGTACACCGGGAGATGGGCGGCCAGGGCGATCACCGCGGCCCGGTTCGCCTCGAAGTCCCCCGGCACCTCCCGGGCGACCCCCGTGACCTCGCTGCCGAAGTCGCGCTCCAGGCGCTCGCGCTTGCAGGCCACGGCCAGGGCGGCCGGGTCGGGATCGGAACCGGTGACCGCCCGGTAGCCGGCGGCGAAGGCCGCCTCGGCCGACTGGTCGATGAAGACCCCGTCCGCCACGGCCAGGAACTCGTAGCCGGTGGTGCCGGCGACCGGCCAGTCGGGGAGGCGCTCGCCGTCCTCGAGGATCTTCTCCACGACCACGAACGGGACCTGGGCGGCCAGCCGCTCCAGGTATCCGGCCGGGTCGGCCAGGCCGTCGATGTGGTCGACCCGGATCCCATCGACCAGGCCGTCGGCGACCAGTCCGAGGACCTTGGCGTGGGTCAGGTCGTAGACCTCGGGGTCCTCCTGGCGGACGCCAATGAGCTCGTTGACGGTGAAGAAGCGGCGGTAGTTGATGTCGACGGCGGCCCGGCGCCAGTCGACCAGCTCGTAGTGCTGCTGGTCGAGGCGGCTGGTGCCGGGGGCCATCGGGAAGCGGTGCTCGTGGTAGGTGACCCAGCCGTCACCCACACGCACCTGGCCGGCCACCTCCTCCAGGGGGTCGCCCAGGACCGGGAGGCGGACCTTGCCCCCGCCGGCCTCCCAGTCGATGTCGAACACCCGGGCGGCGTCGGCGTCCGGCCCCCCTCGGAGGGTCTGGACCCACCAGGGGTTCTCCTCCGAGGTGGTCATGTGGTTGGGGACCAGGTCGACGATCAGGCCCATGCCGGCGGCGCGGAGGGCGGCCACCAGGTCGCGGAGGCCGCCCTCGCCGCCCAGCTCGGGCGAGACCTGGGTCGGGTCGACGACGTCGTAGCCGTGGGGCGAGCCGGTCCGGGCCCGCAGGACCGGCGAGGTGTAGAGGTGGGTGACGCCCAGGTCGGCCAGATACGGCACGACCACCCGGGCGGCCGCGAAGCCGGACCCGGCCGACAGCTGCACCCGGTAGGTGGATTGATAGCCTGCCATGGACACGACAGCCTAGCGGGAGCGAGCGGGAGGTCGTCATGGGCGGGCGCTACGTGGGTGAGACCGCGGTCGGCATCGCCGCCGCCGTCCGGTCGGGGCAGGTGTCCCCGACCGAGGTGCTGGAGCAGCACCTGGAGCGGATCGCCGCCCTCGACGACCGGCTGGGGGCGTTCCGGCTGCTGCGGACCGAGGAGGTCCGGGCCGAGGCCCGGGCCCTGGAGGAACGGGGCGACCTCGAAGACCTGGCCCTGGCCGGGGTGCCGGTGGCCATCAAGGACAACGTCGACCTGGCCGGGACCCCGACCCGCAACGGGTCGGCCGCAACCAGCTCCGAGCCGGCGGCGGCCGACGACGAGCCGGTCCGGCGTCTCCGGGAGGCGGGGGCGCTGCTGGTCGGCAAGACCAACGTGCCCGAGCTGTGCCTGTGGCCGTTCACCGAGAGCGAGGCGTTCGGGGTCACCCGCAACCCCTGGAGCCTGGAGCACACGCCGGGCGGGACCTCGGGGGGCAGCGCGGCCGCGGTGGCCGCCGCCATGGTCCCGATCGCCCTGGCCGCCGACGGCGGCGGCTCGATCCGCATGCCGGCCTCCAACTGCGGGCTGGTCGGGCTCAAGCCTGGCCGCGGGGTCGTCCCCTTCCCGGCGAGCGGCGTCTCCAGCTGGTCACGGATGAGCGAGTTCGGGCCGCTGGCCACAACCGTGGCCGACCTGGGGCTGGCCTTCGACGTGCTGGCGGGCGGCGACGCCTTCCGGGCGGTGGCCCCGCCCGAGCGGCCGCTGCGGATCGGGGTCAGCGCCAAGCCGGGGGCGGCCGGGGTCAAGGTCGACCCTCGGGTCTTGGCGGCCATGGACGCCACCGCCGAGGCCCTGGCCAGCGCCGGCCACCGGGTCGAGATCGTCGACCCGCCCTGGCGCAACGGCGACGCCGCCCCGTTCCTGCGGCGGGTGTTCTACGGCTGCGCCGAGGACGCCGGCCGCACGACCTGGGAGGCCCTGGAGCCCCGGACCCGGGCCGAGGCCCGGGTTGGCCGGCTGCTGCGCCGGACCCGGCCGGCGCCGGACGGCCCGCCCCGCCGGGTCCTGGCCCGCTTCCGGTCCTGGTTCGCCGACCACGACCTGCTCCTCAGCCCGACCCTGGCCCAGCCGCCGCTGCGGGTCGGCGCCTACCAGGGCAAGGGACTGGCCCGGACCCTGCTCGGCCTGACCGCCTACATGCCGTTCCCGCCGCCCCTCAACCTGGTCGGGTTCCCGGCCGCCTCGGTCCCGGCCGGCGCGACCGACGACGGCCTGCCCCTCGGGGTCCAGCTGGCCGCCGCCCCCGGCGGCGAGGCCCTGCTGCTGTCGGTGGCCCGCCAGCTCGAGATCCTGCGGCCCTGGCCCCGCCACGCCCCCCTCGAGCCGGCCGCCGCCGCCCCTCAGCGCTCGTAGACGGTCGCGGGCACGAAGTAGACGTCGCGGTTCTCGGCCAGCAGGTCGAGGTCGTGACTGTCCCAGCCGAAGGCGACCCCCTCGACGTTGTTCACGCCCCCGCCGCCGCCCTGGCCCCCGAGCTGGACCGTCCAGGCCGGAGGGCGGCCGATCAGGTCGGCGACCAGCGCCGTCCCGTCGGCCGAGGGGTCGGCGGCCTGGTAGATGTAGAGGGCGGTGTGGGTGTCGACGGCCAGCCGGGTCCGGTCGGCCGACAGGTCGGCGCCCGACAGGTTGGCCACCTCGCCGGCCAGGACCCCGACCTTCTCCAGGGTCACGGTGCCCTCGGGGTCGAGGCGCGGGAACCGGTAGACGGTCGACTCCTCGGCCTTGTCGATCAGGTACGGCACGTCGTCGACCAGGAACATCGCCTCGGCGTTGCGGCCGGCGCAGCCGGGCGGGGGGTCGGGGAACCTGTAGCGGTAGGTGGCCAGCACCTTGGCCGGTCGGGTCTGCCCCGGGTCGGGCTCGCGGACCTTCAGCAGGGCGGTGTCGTCGCGGTCGCACTCGTTGTTGCCGATGTCGCCGATCCACAGGTCGCCGTCGTCGCCGCGGGCGATGTCCTCCCAGTCGCGGCCCTTGACGGGCATGGGGACGGCCTTGAAGGCGGCCCCGCCGATCTTGCCAACCCGGCCGCCGGTCACCTTGTAGGCGTACAGCGCGTTCCGGGGCCGGCCCGGCCGGTCCTGGGCGCCCCGGTCGCGGATCGCCCACAGCACCCCGGGATACCGCTTGGAGGCGACGATCCCCGACCCGCCGCCCGCGGGAAACGCCTCGGGCTGGACCTCGACCCCGGGGTCCCGCGCCCCACCCCGGCCCGAGGTCGAGGGCGGCGGGATGGTCGGGGTGGTCGGCGGCGCCTCCCCCCCACCGCACCCGGCCAGGAGCAGGGCAAGCGCCAGCGCCGCGGCGACGCCTTGAACGCGCCTCATGCCCGCCTGCGCAGCACGGCCAGGGACCGCGAGGTCATCGAGAGCTCCTCCCCGGCGAGATAGCTGGGGGCGTCGGCCCCCGGCGGGCGGACATAGGCGAGGCCGGTGTCGGCGACCAGCTCGTACTCCTTGGCCCAGGGGTCGCCGGGGAGGGTGAACAGGGCCGGCTCGGTGCCCCCGTTGAGCAGCAGCAGGTAGCTGGCGTCGGCCAGCCGCCGGCCCCGCGGCCCCCGGTCGGGCAGCTCCTCGCCGTTGAGGAACACCCCGAGGGTGGAGACGTCCGGGGCCCGCCAGTGGGTCTCGTCCATCTCGTGGCCGTCGGGGGTGAACCAGCCGATGTCCTTGACTCCCGAGCCGTGGATGGCCTGGCCCTGGAAGAACTTGCGCCGCCGGAACACCGGGTGGTCGCGGCGCAGGGCGATCACCGCCCGGGTGAACTCGATCAGCGCCTCGGCGTCGTCGTCCAGCTCCCAGTCGACCCAGGAGATCTCGTTGTCCTGGCAGTAGGCGTTGTTGTTGCCCTGCTGGGTGCGGCCGAGCTCGTCGCCGGCCAGCACCATCGGCACCCCGGCCGACAGCAGCAGGCTGGCCAGGAAGTTCCGCTTCTGGCGCTCGCGCAGGTGGCGGACCTCGAGGTCGTCGGTCGGGCCCTCCTCGCCGCAGTTCCAGGAGCGGTTGTCGCCTGTGCCGTCGCGGTTGCCCTCGCCGTTGGCCTCGTTGTGCTTGTCGTTGTAGCTGACCAGGTCGGCCAGGGTGAAGCCGTCGTGGCAGGTGACGAAGTTGATGCTGGCGTACGGCCGGCGGCCGTCGGACTGGTAGAGGTCGCTGGAGCCGGTCAGCCGGTAGGCGATGTCGGCCACCCCGGTGCGGGCCCCGCGCCAGAAGTCGCGCATGGTGTCGCGGTAGCGGCCGTTCCACTCGGTCCACAGCACCGGGAAGTTCCCGACCTGGTAGCCGCCCTCGCCCACGTCCCAGGGCTCGGCGATCAGCTTGACCCGGCTGACCACCGGGTCCTGGTGGATCAGGTCGAAGAAGGCCGACAGCCGGTCGACCTCGTGGAAGCTGCGGGCCAGGGCGCTGGCCAGATCGAAGCGGAACCCGTCGACGTGCATCTCCTCGACCCAGTAGCGCAGCGAGTCCAGGATCAGGGCCAGCACCTGGGGGTGGCGGGCGTTGAGGGTGTTGCCGGTGCCGGTGTAGTCCATGTAGAAGCGCCGGTTGGAGTCGACCGTGCGGTAGTAGGAGCGGTTGTCCAGGCCCCGGAACGACAACGTCGGGCCCATGTGGTTGCCCTCGGCGGTGTGGTTGTAGACGACGTCCAGGATCACCTCGATCCCGGCCGCGTGCAGGTTGCGGACCATCGCCTTGAACTCGCTGACCTGCTGGCCCCGGGTCCCGGTCGAGGAGTAGCGGGCCTCGGGGGCGAAGAAGCCGATCGAGTTGTAGCCCCAGTAGTTGGTCAGCCCCATCTGGACCAGATGGTGCTCGGAGACGAAGTGGTGGACGGGCAGCAGCTCCAGGGTGGTGACGCCGAGGCGCTGGAGGTGGTCGATCACCGGGCCCGAGCCCATGGCGGCGAAGCTGCCCCGCTGGTGCGGTGGCACGTCCGGGTGGCGCATGGTGAACCCGCGCAGGTGGGCCTCGTAGATGATCGTGTCCGCCCAGGGAACCGCCGGGCGGACGTCGTCGCCCCACGGGAAGGCGTCGTGGACCACCACCGACCGGGGCACGTGCGGGCTGGAGTCGCGGTCGTCGGGATGCAGGTCGTCGCCGCCGACCCGGTAGCCGAACACCGAGTCGTCCCAGTCGACCATCCCCTCGATGGCCCGGGCGTACGGGTCGAGCAGGAGCTTGGCCGGGTTGCGGCGCTCGCCCCGCTCGGGGTCGTAGGCGCCGTGGACGCGGAAGCCGTAGCGCTGGCCGGGCCCGACCTCGGGCAGGTAGCCGTGCCAGGTGTGGGCGGTGACCTCGGGCAGGCGCAGGCGCCGCTCGGCCCCGGTCTGGTCGAACAGGGCCAGGTCGACGGCGTCGGCCCCTTCGGCGAAGACGGCGAAGTTGGTGCCCTCGCCGTCCCAGGTCGCCCCCAGCGGACGGGGCTGCCCAGGCCACACGGGCTCTTGCGCGGCCGTCATCGAGAGACGGGAGATGGCATGGTGCGCGCCAGTGTGCCGTAACCTCCGGACATGACGCTCGAAGAGCTCCGCCGGACCGCCCAGGCCCGCGGAATCGCCACCAGCTTCACCGACGCCGGCGGACGCTTCTACCAGGTCTCGGAGGCCACCCTGGAGGCCGTCCTGGCGGCCATGGGCCCGGCCCCCGACCGGCGGGACTGGCCGCCGGTGGTGGTGGCCAGGCAGGGCTGGCGCCACCCCTGGCGGCCTCCGACCGGCGAGCCCGCGACCCTGGAGCTGGCCTCGGGCGAGGAGCGGCCGCTCCCGGCCGAGCTGCCCGGCGACCTCCCGGCGGGCCGGCACCGGGTCACCGGCCGGGGCGGGGCCACCACCCTGGTGGTCGCCCCCGGCCGCTGCCACCTGCCGGCGGCCCTGGAGGCGGGCGGGCGCGCCTGGGGGTGGGCGGCCCAGCTGTACGCCGTCCGCTCGCGGGCCAGCTGGGGCATCGGCGACCTGGGCGACCTGGCCGGGCTGCTGGCGGCCACGGCGCCCCTTGGCGCCGGGTTCGCCCTGCTCAACCCGTTGCACGCCGCCTCCCCGGGCGAGCCCAGCCCCTACAACCCCTCCACCCGGGTGTTCCGCAACCCGCTCTATCTCCGCGTCGAGGCCGTGCCCGAGCTGGCCGCGCTCGCCGGCGCGGACCGGGCCCGGGTCGAGGCCCTGGCCTGCGAGGGCCTCGACCTCAACGCACGCGACCGGATCGACCGGCTGGCCACCTACCGGCTCAAGGACGAGGCCCTGCGCCTCGCCTACGCCACCCTGGACCGGCTGCCCGAGCGCCGGGCCGGGCTGGCCGCCCACCGGGCCGCCACCCCGAACCTGGAGCGGTTCGCCACCTTCTGCGCCATCCAGCACGTCGAGGGCCGCGACTGGCGCGACTGGCCGGCGGCCTTCCGCCACCCCGGCCGGCCCGAGGTGACCGCCTTCGCGGTCCGTCACGCCGCCGAGGTCGGCTACCACGCCTGGCTGCAGTGGCTGCTGGACGAGCAGCTGGCCGCCGCCCCGGGCGCGGCCCCGGGCCAGCTCGGGGTGGTGAACGACCTGGCCATCGGGTTCGCCCCGGACGGGTTCGACGCCTGGTCGTTCCAGGACGAGCTGGCCGCCGGCATGACCGTCGGAGCCCCGCCCGACCCCCTCGGGCCGCACGGCCAGGCCTGGGGCCTGCCGGCGTTCGTCCCCGACCGGCTGGCCACCGGCGGCTACGGGCCGTTCGCCCAGACCATCCGGGCCGGCATGGCCCATGCCGCCGGGCTGCGCATCGACCACGTGATGGGCCTGTTCCGGCTGTTCTGGATCCCCGAGGGGGCCGAGCCGGCCGAGGGCACCTACGTCCGCTACCCGGCCGACGACCTGCTCGGGGTCCTGGCCCTGGAGAGCGTGGCCGCCGAGGCGCTGGTCGTGGGCGAGGACCTGGGCACGGTCGAGCACGGGGTGCGCGAGCGGCTGGCCGCCGAGGGGGTGCTCTCCTACCGGCTGGCCTGGTTCGAGCACGGCCCGGGGGGCGGGCGGCGGCGGGCCGCCGACTACCCGCGCCTGGCCCTGGCCGCGACCACCACCCACGACCTGCCCACCGTGGCCGGGTTCTTCAGCGGCAGCGATCTCGCCCACCTGGTCGAGATCGGCGCCGTCCCCGGCGGGGACGGGCAGGCCGACCAGGAGGCCCAGCGCGAGAGCCTCTGCCGGCTGCTCGAAGACGAGGGCCTGCTGGAGCCGGGCGAGCGCGGGGTCGAGGCGCTGGTCGCCGCCCTCTACGGCTTCCTCGCCCGCACCCCGGCCATGCTGGTGGCGGCCACCCTGGAGGACGCGCTCGAGGCCCACGACCGCCCGAACGTGCCCGGCACCATCGACGAGCGCCCGAACTGGTCGCTGCCCCTGCCCGTGTCCCTGGACGAGCTGGCCGCCGACCCCCGGGTCGGCCGGCTGGCCGGGATCCTCTCGGAAGGGGTCCGCGCCGAGCCCACCGAAGCTGAGAGGAAGTCTTAGGGAACTGGCGTCACGCGCAGGATATGATCACCGGCGCAACCTGCACCTCGCGGGTCAGGCAGCGGCGCTCGGTGGGAGGGCCACGTGAGCACACCAGCTCTCGAAGAGATCCCTGAGCAACCCCAAGCCGTCTCCACCGAGATCCAGGGCCGGACCAACTGGGAGCTGTTCCGGTCCCGGTTCGTCAAGGACAAGGCGGCCATGACCGGAGCGGTCATCCTGGTCGTGCTGGTGCTCCTGGCGCTCACCGCCCCGCTGTTCGCCAAGGTGATGGACCACGGGCCCAACCAGCTGTTCCCGGAGATGGTGACCGAGGACCTCGGCCTGCCCAAGGGGCCCAACGCCGAGTTCTGGTTCGGCGGCGACCAGGTCGGCCGGGACGTGTTCATCCGCACCCTCTACGGCGCCCGGACCTCGCTGATCGTCGCCCTCGTGGCCACCGGGCTGGCCACCCTGATCGGCGTGACCCTGGGCCTGGCCGGCGGGTTCCGGGGCGGCGCCGTCGACACGGTCGTCTCCCGGTTCGTCGACATCGTGCTGGCCATGCCGGTGATCCTGTTCGCCATCGGCATCGCCGGCGTCTGCTCGATCACCAGCGAAGGCTGCCTGGGCGGCCTCCTGCAGCCCGGGTTCAGCCTGGTCATCGGCATCATCGCCCTGTTCACCTGGCCCAACATCGCCCGCATCGTCCGCGGGCAGGTGCTCAGCCTGCGTGAGCGCGAGTTCATCGAGGCCTCACGGTCGCTGGGGGCCCGCCCCAGCCGGATCATGTTCCGCGAGCTGCTCCCCAACCTGGTCGCCCCGATCGTCGTCTACACGACCCTGATGATCCCCAACAACATCCTGTTCGAGGCGGCGCTGTCCTACCTGGGCGTTGGCGTGCCCCAGTCCACCCCCTCGTGGGGCCGGATGCTGGCCGACGCGACCGCCGGCAGCCTGTTCACCTTCGCCTGGTGGATGATGCTGTTCCCCGGCATCTTCCTGATCCTCGCGGTCGTGTCGTTCAACCTGGTCGGCGACGGTCTGCGCGACGCGCTCGGGCCGTCGGAACGCTGAGATGGCGACGCCATCGCGAAAGGAGGTCGCCCACCTCAACCGTGCAAGGTTCTGGAGTCCCTTCGGAAGGCGAGGATGATGGGCAGGAGACGGACACTCCGCATGGTGGGACTTGCCCTTGCCGTGGCCATGGTGGCGGCGGCCTGTGGCGGTGGTAACGACAACGGGAGCTCGACGGCGACGACGACGGGTGGGACCGCCCAGAAGGGCGGCGTCTACCGCACGGCGATCTCCAGCTTCGGCTTCACCCAGGGCTTCGACCCGACGGCCGAGTACCTGGGACTGGCCTTCAACTTCTACGGGGCGCTGACCCGCAACCTGGTCAGCTACAAGCACGTCGCCGGGGCCGAGGGCAACAAGCTCTACCCCGACCTGGCCCAGTCGCTCGACGGCGTGGTGTCGGACGACGGCCTGACCTACACGTTCAAGCTGAAGCAGGGCATCAAGTTCGGGCCGCCGGTCGACCGGGCGATCACCTCCAAGGACATCGAGTACGCCTTCGAGCGCCTCAACATCGCCACCCTGGGCGCCGGCTACGGCACCTACTACTACGAGTCCATCAAGGGGATGGACGGCACGGCCAAGGAGGCCAAGCCGATCTCCGGGATCGAGACGCCCGACGACCAGACGATCGTCTTCCACCTGAAGCAGAAGACCAGCGACTTCCTGTACCGGCTGTCGATGGCCGCCACCGCCCCCATCCCGAGCGAGGTGGCCAAGTGCTTCAACAGCAAGATCGGCGGGTATGGGCGCTACGTGATCTCCTCCGGGCCGTACATGCTGCAGGGCTCTGAGAAGCTCGACATCTCGTCGTGTGGCGCCATGAAGCCGATCTCCGGGTACGACCCGACCAAGAAGATGGTCATGGTCCGCAACCCGAACTACGACCAGGCCACCGACGACCTGCGCGGCAACTACGTCGACGGGATCGACATCCAGGTCGACAGCAACGTCGACGACATCTTCAACAAGGTGCTGCAGGGCACCCTGGACGGCTCGCTGTACGAGCCGCCGCCGGCCACGATCGTGCGCCAGTACATCACCGACCCGGCCAAGAAGCAGTACCTGCACAGCAACTCGGGCGACCGGACCTGGTTCGTCTTCATGAACCTGGGCACGCCGCCCTTCGACGACATCCACGTGCGCAAGGCGGCCAACTTCGTGATGAACAAGGCCGGCATCCTGCGCGCCTGGGGCGGCACGACCTTCGGCCAGATCGCCACCCACGTCATGCCGCCGTCGGTCATCAACGACACCCTCGGCCAGGACTTCGACCCCTACAAGTCACCCGACTTCGCCGGGGACGAGGCCAAGGCCAAGGAGGAGATGAAGCAGTCCAAGTACGACAGCAACAAGGACGGGGTCTGCGACGCCAAGGAGTGCAGCGGCCTCATCATGGTCAACCGCAACACGCCGCCCTGGACCAACGCCGAGCCGGTGGTGGTCGACAGCCTGGCCAAGATCGGCATCAAGGTGAAGCCGCGTGAGCTGGCCGACCACTACACCGCCGTGCAGACGGTCAAGAACCAGATCCCGATCGGCATGGACACCGGCTGGGGCAAGGACTACGCCGACCCCGGCACCTTCGGGGCGCCGCTGTTCGGCGGCCCGAACATCGTCCCCACCAACAACTCCAACTACGGCCTGATCGGCCTCACCCCGGAGAAGCAGAAGGAGCTGGGCATCAAGGTCCCGCCCGGCACCACCTTCCCGAGCGTGGACGCCGACCTCGCCAAGTGCAACCAGATCTCGGTGGAGGAGCAGTCCGAGCAGCGCACCGCCTGCTTCGTCGATCTCGACAAGAAGATCATGACCGAGGTGGTCCCCTGGGTGCCCTTCCTGTGGGCCCAGAACGTCACCACCACGGCCCCGTCGGTGACCAAGTACGAGTTCGACCAGTTCTCCGGCTACATCTCGCTCACCCAGATCGCCGTCAACAACAAGGAAACCGTCAGCAGCTAGCAGTGCGGGCGGCACGGGCCCCTACGGGGCCCGTGCCGGCCCCCGAACACAGGCGCGGTGACCCATGTGGCGCTATGTCGTACGGCGACTCCTGTGGGTGGTGCTGGTGGTGCTCATCATCACGGCGCTCACCTTCCTCATCTTCTTCGTGATGCCGCCGACCGACCCCGCCACCACCTTCGCCGGCAAGCAGCCCACCCCGGAGCTGATCGCCGAGATCAAGCACCAGTTCGGGCTGGACAAGCCCGTCTACCAGCAGTACCTGCTGTGGCTGAAGAACCTGGTCTTGGGCGACGAGTACGGCTGGCCGGGCCTCGGCTTCTCCTACGTCACCCGCACGCCGGTCCGCTCCCTGCTCTTGGACCGGCTGCCCATCACCATCCAGCTGGCCGTGGGTGCGGCGCTGATCTGGCTCTGCATCGGCATCCCGATCGGGGTCATCTCGGCGGTCAAGCGGCGCTCGGCGGTCGACCGCGTCTCGATGGGGGCCGCCCTGTTCTTCGTGTCCGCGCCGGTCTTCTGGCTCGGCCTGATGGCCCTGTGGATCTTCTGGTACAAGCTCCACCTGCTGCCGGGCACCGGCTACGTGTCGTGGACCGACAACTTCGGCTCCTGGCTGAGCCACATGATCCTGCCCTGGATCGTGCTCGCCCTGCTGTACGCCGCCTTCTACGCCCGCATGGCCCGCGGGAACCTGCTGGAGACGCTGGGCCAGGACTACATCCGCACGGCCCGGGTGAAGGGCCTGCCCGAGTCGACGGTGATCCTCAAGCACGGGCTGCGGGCCAGCCTCACCCCGCTGGTCACCATGTTCGGCCTGGACCTGGCCGGGCTGATCGGCGGCGCGGTCATCACCGAGACGGTCTTCAACCTCCAGGGCGTCGGCCAGTGGACGGTCCAGTCGGTGTTCAGCGGCGACCTGCCGGCCATCCTGGCCGTGACCATCGTCACCGCCCTGGCCATCACCCTGATGAACCTGTTCGTGGACATCATCTACGCCTACCTGGACCCGCGGGTCCGCTATGCGTAACCGCCGGTCGGCTCAGCCGGCCCCGGCGGTCGGGGTCGAGGCCTCCGGCTCCTGCTCGATCCCGGGCCTGGCCTTGGCCAGGTCCTCCCCCGGCTCCAGGGGGAAGTGGCAGGCGGCCAGGTCACCGGAGGCCTTCCGCTCCAGCGGGGGCTCCTCGTGGACGCAGCGCTCCTGCGCCTTGGGGCAGCGGGGGTGGAAGCGGCAGCCCGAGGGTGGGTCGATGGGTGAGGGCACGTCGCCGAGCAGGATGACCCGCTGGCGTTGCCCGACCCGGTCGGGGTCGGGCAACGGCACCGCCGACAGCAGGGCCCCGCTGTAGGGATGCTTCGGCTCGGCGTACAGCCGCCTGGAGTCGGCCAGCTCGACCACCTTGCCCAGGTACATCACCGCCACCCGGTCAGACACGTGGCGCACGACCGACAGGTCGTGGGCGATGAACACATAGGTGAGGTGGAACTCCTCCTGGAGGTCCTCCAGCAGGTTGATGACCTGGGCCTGGATGGAGACGTCGAGGGCCGACACCGGCTCGTCGCAGATGATGAGCTTGGGCCGCAGGGCCAGGGCGCGGGCGACCCCGATCCGCTGGCGCTGGCCGCCCGAGAACTCGGCCGGGAAGCGGTTGTAGTGCTCGGGGTTGAGCCCGACCGTCTCCATCAGCTCCTGGACCCGCTTCTTGCGGTCGGCGCCGTCGGCGATCCCGTGGATGTCGAACGGATCGCCGATGATCGCCCCGACCCGCTTGCGCGGGTTCAGCGACGAGTAGGGGTCCTGGAAGATCATCTGGATCTCGCGGCGGAGCAGGCGCAGCGCGTTCCCCTTGAGGTTGGTGATGTCCTGCCCCTCGAACTCGACCGTCCCGGTGGTGACCGGGAGCAGCCGGCACATCAGCCGGGCCAGGGTCGACTTGCCGCAGCCGGTCTCCCCCACCACCCCGAGCGTCTCGCCCGGGTAGACCTCCAGGTCGACCCCGTCGACGGCGTGCACGCGGCCGACCTCGCGCTGGAAGATGATGCCCTGGGTGATCGGGAAGTGCTTCTTCACCCCGGTGATGCGGACCAGGGGCTCGCGCCCCGGCGACGCCGGCCGGCCGGCGGGCGGCTGCTCGCGCTGCACGGTCATCTGGTGGTCACCACCTCCTGCTGCCAGATGCGCTGCTTGTCCTCGAGCGACAGGTGGCAGGCGGAGAGGTGGTCGGGCTGGTTCGGGTCGGCCGGCAGCAGCTCCGGCTCCTCCCGGGTGCAGCGCTCGAACACGTACGGGCAGCGCGGGTGGAACGAGCACCCGCGGGGCAGGTGGATCAGGCTGGGGGGCAGGCCCTTGATCGGCAGCAGGCGCTCGCCGGTGTGCTCGGCCCCCGAGGAGGGCAGCGACTGGAGCAGGCCCCAGGTGTAGGGCATGTGCGGGCCGTAGTAGGCGGTGCGGCGGTCGGCGACCTCGACCGGCTTGCCGGCGTACATGACGAGCACGTTGTCGGCTATGTCGGCGACCACCCCCAGGTCGTGGGTGATCATCACGATGGCGGTGCCGAACTCCTGCTGGAGCCGCTCGATCAGGTCGAGGACCTGGGCCTGGACGGTGACGTCGAGGGCGGTGGTCGGCTCGTCGGCGATCAGTACGGCCGGGTCGAGGGACAGGGCCATGGCGATCATGGCCCGCTGGCGCATCCCGCCCGAGAACTGGTGCGGGTAGTCGTCGACCCGCCGTTCCGGCTTGGGGATGCCGACCAGCCGCAGCAGCTCGATGGACCGGTTGCGGGCCTGCTTCTTGGACACCTTCTCGTGGGCCAGGATCATCTCTGAGATCTGGTCGCCGACCTTGTAGAACGGGTGCAGGCTGGACAGCGGGTCCTGGAAGATCATGGCGATCTTCTTGCCCCGGATCGCCCGCAGCTCGCTGGTGTGCAGCTTGAGCAGGTCGCGGCCCTCGAACAGGACCTCGCCCGAGACTCGCCCGCCTCTGGCCAGGCCCATGATGGCCATGTTGGTCACGCTCTTGCCGGAGCCGGACTCGCCGACGATGCCGAGGGTCTGGCCGGGGTCGAGGGAGAAGTTGACCCCGTCGACCGCCTTGACGACACCGTCGTCGGTGTCGAAGTGGACCCGCAGGTCCCGGACCTCCAGCAGTGCCATGCCCACCTCCCACCACCCCCCGGCTGCCGGGGGCAGGTGCATCATAACTCGCCTCAGACGGCCTTGAACTGCTCGAACGGCTGGTGGCAGCAGTTGCACCAGAACAGGGTCCGGCACAGGGTCGGGCCGAACAGGTTCTCCAGGGTGGTGTCCTCCGACCCGCACCAGGGGCAGGCGGCGGTGGGCCGCACGCCGATGGTGGCGAACAGGGGCCGGGCCTCGCCGGCGGCGGGCGGGGCCGGGGGGGCGAAGCCGCTCTCGCGGAGCTTGCGGCGCCCCTCGGCGGTGATCCGATCCGAGGTCCAGGGCTCGGCGAAGGTCATCTCGACCTTGACGACCGGGGCCATCCCGGCCAGGCGCTCGGCCACCGACGACCGGATCAGCTCCAGGGCCGGGCAGCCGACGAAGGTCGGCAGCAGCTCGACCCGGAGCCGCCCGTCCTTCAGCGCCACCTGGTGGACCAAGCCGAGGTCGACCACGGACACGGCCGGGATCTCCGGGTCGGGCACCTCGGCCAGGGCCTCCCAGACGTCGGCGTCGGTGATGGTCCCCACCTGGTTCACCAGACGGCCTCCGGGTCGGAGCGGCGGACCATGGTGAACTGCTCCCACAGCCAGCGGAAGTCGTCGCTGCGGTCGGGGCCGCGGCAGGCCCCCGGGGCTCCCGCGGCCGGCGGGGACGGCAGGCCGAGGCGGGCCAGCTCGGGGGCGAGGCCGGCCAGCCAGCGCCGCCGCACCTCGGCCAGGGGCTCGGCCAGGATCCCCGCCGAGACCAGCAGGTCGTCGCCCTCGACCCCGTCCAGGACGCACAGGGCGTCGGGCCAGAGCCGCTCCATGGCCGCGACCAGCCGGGCCCGGGGCTCCTCGCCCCCGGTGGCCAGCCGCTCCAGCCAGGCGTGCATGTGCAGCAGGTGGTAGGTCTCCTCCCGGCGCATCTTGGCCACCACCCCGGCCAGGGGGACGTACGCCGAGGCGGCCAGGGCGTCCAGGCGGGCCGCGTCGGCGGTGTCGTACAGGAACCGCCGTGCCACCGAGAACGCCCAGTCGGTCCGGGGATGATCGAGCAGCCGGGCGTGCCGGTAGCCCTCGGGCGGCCTGCCGAACGCGATCGCGTCCGGGTCGCCCTCCTCGAGCTCGGCCAGCAGCTGGTACAGCGCCTGGGCGTGCCCGATCTCGTCCTGGGCCAGCGACGCGAACGCCACGTCCTCCTCGAGGATCGGAGCGATCCCGGTCCACTCCGAGTCCCAGAAGCCCAGGACGAACTCGTCGTCGGCGGTCGCCAGCAGCAGGTTCGACAAGGCCGTGCGCGTCTGGGGGTCGAATTGATCGACCGGGGGGGCTGGAAGCGCCCCCCCGGACCCCCCCAGCGCCTCCGGCGCCCGGGGCGCCGTGGCCGCCGGCTCTCCCGTGGTCACTGGACCTCCCCCTCTCGCCCGGCCCGGTCCCGGGCGGCGGCCAGCTTGGCCTTGATCTCGGTGGAGTAGCCGACCGGCTTCTTGAACGAGCGGTCGAACGGGGGCTGGAGCAGGTCGGGGTCGTCGAGGTCGTGGATGGCCGCCCGGGGCACGATCCACAGCCGCACCGATTCCTGACGGCGGCCGTAGAACTCACGGGCGTAGTGGCAGGCCAGCTCCATGTCGGGGGCGAGCAGGTTCCCGGCGTGCTGCATGGGGCCGCCCTCCCGCTCCCGGCGGAAGACCTCGTAGACCTGCATCGGCCGGCCGTCCATGGTCAGGCGGCCACCGGCGCGGCCAGCACGGTGTCGCGCACCCACTGGGTGTCGGCGAAGTTGAGCCGGCGGAACTCGAGCCGCTCGGCCGACCGGGGGCCGTGGCCGGTGACCACCGCATACAGCTCCTTCCAGTCGGGCTCGGTGTAGCGCCAGCGGCCGCTGTCCGGGTCCTGGCGCAGCTCCGGGTCCGGGATCCGCAGGCCGATCTCGCGGATCCGGGGCACGTACACGGTCAGGAACTCCTGGCGCAGGGTCTCGTTGTCCTTGTTCTTGATCCGCCAGGCCAGGTCCCGGTCCTTGGCCGGGTCGGTCCGGGGCCCGTGCATCTGCATCAGCGGCCCCCACCAGCGATCCAGCGCGTCCTGGACCAGGTCCCGCTGCCGGGAGGTCCCGTTCATCATGGTCAGGACCACGTCGCGGCCGTGGAGGATGTGGACCGACTCCTCCCAGCAGATCTTCTTCATCGTCCGCCCGTAGGGGGCGTAGCTGGACTCGCGCAGCGCCTGCTGGGCGACGA
>Ga0307409_100000301_pt1 | contig 20078 bp, 17 predicted proteins | sample 322Ometagenome_2_FD_203888 | JGI IMG/M metagenome (GOLD analysis project Ga0307409, IMG submission 203888) | Maize rhizosphere microbial communities from greenhouse at UC Davis, California, United States - 322HYB-O-2 | ecosystem: Host-associated > Plants > Roots > Rhizosphere > Soil | place... | reverse complement strand
TCTCGCGTGCGCCACTCCGCCCGATCCCGATTCGATCCCAGACGGAGTCGGTGTCCAAAGCGGGCGCTGGACCGAGCCATTCGACTGGCCGGTTGTCGCCATCCACCTGAATCTGCTTCCCGATGGCAAGGTGTTGTCCTGGGGGTACGGAGGGCAGCCACAGGTCTGGAATCCAGCCACCGGAGTCTTTACCGAAGTGCCCGAGCCGGTGGAGCTCTTCTGCGCCGGCCACTCCTTACTGGCCGATGGCCGAGTATTGGTGACCGGCGGGCACATCACGGACGATCACGGGCTGCCGGATGTCAACTTCTTTACCCCCGGCACCCAGACCTGGACCCGGTCCACCCCCATGCTGCATGGACGCTGGTACCCGACCAATACGACTCTGGCCTCCGGTGCGGTGGTCATTCTCGCGGGCCGGGATGAACAGGGCCAAGAGGTGGACGTGCCGGAGGTCTGGGAAGCAGGCTCGATCCGACGGCTCACCGGGGCCGCGCAGGTGTTGCCCTACTACCCGCGAGCGTTCCTCGCCCCGAACGGCCAGGTCTTCTATGCCGGCGAGCGGCGGCGGTCACAGTACCTGGACCCCAGTGGCACCGGACGCTGGACTCCCGTAGCTAACCGGCTCTACCGTGGACCTCGGGACTACGGTCCGGCCGTGATGTATGACGAAGGGAAAATTCTCTATGCCGGTGGGGGCCGCACTACCAACACGGCCGAGACCATCGACCTGACTCAGGCCAATCCGGTATGGCAATGGACCGGCTCCATGGCATTTCCCCGGCGCCATCACAACGGAACCGTTCTGCCGACCGGCGAGGTGCTGGTTACCGGTGGAACCAGCGGGACCGCGTTCGACGACCAGACCCGGGCGGTCCACGCGGCAGAGATCTGGAACCCGGGCACGGGGGTCTGGACCACGCTGGCCAGCAACGTCATTACCCGCACCTATCATGGAACGGCGATCTTGCTGCCCGATGCCCGGGTGCTCCATGCGGGCGGTGGCTCCAGAACCACACCGAACCAGCTGAACGCCGAGATTTTTTCGCCGCCCTATTTGTTTAAGGGATCCCGGCCCACCATCGCGTCCGCGCCCGCCGAGGTGGGGTACGGGGCCTCATTCGCCGTCGAAACTCCCGAGGCCGATGCCATTGCGGCGGTCAGCTTCATTCGGCTCGGCTCCACCACGCACGCGTTCGACATGAATCAACGGTTTCAGCGGCTGGTGTTTTCCCACGGGCCCGCCGGCCTGACCGTCACGGCTCCAGCGGATCCAAACCGGACCCCGCCGGGCCACTACATGCTCTTCCTTCTAAATGGGAGTGGCGTACCGTCGGTCGCCAGGATCGTCCGGATCGGCTGAGCAGCAGCACTTTTCCTCGTTCAAACCACTTGCCTCGATAATCCTCCTCCTGAAGATGGGTCCGCAGTTCCGGACGCCCGGTCCTAAGCCCCGCACGATCGGTCTTAAACCCGCACGACTCGTCCTCAACCGGCACAGCGGAGCTAAAGCCCGCTGAGTAGGGACCGATACTTGACCAACGTGGCAGGGCGTCCCTCCGGTTGCCCTGACCCAAGTCCAAGCACCTGCACTATTTGGGTCGAGTCCCTCTCTCGTCCCTCGCGACAGCACGATCCCGATGAGCCGCCGTACCGGTCCGCCGGCGTTGGCCCACCGGACTGCCGCGACGAAATCGCCACCCTCAGCTACCGGAAAGCCAGAGTATGACCTACCTGTTCAAGTTGGCTCGGCGGAATGCCAGCATGCGAGCGCTCCTGCTTCCCGCCTTCACGATCGCCTTGGGTGCCTGCGGAACCGACCAACTCACCAGCGTCTCAGATGAACCCGCCACGGCCGCGGAACCGACGGCCCAACCCATAACACCGACCCCACTTTTCGCCACCAGTTTCCGGGGCGGCATTCCCTTCGGCACCTTTGCTCTGCCCAACACCGACTTCGGCTCCGTCTACAACGGCGCCATGCGCAACATCTATCCCGAGTATCTGCTGAGGAACCTGGCCGACATCAAGGCGCGGGGTGGTAGAGTCGTGCTGATGTTCGCCGGCAAGGAGAGCTTCTACAAAGACTCAAACGGCCACTTCAGCATGGCAATGTGGAAGGCGCGGGTGGATCGGTTCAAGGGCGTCGACTTCTCCTCATATGTGGCGGACGGGACCATCATCGGCCACTACCTGATCGACGAGCCGAACGACAAGACGAACTGGAACGGCATTGCGATTCCCGGCTCGACCGTCGAGGAGATGGCCAAGTACAGCAAGACGCTCTGGCCCAAGATGGCCACTGTGGTCCGCGCCTATCCCGACTACATGGCTGAATGGAGCGGCACGTATCACTACCTGGATGCTGCGTGGGCCCAGTACGTCGTGCGCAAAGGCGACATCCGCGACTTCAGCAACCGGATGGTGGCCGCGGCGAAGAGCAAGGGATTAGCCCTGATCGTCGGCCTCAACATCCTGGCCGGTGACGCGGACAAGACTGCGCTCTCGGCTACTCAGGTCGAGTCCTGGGGCTCGGTCCTGCTGGCGGATTCCTATCCCTGCGCGTTCATCAGCTGGAAGTACTACGATCCCTACCTGTCGCGGACCGACATCAAGGCTGCAATGGCCCGGCTATCGCAGAAGGCCGCCGCCCACACCGCCCGCTCCTGCGGCGGAAGTACGACGACGGAGCCGCCCCCACCGGATGATTCGACTGACCCGCCGACCCTTCCGGGGGTGAACGGCATCGTGTTGAAGGGCTACGTCCAGAAGATCGACGGGGTGCAGTACGCCCGGATGAAGTGGGCCGGTGCGTCCGGAAGCACGGTGGATGTGTATCGCAACACGACATTCAAGCGCAACATCGAGAACGACGGCGCCTGGCGGAATGCTCCGCCACCGGGCAAGTACACGTACCGGATTTGCCTCAGAGGTCTGAAGACAACCGAAGCGTGCTCCAACGCACTCACGGTCACGATTCCGACCTGGTAGAGAAGGTCCTCAGGAACACGCGGAAAAGCCCCGGGCCTGGTGCCCGGGGTTTTTTTGTCAACTGGTTTCGGACCAGACGTGACCTGGTGATGCGGGTGGATCCCCGCTGACTTCTTCTTTGTAGATCCTGAGTCCATATGCACTTAGCTGACTTTTGGGTCTTGACAAATATCAACGAGATTACGATCCTGTTGCCGGCGCGAGCACTCATGACAACGAGATGATGCCACCCCGGTATTCATTCCATCGTGCCCTGTAGGACTATATCCCCCTAGTCTCAGCTAGCATCCCGTAACTCACACATCGGGCAAAGGCCTTTAAGCCTTTCCCCTCGCGACAGCAACCGCGACGAGCCACCGTACCCGGCCCTGCCGGCGTAGGCCCATCGCCTGCCGCGACAAACCGTGGTTGTCTCCCTTTATGTACTTAGACGGAGAGGAATGTTACGTATGCCCAATTCAACTGAGTTGGCCCGTCGCACCAAGCGACTTCGAGCGCCACTCGTGGCCGCGCTCGCCTTGGTCTTTGCCGCTTGCGACAACGCCGATCAACTCACCAGCGCGAATTCAGAAGAGCCGGTCACTCCCCCTGCCGCCGAGCCCGCAACAGCCAACGATCCTACCGCCCTGACCGTCGAGGATACGCTCGGCGCCACGGATCCTTCCGATCCGACAGGGGGCCAGCCGATCTACGAGGATGATGCGGAGAGCGGATTTGGTTCGGTGGAAGAAGTCGATGATGCTACCGCCGAAGTGGTGTCCGCGGATGAGTCCCTGGCCTCGGGAGCGTCGTTCTCCAGCGCCTATCGTGGCGGGATCCCATTCGGCGTCACGCAGCTGCCCTCCACCCTCTTCGGGCGCTACAGCGGCGGCCTGACCAACATCTCGCCTCGCGGCTTGATACGCTACCTGGAGGGTGCTCGCCGGGGTGGCACCAGGGTCATGCTGGTCTTTGCGGGGAACGAGAAGTATTTCCAGAACCGCAACCGCTCGTTCAACTTCAGCATGTGGAAGGCGCGGATCAACCGGTATCGCGGACTCAACCTGACTCCCTACATCAAAGATGGCACGATTGTCGGTCACCGCATGATCGACGAGCCGCACGATCCGGGTAACTGGGGCGGAGGTGTCGTCTCCCGGGTCCAGCTCGAGGCAATGGCCAAGTACAGCAAGTCCTTGTGGCCCGATATGGCGACCATCGTTCGGTCCTGGCCCCGTTATCTGAAGGGTTACCGTTACCGGTACCTTGATGCGGCATGGGCCCAGTATGCTGCCCGCTTCGGCAGTGTATCGAGTTTCCTGGACACCAACATTCGGGACTCCAAGGCTGCTGGACTGGCCCTGGTGGTCGGAGTCAATCAGCTCAATGGCGGTGTCCGGGGCAGCGGCATCACTGGGGTCTCCGCCCGCGGCAAGTATCCCATGAGCGCCAAGATGCTCAGGTCGGTAGGATCGCAGCTGCTGGCAGACTCCTATCCCTGCGCCTTTCTGAACTGGATGTACAACGCCCGGTACCTGGGCCGGTCGGACATCAAGTCTGCGATGTCGTACCTGGCCGGCAAGGCCCGGAACAGGAGCATCAGATCGTGCAGCGGCCGTTAACCGGTCTGCATGAGCTGGGGACGTCAAACGGAGAGCCCCGCGAGCAATCGCGGGGCTCTGTCGCTGGGAAGGGCTCTGCTTGCCTCGGTGGGACGGGGGATATAAAATCCGCTCCCCTTACGGGCGATTAGCTCAGCTGGTTAGAGCGCGCGCCTCACATGCGCGAGGTCGGGGGTTCGAGCCCCTCATCGCCCATCTGCCCAAGTCAAAGCCCCGCCTAGAGATCATCTCCGGGCGGGGCTTTCTGGTGAACGTCCGATGCGCGACGTTTGAGGATGCACTTCGATAGCATGCTCCGCCATGGAGTTGCCGCGCTCGCTTTGCTTGCCGCGGTTCCAGCATGCCGGCCCCGAGCAGGAACAGAGAGTGCACCTGCCGAGGGCTTTCTGACCGGCGCGGCCGGTGCTCAAATCTTCTATCAGGTGGCCGGCACCGGCGAGGATACTGTGGTCGTCGTTCACGGTGGTCCGGGTGCAGGTATAGACGACGTCCGTCCGGACCTGGAACCGCTCACGAAAAGCCACGTGGTCATCTTCTACGATCAGCGGGGTGGCGGCCGCTCCGAGCTTCCCAAGGACACCACCCAGCTCGGTCCTGGGTATTTCACCGGCGATCTCGAGGCGGTGCGTGCGCATTTCCACTTGGACCGAATGGCGCTGGTTGCTGTCTCATTCGGGGCGATTGTCGTCGCAGAGTATGCTCGGGCTCATCCGGACCGCATCGCCAGGATGGTGTTCCTGGGAGCGACAGGTCCCAACAGAAAAGAAGCCGCCCGATTCTATGGGAGGCCACCGGTTGATACGGCCCTCGGCCGCCGACACTTCGAGCTGCTCCGAACGCTGATGGAAGGAAGGGCTGACGATCCGGTCGCCGCCTGCCGGGAAGAAGAGCAACTGAGCCGGGAATTGGAGCGGGCAGCTGGGGAGTTTGCCGGCAGGAAGGGGACCGCCTGCAACATGCCGCCCCCGGCGGTTCGTTATTACTACCAGTACACTGCCAGGCTGGGACCCGAGGTGTTCGGCAACTGGGACTACACCCAGTCACTGGGGGGTGTCAGCGCCCCGCTTCTGGTTATTGATGGTGAGCGCGACACACTCGGGCTCCCGATGGAACGTGCCTGGACACGAGCACTCCCCAATGCCCAGCTCCTGATCATCCCTGACGCAGGCAGGGCGGTTCACGCGGAGCGTCCGGCCGCCGTTTTCCCGGCAATCGATGAGTTTCTGAGCGGCAGATGGCCAATGGGGGCACGGCCTTCAACCTCGTGAGAAAGGCTCGATTCCGGTTTGCCGCTGGTTCACTTCCCGCGCTCGAACCGGCAGCTCGGACGGGGCATGGTATCGGCCCAGGCCCGTACCTCCTGCATCGCGTTCCGAAGATCGGGGTTGGCCTCCAGCTCGGCTCGATACTGCCAGTGAAACGCGAGCGGGGTATAGGGCAGCAGGGCCCGGTAGTAGCGCAGAAACTCGCCCCCACTCATGAGATGGCGACGCGGCACTCCCTTTCCGCTCGATCCATCTCCACCGTTGACGATGTTCAACCCGAACACGACGCAGAGCTGCAAGGACTCCGCCTCTGCCAGCTGGCGATCGCGGAACGAGGTGACCTCGCCCATTCTCGGCAGGTTACCGTACTGCGCCCAAGCCCAGTCCACCCACTTCCAGCGGTAGTTCATGATGCTTGGCGGCGCCCGGACGATGGTTCTCGCGTCCGGCCAGCGCTCCTTCACGACCTTCGCAATGGAGTCGATTTCGGCGTAATAGGGAGCACCGGGGCCCCAGATACGCCTGCCCTTGATGTCGTCGGACACGATGATGCCCCAGACTGTGCCGTCGCGGATGTAGGGCGTGATGTCAGGCCAGCTCTCCAGGAATCGCCGGGCGGCGGCAACGCTGATTCGGCCGCCTTCCCGGCTCTTGTTCCGGGCCAGATAGAGCACGACTTGCCCTTTCCGGGATCGGACCTCGTCCAGCTTGAGGTAGGGCTCACGACCGGACAACACTCCACCGGTGTACAGCCCGCCAATCAGATGCGGCGGAACGGCCCAGGGACCAAAGGGGATGCCCCGGGAACCCGGAGGTGTCCTCCCACCAGCTGGAATTGCACCGGCGGCGCCAGTGGTCAGGAGCGCCAGCACGAGTGCCGAAGGTCGGAGGAGCCGGTAGAGCAGGGCGGGGCGGCTTTCCATATGGGAAAGTTAGCCGGGAGCGCTATGCAATGCCGCCGGCGACGTTTTGATCCGTCCAGCTTGAAAAAGAGGCCACTGCAGGTCCGAGGGAGGCTACCTTTCCAGCCGTCCGGGTGCCGGTTGGGCCCAATGTGTCGCAGGCCCTTGCCGACTTTCCCATCCGGCGAAACATTCCAAGTCGCTTTCTGTCCTAGGGGTAAGCTTTGAGGTATGAAGAGTTTCGGATCTCCGGTGGACTTCTCACCCTGGAAGATCCCGTTTCCAGCGATCTCCTGAGCTACGCCGCAGGACGCGGCCACCGGGAGTATCCCTGCCTGTCGCGGTACCATAACCCATCCAGCTGCATTCCCTGCCTGGACTTTTCTCCCTGGATCAGGGAGCGGGTCCGACGGGGAGATGTCGAGGGACTGGGCGAGTACCTGTGGCGGGTTCGCCGAGCCGATCCCGATATTCGCGGCACCAACGAGCAGGTACTTCGGAAGTATGACGATCTGGCGCGGGCGGTCATGGACACGCCGCTCGACCGGTACCTGGACCGGGGAACGGAGGAGGGCTACCTCGACCTGCGGGTGGCGCTGATCATGCTGGCGGCGCACGAGTTCTTCTCCGGCTTCATCATGGCGGGTGAGTCTGCCGACTTCATGGCGGCTGTGATGGCGCCGCACAGCTTTTCGCTGGTGGGTATCCCTGAGCTGCTGGAACGGCGAAACACGTTCGTTTCGCAAATGGCACAAGAGATGGAGTACTGGGCCTGCTGGACGGCGCTCGGCCCCGATGCGCTGCGCTCACCCATCCCCCCGCACGACACCAGCTTCCAGACGCTGCTCGCCACATTGGCCCGGCTGCCGCTCGGCTCCCGGGCCCATGCGGTAGACGCGCTGCGTCACATCTCCGCCGATCCCGGCGCCCCACGGTCACTCGCCAGCGTCTGCCGCTATGAGACGCAGCGGTGGGGTCTGGATGTACCCGATTCTTCCCGGCTGGTGCTCGACAGCGGCCTGGTCGTACCGGCCCGCGACATGGGTACCTGGATCAAGGGCTGGACTCGTCGCCAGCTGCTCAGCTTCCTCACCAAGACTGGAATCCGTGCTCCCAAGTCCTGGAGCAAGGAGCGGTTGGCGGAAGTGGCATTGGCCGACTGTGAACCGGCGGTGCGCTCGCGAATGGAAGAATCCGGTGCGGTGGAGCTGGCTCCGGCATACGCCGAGGCGGCCGGACGGCTGGGAACGTACATCGAAGACGTGAAGGAGACCTGGCGGGTCTGGTTGGGGTTCGGCACCGGTGTGAGGCGCAGCCTGAGAAGGCCGGAGTCCGTACCAGAGCCTGATTCTTAGCGCCGACTCAGTCTCGCACCTCGTTCCAGCGGAACTGGCTGAGCCCCTTCGGCCCAAGCGCCTGACATCCCACAACCCCGCCCCTTGCGCTCAGCCGCCGGGACTCAGCCAGTTCCGCTGGGCCCACCCACCCCTTTCTAATAGCTTGATGATTGGTGGGCGGAGCAGACGGCACGGGCAGGGTCTGTAGGCAGGCTCCCAGGGGACGGGTGGGCGGTTGTCGCGGAGCCTGCAGGAGGGCCCGTGTCCGTGCCGTCTGCGCAGAGCTAGCTATTGCAGTTGCAACGGACTGCTAGATCACTCCACCCCGGCGCAGCTTCCCGATCTGGTCGAAGCGTTCCTCATAGACGGCCAGCACTTCGTCCGGCGACACCGTCGCCACACCACGCTTTCCGACCTCCACTCCTGCCGCGTAGTTGGCGAGCTGAGCGGCTTCGCGCACGGTGGCACCGGCTGCCAGTGCGGTCCCCAGCCAGGCGGTGACGGTGTCACCGGCACCGGACACGTCGAAGATCTGCCGGGCGATGCTGGGGATCTGGGTCAGGCTGCCATCCTTGGTTACCAGCAGCATCCCTTCTGCTCCCAGGGTCACCAGCAGGTTGTCCACCTTCAGCCGAGTCAACACCTCCGGCAGGACGCTGGCATGCTGCAGGTCCACCGCTGCCCCAAGGGCGGACTCCAGCTCCCGGCGATTGGGCTTGAAGACCGTGGCGCCGGCATACTCGAAGAACTGCCGGTACTTGGGGTCGACCACGACGGGGATGCCTCGACGCCGGGCGACCTCCATGGCCGCCAGGATCAATCCGGGCGAGAGCGCACCCTTGTTGTAGTCTTCCAGCAGCAGCGCATCGGCGTCGGCCAGGGCCTCTCGCGTGGCGGTGATCAGCCGAGCCAGGTCCTGACCGTCGAGCAACGAATCGACCTCATCGTCAATGCGGACGATCTGCTGCCCCCGGGCGATGATGCGGGTCTTGGACGTAGTAGGGCGCCCGGCAATGGTCAGCACGAAGCGGTCTTCCAGCCGCGCCACCGCCAGCTCCTGGCGAATGGCCGCTCCGTCGCTATCGTCGCCGACGGCGCCGACCAGGAGACAGCGCCCACCCATGGCGGCCACATTGGCGGCCACATTCGCGGCGCCGCCCAGTGCGGCATGGCGCTCCGCCACCGTTACCACCGGCACCGGCGCTTCAGGCGACAGCCGCTCGGTATCACCGATCAGGTATCGGTCGAGCATGATGTCGCCGATGACGACGACGCGACTGCTCCGCATCTTCTGGATCAGCTGGAGGACACGTTCCCGTGCCAGCGGCTGAGGAGCCTTCATCGAAGTATGCCCGTTCGGCTCAGTCCGAGGGTTGCCTGTAATCGGCCTTCGAAGCGATCCACGCTCTTTCCCTCCAGATGTCCGCTGTTCACCACGTGATGAAACCCGGCATTGGCCGACAGGTCGAGTGGTCCGGTGCGCCCGACCAATCCCACCGCCAAGCGGTAGGTCCGCTCCACCACGCCGATGAACAAGGCGGGGGTCGCGAGCACGCCGTTGGCGTCGGGCACCGGGTAGGGATCCTCGATCCTGCCTTCGCCCTGACGCAACAGCGTGAGCTCCGGAGCAATCAGCCACTCACCTCGCACCGGAAGCGTCGCGCGGGCCGTGAGCTGGTCCTGGTCGCTGAAGTTCCGGCCGATCCCGACACCACCATCGGTAAAGTTGTCGGACCGATTGAACGCTCGGAGGGCAAGACTCGACACCTGAGTGTACAGCAGTTGCCAGGCCGCGGTGCGGGTCAGCGGCCCCACCGCACCTACAGTGAGGGCCCACCGGTCGCGATTCCGCTCGCGGTCATCGTACCAGAAATCGTCCAGGGCCAGCTGGGCCTGCAGCGTGGTGCGGCCGAACGCCTGCCAGTGCAGGTCGAGCCCGAGCATCACGTTGCTTCGGTCGCCGAAGCCGATGGTGTTGGCCAGGTAGCCGAGCGAGAGCGGATTGCGATAACGGGTCTCAAAGGTCCGCTCCGGGCCGGCCACGATGATTCCTTCCCAGGGCGCCAGCGTAAGACGGCGGGACAACCGGGCCTGCAGCCGATGCACGAAGTAATAGCGGTGGACGGTCTGGCCCAGACTGTCGGTCTGATCCTGAAGATCAGTGGCCAGGGCCGACAGCCGGATGGTCCGGGTTCCGATGTCGATCGCGAGACCCTGGCGCTCGTAGCCATAGTTACTCAGCGGGATTCCCGGCAGTCCCGCCGGTCCCCAATTTCGATCCATCTGGCCGTAGAACAGATCGGCATACTTGAACTGCGCGCTGAGGTAGGCGTCGGCCACCCGGCCGGCCACCTTGAGCTCTCGACGGCCCAGCCAGTCGGGATCGAGCACCAGGCGGGGCTCGACCGTCGGCCGAGTGACCAGAACCAGATTTCCCAGGGTAAGGGCTCCGGCCAGCTCGGCGTAGGGTCGCACACCATCGGCTCCGAACGGGTGTAGCAGCTCCCGCCGCGGGTGGGTGTAGGCCTGACCACCGGCCCGACCCTCGATCGTCCACACGTTACCGGCGGGGTCTTCGAACGCCCGGCGCAGTCGCTGGATCAGCGCCTGACTCGCGGCGCCAGCAGTATCGGCTGCGGCGAGCACGCGCGCGGCATCGCTCCGGCGAAACGGCCGGACCATGGGAGACGGGTCTTCCACGTCGCCTCGCGCGATCAGGTGCTCGAGCAGAGGCAGGCGGGAGTCGTCCAGCCGGATGTAGGGGGAAGCCTGGGCGCTGAGGCGCGCGGCGACGCCGGCCAAAGCCGCCGCCAGAAGGACAACGCGGATTGGTGCCGGCATCGGGCCGAAACCTAAGGTGCCATCGGCAATTCTGCTATCTTCTTCGCTGCATAACGCTCGGCGGGAAATCGCTTTCGACCGCAGCGCCGGGGTCCGCCGACGTTCTTCTATCGGACTATCATGATGGCGAAACAGGACAACCTGGATCTGCAAACCCGAGACCTGGTGCGTTTCGCCGCCGCTATTGCTCAGGGGTACGAGCCGGAACTGCGGGAACGGGTGACTGCTCTCCGCTCATCCCAGGTGCCGGCGGGATGGGTCGAGGAGCTGCTGCTGCAGAGCGTGTTGATGGTGGGGTACCCGCGTGCGCTGATCGCCTTCACGGTGTGGCGGAAGTTCAGTGGTGTGCCCGCAGCCGACAGCGATCCGGATCAGGACTATGGCCGGGCTCCGGAATGGGCCCGGCGAGGCGAGGAGCTGTGTGCCGTGGTATACGGCGAAAACTATCGGAAGCTCCGGGACAGCGTGCGTGCGCTACATCCGGCAGTGGACAGTTGGATGGTGACAGAGGGCTATGGCCGCACGCTGGCGCGTCCTGGTCTCGACCTCCGGCGCAGGGAGCTCTGTACGGTGGCGCAAACCGCAGTGCTCGAGGCTCCCCGGCAACTCCATTCCCATTTACGGGGTGCGCTCAACGCTGGAGCCACCTTTGGGCAAATCGAGGGGGCGCTGTCCATCGTCAATCCGCTCTTATCGTTCGACCAGTGGAAAAAGATCAAGGAGCTCTGGAAGACGGTGCGCAACGGATGGGTCCCGGCGGACTGATGCTGATCGATCGCGCGGTGGTCCGGGTGGTGGGTGGCACCGGCGGCTCGGGTGCCAGCTCCTTTGCCCGCTTCAAGTACAAGCCTAAGGGCGGCCCTGACGGAGGCGACGGAGGGCGCGGCGGCAGTGTCTACGTGAAGGGCGATTCCAACCTGGCCACCCTGCTCGACTACCGCTACCGCACCATCTGGCAGGCAGACCGGGGAGAGCATGGCAGGGGCAAGACTCAAACCGGTGCATCGGCTTCCGACGTCTATCTGCCGGTTCCGCCCGGTACGGTGGTGCGCGATGCCACCAGCGGCGAACTGATTGGAGAGGTGTTGCAGGCGGGAGACACGCTCAGGGTGGCCCGCGGCGGACGCGGCGGACGCGGCAATGCCCGGTTTGCCACATCCACCCACCAGGCGCCGCGAGAGTGGGAGCCGGGCGAGGAGGGTGAAGACCGGCAGATCGAGCTGGTGCTCAAGCTCATCGCCGATGTCGGGCTGGTGGGCGAGCCAAATGCGGGGAAGAGCACGTTGTTGTCTGTGGTGTCTGCGGCGCGCCCCAAAATCGCGGACTATCCCTTTACCACGCTCGAGCCCAACCTGGGCGTCGTTGGCCTGTCCGGTCACCGTTCATTCGTCATGGCCGACATTCCTGGCATCATCGAAGGCGCGCATGAAGGCAAGGGTCTCGGTTTCCGGTTTCTGCAACACGTAGAGCGAACCCGAGTACTCGCCTTTCTCGTTCCCCTCGACGTCGAGAACCCTCAGGCTACCTACGAGCGGCTCCGGCAGGAGGTGGAGGCATACAGTCCGGAGCTGGCTCATAAAAACCACGTCGTGCTGCTCACGAAGATGGATCTCTTGAAGCGGGGTGATCCGATTCCTCAGATCAACGCACCGGGTGCGGCCGGATTCTTACCGGTATCGAGCGCCAGCGGGCAGGGTGTAGAGGAGCTGAAGGAGTATCTCTGGAAGTTTGTCGAGCAAGCTAAGCAGGTGGAGGGAAACAGCGCTGAGTCCGAGGTCTCGTGGTCGGAGGAAAACCACTGATGATTGGAGAGCGATTAGCCTACCTGGCGCTGACCCAAGTTCCCGGAATGGGCTCGGCGCGACTCAAATCCCTGCTCACCACCTGCACCACCGCAATCGGCGCCCATTCGGCGCCGTTCGAGCTTTTATGTACCATACCTGGATTTTCTCGCGCCCTCGTCTCAGCGCTCAAGGCGACGCCACTCGGTACCGGACGCAAGACATTAGAAGCCGCGGAGCGGCTTGGGGCCACGGTCATTCTCCCGGATGACGCCGAATACCCGCTGCTGCTGCGGCACATACCCGATCCGCCACCGGTGCTGTTCGGGCTCGGCGACTTATCACTGCTGTCCCGTCCGGCCGCCGCAATCGTCGGCAGCCGAGACCACTCCAGCTATGGGGCGGACGTGTGCGGACGGATCGCTGGTGCCGCGGCCCGGGCGGGCGTGGTTATTGTCAGCGGCATGGCTCGGGGTCTGGACGCCGTTGCCCACACCGCAGCGCTCGACAGTGGCGGCTCTACGATCGGCGTGTTGGGCAACGGACACGGAGTGATCTATCCGTCGGCCAATCGGAAATTGTATCAGCGAGTTGCGGCCGAGGGGCTGCTGCTGAGCGAGTTTCCTCCGGGAGAACGGCCCCATGCCGGGAGCTTCCCCAGACGAAACCGACTCATCAGCGGGTTGTCTCGGGTGACTCTGGTGGTTGAGGCCGCGGTGGGCTCGGGCGCGCTCATCACCGCGGGAACGGCGTTGGACCAGGGCCGAGAGGTGATGGCCGTGCCTGGAAGCATTACCAGTCCCCTCTCTGCGGGCACCAACCGGCTGATTCGCGATGGAGCGACGCCACTGCTGGAGCCATCAGACCTGCTGGAGCAGTTCCCGGAGTTTCTAGCGGCTTCGAGCAAGGGAAGCGTGGTTCATTCCGGCTCGCCCCCGCTGCCAGATACGCTTTCGCCCGGCGAGCGAGAGCTGGCGGAGCTAATTGGTGGGCAGCCGTTGCATCCCGATGAGCTGGCCAATCGTTGCGGCCGTCCGATCGCTGAGGTGTTGAGCACACTCTGCGGACTGGAGATCGCCGGCGTGGTGGAGCAGGGGCCAGGCCGGGTGTTCCGGCGAGTGTCCGGGGTGGGACACATCACGTGATCGTACGCTGGTGCTTTGAGCTCCTCGTCCGCGGCAAGCACAAGTGGAATGGGGCTGGGGTCCGATGCAGCGTCCCAGGGGAAGGGTGGGTGGCTGTCGCGGACGCTGCCCGGAGGGCCCAGCCCCATTCCACTAACCTCGTTGGGCCGGGCTTGGTCCCGCCTCTTCGAGTCCGGGAAGGTGGCTCTGGTGCGACGATTAGATGGTGGTTTTTCGGGAGTGAGGTGGGCACTCCGGCAGGCTCCGCGACAACTCCCCCCGCTCCCCTGGGAGCCTGCCATCGTACCTCACCTCACTCCTGCTTGTGCTTGCCTGCACGAACTCCCGAGGAAGCAGGAGCACGATGTTCCCCTTCCACTCGCCCAACGTTGTGTGGTGATCGTCCCTAGATTTGAGACATGCACCTCTATCTCCACGTTCCCTTCTGCGCGCGGCGTTGCTCCTACTGCGACTTCGCCATCGCCGTGCGCCGGGAAGTTCCGTCGGATGCCTACGTCGATGCGATCCTCGAAGAATGGGCGCTCTGGCAGTCCGAGGCGGTGTGGGACGAATCACCGGTCGTGGAGACGATTTATTTCGGCGGCGGCACTCCGTCGCGGATCTCGCCGGATGCTATCGCCCGGCTGATCGATCGTATCCGTGCCGATCGGCCGGTCGCTGGCGACGCCGAGATCACGCTGGAAGCCAACCCCGACGACGTAACGCTTCCGGCGGCGGCCGTCTGGAGAGCCGCCGGAGTGAACCGGGTCTCGTTAGGGGTACAATCGTTCGACCCGTTCGTGCTTCAGTGGATGCACCGGGTGCATACGGCGGACGATGTCCCGCGCGCGGTTGACGCCCTGCGCTGCGCCGGCATCCAGGATCTCTCGCTCGATCTGATCTTTGGTCTGCCGCCCGAACTGGGGCGTGACTGGCCAGAGGATCTGCACCGGGCCTTGAGCCTCGAGCCCGAGCACCTGTCATTGTACGGGCTCACGATCGAGCCGCACACCGTCCTGGGTCACCAGTCGGCTCGGGGAGAGCTGACGCCGGTGGACGAAGACCGCTACGCCACGGAGTTCCTAGCGGCACATGAAGCCATGCTGAGCCAGGGGTACGATCATTACGAGGTCTCCAATGCCGCACTTCCGGGGCACCGGGCGCGGCACAACTCAGCTTACTGGCGGCGGGCTCCATTCATCGGACTGGGTCCCTCGGCCCATAGCGGCTTCCGGCGGAAGCGGTGGTGGAATGTGCGGGAGTGGGCCGAGTACCAGCGGGTGGTTCGGAGCGGCGCGTGGCCGGTTGCCGGCAGTGAGGACCTGACGGATTCGGCTGTCGAGCTCGAGGAACTGTACTTGGGCCTCCGAACCACCGACGGATCCCCCGAAGATCGGGTCAAGGCCCGCGTACGGCAGGCCTGGAAGGGATCCGGCTGGGCCATTCTCGAAAACGGGCGGGTTCGGCTCACCGCCGAAGGCTGGCTCCGTTTGGACGCTCTGGTGGCGTCTATCTAGATTTCCCGCATGCCGCCTTCAGAGCAGTTGAGCGAGCGCGAGCTTCGGGTGCTCGAGGCTGTGGTGCAGACCTATATCGAGACCGCAGAGCCTGCCGGCAGTCAGACGATTGCCCGGAAGTTCGGGCTCGGGGTGTCTCCGGCTACCATCCGGAACACCATGAGCGAGCTGGAGGAAAAGGGTTACCTGTTTCATCCCCATACCTCGGCTGGCCGTATCCCAACTGACAGGGCCTACAGGATTTACGTAGACGCAATCATGCGGCTTTCGCCACCCAGCCATCTGGAGCAGAACACCCTCAGGGCGGAGCTGGTCGGCACCAGGAGCGCGGTGGAGGAGATCCTCCGGCGGGCGGCTCAGGTGCTCGGAGTACTCACCCAGGAGCTCGGGGTGGCCGTCGCCCCAGCGCTGGACCAGGTGGTCATGGAGCGGTTGGAGCTGGTGCAGGTGAGCTCCGAGCGACTCCTGCTCGTGTTCAACCTCCGCAGTGGGGTGGTACGGACCATCTTCGTGGAAGTTCCCGGACTTCTGGCACCCAGCTCGGTTCAGCAGGTGGCCCAGGTTCTCAACCAGCGGCTCTCCGGCCTCACCCTCAAGGAGATTCGAGCGACGCTACCGGAGCGGCTTCGCGATGCCAGCGGCACCGATGACGGCCGCGAGCTGCTCAACATCTTCATTGCCGAGGGCGACGGCCTGTTCGATCTCTCGCAGGACGAGAATGGGGTAGTTCTAGGCAGCGCTCAGATGCTGGCGGACCAGCCGGAGTTCGCCTCCAACGCCCGGATGCGCGAGCTGCTTCGGTTGACGGAAGGACGAGACCTCCTGAAACAGGCACTCGAATTCCGCCGCCAGCGCGGCGTCTCGGTCACCATCGGTGCCGAAAACCCGGACACCAGACTCAGCGACTTCACCCTGGTCACGTCTTCCTACGAGGTGGGCGGGCTGAAGGGCGTCATTGGAGTCATGGGGCCGACCCGCATGCCCTACGACAAGATCATCGGCTTGGTGGAGCACACCAGCCGCCTGGTGGAAGGATTGCTGGAGTGAGTGAATTCTACGCGCTGCTGGGTGTTTCCCGGGACGCCTCCGAAACCGATATCAAGAAGGCCTATCGGAAGTTGGCCATGGAGTATCACCCGGACCGCAACTCGTCGCCTGAGGCCGAGGCAAAGTTCAAGGAGATCACCGAGGCCTACGAGGTGCTGCGGGATCCGCAGAAGCGCACCGTCTACGACCGGTACGGAAAGGCCGGGCTGGGCGGAAGCTCGGGTGGCTATGGCGGGTTCCATCACGTCGATCTGAGCGAAGCGCTCAACATCTTCATGCGCGACTTCGGTGCGATGGGAGGCTTCGAGTCCCTCTTTGGCGGCCGGCGCACCCGGTCGGAGGAGCGCCGGGGCCAGGACATCCGGGTGACGGTTCGGCTGAGCCTGAACGAGGTGGCCCTGGGCGCCAAAAAGACGGTCAAGCTCAAGAGCCTGGACCGGTGCACCACCTGCGAAGGCAGTGGGGCCAAGCCCGGTACCAAGCCGACCACCTGTGGTACCTGTAACGGCAGCGGCGAGGTCCGGCGGGCCACCCGAAGCATGTTCGGCCAGTTCATCTCCGTAGCGCCTTGTCCCACCTGCAATGGCGAGGGCACGGTGATCAGCCAGCCGTGCGACGTCTGCCGGGGTGAGGGGCGGGTTCGGGGGGAGCGCAGCGTCACGGTGGACATTCCAGCCGGCGTATCCGTCAACAACTATCTCACACTTCGAGGCCAGGGAGCCGCGGGTCCGCGCAACGGTCCGAACGGCGATCTCCTGGTGATGCTCGACATCAAGGAAGACGACCGGTTCGAGCGGCAGGGGGACGACCTGGTATTCGATCTTCCGGTGTCGTTCTCGCAGGCCGCATTGGGTGGGGAGTATGAGGTGCCGACCCCGTATGGCGACGAACGGCTGCGCATTCCGCCGGGCACCCAGCCGGAAACGGTGTTGCGGCTCCGCGGCCGGGGGCTCCCGATCCTGGGACAAGAGGGCAAGGGCGATCTCCTGGTGCGAGTCCACGTGTGGACGCCGGAGCGGCTCACCGATGAACAGGAGCGACTGTTCCGGGAGCTGGCAAAGCTGGAGGGCGAGGCGCCCAAACGCGCGCCCGGATTCTGGTCCAAGCTCAAGGAGGCGCTCGGCGCATGAGCTGGTGGGCCATCGACGTTCGAACGCCCGCCGACCGGAGAGAGCTGCTGGGGGCCTGGCTGGTTGCCCGAACCGGACAGGCGGTCGAGGAGCGGGAGGACGGCACGCTGGTCGCCTTTGCTCCAGACGAGCACGCAGCGGAAGTCCTCGTCGAGGAACTCGGCCGTGAGGCAGACTCGCCGGTCGAGACCCATAGCCACCCCATTGAACCGGAAGAGGACTGGTCCACTCGCTGGCGGGAAGGACTGGGAGCCCGGCAGCTGGGCCGGCTCACCATCGTGCCGTCCTGGCTTCCCGAGGCATCCGAGCCCGACCCATTGACCGTCGTCCTCGATCCGGAGACGGCGTTCGGAAGCGGGGAGCACGGCTCGACCCGGGCCGCGCTCACCCTGTTGAGCCGAGTGCTGAGTCCGGGTGACCGGGTGCTGGACCTGGGCAGCGGCAGCGGGATCCTGGCGATTGCCGCGATCAAGCTGGGCGCTGCTCAGGCCATCGGCATCGAGATCGACCCTGAAGCCAACGAGGTCGCCGAGCGGAACGCGCTCCGCAACGGCGTGGCGGACCGGGTTGAGTTTCTCGAGGGAGACGTCGCAGTGCTCGCTCCCCTGGCGGGCCCGGCTGATCTTATCCTCTCCAATATTCTGCGCACGGTCAACACCACTCTCTTGCCGATCGTTGTGGCTTCGCTTGCCCCGGGAGGGATTGCCATTTTCTCGGGCATGGAGCAGAGCGAGGCCGACGAGTTCCGGGGTGCGCTCACCGGCAGCGGCTTCAGCATTCTCCAGGAGATATTGGATGCAGGCTGGTGGGGGGTGGCTGCCGAGCGCTCTGCATGAGGGTGCTGATCGAGCAGGGGAGTGGGGAACGAGGAAAGCGGGTAAGCCTGGATGCCGACGAGGTTCACCATCTGAAGGTGCGACGAGCCACTGATGGTGAGAGGGTCGAGGTCCTGGATGGGGCGGGATTCCAGGGAAGCGGAGTCCTGGTAAAGGCCGGCCGTACGTGGATGGTGGATATCGGCGATGCAGAGCTGCAGCAGCGTCCGCCGGCGCTTACCCTGGCGGTAGCCACCGGCGACCGCGAGCGTTTCTCCTGGATGGTGGAGAAATCGGTGGAGCTGGAGGTGAGCCGGATCGTTCCGCTGGAGACTCTCCGCACGGCTGGGGTAGCCACCCGGCTCAAGGCCGCGCATGTGACCCGTCTCCGCCGGTCCGCAATGGAGGCGATCAAGCAGTGCGGCGCCGCCTGGGCTCCGACGATCGAGGACCCGGTATCGTTTGGTGAGTTCATGGCGGGGCCGCTGAACGGGAGTGGTTGGCTGGCCGAGCAACACGGAGACTCGGCTCCTGCATCAGTGGACCAGGGGTCGGTGACCGTGATCGTCGGACCAGAAGGCGGCCTGACCGAAGGTGAACGCGAGGCCGCTGTATCAGCGGGCTACCGACCCACCGCGCTCGGCAGCCACACGCTGCGGTTCGAGACTGCGGCGCTGGCGGCTGCAGCCGCTATCATCCAGGCCCGTATGCGGGGATCCGATGGCTGATTGCCTTTTCTGCAAGATCGTTGCGGGTGAGATCCCCGCCACCATAGTGAAGCGCTCCGCCGATGCGCTCGCCTTCCGTGATATCGATGCCAGAGCGCCGGTGCATGTCCTGGTTATCCCAACCCGGCACGTGGCTGCGGTCCGAGATGCGAAGGGGCAGGAGGGCGAGCGATTGCTGGGCCGGCTGCTGGCCTTTGCCGCTGAGCTAGCGACTGAGCAGGGGCTGGATGCTGAGGGCTACCGGGTGGTGACCAACACGGGTAAGAATGCGGGGCAAAGCGTCGATCATTTACATCTGCATGTCCTTGGCGGGCGCAAACTGACGTGGCCACCGGGGTGAGGACGGAAGGGCGGAAGGACGGAAGGACGGAACGATGGGAGGAGGGAAGGACGGAAGCGAGGCGGTTTAACCCAGAGCGCGTGCACTGCGCTGGATGGACCGGTACAATCGCCAAACGAGCCGGCCAGCGCGATTCCGCTGCGCGTTCAGACGTTCCCATTCTTCGATTGGTAGAAGTCCCCGATCACGACTGAAGAGCAGCAGATAGGAGAGTTCAGATAACGAGCCCAGAGATATGTCCAGGTAGCGCCGGAACTCTCGGGAACCCAACTTTGCTGCGCCTTCCGCAAGATTTGTGGGTATTGAAAGGGCAGCCCTGCGGGTTTGAGAGGTCAGGCCGTATAATTCGTCCTTCGGCCAAGTTTCTGACGTACGGTAGATCTCAAGCGCAAGTTCGTGAGAGACCCTCCACGCCTCGAGCCTTTCATATGGCATCATTCTCCTACTGTATGTGACTCCACGGCAGCGGTAGTTCCCTTCGGACGCCGGCGTGATCCTTTCGTCGTTCTCGTTCCCTCCTTCCGTCCTCCCATCGTTCCGTCCTTCCGTCCTTCCATCCTTCCGGCCTTCCATCCTTCCGTCCTTCCGCCCTTCCGTCATCGTTCCGTCTTGCCTCACATCTTCGCTCCCAATAAATTGCCCAACTTATTCGGATTCCA